>VFQN01000138.1_pt1 | contig 160037 bp, 106 predicted proteins | sample 3512371 | NCBI WGS metagenome assembly VFQN01 (sample SAMN10412370, study PRJNA504923) | tailings metagenome | isolation source: Replicate 2 from Balatoc abandoned mine | place: Philippines: Itogon, Benguet | collected 2017-08-28
AGGCTATCCGTTATGCTCCCCGCGCCCCGGAGGGGCCGCAAACCAAGCCGCGGAGGGGCGCCAGAACCGTAGCCCATGGCGCGAGCCATGGGTTCGCAGACGGCAAAAAACCAACGAGCCCCGGAGGGGCGACGAGAACCGGCGCGCCGCTGCGCGTACCCGGGAGATGATCCATACCGAGATCGAACCCGATCACCCCCATTACCAGGACAGGCTATCCTCCACGATCCCAACACCACCATCACCACCCCATCCCCGCGGCCCGGTCAGGAATCGGATGCGCGGGTTGTGCCGGATCGGGATACCGAAACCGGCGTGAGCCGCACGACCGGAGCGCCAACCTGAAAACCGGCTTGCCGCGGCGACGAATCCGCCGCAAACAAGCCCCGGGCGCCCGTAGCTCAGTTGGCTAGAGCAGCTGCCTTCTAAGCAGCGGGTCGCGTGTTCGATCCACGCCGGGCGCGCCAATTCAGCGGGCCGGGACCGATTCGATCCGGTTCGGTTCGATCCGGTTCCACCAACCACCCGGGGCCGGTCGTCTCCCCTCCCCGGGGCCCTTTGGCATCAGGCCTTCGCTTCCCCCGCAGCCGGCGCCGCCTCAGGCGATCCCCTCACGCGGTCAGTTGTTCCGCCGCACGCACGGTGTTCCGCATGAGCATCGCGATGGTCATGGGCCCCACCCCTCCCGGGTTCGGGGTGATCCGGCCCGCCACCGGTTGCACCGCGGCGAAATCCACGTCGCCCACCAGCCGGGACCCGGTCCTCGATCCCGGATCCGGAACCCGGTTGACCCCGACGTCGATGACCACCGCGCCGGGCTTCACCATGTCGGCCTTCACGAAATGGGCCACACCCATGGCTGCGATCAGGATGTCGGCGCGGCGGCAATGCGCCGTGATATCGGCGGTCCGACTGTGGCAGATGGTCACCGTGGCGTCGGCGTGGCGCGCCTTCTGCACCAGGATCGCCGCCATCGGTTTGCCCACGATGTTGCCCCGACCGAGGATCACGACCTCCGCCCCGGCGATGCGTGTTCCGGTCCGGATCAGGAGTTCGTGCACCCCGCCGGGCGTGCAGGGAACGAAACCGCCCTCATCCCCGAGCATCAGCTTGCCCACGTTCACCGGATGGAAGCCGTCCACGTCCTTCCGGGGATCGACCGCGGCGAAGACGGTGGGGGCGTCCACGTGGCGGGGGAGCGGCGCCTGAACGAGGATGCCGTGGACCGCGCGATCGCCGTTGAGCTGCGCCACCAGGGTGAGCAGGTCGGCCTGGGAGGTTGCCTCGGGCAGCACGTGGGTCACCGATTTCAGGCCCAGTTCCGCGCTGGTCCGCTCCTTCATGCCCACGTAGACCTTCGACGCCGGGTCCTCACCGACGCGAACGAAGGCGATCTGGGGCTGGATACCCCGGGCGGCGAGCGCGGCGACCCGTTGCGCCGTCTCGGTGTTCAAGGTTGCCGCGATGGCCCGGCCGTCGATGCGATTGTCCTGCATGCCCGTTTCTCTTCTCCGCGAAAAAAGTCCCGAGGTTCCGTCCCGAAGTTCAGCGAACGGCCTCGATGGTCTCCACATCCAGCATCGGGGTGTCCCTCCAGAAGGGACGGCCGTCGAGGTACTCCCGACCGGTCACGATCACCACCCGCCCGCGGTATTCGCGGAACGCATCCGAGCCGGAGCCCGGGCTCATCAGGTAGTTCATGAGCCGCCCGCCTTCACGGGCCTTGAGAGCGTAGTACGAGGGCGCGGTGACGTTCAGGGGGGTCACCACCAGGCCTTCGCGACGCACCCAGCGGCCGGCCTCCACCACCCCGCCCAGCTCGGGACCCGCCCGCGCCTTCTCGGCCCCGGATTCCCAGCCATCCGCGGATGCCCTGGACGAGCGGCCCGCCCTCGACCGGCGGCGCAGCGCGCGTTCCTCACCCGGATCACTCGCCTCGGCAGCCACCGCCGCAGCCTCGGCTGCGGACTCGACGCCCGGCGGATCCGTGGTGGCAACGGCCTCAAGGCCGCCCGAGGGAACGGTGGTGGAAGGCTCGATCAGCACCTCGGTCGGAGCGGCTTCGGTCTGGACGGTCTCCTGGACGGGCTCAGGTCGCGGCGTGACGAACTGCTCCAGCCACGCGTTGTTGGAAAGCGCGGGATCCACCCGGGTTCCCGCCACCACCGGAGGCGGTGCGGTCGGCGCAGGTGCGGGCACGGTCGCGGGTGCGGGTGCAGGTGCCGGCGTGGGTGCGGCAGTCGTCGAGGTTGAAGCGGCGGGAACCGCGGCGGCGGCGGTCGCTGGCGATGCCGGGACGGCGGGGGCGGTCCTTGCAGGCTCGGTGGTGGCCAGCGCGGGCACCTGACCCGAGGCGGGGCTCAACCAGGAGGCGGGCACATAACCGAACGCCCCGGCCGGCGACCCCACCTGGACCCAGCCGTCCTTGTCGGGTCCGAGCACCTTCACCACCGTCCCCTGCTTCACGCGGCCGACGATGGCGTGGTCGTAGGTCGGCCCTGCGCGGAGGTTCAGCAGGTCGGCCTTCACCCGGCCGCTCTCGCGCTCGATGAATTCGGCGTTGGCCCAGACCGGGGTTCCCTCCGCCAGTTCGATCTTCAGCCAGACCGGCGGCTCCTCGGCGCCCGGACGCCGCAGGGTCACGGTGTTCAGGACCGTCACCTCCTGCCCCCGGCGCAGTTGGGTGACCACCTCGCCGGAGAAGCCGGGGCGCGACCGGACATTGACGCGATCGGCCTTGGAGAGGGCTGTCGCCCCCTGCACCGCCATCATCCCGGAAACGCCGAACACGAAAGCCGCCGCAGCCGCCAGCCACGATCGAGGAGTCGTCACGGCGCCAGTAGAGTTTTGAGTTCCGCGGGTGTCAACGTCCGCCAACGTCCCAACCGCAGCTCGCCCAGCTTGATCGGGCCGATCTGCGTCCGCACCAAACGCTCCACTTCCAACCCCTCGCTGGCGAAAAGCCGGCGCACCTCCCGGTATCGGCCCTCGGCCAATTCGATCTCCACCAGGCTGCCCCCGGGGTTCACCGCGAGGATCCGGCCCCGCTCGATCTTCAGGGTCTCGTCCCCGCAGACCACCCCCTTGCGAAACCGTTCGAGCATGCGCGGCTCCGCGCGTCCCGCCACGGTCACCAGGTACTTCTTGCGAATCCCGAAGCGCGGATGGGTCAGGTGCAGGCAGAACTCACCGTCGTTGGTCAGGAACAACAACCCCTCGCTCTCGCGGTCCAGCCGCCCGACCGGATAGACCCCCGACCACTCGGGAGGCAGGAGTTCCCCGACCTTGCGCGCGGCGTGCGGATCCGAGCGGGTGCAGGTGTATCCCTTCGGCTTGTGCAGGGCGATGTAGAGCTTTCGAGCGGCCCGCACCAACTGGCCGTCCACCGTCACCCGGTCGGTCAGCGGATCCACCCGCGTGCCCAGGGTGGTGACAACCTCCCCGTTCACCGCCACCCGCCCGGCGGTGATGTACGCCTCGGCGGCCCGCCGGGAGGCGATCCCGGCGTCGGCGATCAGTTTCTGAAGTCGAACAGCCACAACAATGATGGGTTCCTGGTCCTTGGGCGCCCGGTCGGTCGAGGTCGAATCCGGGATCCCGGAGACCCGGGGCCCGACGCCCGGTGAGGTAATTGGCGTAAAAACAGAACGCGCGCCCCGCGGAATCCCGCCGGCGCGCGATCCATGGACCCCGGCCCGGTGCTGGTGCTGGTGCCGGGCGCTGGCGCTCCTGAATCGAATCGAACCGAATCGGCGCAGGCGGGTCCCGGGAATCGGTGAGACCTGCATCCGCCGCGGAGCCGGGGAATGCCGGGTTGCGGATTATTCGGCCGGCTTGGTCTTGCGAAGGCCGACGACGCGGTCCCCTTCCTTCCACTGGTTGCGCTTGCGGAGGAGTTCGACGCGTTCGAACCGCTTGAGCACGTTGCGCTTGGCGCCAAGGGTCGACGAGCTGCGGAGGCTGTTGTGTTGCGACATAAGTCTCTGAAATCGGTTGTCCCCGCCCGGATCCACGTCAAGCGGGGGCGGGCTTGTACCACGGACGAGCCCCGCGACAACAGCAGATTTTTGGAACCCAGGGCGCCGCCCAGCCGGTCCGGACACCCGAGGACGGCTCAGGGCTCGACGTGCACCGGCATGCCCACCCACGCCGCACGAACCAGGAACTCCGCATTCCAGTTGGCCAAACGAAAGCACCCGTGCGATTCGGTCCGCCCCACATCCTCCGGGTTCGGCGTGCCGTGAATCCCATAGCCCGGACGGTTCAGCCCGATCCACGCCGTCCCCACAGGGTTGTTCGGACCCGGCGGAATCATCAGCTTCCGCCCGATCTTCCGGGCCTCGGGCGATTCCCGGAAGATCTCAGGGTCGAACCGATAGTTCGGGTCGGGTGCGAGCCGCACGACCTTCAATTCGCCGACCGGTCGTTTGTCCACCTTGCGAGCGATGCTGCACGGGAAGTGCGCCACCAGGTTCGATGCGGGATCGAACACTCTCAACGCCTTCTCCGACAAACTGATGCGCACAAAGCCCGCGCGTCCTCGCAACGGGGGCATCGCCACCGCCGGGACCACCACCGCCGTGCCCGGCCGCACCTCGCCCCAGCGGATCCCCGGGTTCAACCGCTGAAGGAGCTTCGGATGCGAGTGCGCCTTCTCCGCCACCATTTCGAGAACGGTCTCGTAGTCCAACCGCTCCCGGCTCGACTTGCCCAGCCAAGTCGACGGCACCCAGGTCAACCGCGCCAGATCGGACGAGGTGACCACGTAGTTCGTGAACAGCGTCGATCCGATGCCCAACCGGGTCAGGGTCTGCTCGTCTATCACCCCGGTGGCCGGCAGCCCTTCCTGCCGCTGAAACACCCGGAGCGCCGCCCGGGTCTGCGAACCGATCACCCCGTCCAGGGAACCCGACGACAACCCCCGTCGCGCCAGCGCGAGCTGCACCGCCAGAACCTGGTTGCCCTCCCGCTTCACCGCCTCCACCACCTCCCGCACATCCACGGGTTCGGGATTCGTCGCCGCCGGAACGGTCGCCGGCACCGGCGGCACCCCGCCCACCGGCTCCAGATTCACCACCTCCACCGGGGAAGTGACCCCGACGGTGACCGGCGTCGCCGACGCCGCAGATGCCGCCACCCGCCCCGTCCCGCCCGCACCCACCCCAACCGCGCTGTCCGCGCGACCGGGTCGTTCCGCCTCCGGGGGAAACCCCGGTCCCGGGTCCTCCCGGTCCATGGCCGGAGGTTCCTCCACCGGTTCGTCCGCCCCCTCGAAGCCCCGGCTCAAGAGCGATCCCGCCCCGGGCCGCGTCCAGCTCCCGGGCCCGTAGGCTGCACGCCACCAAAGCCATCCCACCGCACCCGCCATCGCCAGCACCAACAGCCACGAAAGCACCCCGCGTGCCGTCAGCGGCACGGGACGCGGCGGCTTGGGTCGGTTTCGGCGTCGAGCCATGGGCCCCATTCCTAGCCTCACCACCCCGCGAAAGTCGAACCCCGGGTGCCCCGACGGAATTACGCATGCGTACCTTTGCCAACTCCGCATTTGCACCCGACCCCAGCCCACCCTAGTTTCAGCCGGTCATTCGTCATCCTGATTCCTGATCCCTGATTCCTGATCCCTGATCTCATGAGACCGGTCATCCTCGGCTTAATCGTGCTCGGCCTCGCCGCGGGCGGCGTCGTCTTCTGGCGCACCACACGGAACCCCGCCTCGGACCCGTCGCAGGCCGCCCTCGACACCCAGCGCCCCACCACCGCCATCGTCGAACGCGGCGCCATCAACTTCTCCGTGGGTGTCGCCGGCGAAATCGGCCCCGCCGAACAGGTCTCCGTCCGCCCCGAGGTCAACGGCCGCATCAGCGAACTGCCCGTCGACGTCGGCGACCGGGTGCCCAAGGGCTCCCTGCTCTTCGCCCTGGATGACCGCGACCTCAAACTCGAGGTCGAAACCCGCCAGAAACAGATCGAAAGCGCCAAGCTGCAACTGGACAAGGCACGCATCGCCATGGACCAGGCGAAACGCGATTTCGACCGCGAGAAGGAGTTGTTCGAATCCAAGCTGCTCTCGGAACAGGCCTACGAGGCCAGCCGCCAGCGCTACGAGTCCTCGGTCAAGGACCTCCAGATCTCCCTCAACGCCATCGAACAGTCCGAAAAGGATCTCGCCCTCTCCGAGGAACGCCTCTCCCGCGCCCGCATCGTCGCGCCCTTCGATTGCACCGTCCTCACCCGCCCCGTCTCCATCGGCCAGGCGGTCTCAGGCTCCGGCGGCTTCAACAGCGGCACCGAGGTCCTCACCATCGCCGACCTCAGCGCCATGGTGATCAACGCCCACGTCAACCAGGCCGACGTGACCCGCCTCAAGAGCGGCATGCAGGTCGATGTCCAGGTCGATGCCGTCCCGGGCCTCAGCATCCGCGGCGAGGTCGAACGCATCGCCCCCCAGGCCACCCTCCGCAACAACATCAAGGGCTACGCCACCCGCATCGTCCTCAAGCACGTCGATCCCCGCGTCCAACCAGGCATGACGGCGAGCATCTCCATCCCGGTCTTCGCCGCGGACGACGTGCTCACCGTTCCCCTCACCGCCGTGTTCAGCGAACAGGGCGAACGCTACGTCTACGTCAGGAACGGTTCCGGCTTCGAACGCCGTGATGTGGTGGTCGGCGTCTCCGACCTCTTCAAGGCCGAGATCCAGTCCGGCCTCAACGAAGGCGATGTGGTCGCCCTCGAACAACCCCCCGGACTGCCCCCGCGCGCCCCAGGCGTCTCCGCCCTCGCCCAGACCAAACCCGCCTCGGCCTCCTCCCCGGCCACCGCCAAGGCCGGCACCACGGTCGCCGCCACCCGCACCCCCACAACCAACTCCACGGCCTCCACCACCCCCAAAACCACCACCACCCGCCCGGGCACCTGATTCCCCCCCACCGGCCCACGCCTCCTCCGCCCCCCAGCCCACCCCAGCCCACCCCCCACCCCCTCATGGCTCTCCTGGAACTCCGGGACATCACCAAGGTCTACCACCTCGGCGGCGAGGAGATCCGTGCCCTCGACGGCGTCCGCCTCGACATCGACGGCGGCGAGTTCATCTCCATCATCGGCCCGTCCGGCAGCGGCAAATCCACGTTGATGCACATCCTGGGCTGCCTCGATTCCCCCTCCAGCGGCACCATCCGCCTCGACGGCACCGAGATCCAGAACGCGTCCCCCCGCGAACTGGCCCAGATCCGGAACCGCAAAATCGGCTTCGTGTTCCAGTTCTTCAACCTCCTCCCCAAGCTCAACGTCCTCCAGAACGTCGAGCTGCCCATGATCTACGCCGGCCTGTCCACCCGCGACCGCCACGACCGCGCCATGGTCGCCCTCAAAACCGTCGGCCTGGAAAACCGCGCCAAACACCGCCCGTCCCAACTGTCCGGCGGCCAGCAGCAACGCGTCGCCATCGCCCGCGCCCTCGTCAACGACCCGAAACTGATCTTCGCCGACGAACCGACCGGCAACCTCGACTCGCACACCGGCGAGATGATCCTCGAGATGTTCCGCACCCTCCACCGCCAGGGCCGCACCATCATCCTCGTCACCCACGACCCCGAAATCGCCGCGGTCACCCCCCGTCGCATCGAAATCCGCGACGGCAAGATCGCCGACAAGATCGACCCCACCCTCGCCGGCCTCAAACATCTCCAGTCCCCGGCCGACAACTGAACCCGTCGCCGGACGGGCCTTTTCCGAGGGCCTTTTCCGAGAGGCCGTGTTCAGGGCTTCCCCGCGGTGCCCAGGGTCCCGGCGCCTACCGGCCCCCGGCGAAGGTCACACAAACCGGCGCTCCCACCCGGATGGTCCGGCCCGTCGCCTCCAATTCCCCGGTCCTGCCGTCCACCCGGAACACCACCACCGAGTCCGACCCCTGGTTCGCCGCCAACAGCCAGCGCCCGCTCGGGTCCAAGCCGAAGTTCCGCGGCGTCTTCCCCTGCGTCGGCTCGTGCTCGACCAGCCTGAGCTCCCCGCGCCGGTCCGCCGCAAAGACCGCGATGCTGTCGTGCCCTCGATTCGACCCGTACACGAACCGGCCGTTCGGATGCACCGCGATGTGCGCGGTCGAGTTCCAGGCGTCCACACCCTCCGGCAGGGTCCGAACCACCTGGATCGGTTCCAGCACCCCGGTCTTCGCCGACCACCGGAACGCGGTGATCGTGGAAAGCATCTCGTTGATGACGTAGGCGTTGCGACCGTTGGGGCGGAAGGCGAAATGCCTCGGACCCGACCCCGCCGGCAACCGGGCCGCCGACGGTGAATGCGGCTCCAGAGCGCCGTCCCGCGGGTCGAACCGGTACACCAGCAGCTTGTCGATGCCCAGATCCGCGGCCACCGCGAAGCGGTTGCGCGCGTCCAGATTGATCGAATGGGCGTGCGGCCCTTCCTGGCGCTGGGGATTCACACTCCAACCCTCGTGCTGCACGACCTTGTGGTTGCCCGCCTCCAGCGACCCATCCCCGGCGATTGGCAGGGCCGCCACATTCCCGCCCATGTAGTTGGCCACCAACACCCAACGCCCGGTCGCGTCGACCACCAGATGGCAGGGCGCCCCTCCGTGGCTGGGTTGCTCGTTCAGCTTCTCCAGCGCGCCCGTCCCCTCCGCCACCCGGAACGCGGTCACCGACCCGCTCTTCTGTCCCCGGAACTCCCCGACCTCGTTCGCCGCGTAGAGAAACCGTCCGCCCGGATGCAGCGCCAGGTACGAGGGATTCGGGGTCGCCGCCGCGAGTTCCGCATCCCCCAGCTCCCCGGTGGCGGGATCAAACCGGCTGACGTAGATCCCCTGGCTCCGCGGCCCGGTGTAGGTGCCGAAATAGACCCGCATCTCCGCCGCTGCCGCCACCCCCTCCCCCCCGCCCCAGATCCCCGCCATCAACCCGCCCGCAACGCCGACAAGTCCCCAACCACGCTTCGTCCTGGTGAACATGCCCCGATCTCACTCCCGCGCCGCCGCTGAACTCAATCCGGAACTTGGCCCCGTTTCGCGCGCGGGATTGCGGCGTTTTTGGGGCCAATGCCACCGCTGGACGGGCAGCCCGTCCTCCGCTAGCCTCCGCCCCTATGTCGAAGGCCGCGAAAGCGACCGAACCCACATTCGAGGATGCCCTCGGGAAGCTCGAGTCCATCGTTGAAGCCATGGAGGACGGCGAACTCCCCCTGGAACAACTGCTCGCGCGCTACGAGGAAGGCACCCGGCTGGCCAGGTTGTGCCAGGAGAAACTGGCCGCCGCGGAATTGAAGATCCGGCAGCTCGAAGCCGCACCCGACGCCGGCGGTGAACCCGTCGCCAGGGACTTCGAACCCTCGCCCGAGTCCTCCACCACCGGTCAGGTCTGATCCGGCCTCGTCCAGAAAGAACCGGAAGCCCCCGGCCTCCGAGCCCGAAAACGCCCACGCCTCCCCGCGCCCACGACATCACCGCAACGATCCCCACCCCTCTCAACGTGCAAAACAACCCCATCGAACCCCCGAAAATCGCTCCCGTGAGCCGTTACCTCGACATGGTGGACCACCCGGACCACGTCAAGAAACTGACGCTGGAGCAGTGCGCCCAGCTCGCCACCGAGGTGCGCCACGAGCTGATCACCAAGCTCGCCAAATCGGGCGGCCACCTCGGCCCCAACCTTGGCGTCGTCGAACTGACCATCGCCCTCCACCGCGCCTTCTCCACGCCCAAGGACAAGTTCGTCTGGGACGTCAGCCACCAGGTCTACGTCCATAAGCTCCTCACCGGCCGCAAGAACCGTTTCCACACCATCCGCACCACCGAGGGCCTGAACGGCTTCGCCCTCCGCAGCGAAAGCCCCCACGACTGCTACGGCGCCGGCCACGCCGGCACCGCCCTCTCCGCCGCCCTCGGCATGTGCGCCGCCCGCGACCAGCGCGGCACCGACGAACACGTGGTCTGCATCTTCGGCGACGCCGCCCTCACCAACGGCATCTCCTTCGAGGCGCTCAACAACATCGCCCCCACCACCCGGAAGTTCATCGGCATCCTCAACGACAACGAGTGGTCCATCGCCAAAAACGTCGGCGCCATCTCCGGCTACCTCAACCGCCTCACCACCAACCCCCGCCTCAACCAGCTCCAGCGCGACTTCGCCTCCTGGATCAAGAAACTCCCCAAGGGCGACCTCGCCGTCCGCCTCGGCCAGAAAGCCGAGGAAGCCCTCAAGGGCGTGGTCACCGACATCTCCCTCGAACGCGCCCAGGAAGGCCCCGGCACCGACGGCCGCGGCGGCTACGGCTCCAGCCTCATCTTCGAGGAGTTCGGCCTCCGCTACCTCGGACCCTTCGACGGCCACGACCTCCCCACCCTCGTCGGCGTCCTCGAATTCGCCAAGACCTGCGACGGCCCCGTCGTCATCCACGTCCTCACCCAGAAGGGCAAGGGCTTCGAGGCCGCCATCAAGCAGCCCGAAAAGTTCCACGGCCTCGGACCCTACTGCGCCGAAACCGGCGTCGTCGCCAGCCCCAAACCCGGCACCCCGCCCGCCTGGCAGGACATGTTCGGCCGCACCATGGTCAAACTGTGCCAGCAGAACAAAAACGTGGTCGGCATCACCGCCGCCATGCCCAGCGGCACCAGCCTCAAGCTCCTCGATCAGGCCCTGCCCAAACAGTACTACGATGTCGGCATCGCCGAGGAACACGCCGTCATCTTCGCCGCCGGCATGGCCACCATGGGCTTCCACCCCGTCGTCGCCATCTACTCCACCTTCCTCCAGCGCGCCTACGACTGCATCCACCACGATGTCTGCCTCCAGGACCTGCCCGTCCTGTTCTGCATGGACCGCGCCGGCCTCTCCGCCAACGACGGCCCCACCCACCACGGCCTCTTCGACATCGCCTACCTCCGGTGCCTGCCCAACATCATCGTCATGGCCCCCAAGGACGAGGACGAGCTCCAGGACATGATGTTCACCGCCACCCTCCAGCCCCACCCCGCCGCCATCCGCTACCCCCGCGGCCCCGCTGAAGGCGTCCCCGTCAAGGACCGCCCCGCCGTCCTCGAAATCGGCAAGGCCGAAGTCCTCCGCCACTTCTCCGGCCAGGGCAAACGCAAGGCCGCCTTCTTCGCCCTCGGCAACATGCAGTCCGTCGCCCGCGAAGCCATCCAACGCCTCGAAGCCGAAGGCTGGGATTGCGCCCTCATCAACCCCCGCTTCTGCAAACCGCTCGACACCGCCACCCACGAGTTCTTCGGCCGCGCCGCCGACGTCGTCGTCACCCTCGAGGACCACGCCCTCATGGGCGGCTACGGCAGCATCGTCCTCGAGGCCTTCAGCGAACGCCGCGTCCCCACCCCTGTCGTCCGCATCGGCTGGCCCGACGCCTTCGTCGAACACGCCAGCTCCGTCGACTTCCTCCGCCAACGCTACGGCCTCACCGCCGATCGCGTGGTGCAACAGGTCAACCTGGTCTCCCAGTTCCCCGCCCAGGCCCAACCGGCCCAACTGACAGCCTCCCAGGCCTGACCCGCACCCAACCCTCCCCATCCGCCCGGCCAGGCTGGTTCCCCGGAACCTCCCTGGCCGGTTCGTTTTCTCCCCCCACCCGTTCCCCATGCTGGCCCTCGCCTCCCACCAGAGTTAAGCTGCCCGCCTTATGTCGCTCGTCGATGAGATGCGATCCCTGGCCGCCGAGGCCAAATGCGCGTCCCGCGGTCTCGCCCAACTGTCCGCCGATCAACGCAACACCTGCCTCCGCGCCATGGCCGATGCCCTGGACCGCGCCACCCCCGCCCTCCTCGAGGCCAACGCCAAGGACATGGAAACCGGCAGATCCCTCGGCCTCTCCGCCGCCATGCTCGACCGCCTCCGCCTCGACGAAAAACGCGTCGCCGCCATGGCCAACGGCCTCCGCGAAGTGGCCACACTCCCCGATCCGGTCGGCCGCATCCTCGACGACCGCACCCGCCCCAACGGACTGCGCCTCCAGAAGATCGCCGTACCCATCGGCGTCATCGTCATCATCTACGAGTCCAGACCCAACGTCACCGCCGACGCCGCCAGCCTCTGCTTCAAGACCGGCAACGCCACCATCCTCCGCGGCGGCCGCGAAGCCCTCCATTCCAACCGCCTCATCGCCGAGATCCTCGTCGCCGCCGGCAAAGCCGCCATCCCCGCCTTCCCCGACAAGGCCATCCAGGTCGTCCCCGTCCCCGATCGCGAGGCCATCCCCGCCCTCCTCTCCCTCCCCCAGTACGTCGACCTCTGCATCCCCCGCGGCGGCGAAAACCTCATCCGCGCCGTCACCGAGTGCTCCCGTGTCCCGGTCATCAAGCACTACAAGGGCGTCTGCCATGTCTTCGTCGACCGTGACGCCGACCCCGCCATGGCCGAGTCCATCGCGGTCAACTCCAAGACCCAGCGCCCCTCCACCTGCAACGCCGCCGAAACCCTCCTCGTCGACTGGACCATCGCCAACGACTTCCTCCCCCGCGCAGCCCGCGCCCTCTGGGCCAAGGGCGTCCAACTCCGCGCCGACAAACCTTCCCTCACCATCCTCGGCATGAAGGACTCCCCCCCCGAGGGCAAACTGGTCGCCGCCAACCCCGCCGACTGGGAAACCGAATACAACGACTACGTCCTCAACGTCCGGGTCGTCGACGGCCTCGCCGATGCGATCCATCACATCACCCGCCACGGCTCCGGACACACCGACGCCATCGTCACCAGCAACGAAACCACCGCCCGCCGCTTCCTCGCCGAGGTCGACTCGGCCGCGGTCTACTGGAACGCCTCCACCCGCTTCACCGACGGCGGCGAGTACGGCATGGGCGCCGAAATCGGCATCAGCACCGACAAACTCGGCGCGCGCGGTCCCATGGGCCTCGACGAACTATGCACCTACAAATGGATCGGCTTCGGCTCCGGCCAGATCCGATCCTGACAGCCGTCCGGCCCACGCCCCAGCCCCATGTCCCTCCCGACCGCCGAACTGAAGGAGGCCGCCCTCATCCAGGCCCTCCGCGCCGCCCGCCTGTTCGTCGGCCTCGGCAATGACGACCTCCGCCGTATCGCCGGCATGGTCGTCCCCAAAAACCTCGACACCGGCGAATACCTCTTCCGCGAAGGCGAACCGTCCAAGGGCTTCTACATCGTCCGCAACGGCGCCCTCTGCGTCCACCGCGTCAACGCCGCCGGCAAGGAACAGGTCATCCACGTCTTCCGCGCCGGCGAATCCCTCGCCGAAGCCACCCTCACCACCGACCACGGCTACCCCGCCAACGCCCGCGCCCTCCAGCCGTCCCAGATCCTCCTCATCCGCAAGGAGGGCTTCGTCGACATGCTCCGCCAGATGCCCGAACTGGCCCTCCGCATGCTGGCGTCCATGGCCGTCCACCTCCACGTCCTCGTCGGCCAGATCGAGGACCTCACCCTCAAGGACGTCGAGACCCGCCTGGCAAACTGGCTGGTCAAACAGTGCCCCAAACCCGTCGGCTCCGACCCCGTCACCCTCACGCTCAAAGGCACCAAACGCTCCCTCGCCGCCGAACTGGGCACGGTCTCCGAAACCTTCTCCCGCACCCTCGCCAAGCTCCGCGACCTCAACCTCATCGAGGTCGACGGACCCAGGATCACCCTCCGCAACCCGCTCCAGCTCCAGGACCTCCTCCGTCGCAACCTCGGCGAATAACCCCGCCCGTGCCCGCCTCCATCCCCTCCCGCGCCCGCGTCGTCATCGTCGGCGGCGGCATCGCCGGCACCAGCGTCGCCTTCCACCTCGCCTCCCTCGGCTGGTCCGACGTCGTCCTCCTCGAACAGAACCGCCTCGCCGGAGGCACCACCTGGCACGCCGCCGGCATGGTCACCCGCCTGCGCGCCTCGTCCTCGATGATGCGCATCAACCAGGCCTCCGCCGACCTCTACGCCCGCCTCCCCGCCCTCTCCGGCCATGACCCCGGCTGGCGACCCGTCGGCAGCCTCGTCCTCGCCCAATCCGCCGACCGCCTCCGCCAATACCACCGCACCACCGCCATGGCCCGCCGCCTCGGGGTCGAGTGCCACGAAATCTCCCCCGCCGATTGCGCCCACCGCTTCCCCGGCCTCCGCACCCATGACCTGGTCGGGGCCTACTGGATCCCCGGCGACGGCCGCTGTCTGCCCGCCGAAATCCCCGTCGCCCTCGCCCGTGCGGCCTCCAATGCCGGAGTCCGCATCCTCGAGAACACCCGGGTCACCAGCCTTCTCACCCGCCACGGCCGCATCACCGGCGTCACCATCGCCCCCGACCTCACCCTCGAGGCCGAGGTGGTCGTCCTCTGCGGCGGCATGTGGTCCCGCCAACTGGCCGCCACCGCCGGCGTCGCCATCCCCCTCCACGCCGTCGAACATCATTACGTCGTCAGCAACCCCGTCCCCGGCGCCTCCGGCAACCTCCCCTGCACCCGCGACATGGACGCCGGCCTCTACTTCCGTGGCGAGGACGTCCCCCACGGCGGCGCCATCGTCGCCGGCGCCTTCCAGCAAACCACCAAACCCTGGGACGTCCCCCGCATCCCCGACGACTTCTCCTTCCGCCTCCTGCCTCCGGACTGGCCCAAGTTCGAGGCCCCGCTCGCCGCCGCCATCCACCGCCTGCCCGCCCTCGCCGCCGCCGGCTTCGATCGCTTCGTCAACGGACCCGAAAGCTTCACCCCCGACAACCAGTGGCTCATGGGCGAAACCGCCGAACTGCGCGGGCTTTTCGTCCTCGCAGGCTTCAACTCCGCCGGCATCGCCAGCGCCGGCGGCGCCGGCCAGGCCCTCGCCGAATGGATCGTCGGTGGCGAAATGCCCTTCGACCTCACCACCGTCGACATCCGCCGCTTCGGCCCCCGCGACAACGACACCGCCTTCCTCCGCGAACGCGTCACCGAAGCCCTCGGCCTCCACTACCAGATGGCCTGGCCGAACCGCGAATTCACCACCGGCCGCAACCGCCGCACCTCCCCGCTCCACGCCACCCTCGCCCGCGCCGGCGCCTGCTTCGGTTCCAAGGGCGGCTGGGAACGCCCCCTCTGGTTCGCCCGCCCCGACCCCGGCTGCGCGACCACCCCGGAATTGGCCTACGCCTTCGGCCGCCAGAACTGGTTCGCCAACCACGCCGCCGAACACCGCGCCTGCCGCGATTCGGTCGCCGTCTTCGACCAGTCGTCCTTCGCCAAACTGATCGTCCGCGGCCCCGACGCCCTCCGCGCACTCCAGTGGCTCGCCACCGCGAACCTCGACGTGGCCCCGGGCCGACTGGTCTACACCGGGTTCCTCACACCCCGCGGCGGCTACGCCTCCGACCTCACCATCGCCCGCCTCACCAACGACACCTTCCTCGCCATCACCGGCAGCGCCCAGGGCCCCCGCGACCTGGCCTGGATCCGCCATCACGCACCCCCCGACGCCTCCGACTTCGAGATCGTCGACGCCTCGGAATCCCACGCCGTGATCGGTGTCATGGGCCCGCGCTCCCGCGAACTGCTCCAATCCGCCACCCCCAACCCCGCAGCCCTCGATCCCACGGCCTTCCCCTACCTCACCCACCAGTCCCTCCCCATCGCCGGATCCGAGGTCCTCGCCCTCCGCGTCACCTACGTCGGCGAACTGGGCTGGGAACTCCACGTGCCGGCCGCCAACGCCGAATCGGTCCTCTCCCTCCTGCTCGCCAAAGGCCGCGACCTCCAGATCCCCGTCTCCCACGCCGGCCATTACGCCATCCAGTCCCTCCGGCTCGAAAAAGGCTACCGCGCCTACGGCGCCGAGCTGTCCCCGGACGAATCCCCGCTCGAAGCCGGCCTCGCCTTCACCGTCGCCTGGAACAAACCCGGCGGCTTCCTCGGCCTCGAAGCCCTCACCCAACGCCGCTCCCTCGGCCCCTCCAAACGCCTCGTCCTCCTCGCCCTCGACGACCCGCTCCCCATCCTCTGGGGCGCCGAACCGGTCCTCCGTAACGGCACCCCCGTCGGCCACACCACCAGCGCCGCCTACGGCCACACCGTCGGCGCCTCCGTCGCCCTCGCCTACCTCCGAAACCCCGACGGCCACCCGTTCACCGACGACGAAATCCTCCGCGGCTCCTGCACCGTCGAACTGGACGGCGCCCAAATCCCCGCCCGCGCCTCCCTCCGTCCCTGGTACGACCCCGACCGCCGCCGGATCCTGGCCTAGCCCTGTAGGGCGGGTGCGGAAACCGGCACCGCCGGCCCCCCCGCTCTCATCCCCAGGCCACCATCCGCATCCGCCGCGTCGGACCGTTCCCCGCCTTCCCTGAGCGATTCCTCGAGCACCGCGAGGATCGACTCCACCGCGTACGGCTTGGTCAGGAACCGGCTGACGCCGATGATGCGAAGCTGTTCCGCACGGTCGGCGTCGTTCGCCCCCATCAACCCGCTCGCCGCCACACAGGGCAACCCCGGACGCCGACGCCGGATCTCGGCGAGCAGCTCCAGCCCGCTCATCCCCGGCATCATCAAATCGCTCACCACGACCTCGACCTCCTTCCCGTGGCGATCCAGCAGGTCCAGCGCCTCCCGTCCGTTCGACGCCGTCGTCACCCGGTAGCCGAAACGCTTCAGCACCGTCTCCCCCACCCTGAGAATGCTCGACTCGTCATCCACCAGCAGCACGAGCTGACCCCGACCCCGAGTGAGGCTCCGCTCCGGCTCGACCTGCGCCGATTCATCCGCCCCGACGGCCGGCAGCAGCACGGTGAAACAGCTGCCCTGCCCGGGGACACTCGCCACCGTGATCGCACCCCCGTGGTCCCGCACAATTCCCAGCACGGTCGACAACCCCAGCCCCGTCCCCTTCCCATGCGGCTTGCTCGAGAAGAACGGCTCGAAGATCCGGTCGAGAATGCCCGGCGGAATCCCGATGCCGGTGTCCCGAACCTCGATCCGAACGTGCGGCCCGGCCTTCAGCCCGGGTTGCCCCTGCACCGCCGCATCGTCCAAAACCACGTTCGACGCGCCGAAGGTCAGCACCCCGCCCGACACCATCGCGTCCCGCGCGTTCACGCTCAGGTTCAACAGCACCTGGTGCAACTGCGTCGCATCACCGCGCACCATCCAAAGCCCCTTCGTCACCCGCTCGCGCACCTCGATCACCCGCGGAAACGTCCCCACGGCCATGCGCACCATCTCCCCGATCAGATGCCGCAACGACACCGGCCCGCGATCCCCTTCCGCCCCCCGCGCAAAGGTCAGGATCTGCCGGACGATCTCCGCACCCCGCTTCGCACTCCGCTCCACGTCGTCGACCACCTCCTGCAGATGCGCCGGAATCCCACCGGTGCGCAGGAGTTCGACCGACATCAGCACCGGCGCCAGAACGTTGTTCACGTCGTGCGCGATCCCCCCCGCCAGCAACCCCACGCTCTCCAGCCGCTGCGACCTCAACAGCTGCTTCTCCATCGCCTTGCGCTCGGTGATCTCCTGCTTGATCGCCACGTAGTGCGTGATCCCCCCCTCCACCCCCAGCACCGGCGTAATGGTCATCTCCTCCTCGAACAGAGTCCCGTCCTTCCGCCGGTTGGTGATCTCCCCGTGCCAGAAATCACCCCCGCGAATCGTCCGCCACATCCGCTCGTAGAAGTCCCGGTCGTGAACCCCTGACTTCAACAAGGCCGGCGTCTTCCCCACCACCTCCTCCGTCGAATACCCCGTCAGCCGGGTGAACGCCGGATTCACGAAAACGATCCGCCCCGCGGTGTCGGTGATCACGATCGCGTTCACCGCCGCCCTCAACGCCGCACTCTGAAGCTCCAGCTTCGCCTCCGCCTCCAGACGCTCGGTCAGGTCGTGCATCACCACCACCGCCGCCAACTGCCGGCCATCCCGCCCCGATACCACCGACGCGTTCGCAATCACATGCCGTCTCGCCCCCTCCGCCGACTCCACCACCATCCGCTCACCCCGCACCACCTCGCCTCGACCCGCCCGCTTCCAGGGCGCCTTCTCCGCCTCCAAACGCCGCCCCCCGTCAGCCCCATACACCCTCAGTTCCCCACCCCCACAACCACTCGCGTCCTCCACCGGCCCCACCCCGAACCACAGCCGCGCCACCCGGTTCAACAGCGTGATCCTCCCCTCCGCATCACACGCCACAACCCCCGCATCCAAACCCTCCAGCAACGCCCGCGTGAACTCCTCCTCCCGCGCCAATCCCTCCTCCGTCTCCCGCCGCCGCGCCACCTCCGCCGACAACTCCCGCGTCCGCACCCGCACTTCACGCCGGATCTGCGCGTTCCACGACAGCACCAGCACCGTCACCAGCAGACTCCCCAGCCCCAGAATCAACAGGGTCCGTTGCAGCCGCGGATCCGGCCCCGGGCTGGCTTCAAACAGAAACCCGTCCAGCCCATCCGCCCGCCCGATCATCCCATGCTCCGCGAACGTGTCCGCGATGTGCTTCCAACGACCCGGGTTCATGTGCCCCACCGGCACCACGTCCGCCATGATGTACGGACGCATGCCCTCCGCCTGCCTCAGGATGAGTTCCCGGGTCAAACCCCGCTCCCGCACACTCCCGAACTGCAGGACCATCTCCGCCACCTCCTCGGGATGGTCCATTGCGTAGTCCCAACCCCGCAGAGTCGCCCGCACAAACGCCGCCGCCTCCCGCCTCCTCCCCTCCACCACCGACTCACGCGCAAACAGCGTGTCCCCGTAAAAATCCACCCCGTAATCCAGCGCCCGCAACATCGCCGGCTCCACCCCCTGCCCCCGCAACAGGTCCGGCTCCACCATCGCGTACGCCGAAATCGCATCCACCCGCCCCTCCACCAGATCCTTCAAGTCCCAGGAGTGCGGAATCACCGCGACCTGCGCCGGTGATACCCCCTCCCGCACCAGCATCGCCCGGAACTGCGCCTCCCCCTGGTCGTCCGCCATCATCACCGTCCGCCCCAGCAGATCCGACGGTGTGCGTATGTTCCGATCCTTCCGGCTGAGCAGCACGTAGGGCGAATGCTGGAAGATCGCCGCGCACGCGACCAGCGGCTGCCCCCGAAGCCGCGCGAGCAACACGTCCGAATCCCCAACCCCGAAGTCCGCCCCGCCCTCCAGCACGATCGCCAGCGGGTTCTTCCCCTTCCCGCCCTCCAGGATCTCCACCCGCAGTCCTTCCTCGGCGTAAAAACCCTTCTGCTCGGCCGCGTAATAGCCGGCGAACTGGAACTGATGGTACCACTTGAGCTGCACGCGGATCGGCTCCGCCGCCTCAGCCCCCGGCGCCAGGCCCAAACCCAGACCCAGGAACAGGAACCGGAACAGGACCGCGAGCATGGACCCACGCCCACCGGCCAACCTCAGCCCCGCCCCCCTCACCCGCGGCCACGCCGCCACGCCGTGGCCCGGCCGTCCCTCGCCACGTTCCTCGTTTCGCATGCTCGCGGTGTCCATCGGTCGGGTTCCACCCCGCCCCCCGCCTCGGTTCGTGTCCGCCCAGGCAGGGCCACTCCAGCGCCTGCTCCCCCCCCAACCCCCATGCAGAAATGCCGGTCCAACCTCATTATCGGCATTCCTTGCTAAAGGTTTAAGCGTACGAAACCCCCACCCCCAAACCCCACGCCCCCAACCACCCAGCCCGATTCCGCATTCCTCCCCCGACCTCCCTGCGCCATGCTCGCCCGTCCCGTGAACACCCCACGCCAAATCCGCATCCCCTCCCTCCTCCGCATCAAACCCGGCGCCCTCGACCGCATCGGCCTCTACGCCCGCCGCCTCGACCTCACCCACACGGTCGCCCTCGTCAGCGCCGACCTCCCCACCCACATCACCCGCGCCTTCAACACCTCCCTCGCCACCCACGACATCCAGGTCCTCGCCCATCACGCCGTCCCCGACGCCAGCTTCGAACAGGCCACCCGCCTCTTCTCCCATCTGCCCCCCGCCACCCGCGCCATCCTCGGCCTCGGCGGCGGCAAAGCCCTCGACACCGCCAAATACGTCGCCTTCCTCGCCCGCCTCCCCTACATCGCCATCCCCACCTCCCTCTCCAACGACGGCTTCTGCAGCCCCCAGTCCAGCCTCACCCTCGACGCCAAACGCCGCTCCCTCCCCAGCGCCATGCCCTTCGGCGTCGTCATCGACACCACCATCACCCACGCCGCCCCCAACGTCCTCTGGCTCTCCGGCATCGGCGATCTCATCTCCAAAATCACCGCGGTCAACGATTGGAAACGCGCCTTCCACGCCCGCGGAACTCCCGTCGACGACTTCGCCGCCCTGCTCTCCGATGCCACGGTCTTCCAGTTCATGGGCCGACCCGTCCGCGATCCCGCCGGCGAGGCCCTCCTCGCCCACGCCCTCCTCCTCAACGGCATCGCCATGGAGGTCTGCGGCTCCTCACGCCCCGCCAGCGGCAGCGAACACCTCATCTCCCACGCCCTCGACGCCATCTCCCCGCAACCCCGCCTCCACGGCCTCCAGGTCGGCGTCGCCACCTACATCGTCAGCCACCTCCAAAACCAGGGCACCGACCGCATCCGACATCTGTTCGAACAGACCCGCTTCCACGAGGCCTTCACCGGCCAACCCCTCCGGCGCTCGGAATGGATCGAGGCCACCCGCCTCGCTCCTTCCATCAAACAGAACTTCCACACCGTCCTCTCCGAGGCCGACCCGGTCCCAACCGTCACACGCCTGCTCCACGAGGACCCCTTCCTCACCTCCATCTTCACCGACTGACCCCGCCCACCCCGCACCCCCACCCCCGGAAATCACTCGGTCAGCCACCGCAGCCCCGCCGGTCCGCTCCACACCACCGGCTGCCACGTCCAACCACTGCCCGTCACCGCCTCAATCACCGGCGCCTTCATCGCCTGCAGGTCCCAGCGGATCGTCACCCCACCCTCGCCCGTCGGCCGCCCGTTCGGGTCCAGCACCACCCCCGCGATCTTTCGGTGGTCCACCTGAAAGAGCTGGATGCCCACCGCCGCCTTCCACGCCACCCGCACCCCGTCCACCCCCGCCGAGGCATCGAAGGCGCTCCAGTACTCGCGCACCCGCACCTTTCGCGCCGCTTCGTCCAGCTCCAACACCAGCCGATGCACCCGCCGCAGCCGGTTCGCCCGCATCAGATCCAGCCAACGGGCATCCGCATACCGCCAGGTGACCTCCACGGATCGCCCATCCCCGCCCGCCCGCACCTCCATCGGCCCATCCCCGGCCCCCAATCCCAACAGGCGTCCCCGCAGTCCCGCCGCGTCCACCGCCACCACCCCGGCTTCCGGCGAAACCCGCGAACACCACGCCGCGGCCTTGAAGAACCAACCCACGGCCAGCACGAGATTGATCCCCAGAAACGCCAACGCCACCCGCGGCTGACGGGACAAGCGTGTCGACACCGCCCGCTTCGACGGCCTCCCCACCGCCACCGCCCTCGGGGCTTCATCCGCCATCCCCTCGGGCATCGGCCCCACCGCCTCCACCCGCCGCCCTTCCACCCCCTCCCGACTCGCCCCGCTCCACGCATACAACTCACGCCCCCTCCGCACCACGTGGTTCCACTCCCCCTGACCCCCATGCCGCCGCGCCGTCCACCCGGCCTCCCGATTCCCCGTCACCCCTCCAAACCGAAAAAACTCCGCGTACCGCTCCATCGCCCGCGCCGCCGCGGCGGCATTCTCAAACCGCGCCGCCAAGGCCGATTCCCCGCTCTGACGAAACGAAATCCGCGCCTCCAACGCATCCCCAACCACCGGGTCCAACCCACGCTTCGCATCCGTGATCAGTCCGGGATCGGCGTCCGCACCAAACACCTTCGACCACGCCACCGCCCCTTCGCCACCCTCGCCACTCTCGCCACCCGGACCGCCAACCTCCGACACAACCGCCGCCGCCGTGGACCCCGTCCCGCTTCCCTCGGCCGCCGCACGCTCCGCTTCCCGCAGCAGCGCCTGCCGATGCGCCCAGGCGTCCATCAGATGCACCACCGCCTGCGGACCGCCCACGATCGCCAGAAACCCGAAGAAGAACACCAGCGGCCTCAATCCCGTCGCCGTCCCCCGCATCATCGTCCCCAACACCACCAACAGCACCACCGAAACCCCCAGGAACACCGCCACCCCGGCGACCGCGGGGTACTCGCGAAAAATCGACAGCAGTCGGTTCATCCCTGCCAGCCTCCGTCCCCGAACCTCCCATGCCAAGCCAGGCCACCCCGGACAATGGTCGGAAGCGCCCCCGCCCGGCCACCCCACGCCCCGGCACCCCCGCGATGCTCCGCCGCGACCCTCAGGCGGTCGCTTCGCACGAGACCGGCACCTCCGGCTCCGTCTCGTGCCGCTCCCGCCGCCTGGGCCAACCGGCCGGCGCCGGCTTCGCCGGAAACCTCTCCAGATCGATCTCCAACCGCTGCCCGTCCCGCACCAACCGCTCCCGCAACCGCCCGTGCGGAAGATCGTGCAACGGCACCCCATCCCCCAGCGCCAGCGCCGCGGCCGTCGCCGCCGATTGCCCCAGGATCATGAACACCGGCTCCATCCGGATCGAACCGTAAGCGATGTGCGACGCCGACACCGCGCAGCAGACGAGCAGGTTTCCGCACTCCGCCCGTCGCGGAAGCAGCGCCCGATACGGAATCGCATACGGCCCCCCGGGATTCACCTCGATGTTGCCCTCGTTCTGAACACACCCCATCGCGGTCACGTACCGCTGCACGTTGTGCGAATCCATCGAGTACGACCCCAACCCGACCGCGTCCCCCGCCACCCGCACCCGCCGACAGTCGTGCTCGGTGACCACGTATTCCCCCCGCATCCTCCGCGCCTCCCGCACGTAGATCTGCGGCGGCCAGTTACGGTGGTCCACGAACTCGTCCGCCGCGTAACCCCAACGCCCCACCTCGGCCCGCACGTGCGGCGGCACCCGCGGATGATGCGCCAGTGCCCACATCAGCCCGCGCTGATAGTGCTCCTGCTCCCGCACGATCGATTCCCGCACCCCCTCGCTCCCGTCCGGATACGCCGCGCTCGCCCCCACCTGGTTCGTCGAAAATCCCCACCGGTTGTTCGTGTCCGTCTTCCGGTTCGGCATCCGCCCCGGCAACCAAGGCACCCGCGTCTCGCCCGCCTCGAAGTTCCGGAACAAAAGCTCGTACACCAGCTCCTCATACCCCTCCGGCCGCTCAAACGGCACCCGGTTCCCCGGGTCGTCCGTCAGGCACATCCGGAAACAGTACGCCTGCACCCGGTCGTCCCCCTCGCCCTCCACCCCCGCATCCCCTCCATGCACCCCGGGCAGCAACCCGCTGCCGCGATTCCCCGGAACCACGTACGGATCCACGAACCCGGGAAAGATATGGTTGTGCGTCCGCACCTTCTGAACGCCGTTCAGCGTCTCGCCAAACTCCCGGTTCGCCTCCCGCCCCACCCGGTAGGACACCCCCGCCGCCGCCATCAGATCCCCCTCATAGGTCGCGTCCACGAAGAACCTCGCCGCATACCGCCTCCCACCCCCGGTCTCGATCCCCGCAATGTCCCGCCCCCGCTTCAACACCCCGCGCGAACCCGCACGCAGCCGCTCCCCCATCACCACCGGCACCCCCGCCTCCGCCAGCATCGCCCGGTACACCGCCGCCGCCGCATGCGGCTCGAAATCCCACGCCGCATCCCGCCCAGCCGGCAGATTCGGCGCCTCCCGCACCCACACCGACGGATCCTCATAGTGCCGCCTCAGCCTCCGATAAAACTCCAACGCCACACCCCCCACCGCCTCCGCCCGCCCCGCATCCGTCCGTCCCAGCCCGGACGTGGTCAATCCCCCCAGATGCTTCGAAGGCTCCAACAGCACCACCCGCATCCCCATCCGCGCGGCCTGCACCGCCGCCGCCACCCCGCCGGATGTCCCCCCGTACACCACCAGATCCCATTCTTCCTCCCCACCCCGCCCCGACACACATCCGCCCACCATCCCTCCCCCCATCGCCATCGTCAGCCCCATCGACATCGTCCCCTTCAAGAAACCCCGCCGGTTGGTGTTCACCCCCACAACCTCGCCCCCAGTCCCACCCGGTTTCAAGCCGCACACGCCACCCCCCCACCCCACTCGAACGAAACCGGGTATCGACTGCCCCACCCCCATCCCCCTACAACCATCCCATCATGCCCGCCTCCCTTTCCCCCCTCCCATCCCCGTCCGCATCCCTCGCCGGCATCGTCGCCCTCCTCCTCGCCGCCTCCTCGCCCGTCACCCGCGCCAACGACCCCGATCGCATCCAGCCCTGGACCGCCAACCCCGCCTACTGGCAGTTCCACGGCAAACCGGTCCTCCTCCTCGGCGGCTCCAAGGACGACAACCTCTTCCAGATCCCCGATCTCCGCGAACATCTCGACGCCATACGCGCCGCCGGCGGGAACTACATCCGCAACACCATGAGCGACCGCAAGGACCAGGGCTTCGAGGTCTACCCCTTCCTCCAACTCCCCGACGGCCGCTACGACCTGGAACGCTGGAACGACGAATACTGGCGCCGCTTCGACAACATGCTCCGTTGGACCGCCGAACGGCGGATCATCGTCCAGATCGAGGTCTGGGATCGCTTCGACTTCTCCACCCGCAACTGGCCGCCCCACCCCTACAACCCGACCAACAACATCAACTACACCTACGCCGAAAGCGGCTTCGCCCCCGCCTACCCCGACCACCCCGGCCAGAACCGCCAACCCTTCTTCTTCACCGTCCCCGCCCTGCGCAACAACACCGTCGTCCTCCCCCACCAGCAGCGCTTCGTCGCCAAACTCCTCTCCCATTCCCTCCCCCACAACCACGTCCTCTACTGCATCGACAACGAAACCTCCACCGACCCCGCCTGGGGCGCCTACTGGGCCGGCTTCATCCGCGATGCCGCCGCCCGCGCCGGAAAACAGGTCAACATCACCGAGATGTGGGACGCCTGGGACCTCAAGTCTTCGGAACACCGCCGGACCCTCGACCGCCCCGACCTCTACGACTTCGCGGACGTGTCCCAGAACAACCAGAAGAAGGGCCGCGAGCACTGGGACAACTTCCAATGGGTCCGCCGCCATATCGCCGCCAAACCGCGCCCGCTCAACACCGTCAAAACCTACGGGGCCGACGGCGGACGCTTCGGCGGCAACCGCGACGGGATCGAACGCTTCCTCCGCCATGTGCTCGGCGGGGCCGCCGCCGCCCGGTTCCATCGCCCCGACTCCGGACTCGGCCTTTCCCAACCCGCCGTCGCCGCCCTGAAATCCGCCCGCCGCCTGGAATCCCTCGTCCCGCTCTGGGACCTGAAGCCCGCCGATGACCTGCTCCGCGATGGGTCGCCCAACGAGGGCTACCTGGCCGCCCGGCCCGGCCATGCCTACGCGCTTTACCTCACCAACGGCGGCAGCGTGGCCGTGGATCTCACCGGTCTCGCCGGTGCGGCCACCCTTCGGTGGATCGAGGTCGGCTCCGGCAACTGGGGACCCACCGCCCCGATCCAGGGCGGCGCCATCGTCCCCGTCGCCGCCCCCGGCCCCGGCCACTGGCTCGCCGTCATCCTCCCGGCGACCCCCGCGACCAGTCCCTGACCACAGACCGGCACTCAGCGCCCGGCCGCACCGCCTCCGGCACCGGTGTTCGCGTACGCCTCCATACCGGCGCACGAACAGACCAGGTTCCGGTCGCCAAAAACGTTGTCCACCCGCGACACCGCCGGCCAGAACTTCCATTCCCGCAGCCCAGGCACCGGAAAGGCCGCCTGCTCGCGGCTGTACGGCCGGTCCCACCGATCCGATGCCACCACCTCCGCCGTGTGCGGCGCGTTCTTCAGAACGTTGTTCTTCGCATCCGCCTCGCCCCGCTCCACCGCCATGATCTCGGCGTGAATCGCGATCATCGCATCGCAGAACCGGTCCAACTCCGCCTTCGGCTCCGACTCCGTGGGCTCCACCATCAGCGTCCCGGCCACCGGCCAGCTCAACGTCGGCGCGTGAAACCCGTAGTCCATGAGTCGCTTCGCCACATCCTCCGCGGTCACCTGCTTGAACTGCCGCAGGTCGAGGATGCACTCGTGCGCCACTGCCCCCTTCGCCCCACGGTACAGGGTCGGGTAATGCCCCTCCAACCGCCTGGCGATGTAGTTGGCGTTCAGAATCGCCACCTTCGTCGCCTGGGTCAGCCCCTCCGCCCCCATCATCGCCACGTACATCCAGGAGATCGGCAGAATGCTCGCACTCCCCCACGGCGCCGCACTCACCGGCCCGATCGCTTCCCCGCCGCCTGCTGCCTCGAACACCGGATGCCCCGGAAGAAACGGAACCAGATGCGGCGCCACACAGATCGGCCCCACCCCGGGACCACCCCCGCCGTGCGGAATGCAGAAGGTCTTGTGCAGATTCAAATGACAGACGTCCGCCCCGATCGCCGCCGGACTGGTCAACCCCACCTGCGCGTTCATGTTCGCGCCGTCCATGTACACCTGCCCCCCCGCCGCATGCACGATCGAGCAGATCTCCCGGATCGATGCCTCGAACACCCCGTGCGTGCTCGGATACGTCACCATCAGGCACGACAACACCGACGCCGTCTCCGATACCTTCGCCCGCAAGTCCGCAACGTCGATGTTCCCGTCCCCGTCGCACAACACCGGCACCACCTGCATGCCCGCCATCACCGCACTCGCCGGATTCGTCCCATGCGCGCTCGTCGGAATCAGACACACCGTCCGCCGACCCTGCCCCCGGCTCCGATGCCACGCCCGGATCACCAGCAGTCCCGCATACTCCCCCTGCGACCCCGCGTTCGGCTGCAACGACACCCCCGCAAAACCGGTGATCTCAGCCAGCCATGCCTCGAGTTCCGCAAACAACCGGCGATAACCCGCCACCTGCTCCAAGGGCACAAACGGATGGATGCCCGCGAACTCCGGCCAACTGACCGGCATCATCTCCGCCGCCGCGTTCAGCTTCATCGTGCATGACCCGAGCGGAATCATGCTGTGACACAGGGAAAGGTCCTTCGACTCCAGCCGCCTGAGGTAACGCTGAAGCTCGGTCTCGCTCCGGTACCGGTGAAACACCGGATGCGCCAGGAACCCCGTCGCACGCCGCGGCAACGCCACCGCCTTCGGCGCCAGTTCCCCGGCCCGGAATCCCGGATCCCGCCCCCCGTTGAACACCCGCAGCAGCCGATCCACCTCCGCCAGGGTCGTCGGCTCGTCCAACGACACCCCAACCCGCCCCCCGTCCACCCGACGCAGATTGATCCGCTCCGCCTCCGCCGCACGATGCACCGCCTCCGCCCCACCCTCCCCCACCTCCACCGTCAGGGTGTCGAAATACACCCCCGTCGCCACCCGAACTCCCAACCGCTCCAGCCCCGACGCCAACCGGGCGGTCAGCCCGTGCACCCGCTCCGCGATCCCCTGCAAACCCTCCGGTCCATGATAACAGGCGTAGGCCATCGCCATGTTCGCCAGCAACGCCTGCGCGGTGCAGATGTTCGAGGTCGCCTTCTCCCGCCGGATGTGCTGCTCCCGCGTCCCCAGCGACAACCGAAGCGCCGGACGCCCCCGCGCATCCTTCGACACCCCCACCAACCGGCCGGGCAGAGTCCGCTTCATCGCGTCCCGCGCCGCCATGAACCCCGCGTGCGGCCCCCCGTAACCCATCGGCACTCCAAACCGCTGCGCGCTCCCCACCGCAATGTCGGCTCCCATCTCCCCCGGCGACTTCACCAGCGTCAGCGCCAGAAGATCCGTCGCCACCACCACCAGCACCCCCGAGGCATGCGCCGCCTCCACCTCCGCCGTGAAATCCCGAACCGTCCCGTCCGTGGACGGATTCGCCAGCAGCGCCCCGAACATCGACACCCCCCACCGGCATTCACGCACCGGCCCCACCACCACCCGCAACCCCAGCGCCTCCGCCCGCGTCCGCACCAACTCCACGTTCTGCGGATGATTGTCGTCCGCCACGAAGAACGTGTCCCGCACCACACCCCCCACCTCGCCCCCACGCATGCGATGACACATCATCATCGCCTCCGCACACGCCGTCGCCTCGTCCAACAGCGACGCATTCGATATGTCCAGACCCGTCAGGTCGCACACCATCGTCTGGAAGTTCAACAACCCCTCCAGCCGCCCCTGCGAGATCTCCGACTGATACGGCGTGTACTGCGTGTACCAGCCCGGGTTCTCCAGGATGTTCCGCTGGATCACCGGAGGCACCACGGTGTCGTAATACCCCATGCCGATGAACGACCGATACAGCCGGTTCATCCCCGCAATCTCCCGCAGCCTCCCCAGCGCCTCACGCTCCGTCACCGCCCCCGGAAGTTCCATCGCCTTCCGTGACCGGATCCCCGCCGGAACCGCCGCGTCGATGAGCTCCTCCAACGACCCGTACCCGCACACCCTCGCCATCCCCTCCACCTCCCCCGCACGCGGCCCGAGATGACGGGTGACAAACGCCGTCTCCTGGGTCGTGAAGGTCGGGGTCGGGGTCGAGGTCGAGGTCGAAGACGGAGCCAAAGACGAAGACGAAGGCGAAGGCGAACTGGAAATGTCCATGGGATCTGGGCTTTCGAGCGTCCGTCCGGCGCATGACGGCCCGTGACGACCACCGAAGACCGCGGACATTACTTCCCCGAATGCAGCCGGCCAAGCGCGTGCTGCGGAATCAAGCCCGATTACTTCCCAGCATTAGCCCGAAGCGAGCTGCACCAGGCGCTCCTGGATCTGCCCCGTCCACCGCCCCGCATAACTCAACACCCGGTAGACGTCCTCCAGCCGCCCCAACGGCAGCGCCGCCGCCCTCCCCGCTTCCCCCACACCCGGCGCACCCTCCCACGCCGCATTCATGCCCCGCACTTCCTCCAACAATTCCCCCTCCCTCGCCCGAATCCGCTCCTGCAACGCCTTCAGCCGTTCCACCCACTCCATCCCCTCCCGAAACAACCGGACCTTCAGCATCGGCGAGGTCACCTTCCCCCGTTCCGCCAGAAATCCATCCACGTCCCGACAGAGCTGCCCAACCTCCACGAACAGGTCCATGGTCCCCGCCGGGATCCGCTGGATGTCCCGCGGCTTCGTCCCGGACTCCAGTTCCAACAGGTGCACCAGCCGCGACCTCGGCTCCCGAAGGGTCTGATATGCCGTGTTCAATCCCGAATAAACCTGCCCGGCCTCCTCACGCCCCGCCTCCCCGCTGCCATGATGCCGATCAGGATGATGCTCCCCGGACAACTCCAGAAACCTCGCCTTCAACACCTCGGGGTCCAGCCACGGCCGCCGCTGAACGCCCAGGATCCGAAAATGATCGGGTCCAACCGCATTCCCCGGGTTCATCGTCCCAACCCCCAGCCCGGATTCCGGCCCGCCTGCGCTGATGACGTCTCCATCCCTTCCCTCATGTTCTGTTCCGGGCTGCCCTGTCGGTGGCTCAACATCCTGCTCGGTCTACGCACTGAAGCTCTCCCCGCACGAACAACTGGTGGCCGCGTTCGGATTCTTCACCTTGAACCCCCCACCCTGCAGGGCGTCGAGATAGTCCAGCTCCGAACCGGTGACGTAGAGCGCGCTCTTGGGATCCACCACCACCCGGACACCCGCGGATTCCACCAGGATGTCCCGGTTCTGCGGTCGATCCTGAAGGTCCATCTTGTATTGCAGCCCGGAACAGCCCCCGCCCACCACCGCCACCCGCAGCACCCCTTCCGGGCGCCCTTGCCGCTGCAAAAGCCCGCGCACCTTGTCCCCCGCCGCCGAGGTGAGCCGGATCAGCCGCTCGTCCCCCGTGCGATACGTGGCGGGCGCCTGGGCCCCCGACACAGCCGCTGCCGTTCCTGCAATCATCGTGCCGCAACCTAGATAGCCCCCCACAACCCGTCAACCACCCCCACAAAATGACGGCCCCGGGGCCTGCAGACCCCGAGGCCATGCCCCTTGCTGCGCCCGTCGTGGGCCCCTCCACGAGGTGGGCACAACACCCAAATCTTTCACCACCAACCACCAACACCCCCGCCGGACCCGCCTCCACCCCCGGAGCCTCCACCCCTCTCCACCCTTCAACCCACCGGCTCCCAACGCGCCTCCTTTCTCCGCCCACCCATCGATTTCGTCAACGGGAAGGCCTGACCGTCCCTTGGACCCCACCACCACAACCCATGGTCGATGCCCACCAGCAATCCCCATCAGCCAACCTCATCATCCCCCCACATTCTTCCAACCCGCCTGAATACGCCGTAACCGGCCCGCGTCGAATCCGGTCATGCGTTGTGTGTCGGGTTTTCCACCACTCTCCCCTGAACCACCCGCCGAAAGGGATGCCACACTCCCCCGGCGTGCACCCGTCACCCCATCCCGACGGTCCCCTTCCTCCCCCTGAAGTCCGAATGTCGTCCCGCCCTGCCCCAGCCGGCCAACAACCCGGCCCGCTCCCCAACTCCCATCCACGACGACCGAGCCGCACCGCATTCCTCCCAGGCGCTCTCGCCTTCGCCTTCCTCCTCCTCCCCCTGGCTCCCGGCTGCTCCAAGGACCGTTACCGCGCCGCCGCCGACCGCCAGACCTACCAGATCGTCCAAACCTACGAACAACAGGTCTTCGGGCACACCAACGCCTTCACCATCGATACCGCCTTCTCCGGCCGCGACCCCGCCGCCGTCTCGCCCGCCGAAATCATCGGCGCCCGCCAGGCCACCAACCAACACGTCCTCCACCTCGACGACGTCCTCGACCTCGCCGTCCGCAACAGCCGCGAATTCCAGACCCAGAAGGAACAGCTCTACCTGACCGCCCTCAGCCTCACCGGCGCCCGCTGGGAGTTCTCCCCCCAGTTCTTCGCCCGCTCCCGCGCCGAAATCGCCGGCAGCCCCAGCACCTCCCAGGCCGGATCCGTCCGCACCCAGGTCGGCGTCGACCAACTCCTCGCCACCGGCGGCAGCCTCGGCGTCTCCCTCGCCAACGACCTCCTCCGCTACTTCACCGGCTGGTCCTCCTCCCCCGGCAACTCCTCCCGCGACTCCGCCATCAACCTCCTCTCCGTCAACCTCAGCCAACCCATCCTCCGCGGCTTCGGCCGCAACAGCCCCGAGGTCGAGGCCCTCACCCAGGCCGAACGCAACGTCGTCTACGCCGTCCGCTCCTACTCCCTCTACCAACACCAGTTCGCCATCGACATCGTCAACAACTACTTCTCCCTCCTCGCCCAGAAGGACAACGTCCGAAACAACTACACCAACTACCTCCGCCGCGCCTACCTCACCGAATTCACCGACGCCCGCGCCATCGACCGCGAACGCCGCGCGTCCGTCGACGACGCCCGCGCCGCCGAACTGTCCGCCCGCAACGGCTACGTCAACTCCGTCGCCGGTTACCTCAACAACCTCGCCAATTTCAAACTCCGCCTCGGCATCCCCATCAGCGAGGATCTCCACCTCGCGGACGCCGACCTCGAGGACCTCGTCAGCACCGGCCTCATCCCCGTCGAAATCGACCGCGTCGCCGCCTTCCAAATGGCCGTCGCCCATCACATGGACATCCTCAACGCCATCGACCGCTTCGAGGACACCAAACGCAAGGTCCGCATCGCCGCCGACGCCCTCAAACCCGGCATCCTCGTCTCCAGCTCCGCCTCCCTCCAGTCCGAGGCCCCCCAGGATTACGCCAACTTCGACATCGACGAGGTCCGCTACTCCGCCGGCATCTCCCTCGACCTCCCCGTCAACCGCCGCCGCGAACGCAACAACTACCGCGCCTCCCTCGTCTCCTTCGAGTCCTCCATCCGCTCCCTCGCCCAAACCCTCGACAACTTCAAGGACCGCATCGAGGAGGGCCTCCGCACCGTCGAACAACGCCGCCTCAACTACCTCAACGCCGTCGCCTCCCTCGAGGTCGCCGAACGCCGCGTCGAAATGAACGACATGCTCTACGCCGCCGGCCGCGTCCAGGTCCGCGACGTCCGCGAAGCCCTCGACCAGCTCATCTCCAGCAAGAACGGCGTCACCCAGACCATCACCGCCTACCTCCAGGCCCGCCTCCAACTCCTCCTCGACATCGGCATCCTCCCCACCGACCAGCCCCGGTTCTGGCTCGAAGACCCCCTCTCACCCCAGCTCACCCCGGAATCCCGCGGCCCCAGCCCGCTCCAGATGCCCGACGACACCCTCATCCCCCCCGATCACTTCCTCGAACCCCTGCCATGAACCCCACCCCCCACGGCGCCCAGGACGCCCACGGCAATTCCTCCCCGCTCCGCACCGCGGCCAAATCCCTCCGGCGACGCCCCGCCCTCGCCATCCTTGCCGCCATCCCCGTCCTCCTCATCCTCTCCTGGCTCTTCCGACCCAAACCCGCCACCGGCAACACCGCCTTCCATCAGGTCGGTCGCGGCGATTTCACCGTCTCCATCGTCGAAGGCGGCACCCTCTCCGCCGTCAACGAGGTCAGCATCCGCAACGAGGTCGAGGGCACCGCCCGCATCATCTTCATCGTCCCCGAAGGGTCCTACGTCAAAAAAGGCAGCCTCCTCATCGAACTGGACTCCGCCCAGGCCCAGGACCAGGTCAACCAACAGCAGATCGCCGTCGAAAAAGCCCAGTTCGCCCTCATCCAATCCCAGGCCCAGCTCGACATCCAGCGCAGCACCACCAACAGCGATATCCGCGCCGCCAAACTGAAACTGGATTTCGCCCTGCTCGAACTGGAGAAGTTCCGCCGCGGCCAGCGCGTCGTCGACCTCATCGAGGCCAGCAACAAACTGGTCCAGGCCCAGGAACAGCTCGCCGTCAACCTCGCCAACTACATCAACACCACCAACCTCGCCGCCAAAGGCTACGAAACCCAACAGAAGGTCGACAGCGACCGCCTCGCCGTCATGGGCAACCAGAACAGCGTCATCGTCGCCAGCAACCAGATCTGGATGCTCCAGGAGTTCGACCACCGCAAACGCCTCGCCGAAGTGTCCTCCGCCGTCGAGGAGGCCCAGACCGAACTCGAACGTGTCATCGCCCAAAGCGAACGCCGCATCGCCCAATACACCGCCGACCTCATCACCCAGTCCAACACCCTCAGCCTCAGCCAACGCAAACTGGACCGAGACCGCAAAAACCTCGACGCCACCAAAATCCACGCCCCCCAGGACGGTCTCGTGGTCTACAACGTCTCCGAAAACCGGTTCTCCAGCGAATCCCTCATCGAGGAGGGCGCCACCGTCCGCAACCGCCAGGAATTGATCAAACTGCCCGACGTCTCCCGGATGAAGGTCACCATCAAGGTCCACGAATCCTACATCAACATGGTCACCCCCGGCCTCCCCGCCTTCGTCACCCTCGATTCCACCCCCGACCAGCGCTTTGCCGGCCACGTCGCCAAAGTCGCCCTCCTCCCCGACTCCCAGGCCCGCTGGGGCAACCCCAACCTCAAGGTCTATAACACCGAAATCCACATCACCGACCCCCTCCCCGATGTCAAACCCGGCGTCTCCGCCAAGGCCGAGGTCATCATCACCAACATCCCCAACACCCTCTCCGTCCCCATCCAGGCCGTCACCACCACCCGCGGCAAACAGGTCGTCTACACCCTCAACGGCCGAAACCCCGAACCCCAACCCGTCGAGGTCGGCATGTACAACACCAAGTTCATCCAGGTCCTCTCCGGCCTCGCCGAAGGCGACCGCGTCCTCCTCGCCCCACCCTTCGACACCGATGCCCGGGACCTCGAGGACACCGTCCTCACCGACGAGGAACGCGCCCTGCTCAACGGCACCAACAAGGCCAACTCAGCCAACGCCGCCCCCGCCGCCCCCGAACCCATCCCCTCCCCCGCAACCCCCACCGACACCGCCAACCCCCTCCCCGATCGCCGCCCCCGCAACCCCGTCCCCGACGACGTCCTCAAACGCTTCGACACCGACGGCGATGGCTCCCTCAGCCCCGAGGAACGCTCCGCCATGCGCCCTCCCGGCACCGCCAACCCCCGCACCCCAAGAGACCCCTCCGACACCCGCCGCCCCCGCAACCCGGAGCCCACACCCGCGCCCGCAACCACACCGGCACCCGCGCCCGCAGCCGCCGACCCCACCCACTGACCCGCCGCCCCCCAGCCATGGGCTCCGACCCCGCCATCATCCGTATCGAGGGCGTCGAAAAACGCTACGCCCTCGGCGGCGAAGCCGATGTCCTCGCCCTCCGGGGCGTCAACCTCCGCGTCGACCCCGGCACCTACCTCGCCATCATGGGCCCCTCCGGCTCCGGCAAGTCCACGATGCTCAATATCCTCGGCTGCCTCGACCGCCCCTCCGCCGGCCGCTACTGGCTCGGCGGCGATGACGTCTCCCAGATGCCCGACGACCAGTTGTCCGAGGCCCGCGGACGCAAGATCGGCTTCATTTTCCAGTCCTACAACCTCATCGCCCAGCTCACCGTCATCGAGAACATCCAGGTCCCCCTCCTCTACCAGGGCCACGACCTCCGCCAGTTCCAGGAACGGTGCGTCGACCTCGCCCGCCTCGTCGGCCTCGGCGGCCGCCTCGGCCATCGCCCCAACCAACTGTCCGGCGGCCAGCAGCAACGCGTCGCCATCGCCAGATCCCTGGTCAACGACCCCCTCATGATCCTGGCCGACGAACCCACCGGCAACCTCGACTCCCGAACCGGCACCGAGGTCCTCGACCTCATCGACCGCCTCAACGCCGCCGGCAAAACCATCGTCCTCGTCACCCACGACGAACGCGTCGCCGCCCGCGCCCACCGCGTCGTCCACATGAAGGACGGCGTCATCGACCGCGAGGTCGTCAACCGCCCCCCGCCGGCACCACGATGATCAGCTACCAGCTCACCAGCATCGTCCGCCTGGGCATCAAAAGCCTCCTGCTCCACAAGCTGAGGTCCGCCCTCACCATGCTCGGCATCATCTTCGGCGTCTGCTCCGTCATCGCCATGCTCGCCATCGGCGAAGGCGCCTCCTACGAGGCCCAGGAAGCCATCAAGAAACTGGGCTCCAACAACATCCTCCTCCGCTCCGTCAAACCCCCCGACCAGGCCCGCTCCCAGGGAGCCGGCGGCTCCCGCGGCATGCAGCTCAAATACGGCCTGTCCTACCTCGACGCCGCCCGCATCCATTCCACCATCCCCGGCGTCCTCCGCGTCCTCCCCATGCGCATCATCCGCGAAAACGCCCGATTCGCCCGCAACGAGGTCCCCTGCCAGGTCGTCGGCACCCTCCCCCATTACGCCGAGGTCTCCGGCGCCACCGTCGTCGCCGGCCGCTTCCTCGGCGACCTCGACGAACGCCACAAGGACAACGTCTGCGTCATCACCACCTCCCTCGCCCAACGCCTCTTCCCCACCGAGGACCCCCTCGATCACTCCATCAAGATCGACACCTTCTACTACCGCGTCGTCGGCATCCTCCAGGAACGCAGCCAGCCCGAACAACGCACCCAGGCCGGCAAAATGGAGGGCCAACCCCTCGACAACAACGTCTACATCCCCCTCGGCACCTCCCGCACCCGCTTCGGCGAAGTCCTCATCCGCCGCTCCGCCGGCAGCTTCGAGGCCGAGGAGGTCCAACTCCACCAGATCACCGTCCAGATGCGCGACACCGCCGCCGTCGAAACCGCCGATCCCCAGATCAAAAACCTCCTCAACCGCTTCCACGACCAGATCGATTACGAGGTCGTCGTCCCCCTCCAGCTCCTCCGCCAGGCCGAACGCACCAAACGCATCTTCAACATCGTCCTCGGCTCCATCGCCGCCATCTCCCTCCTCGTCGGCGGCATCGGCATCATGAACATCATGCTCGCCAACGTCACCGAACGCACCCGCGAGATCGGCATCCGCCGCGCCCTCGGCGCCAAACGCCGCGATATCACCCGCCAGTTCCTCGTCGAAACCGTCGTCCTCTCCGTCGGCGGCGGCCTCATCGGCGTCGTCATCGGCATCCTCACCCCCTTCCTCGTGTCCCAACTGTCCGACATGAAAACCATCGTCACCCTCTGGTCCGTCCTCATCGCCTTCGGCATCTCCGGCGCCGTCGGCATCGTCTTCGGCCTCTACCCCGCCCGCGCCGCCGCCCGCCTCGACCCCATCGACGCCCTCCGCCACGAATAACCCTCCCTCCCGGCAACCCCTCCCGCCCCATTCATTTCGTGCGATCCCGCCCCGGTCACGCCATGCTCCCGCCGTGACCACACGCATCCCTGCGTCCCGTCCAACCCCGCCCAGCCAGCCCCCCCGGGCCCACCGGCCCAAACCCCGCGCCCCCTCCAACCACCACCACCAGCGCCGCCTCCTCCCCACCCTCGCCTCCGCAGCCACCCTCGCAGCCCTGCCCCTCCCCCCCTCCACCGCCGCTGACCACGCCCAGTTCGGCCAGGCCTGGTCCCGCAACATGGTCTCCGCCGAATCACCCCTCCCCGCCTCCTTCAACCCCGCCTCCAACCTCAACCTCCGCTGGTCCGTCCCCCTCGGCTCCGAAACCCATTCCACCCCCATCGTCGCCAACGGCCGCATCTTCATCGGCACCAACAACGGCAACCCCCGCGACCCCCGCCACCAGGGCGATCGCGGCGTCCTCATGGCCCTCGACGAAACCTCCGGCCGCCTCCTCTGGCAGCTCGTCGTCCCCAAACGACTCGAGGATATCTACTTCGACTGGAAAAACGCCGGCATCTCCTCCACCGCCACCGCCGAAGGCGACCGCGTCTACGTCGTCGACAACCGCGGCGTCGTCCTCGCCCTCGACGCCCATGGCCTCGCCAACGGCAACGACGGCCCCTTCCTCAACGAAGCCATCTACTACGCACCCCAACCCACCAACTCCCTCGCCCAGGGCGCCCCCGCCGCCTTCCTCCCCAACGGCAACCTCATCCCCAACCCGGACCCCTCCCTCCCCCCACCCAACCGCATCGATCCCGGCCCCCTCGACGCCGATATCCTCTGGTTCTTCGACCTCTCCAGCGGCGCCGGCATCTGGTCCCACGACGCCTCCCACAGCTCCATCCTCATCCACGGCAACCACCTCTACCTCAACACCGGCACCGGCGTGGACAACACCCACCGCCGCATCCAACGCCCCAACGCCCCAAGCCTCGTCGTCCTCGATAAACAAACCGGCCGCTTCCTCGCCCGCGACCAGGAAGGCATCGGGCCCAATATCTTCCACTCCACCTGGGCTCCCCCATCCCTCGCCTCCATCCAGGGCCACCAATGGATCCTCTTCGCCGCCGGCAATGGCATCCTCTACGCCTTCAACCCCCTCGACTCCTCGCCCGCCCCCGACGCCGCCACCCCCGTCCCCCTCCGGAAAGCCTGGTCCTACGACTTCGATCCCCAGGCCCCCAAGTCCGAGGTCCATCGCTTCCACCTCAACAAACGCGAGGGACCCAGCAATTTCTACGGCGCCCCCGTCCCCCACGGCGACGCCATCTACCTCGCCGGCGGCGGCGACCTGTGGTGGGGCAAAAACGCCGCCTGGCTCCAACGCATCGACATCGTCAACGCCCAACCCGTCCGCCGCTGGTCCGCCCCGCTCGTCCGCCACACCTTCTCCACCCCGGCCATCGCCAACGGCCTCGTCTTCGTCTCCGATTGCAGCCAGAACCTCCATTGCTTCGACGCCGAAACCGGCAACCCGGTCTGGACCGAGGAACTCCAGGGCGAAACCTGGTCCTCGCCGTTCGTCGCCGACAACAAGGTCTACGTGGGCACTCGCCGCGGCACCCTCCACGTGCTCGCCGCCTCCCGCGAAAAACGCCCCCTCGCCACCCTGCCCATGATCACCCCCATCAGCGCCACCCCCATGGCCGCCAACGGCGTTCTCTACATCGCCACCATGACCCACCTCCACGCCGCCATCGCCACCCCCGCCCCGGCACCCTGACCCGCCCTCCCCGCCACCGCCCCCACCGCCCCCGCATGCCCCCGGCTCCCCCACCCCCACCGCGCGTCCTGGTGATCGACGACACCACCGAGAACCTCCAGGTGGTCTCCACCATCCTCCGCTCCGCCCAGTACGCCGTCAGCGTCGCCCGCTCCGGACCCCAGGGCCTCGAAATCGCCGAACGCACACCCCCGGACCTCGTCCTCCTCGACCTCGTCATGCCCGACATGGACGGCTTCGAGGCCTGCCGACGCCTCAAGAACCACCCCGCCCTCCGCGAAATCCCCGTCATCTTCCTCACCGCCAGCCGCGAAGCCTCCGATGTCCTCCACGGCTTCGAGGTCGGCGCCGTCGATTACGTCACCAAACCGTTCAACGCCGCCGAACTGCTCTCCCGCGTCCAAACCCACGTCCAGCTCCGCGCCGCCCGCCTCCGCCTCGCCTCCCTCGCCTCACAACTCGCCCGCTACCTGTCCCCGCAGGTCCACGGCATGATCTTCTCCGGCGAACGCCAGGTCCGCCGCGAAACCCGCCGCCGCCCCCTCACCGTCTTCTTCTCCGATATCGTCGGCTTCACCACCCGCACCGAAGCCATGGGCGACGCCGAACTGGCCCACTGGCTCAACGATTACCTCGATGAAATGGCCCAGATCGCCCAACACCACGGCGGCACCCTCGACAAATTCATCGGCGATGCCGTCATGGTCTTCTTCGGCGACCCCTCCTCCGCCGGCGTCGAGGAGGACGCCCGCCGCTGCGTCCGCATGGCCGCCGACATGCTCGCCGCGGCCGGCCGACGCCAGACCGAAATCCGCATCGGCATCCACTCCGGCGAATGCGTCGTCGGCAACTTCGGCAGCGAGGAGCAGATGAACTACACCATCATCGGCACCGTCGTGAACGTCGCCGCCCGCCTCCAGGCCGCCTCCCTCCCAGGCCGCATCCTCCTCTCCGAGGCCACCCGCAGCCTCCTCGGACCCTCCTGCCCCGCCGAACCCCACGGCCTCATCCACCTCCGCGGCATCCAGCAACCGGTCCCCACCTTCTGGGCCCCCACCCCGCCTCCCCCCCAACCAGCCCCCTCCTCCCCATGATGTCCACCGGCTCCCTCACCCTCTCCAGGAAGTTCACCCTCCTCCTCGCCGGCATCGGCGCCATCCTCCTCGTCGCCTCCTTCCACACCTTCCAACGCCTCGGCTCCTTCAAGGACAGCTACGTCCGCACCCTCGACCAGGACACCCGCGCCATCCTCCTCATCCCACGCCTCAACGTCGCCCTCCACGACGCCGCCCGCATCGCCTCCCAGAAACTCACCCCCCTCCCCCACGAGGAAGGCACCCGCCTCAACTCCGAAATGGACGCCGTCCGCCGCCGCATGGCCGACCTCACCGCCAACCTCCGCGCCGCCCTCCCCTCCCACGCCACCCTCGCCGACCAGATCCAATTCGCCTTCAACGCCCTCCTCCTCGCCGCCGATCAGGCCAGCACCCTCACCGCCCGCCCCGACGCCGCCCGCATCCACTTCCGCGACGAGTTCGTCCCCCGCTTCGAACGCCTCCGCGAGTACTTCCAGGTCCTCGCCGAACGCCTCCACCAAAACATCCTCGACCAGGCCCGCGCCACCGAGTCCGCCGCCAACCGCGTCCTCCGCCGCAGCCTCTTCGCCTCCGTCCTCGCCCTCGCCGGCGCCATCCTCCTCGCCCAACTCTGGGTCTGGCGCTCCGTCGGCCGCCCCCTCCACCAACTCGTCCATTCCGTCCGCCGCCTCGTCGACGGCGACGCCAACCTCACCATCCCCGGCGGCGAACGCACCGACGAAATCGGCCTCCTCGCCTCCGCCCTCGGCGTCTTCCGCGAAAACCTCGTCCAGAAACAACACCTCGAACTGGAGGAACGCGAAACCCTCCACCGCCTCCAGGCCAGCGAAGCCCAACTCGCCAACCGCGTCGCCTTCCAGAAAGCCCTCCTCGACACCATCCCCTACCCCATCTTCATCAAGGACGCCTCCGCCCGCTTCGTCGGCTGCAACCGCGCCTACGAATCCGCCTTCGCCACCACCGCCGACGCCCTCATCGGCAAAACCGTCCTCGAAACCTCCTACATCCACCCCGACGCCGCCGCCCGCTTCCACGCCGAGGACCTCGTCGTCATCCAGGAACGCAGCCGCCGCACCTACGAACTCCCCATCCAGTTCGCCGACGGCAAAACCCACGTCACCCTCTACTCCGTCGACGGCTTCTGCTACGCCGACGGCTGCGCCGGCGGCCTCATCGGCCTGCTCGTCGATATCACCGACCGCAAGGCCGCCGAGGAGGAACTCCGCCGCTCCCAGAGCCTCCTCAAGAACGTCACCGACAACGCCGAGGCCTTCATCTTCGTCAAGGACCTCGAAGGCCGTTACCTCTTCGTCAACCGCCTCTACGTCAACCTCCTCAAACGCCCCGCCTCCGACCTCATCGGCCGCACCGTCCACGACATCTTCCCCCCCGACGCCGCCCGCGCCTTCTCCGTCGGCGAAACCGAGGTCCTCCACGACGCCATCCCCCGCGCCAACGAAGCCACCGTCGTCATCGACGGCCAAACCCGCCACTTCCTCGCCCACAAATTCCCACTCCTCGACCGCCAGGGCCGCATGTTCGCCCTCGGCGGCGTCTCCACCGACATCACCGAAATCAAACGCACCCAGCAGGAACTGGCCCGCGCCCGCGACGCCGCCGAGGCCGCCAACCGCGCAAAAAGCGGCTTCGTCGCCACCATGAGCCACGAAATCCGCACCCCCATGAACGCGATCATCAACATGACCGCGCTCACCCTCGAAACCGACCTCTCCCCCCGACAACGCCAGTTCATCGCCGTCGCCCACTCCTCCGCCCGCAGCCTCCTCGCCCTCCTCAACGACATCCTCGACTTCTCCAAAATCGAAGCCGACCGCCTCGAACTGGAATCCGCCCCCTTCCACCTCCGCCAGTTGCTCGAGGAGGTCGCCGACTCCTTCCGCGCCCGCGTCCTCGAAACCCGCCTCGAATTCGCCGTCCTCGTCGCCGATGACGTCCCCGATGCCCTCGTCGGCGATACCCTCCGCCTCCGCCAGGTCCTCATCAACCTCCTCGGCAACGCCTTCAAATTCACCGAACACGGCGAAATCGTCGTCCGCGTCACCCTCGCCCCCACCCCCACCCCCACCCCCACACCCACACCCGACCCCGCCCCCAACCCAGCCCCCGAAACCGAACAAAACTCCGACTCTCCTGCCAATCCGGACACCGACTCGAACCAACCGTTCGTCACCCTCCACTTCTCCGTCCGCGACACCGGCATCGGCATCCCCCCCGACAAACAGGCCTCCCTGTTCGAAGCCTTCAGCCAGGCCGACACCTCCACGTCCCGCAAATACGGCGGCACCGGCCTCGGCCTCGCCATCTCCAAACGCCTCGTCGGCCTCATGCACGGCTCCATCACCGTCCATAGCCAACCCCGCCAGGGCAGCAACTTCTGCTTCACCGCCCGCTTCCCCATCGCCCCGCCAACCCACAACCCCCAACCCCTCCCCGCCCTCCCCACCAACCTCCACCTCACCCGCACCCTCGTCGTCGAAGACAACGACCTCTCCCGCGAAGCCCTCATCCAGCTGCTCCGCCGCTTCGGCCTCGACACCACCGCCGTCGCCTCCGGCACCGACGCCCTCCGCGAACTCCGCCGCCAGCACCCCTCCAAACCCTTCGGCCTCCTCGTCCTCGATTGGTCCCTCCCCGACACCAACGGCGTCGATCTCACCCGCGAAATCCGCAGCCTGCCCCAGGCCGCCTCCATCCCCATCGTCATGGTCAGCGCCTACGGCGGCGAAGAAGCCGAACGCATCGCCCGCACCGTCGGCATCCTCGCCTTCGTCCCCAAACCCATCACCGGCTCCCTCCTCTTCGACGCCATCATCCGCGCCACCGGCTTCCGCCCCGAACTCCAACCCGGCACCCCCTCCTCCTCCCCGCCTCCCAACGCCCTCCAAAACCGGCATATCCTCGTCGCCGAAGACAACGAGGCCAACCAGTTCGTCATCCGCGAATTGCTCTCCCGCGCCGGCGCCACCGTCGAAATCGCCGAAAACGGCGACGAAGCCATCCAGAAACTCGCCCTCCACCCCTTCGACCTCGTCCTCATGGACATGCAGATGCCCGATGTCGACGGCCTCGAAGCCACCCGCCGCATCCGCGCCTCCCACCCCGATCCCCTCCTCCCCATCATCGCCCTCACCGCCAATGCCCTCAAAAGCGATGTCGACCTCTGCCTCCAGGCCGGCATGAACGATTACCTCGCCAAACCCATCGACCGCACCCTCCTCTTCAATACCCTCCTCCGCTGGCTCCGCCCCCTCCCATCCCCCACCCCAACTCCCGAACCCACCCCCACCCCCACACCGGATCCCACGCCCGATCCCTCCGAACCAACCGCAGCACCCCCATCCCCACCCGTCGATCACCCCAGCCCCGAGCATCCCCCCACCGCCACTGACCCCGCCAGCGACCTGTCCCCAAATGATCCCGGCCTTTCCGAATCATCCCGCCCCCGCCGACGCCCCCGCAAACGCCCCGCCACCCCCGCCGACCCCCAACTGGACCTGCTCTCCCCGGCCGCCGTTCCCGCCTCCCCAAACCTCCGCGACGCCGTCGCCGCCGGCCGACTGCCCGGCATCGACCTCGAGGACGCCACCCAGCGCCTCGGACTTCCCCGGGACGTCCTCGAGGCCATGCTCCTCCAGTTCGCCAAAGGCCAACGCCACATCCCCACCCAACTGCGTCAGGCCATCCAGGACGACCGGAACGAGGAGGCCCGGCGCCTCGCCCATTCCCTCGCCGGCGCCGCCGGCAACCTCTCCGCCCACGAACTCCGGCGCCTCGCCAAAACCATCGAACTGGCCCTCAAGTACGGCCAGGGAAACCTCCCCGCCATGATCGATGAACTGGAACGCGAGGCCCACCGGGTCTTCGAAGGCCTCGATATCCTCGCCGAACTCTCCGCACAGCGTTCCCCGTCGAAACCCTCCGCCACCACCCCATCCAACACCCACGCCCATCCCTCCGACACCGACCCCAATCCCGCCGATCTGGCCCGCCACCTCCAAGCCCTCGCGCTTCAACTGGAGGCCGGCGATCTCGACGGCATCCAAACCGCCCTCGAAACAGCCAGGAACATCGCCGGACCGCTCGCCGCCGACGACCGCTTCCGTCGGATCGAGGCCGAGGCCGAGGCCTTCAACCACGCCGAAGCCGCCGACATCGCCCGCACCTGGGCGTCCTCCATCCTCTGACGCGGCGGCGCCACGCCCCGTCCCCCTCGGCCTCCCGATCCTCGACCCTCGAGAGCGATGCCCCCGAGCGCCGGGCGCGGTGGCAAGCGCGGCTGCGGGACCACGCTCGCTCCCCGGAACCTCAGTTCAGCTTCCGCAACCAGATGTTCCGGTACCGCACCGGATTGCCGTGGTCCTGGAGATGCAACGGCCCGGTCGGCACCACGCCCTTCGCCGGCGCCGCAGTGGTGGCGTCGCCCTTGATCGGAATGTGGTCCTGCACCAGCACCCCGTTGTGGAACACGGTGAACGACCCCGGAATGACCTTCCCGTCCGGCCCAAGCTTCGGCGCGTGGAAGATGATGTCGTAACTCTGCCAAACCCCCGGCTTCTGCGAAGCGTTCACCAGCGGCGCCGCGTTGCCATAAAAGGAGCCGGCCTGCCCGTCGGGATAAGTCGGGTTCTCATGCGAATCCAGCACTTGGATCTCATAGCGCCCCTGAAAATAGACCCCGCTGTTCCCCCGCCCCTGGTCCTTCCCGGTCACCACCGAGGGCGACGCCCATTCGATGTGCAACTGGATGTCCCCAAACGCCTCCTTGGTCGTGATGCCGCCCGACCGCACCTCCATGTAGCCGTTCTCGACCTTCCAGGTCGGCGCCTTCCCCTCCGGCCCCTCCCACGCGGAAAGATCCTTGCCGTCGAACAGCACGATCGCATCCGACGGCGGCGGCGCGCCGTGGCTGAATGTCGCCCCGGGCGTCACCACCGGCGGCACCTTCGCCGCCCCCCAGGCGGAAGGCGCCAGCACCGCACAGCCCAGCACCACCGCAAACCCCACCCCCGCCACCCCGCGCCACCGCTTCAATGCCATCGGTTCAGACTCCGTCGCCCCTTGGAAAAATGAATCGCTCATCATAGGTCTAGGTGTACCGCCGAAGTCTGAGCCGCTCGAACCGCCCAGGGCCACTCCGAAAAATCCCGCAGGCGCCCGGCCCACCATCCGACCTGCCCCCTCCATTCTTCGACGCGCTCCAAAACCCGCTTGCATGCACCCACGCCCCCACCGCATAACAGGCGGGCCGGTCGCGCACGTGGCGGAATTGGCAGACGCGCTACTTTGAGGTGGTAGTGCCGTAAGGCGTGCAGGTTCAAGTCCTGCCGTGCGCACCATCCCGGTCCGGTCCCGGATCCCCCCCTCGGAGCCTTCCTCATCTCCCTCTCCTCCTGGCATCCAGGACCCGCTCCCCCTCGCTGGCCCGCTTCCCGACCCCCCCGGTTCCCCACCACACCATCCTCGTCCTCGACGCAGGTTTGGCATTGAGATGCGCCCAATCCCCCGCGCAATCATGCCCCCGTGAACATCGCGCGCTCCAAAGTCGTCCTCGCCTCCTCCCTCGCCCTCGCCCTCACCCTCCTCATCACCATCACCTCGGGCTGCAACAGCCGCTACGTCATCACCACCACCAACGGCTCCAAGATCATCACCTCCCGCAAACCCCGCCTCCAGGAGAGCATGTACGTCTTCAAGGACGGCTACGGGCGCACCAACCAGATCCCCGCCATGCGCGTCCGCCTCATCGAGCCTTACTCGAAGGAGGCCGCCGGCTCCCTCCCGCGGACTCCCGAGCTTCAATGAGCCGCTCCACGTACTTGCCCAGCAGGTCCGCCTCCAGGTTCACCGGATCCCCAACCTTCCGCTCCCGAAGATTCGTCACCTCCCAGGTGTGCGGAATGATCCACGACCGAATCCGGTCCCCCAGCACCTCCGCCACCGTCAGGCTGATCCCATCAATCGCCACCGACCCCTTGTAGAGAAAATACCGCATCATCCCCGCGGGCGGCCGCACCTCCAGCACCCAGTCCGCCCCCGACCGCTCCCACCGCGTGATCTCACCGGTCCCGTCCACATGGCCGGTGACAAAATGCCCCCCGATCCGGTCGTCCACCCGCAACGACCGCTCCAGATTCACCAGGCTTCCCTCCGATAACGCCTCGAACCCCGTCTTCCGCCAGGTTTCCTCCAGCAGATCGAAGTGCAACCGCCGCAACCCCGCGCCGGCGCCGGCACCCGCACCCTTGCCCGCACGCCCCTTGACGGAATTCCGACCCCCACGCACCGCCTCCACCCGCACCAGAGTCAGACAACAGCCGTTCACCGCAATGCTGTCACCCGTGCGCACCCCCCGCCCCACCAACCGGGCCTCCACCACCATCCGGATGCCTTCGCCCGAGCGCCGAATCGTATGAATCCGCCCGGCTTCCTCCACGATGCCGCTGAACATGCGCCGCCATTCTCCCGATCCGCCGCCCGCCTTCAACCCCCATCCCTCCCCCGCCAACCTCGCGACTGGCGCCCCCGCCCGCTATCTCCCAAGATCCGCCCGTTCCCATGAACCCGGACGACTCCCGACCGCCGCGCCCTACCGTTGCCAACGAACCCGACTCCACCGAGGAGATCGAACACCTCGACGACGCCGTCATCGGCCGCGCCACCCGCTGGTCCGCCGCGATCTTCCTCGCCCTCGCAGCCGTCGCCGCAGGCACCTGGCTCTGGTTCCAACGCAAACCCGCCCCGCCCCCCACCCAGATCACAGCCCTCCCCGCCCCCGTCGCCCCCGACCACGGCACCATCCGCCCGCCCAACGCCCGCTTCACCGACATCACCGCCGCCGCCGGCATCACCTTCTCCCGCTTCAACGGCGCCGAAGGCGAAAAGCTGCTCCCCGAAACCATGGGCGGCGGCGGGGCCTTCCTCGACTTCGACGCCGACGGCGACCCCGACCTCCTCCTGGTCAACGGGAATGCCTGGCCCTGGGCCAAATCCCCTCCCACCTCCCCACCCACCCACGCCCTCTACCGCAACGACGGCTCCGGCCGCTTCACCGACGTCACCGCCGGCTCCGGCCTCGACCTCTCCTCCCAGGGCATGGGCGTCGCCTGCGGCGACTTCGACAACGACGGCTTCGTCGACGTCTTCATCGCCAACGTCGGCGCGAACCTCCTCCTCCGGAACCTCGGCAACGGGAAGTTCGAGAACGTCACCGACCTCGCCGGCGTCGCCGGCGCCCCCGATGCCTGGAGCTCCAGCGCCGCCTTCATCGACATCGACCGCGACGGCGACCTCGACCTGTTCGTCGCCAATTACGTCCAGTGGTCCCGCGAAATCGACTTCAAGGTCGCCTACTCCCTCGACGGCAAGAACCGCGCCTACGGCCCGCCCATGAACTTCCAGGGCGCCTTCCCCTGCCTCTACCGCAACGACGGCGACGGCCGCTTCACCGACATCTCCGCCCAGGCCGGCGTCCAGATCCGCAACGCCTCAACCTCCGTCCCCGCCGCCAAATCCCTCGGCGTCGCCCCCGCCGACCTCAACGGCGACGGCTGGATCGACATCGTCGTCGCCAATGACACCGTCCAGAACCTCGTCTTCACCAACCGCCACGACGGCACCTTCGGCGAAGCCGGCGCCCTCCTCGGCCTCGCCTTCGACAACATCGGCAACGCCCGCGGCGCCATGGGCATCGACACCGCCCGCCACCGGAACGACGACGCCCTCGCCGTCGCCATCGGCAATTTCGCCAACGAAATGACCGCCCTTTACGTCTCCCAGGGCAGCTCCTCGCTCTTCGCCGACGAGGCCATCGCCGAAGGCATCGGCCCCGCCAGCCGCCTCCTCCTCAAGTTCGGCCTCGTCTTCCTCGACTACGACCTCGACGGATGGCCCGACATCCTCACCGCCAACGGCCATCTCGAGGAGGAGATCTCCAAGATCCAGGCCAGCCAGCACTACCGCCAGCCGGCCCAACTGTTCTGGAACGCCGGTGCCACCCCCAAAGGCGGCGGCTTCCTCGAGGTCTCCCCCGACCTCGCCGGCCCCGACCTCTTCCAGCCCATCGTCGGTCGCGGCTCCGCCTATGCCGACATCGACGGCGACGGCGACCTTGATGTCGCCCTCTTCCAGGCTCACGGACCCCCGCTCCTCCTCCGCAACGACCAGGCCACCGGCCACCACTGGCTCCGCCTCCGCCTCCAGGGCTCCGCCTCCAATCGCGACGCCATCGGCGCCTGGATCTCCGTCATCACCGCCGGCCGCCTCACCCAGTCCCACCAGGTCATGCCCACCCGCAGCTACCTCTCCCAGTCCGAACTCCCCGCCACCCTCGGCCTCGGCACCCATACCCGCATCGACGCCATCGAAATCCTCTGGCCCTCCGGCCAGCGCCAACGCATCCCCCCTCCCACCCTCAACGCCACCCACACCGTCGTCGAACCCCGCTGACCCGGCCCCAGCCTCCGCCTCAGCCTCAACCCCGCTCCACCCGCACCGCCACATGCCGGGTGTCCGGCAGGATGAACTTCTTCACCTCCACCACCACCCGCCCCGCCCCGAACTCCCCGCGCAGCCGGTCCGCAATCTCCACCGCCAGCGTCTCAATCAACCGCCATTCCCGCCCCGTCCCGAACCCCTGCAGCCACCGCGCCACCGCCGCATAATCAATCGTCCGCTTCAAATCGTCCGCCGCCGCCGCCGCGGTGAAGTCCGCCGCCATCGACACCGTCAACAGCAGCCGCTGCGCCCGCGCTCGCTCCTCGTCCGGCACCCCCACCCGATAGTGGACCTCCAGATCCGCCAGGGTGATGCAGTCGCGCTTGATCGGCTCCTCCTTCATCGCACACCTCCACCCACGACCGCGGCAGCCACCCCATCCTGCACGCCCACGCCCACGCCCACTCCCCCTCCCACTCCGCCCGCATCCTCCGCCCGTATCGCCTCCAGCAACACCCGCGTCGGGGCGTTCAACGGCATCCCCATCGCCTCATCCACCGACACCCACCGGTATTCCTCGGCCTCCTCGTTCAACACCACCGCCACTTCCCCACCCACCACCGCCCGACACCGGTAGTTCAACAGCACGAAATGCTCGTCCCGGTAGAACTCCCGCGACCCCACACAGTCCTGCACCAGCACAAACCGGACATCCTCCACCTCCAATCCCGTCTCCTCCCTCAGCTCACGCCGCAACGCCGCCTCCACGCCCTCCCGCCACTGCACCTTCCCCCCCGGAATCCCCCACAACCCCGACCACTTGTGCGTCCGAACCATCAGCACCCGGCCGCCCCCGTCGAACACCGCCGCCCCCACCGTCACCACCGGCATCCGCCGCCCCCCGCCCCCACTCCCCGGCTTCAGACACATCCCGTTCCGCCGCAGCACCTCCCCCAGCTCCCCCAGGTGCTCCACGATCAGGTCCGGCTCCGCCCGCCGCAACTGCTCCAGCCGGTTGTAACCCGTCAACACCCCCACGCTCGCCACCCCGCCCCGCTTCGCCGTCTCCACGTCGTGCTCCATGTCCCCCACGAACAAAGTCTCCTCAGGCGCAAATCCATGCGCCTCCAGGATCTCCCCGATCTTCTCCCGCTTGTCCCACACTCCCAGGTACCGGTGCTCCAGATACGCATCAAACCGGTTCACCCGCGCCTGCACCTCGAAATGCTCCGGATGCATCGTGCTCAACAACACCGTCCGTATCCCCGATCCCCGGCAGAACTCCAGGAACCGCCGCGCATGCGGCAGCTCCTCCACCATCCCCTGCACCTCCCGGAACCGCCCGTGAAACCACGCCTCCAGTTCCGCCATCGGCACATGCGGCGTGTACCGCTCGTAAAACCCGGTGAACGGCAGCCGAAACTCCTCCCGAAACCGCTCCCGAGTCATCGGCTCGCAACCCGCCCGCCGCAACACGTGATTCGTCGCCTCCAATACCGCCGGCAGATCGTCCACCAACGTGCCCGACCAGTCGAAGAGGATGTTCCGAATCACCCCGCCACCGTACCAACCAACCCCGCCACCGCAACCACGCCGGGACACAACAGCTCAACCCGCACGCCGATCAGGGGTCCGCCGCCCTTCCTCAACCCAGCCCCCCACTCCTCCCCTTCCTAATCCGCCATTCCCCATTCGCCGCCACTCACGGCACCGTCGTGTCCGCGCCGGTCAGCGCCTTGGGCGCGTGGTGGAGCAGGACGGTGGTCTCCTCGGTCGCCTGGTCGCCGACTTCCTCCGCGTACTTGGGGGGACCGGAGAACCGCGCCTTGGCGAATTCCTCCTTGGCCAGGTATTTCCAGTCCTCCTCGCCCTCGAGTTTCACGCTGTACATGTGCACGGCCCCGTTGGCGTCCACCTCGTTCACGAGCTGAAGGGCATGGAACAGCTTGAAGACCTCGTGCCAGTTGGAACTGCCGACGGGCAGCGTTCTCGGCCCGTACTTGGTATGCACCGTCATCTTCTGCACCGGGTCCTTGGCATCCAGGATCAGGATGATGTCGGGTTCGGTGGGATCGTTCCAGGTCGTGCCCTGGCTGCACCGTTCAGGGCGATCTTCCACGGGATAGTTGGGACGGAGCGTCAGGCGCACGGGAATCAACTGGCCTGTGGTCACCACGGCGGTGATGCGGTCGCCCTCCGACTTCAGGCGCCAGTACTCCGACGTCAGGTCCTTCGGTGTTCCGTTCGCCAGCACGAACTCGTCGCCGTCCTCGGGGTATTCCTGCGTCTCGATCGGGCACTTCTTCGAGAGAACCCGTGCGGTGAACCGCCCGCCTCCCGTCGGCTTGATGTCCACGCGGGAGAAAATCTCGACCTCGAAGCGGAAGGCCCGCTGGAAGCGGTCGAGCATGCGCCCCTCGGAGAAGAAATCGGGCTGGGACAGATGCTGGCCAAGGCCGAGCGCGCGTGCGGCCCTGGCGATCTTCATCATCCGGATCGCCTGGAAGGCCCGGTACTCGGTGACACACCGCGAGTGCGACCGGTTGACCGCGTTGGCGTAGGCCTTGGCCAGCAGGCGCCAGCCCTTGTTCCGAAGCGTGACCGCATGCTGGCTGATCCCGTCGTTGTTGGTGGGATCCTGCAGGATGTACCGGTCCAGCAGGTTCACGAACGCGCAGAACTCGTCGCTGGCGAACCACAGCAGCTCATCATTCCCCGCCGCGGCTTTCAGATGGGGCGAGATGGTGCCGTCGAACCAATCATAGAACGTGGGCCAGAGCATTTCGCGGCCTCCCAGGTCGGAGCGGACCAGCATGGCGATCCAGGATTCCGCGGTGCTTTGGGAGTTGCAGGCGGCCTTCAGGCTCATGGTGCCTCCGGACCCCGCACGCTCGAGGGCGGCTGTGCTCATGCCGGTGCCGGGACCGGTGCCTGCCATGGCTCCGCTGAGATGGGCGATGGGGAAGGTGATGACGTTGCCCGCCACCTCGCCAGGGTAGAGGTGGAAGTCCGCACCGTTCTCGTCGAAGGCAAAACCCATGGCGTTCTCGGACAGCGGGCCGGGGAACCGGATGGTCAGGGTTGCCGCCCGCAGCAAACGCAGGCCCTCAGGCGCCAAGGTCACCCCCGCGAGGAATCCGATGTCCGACGGCAGGCCGGCGGCGGCCTCGAGCAGGCTCATCCGGATGGTGACGGCCTCGAGGACGGCGTTGGTGGGAACATCGAGGCGGTACTCAATGCCCCGGGAGTCGGAGAGAGCCAGCGAGGTGCCGCTGGAGGTGAGCAGGGCTCCCACCGTGGCGGTCGCATCCAGGACGGGTTGGATGCTCACCGGTTGGTACTCGGGCTCCGGTCTGCCGCGCAGCGCCCGATAGAACACCGGGCCCGCAGTCGCCGGGGGAGCCCATTCCAGGGACTGATCCGCGGGCAGATTCCCGGTGATCAGCGGCTGCCAGGTCCTGAGATCGGTTGAGAACTCCACCGTCACAAGCTCGTCGGGGACGGTGCTCAGCCCGAGTCGAAGGCCCTGACCGGCGACGACCTGCAAGCCGGTGATCCGGAGGCGGGGATTCTCAACCACCGAAGGCACCTGGAGTCGCAGAGCCTGGCGTTGGGTCTGTCCGGCGCCGTCCTCGAGCTCGACAGTGAAGGGGAAATCGCCGGCCTCCTCGGCGATGCCGTGGATCAGTCCGCTCGCGGCGTGCAGGGACAGTCCCGTGGGCAGGCGGCCCTCGACGACGGACCAATGAAACGGCCGGACACCCCCGGTGTGGATCACCGGAAACAGGCTGAAGACGCCGTCGCCGACGACCGGGAACGCGGTGGTGCCGATGGTGAGAGGCTGGAGGATGCCGGTGGTCTCCATCACGGCGGTGCGTTCCGCGAAGTTGCCCAGCACGTCGGTGGCCCGAACGGTGAAGGTGGAAACGCCGCTGGCGCAGGGAATGCCGGAGATGAGGCCGGATGCCGCGAGCCCGAGTCCCTTCGGCAGCTCGCCCTCCACGATCGTCCAGGTCAGGTCGCCCCGTCCCCCGTAGCCCTCGAGCTGGCCGAGGTAGTCCTCGTCAATGGCGGCGGGCGGCAGCACGGGAGAGGGTATCTCGATGGGGGGCGCCACCCGGCTGCCCAACGGGAATCGGGTTTCAGCGGCCTGCACCACGGTTCCCGTGGCCCCTTCCAGGCCTTGCGTGTCCTCGCTGCGGATCTCGACCACCTGCAGCCGGCCCTCGTAGTCCTCGCCGTCCTGGAGGGAATCAGCCGGGATCGTCAGCTCGCCCGCGATGGCCCGGATGACCGCGTCATCCCCATCGTCGGAGGGACGCCGGTACACGATGTTGCTGTCGGCATCGGCGACGCTGAATTCCATCTGTGCGGACGTCGTGATCCCAGCGGGCGGTGTCCAGCGGAGCACCACGTCGTTGGTGAAGGAGTTGGTCTGGATCGCGTCCCAGTTCGCCACCGACGCGGGGCCCGGCCAGGTGCCGAAGGCGACGGTCATGGGGGCGCTCTGCAAACCTTGGGCGGTGCCTTCGAACCGCCACTGATAGCTCCCAGGGGGTGCGGCGGCGAGCAGCCCGGCTTCGGTGGCGTGACTCGAACGGGCTTCCCAAAGCAGGGATCCGGGGGAGGCGACGAAGGCCGGCTGGCTGCCGGTGGGCAGGAGAAGCGTGACGTTGGTCAGTCGCCCGCTGTCCCGCCCCCAGGCGGATGCCACGAACTCGAAGCCGCGTTCGGATACGCTGACGGGAACGGACGCCCCCTCCTGCTGGAAGACTCGGGTGTGGGCGACCCGATAGCGGACCACGTCCGAGTCATGCGGCTCGTCGGGCACGTTCATCGTCGTCGAGATGCCGGTCGCCGATCCTGCGAGGGCGACGCCGTCCGCCGCGGTTTCCCTCTGGACAACCCGGTAGACGGTGAGCGTGACGGTCATGAAGTCGCCCGGCTTCAGGAGGGAGCCTGGGACGGTGACGGAGGTGCTGAGGCCCGAGAGCGCCCCGGGTTGTCCAAACCAGGGGGTCATGAACAACCACCCCGAGGCTCCCGCGATGTTGAAGGCGCGCACAGTGAGGATCTGGAAGTCGTCGGGCCCAAGTCCGGGGCTGGGTTCCCAGGCCAGTTGCAGGTCGGTTCCCGCCTTCAGATCCTCCCGGGGAAGGCCCAGAAACCGGGGATGTTCCGGGGCGGGAGTGGTGGACTGCAGGCAGTCGACCCGGTAGTTCGAACCGTCGGCACGAATGAACTCCATCGCATAGATGCCGTCCGGAAACTCGGCGGCGCGCTGGCTGGCATTCAGGAAGTCCTCTCCGCCGATGGCGCTTCCCGCGGAGGTGTCCACCTGCATGTCGACCGTGGATCCGGTCGGGGCGATCACCGTGGCCTCGGTGATGCTGTCCGCGGGGAGATCGTGCGCCCAGCATTCCCAGAATGCCGGCCGGCTGGGCATCGCGGTGAACACGAAGTCGCCGACCTGCATGAACTCGTGTCCCTGGAACACGCCATACGCGGGTGAGGCCTGCGTTTGGACGCCAAACCCGCCGAGGGCGGCGGTCATCCAGCGCAGGCAGGCGATGATCAGGGCAGCCGGCTTTGTCCGGGCGGCGGCGCGCGGGGATGCAGGCTGGTATGGGGGAACCGCTGGGAGAGTCTTCATGGGCTGAGGGTGGGGTGCACGAAGCATCGGTTGCCTTCCTCGGAGGGGTGAGCTCCGCGAGCCCGCGATGAGACGAAAGGTTGCGTCCTGGAACTCCGCCCTCCGCGAAAGACAACGGTTTCGTCGTGAACCCGAGGGTGCGTCGGCGAAACCCGAGCGCGTTGGGGGATGGGTGATGGCGCCATGAAGGCGCTGATTCCCCCGGATCTTCAACGGGCTTGTGGCGGAATGGCAGTGCTCCCTGACGCTCCATCCTCTGCTGCCAACCCAGGTTGAGCCCACCCCTCCCTCCGCCTTTCCGCTTCCGCAACCCCCTCCCCTCAGGCTTTACTCCACCCCCCCTGAACCATGACGGGCGAAGTCTCCTACACCCCAGGCCAACAAATCGAACTCACCATCGACTCCGTCGCCTACGGCGGCGATGCCGTCGGTCGCGTCAACGAGTTCGTCGTGTTCGTCCCCTTCGCCGCCCCCGGCGAACAGCTCCGCGTCGAACTGACCGAGGTGAAGAAAAACTACGCCCGCGCCCGCATCCTCGAAATCCTCCGCCCCTCCCCCGACCGCGTCCAACCTCCCTGCCCCCACTTCGGCGATTGCGGCGGCTGCCAGTACCAGCACCTCGCCTACCCCGCCCAACTCCTCCTCAAACACGACCAGATCCGCAACCTCCTCCAACGCCTCGGCGGCTTCCACAACCTGCCCGTCGACCCCGTCGTCCCCTGCCCCTCCCCCCTCGCCTACCGAAACCGCATCATGGTCCGCAGCCAGTGGGACAAATTCGCCCGCAAACTGATCGTCGGCTTCATCCGCCACGACAACCGCCTCGTCGCCGACATCGACCACTGCCCCATCGCCGAACCCGCCCTCAACGAACAACTCCGCTCCGTCCGCGCCAACCCTCCACCCAAGGGCGGTATCAAGGTCACCCTCCGCATCATCCCCGACGACTGGGAACTCCCCGCCGATTCCTTCTTCCAAAACAATTTCCACCTCCTCCCAGCCCTCGTCGAAACCGTGCGCGACAACGTCCGGGCCAGCGGCGCCAGATTCCTCATCGACGCCTACTGCGGCATCGGCTTCTTCGCCCTCGAATGCGCCAGCCTCGTCGAACGCTTCGCCGGCGTCGAAATCGACAAAACCGCCATCAAGGCCGCCCGCATCAACCAGGAACGCCGCGGCATCTCCAATGGCGACTTCGTCGCCGGCGCCGCCGAGGAATGGATGCCCAACCTGCTCCAACGCTTTCCCGCCGACCAAACCCTCGTCATCACCGACCCGCCCCGCGTCGGCTGCGCCCCCGCCTTCCTCAAGGCCCTCCGCGAAACCCGCCCCGCCCAGATCCTCTACGTGTCCTGCCACCCCGCCACCCTCGCCCGCGACCTCAAAACCCTCTGCTCCGACAACACCTACCGCATCCAACGCGTCACCCCGCTCGACATGTTCCCCCAGACCCAGCACGTCGAGTGCGTCGTCGACCTCCGCCGCTCCTCCCCCTGACCCGGACCACCCCCTCGTTCCGTCAGACGCCAACGGCTCCCCCAGGCCCGCGGATCGCCTGCCGCCCTGATCCACGGGTGTCGCCAACATCGGATCGGACCGCGGTGGCGCCCGCTTCGCGACGCGAACGCCCCACAAAACCCGCCGCCCGGTCAAACCCCGGAACCGCCCGAACCGCCCCCGCCGAACTCGTCCGCATGATACGAGCTCCGCACCTTCGGCCCGCTCGCCACATGCACAAATCCCATCGCCTCCGCCCGCTCCCCCAGCCAGGCAAACCGCGACGGCGGCACGAACTCGACCACCGGCAGATGCTTCAGCGTCGGCTGCAGATACTGGCCCATCGTCAGAATGTCGCACCCCACCGACCGCAGATCCGCCATCGCCTCCAACACCTCCTCCTCCCGCTCCCCGAGCCCCAGCATCATCCCCGATTTGGTGTGGATCCGACCCCCCATCCGCTCCTTCACCTTCCTCAGCACGCTGAGTGACCGGTCGTACGTCGCACGATGCCGGACCGACGGCGTCAGCCGCCGCACGGTCTCCAGGTTGTGGTTGAACACCTCCGGCACCGCCGACAAGACCGCGTCGATCGCTTCGTCCTTGTCCAAAAAGTCCGGGGTCAGCACCTCCACCACGATCCCGGGATTCATCGCCCGCACCGCCTCGATCGTCCGCCGGAAATGCTCCGCTCCACCGTCCGGCAGATCATCCCGCGCCACCGCCGTGATCACCACGTGCTTCAAGCCCATCCGCGCCGTCGCCTCCGCCACCCGCCTCGGCTCGTCCTCCTCCAATGCCAGCGGCTTCTTCGTGTCCACCGCACAGAACCCACACGCCCGCGTGCAACGGTCCCCCGCAATCATGAAGGTCGCCGTCCCCCGGCTCCAACATTCCCAGTGGTTCGGACAACGCGCACTCTCGCACACCGTGTGCAACCGCAGATCGTTCAGAAGGGCCCGCGTCTTCGCATAACCCGCCGACGTCGGAAGTGGGAGGCGAAGCCACTCCGGCAGCCGCGGACGGCTCGGCTTCGACGCTTCAAGTGTCGTCATCGTCCGGCGAGTCTAGAAGCGTCTCCAAAAATTGAAAGGGGCCCGACACCCGCCTTTACCTCAGGCCCTCCTTCCGCTAACGAGGCCCCATGAACGTCGTCCTCGTCCTCACCGTCATCGGCCGCGACCGCCCGGGCCTCGTCGAACGCCTCGCCGCCCTCGTCGCCGACCACGGCGGCAACTGGCTCGAAAGCCGCATGAGCCGCCTCGGCGGCGAGTTCGCCGGCATCCTCCGCATCACCCTCCCCGCCCCAGCCGAACCCGCCTTCCTCAAGAACCTCGCCAACCTCCAGGCCGCCGGACTCACCACCCTCACCCGCCGCGACGATACCCCCGACTCCCCAGCCTCCCCAGGCCGCCTCATCCACATCGACCTCGTCGGCCAGGACCGCCCGGGCATCGTCCGCCAAATCTCCGCCGCCCTCGCCGCACGCGCCGTCAATGTCGAGGAACTGACCACCGAACGCCTCAGCGCCCCCATGTCCGGCGAGCCCATCTTCAAAGCCAAAGCCCGCGTCTCCCTCCCACCCTCCACCGATATCGCCGACCTCCGCCAAACCCTCGAAGCCATCGCCGCCGACCTCCTCGTCGACCTCAGCCTCGCCCCCGTCAACCAGGACGCCTGACCCGCCCACCACCCCACCCGCTCCCACAGGAATGCCGCCCAACCCCCACAAAAACCCCCCGTCTCAGGCCACCTTCCCCGAGCATTCCTGGGTCCACACCTGCAAACCCAACACCCTCGCCGCCGCCCGGCGCCTCGTCGAACAAGGCGCCGTCCGCGACCTCACCTGGCGCGCCCGCACCAGCCGAATCTCCTGCATTGTCCTCCCCCCCGACGCCCCGGTCGTCGCCACCGAGATCACCTTCGATCGCACCAACCCCTCCGAACCCTGGTCCCTCGGACCCTTCGGCTGCTCCTGCGACCGCACCGGCATGTGCCCCCACATCGCCGCCGTCCTCCTCACCCTCTCCAACAACCCGTCCGACACCACCCCGGCACCCACCCCCGCCGCCACACCCCAGGCCAGGAGCCGCCTCCCCCAACCGTGGGAAAGCTGGTTCCGCGACCTGAACCGCACCACCCCGCCCGCCCCCGCGAAAACTCCGCGTCGCACCACGAAACCGTCCCTCCACTTCGTCATCCACACCAATCGCCCACCGGGCTCCACCAACACCAACCCCTGGATCCAATTCTACCGCGTCGTCCCAGGCCGCGCAGGAACCGGCTTCGAAGCCGACCAGGTCCAGGCCCTCCGCTGGGTCCGTGCCCGACCCCCGTCCTTCGTCACCCAGGAGGATTCCCTCCTCCTCTCCCGCCTCGCCCGACTGCCCGTCATCCGCAGCCCCCACCCCTTCCTCATCCCCAGCCTCGACGGCCCCCTCGCCATCGACATCCTCCGTACCCTCCTCACCACCGAACGCTGCCACCTCAACTCCCCCCTCACCCCAGCACTCCACCTCGGCAACCCCCGCCGCGCCACCCCCGCCTGGCGCCAGGACCCCTCCGGCCTCCTCGCCACCTCCCTCGACATCGACCCGCCCGCACAGGTCATCCTCCGCCTGCCCTCCCCCTGGTTCATCGACACCGAATCCTCCGAGTGCGCCCCCCTCACCCACGACGGCGCCCCACACGTCCTCGCCGCCTGGCTCAACGCACCCCACCTCGACCCCGTCACCCTCGCCGACGGCGATTCCCCCCTCCTCTCCCGCTTCGCCGCCGCAAACCTCCCCACCCCAAAACCCATCCCCATCGACCGCCTCCCCCACTCCCCTCCCATCCCAACCCTCAGCCTGCGCACCGGAGTCATCCCCTGGTGGGAAGCCCCCTGGAACGTCCGCACCGGTGCCGGTCAGAACCTCGAGTTCCTCGCCGCAACCCTGACCTTCCGCTACGGCGAACACACCGTCGATTCCCACACCACCGGGGACGAAATCCGCGAAGCCCTCCCCGATCGCATCCGCATCATCCCACGGGATCCCACCGCCGAAGCCGCCCTCCTCACCCGCATCAACAACGCCGGACTCTTCCCCACGCCCGAGGTCTTCCCCTCCTACCACGACGACCGCCTCACCAACACCTGGACCCTCGCCCAAACCGACGAACCCTCCCTCGCCCACTTCCTCACCCACACCGTCCCTGCCCTCGAATCCGAAGGCTGGAGGGTCGTCATCGAACCCGGCTTCCACTTCGACCTGGTCCAGCCTTCCGCCTGGTACCTCGACGTCGATCCCTCCCAGGAATCCTCCGGCATCCCCTGGTTCGAGGTCGAACTGGGCATCCAGGTCGGCGAGGAACGCATCAACCTCCTCCCCATCCTCCTCGAAGGCCTCCAGCAATACCTCGACCTCGCCCTCAAACCACCCACCTCCCCGGACACCACCAACAACACCGTCTTCATCCGCCTCCCCGACAACCGCCGCATCCCCTTCCCCACCGACCGCCTCCGCGAAATCCTCTCCGCCCTCGTCGAACTGCACTCACCCCAGTCCCTCGGACCCGATCGCAAACTCCGCGTCCACCGCCTCCGCGCCGCCCAGCTCGGCCAGCTCGCCGACGGCTCCGACTGGCTCTGGAACGGCGGACCCGACCTCAGGGATCTCGCCCGCCGCCTCCGCGAACTTTCCCCATCCCAACCCATCCCAACCCCGGCCGGCCTCCAGGCCACCCTCCGCCCCTACCAAACCGACGGCCTCCGCTGGCTCCAGTTCCTCCGCGAATTCAACCTCGGCGGCGTGCTCGCCGACGACATGGGCCTCGGCAAAACCATCCAAACCCTCGCCCACCTCCAGCTGGAAAAGGAATCCGGACGCCTCGACCGCCCCGCCCTCGTCGTCAGCCCCACCAGCGTCCTCGTCAACTGGCGCGACGAAATCACCCGCTTCACCCCAAACCTCCGCGTCCTCACCCTCCACGGCACCGACCGCCATTCCCGCTTCGCCGACCTCCAATCCAGCGACGTCGTCCTCACCACCTACGCCCTCCTCCCCCGCGACGCCGCCGAACTGGCCAAAACCGACTTCCACTGCGTCATCCTCGACGAAGCCCAGAACATCAAGAACCCCAGAACCCAGGCCGCCCAGGTCGTCAGCCAGCTCCGAACCCGCCACCGCATCTGCCTCAGCGGCACCCCCGTCGAAAATCACCTCGGCGAATTGTGGTCCCTCTTCAACTTCCTCATCCCCGGCTTCCTCGGCGATGAATCACGCTTCCGCACCACCTTCCGCAACCCCATCGAGAAGGACAACGACGCCAACCGCAGATCCCACCTCGCCCGCCGCGTCCGCCCCTTCCTCCTCCGCCGCCGCAAGGACCAGGTCGCCCGCGAACTGCCCGGGAAAACCGAGATGGTCCAGAAAATCGAACTGTCCGGCCGCCAACGCGACCTCTACGAAACCATCCGCCTCACCATGGAACGGCGTGTCCGCGAGGAAATCGCCACCAAAGGCGTCAAACGCTCCCACATCATCATCCTCGACGCCCTGCTCAAACTCCGCCAGGTCTGCTGCGACCCCAGCCTCGTCCCCATCGAGGCCGCCCGCAAAGTCACCGAGTCCGCCAAACTCGACCACCTCATGGACCTCCTCCCCACCCTGCTCGAGGACGGCCGCCGCATCCTCCTCTTCTCCCAGTTCACCAGCCTGCTCGACATCGTCCAACAACGCCTCCAAACCGCCGGCATCCCCTGGGTCATCCTCACCGGCGACACCACCGACCGCGCCACCCCCGTCGCCCAGTTCCAGGCCGGTAAAGTCCCCCTCTTCCTCCTCAGCCTCAAAGCCGGCGGCTCCGGCCTCAACCTCACCGCCGCCGATACCGTCATCCTCTACGACCCCTGGTGGAACCCCGCCGTCGAAGCCCAGGCCATCGACCGCGCCCACCGCATCGGCCAAACCAAACCGGTCTTCGTCTACCGCCTCATCGCCGCCGGAACCGTCGAGGAGAAAATGGCCCAACTCCAACTCCGCAAACACGAACTGGTCCAGGCCCTCCTCGAGGAGGGAACCCGCGGATCCCTCCAACTCCAACCCGACGACATCGACCTCCTATTCTCACCCCTGCCATGACCCGCCCCACGGAACTCGACAAACAGGCCATCCTCAACCTCATCGTCGACCACCTCGTCCAGGAGGCCGAATTGTTCTTCCGCGCCGCACGCGCCGCCCAATTCGAAGCCACCGACGAACAGAGCAAGGCCGAAAACAAATACGACACCCGCGGCCTCGAGGCGTCCTACCTCGCCCGCGGCCAGTCCCGTCAGGCCGCCGAAACCGAACAGGCCCTCGCCCTCTTCAAAGCCCTCACACCCCGCCCCTTCTCCAGCCAGGACCCCATCGACGTCGGTGCCGTCGTCACCCTCAAAGGCCCCCGCGAATCCGATCTCTTCTTCGTCGGCCCGGCCATGGGCGGCACCGAGGTCTCCTACCAGGGCCACGAAATCACCGTCATCACCCCGCAGTCCCCGCTCGGCCAACAACTCGTCGGCCGTAAAGCCGGCGACAGCGTCCGCCTCCCGTCCGGCGCAGAACGCAAAATCAGCCTCGTGCTCTGATCCCACACCACCCCACACCGCCACGCCATGAACTCCACACACCCCTCCCGCCGGATCCCCACCCTCGCCGCAGCCTTCCTCACCCTCGCCGCCACCGCCCAAAACACCCCCCCCATCGTCACCATCTCCCGTACCCCGTCCTCCGCCACGGTCGAGTCCGGCACCACCCTCACCCTCACCGCCACCGCCATCGACCCCGACCCCGACGGCGCCATCCAACAGGTCGAGTTCCTCGCCAACGGCTCCGTCTTCGCCACCGCCTCCGCACCCCCGTTCCGCACCCGCGTCACCCTCCGCACCCCCGGCGCCTACCGCTTCTCCGCCCAGGCCACCGACAACCAGAACGCCAGGGCAACCACCCCGGAACTGACCGCCACCGTCCCGCCCGCCACCAACCCCCCCACCCTCACCGTCCTCGATAACCTCCAGCTCTGGCTCAGCGCCGAAGCCGGCGTCACCGCCACCCCCGACGGCGAGGTCAACTCCTGGTTCGACCTGTCCGGCAACGCCAACGACGCCTTCCAGGCCAACCCGGCCTTCGCCCCCGCCTTCGTCGAAAACACCCTCGCCGGCCTCCCCACCGTCCGCTTCGACGGCGTCGACGATTTCCTCGATGTCTCCGACTCCCCCAGCATCTCCATCCCCGGTGATGTCACCTCCGTCGTCGTCCTCAGAATCGACGACCTCACCACCACCCATACCGTCTGGGCCAAGTCCACCCTCGGCCTCCCCGCCCCCACCGACTTCCATGTCCTCCCCGACTCCGGCCTCCCCCGCCTCGCCCGCGGCGACGGCCGGACCAACTCCGCCTTCCTCGACGGCGGCTCCCCCCTCCCCGCCGGCGCCTTCCACATCGCCGGCTTCTCCGCCTCCAACTCCACCATCACCCACTTCCTCAACGGCCAGGTCACCGCCCGCGGCCCCGTCAATTCCCCCACCGCCGACCTCGATTCACCCCTCCGCATCGGCGCCCGCGACGCCCTCGCCTCCCACCTCAAAGGCGATCTCGCCGAATTGCTCGTCTACAACACCAACCTCCCTCCCGAGGACATCGACCGCATCCAGCTCTACCTCGGCGAAAAATACGGCATCGGCATCCTCGCCCCCACCAACACCCCTCCCTCCATCGAACTGACCAGCCCAGGCCCCAACGCCGTCTTCCCCGCCCCGGCCACCATCGAACTGACCGCCACCGCCACCGACCCCGATGGCTCCGTCGTCCGCGTCGACTTCCTCCTCAACGGCGCCCTCGCCGCATCCACCACCACCAGCCCCTTCGCCACCACCATCACCCTCCCCGCCGCCGACGCCTCCACCGTCACCGCCATCGCCCACGACAACCTCGGCGCCCGCTCCGAATCCGCCCCCGTCCCTTTCTCGGTCTCGTCTTCCTCCTCCCCAACCACCCTCCCCAGCCCCGCTCACCTCAAACTCTGGCTCAAAGCCGACGCCGGCGTCACCCAGGACAACGGCGTCACCACCTGGGAGGACCAGTCCGGCAACCTCAACCACGCCACCCAGCCCACCCCCAGCCTCCGCCCCCAATTCGCACCCGCCTCCCTCAACGCCCTCCCCACCCTCCGCTTCGATGGCGCGGACGATTTCCTCGAAATCCCCCACGCCATCACCCTCGCCATGGTCCGCGACGTGTCCTCCTTCGCCGTGGTCCGACTCGATGACTTCAACACCCCCCGCACGATCTGGGCCAAAACCGACGCCAGCCTCCCACGCCCCACCGAACATGGCGTCCTGGCCGACTCAGGCCTCCCCCGCACCACCCGCGGCGGCCCGGACTCCACCGGCTTCGTCAACGCCTGGTCCCCGCTCGCCCCGGGCGAATTCGCCATCGTCGGCTTCGACACGACCGGCTCCACCCTCCGCCACTGGCTCAACGGCGAACCCAACGGCGAAGGCTCCATCGAAGGCCCGTTCGCCGATGCCGCCAAACCGCTCCGCATCGGATCCCGCGACTCCGGCGACGCCCTCCTCCAGGGCAACCTCGCCGAATTGATCCTCTACAACACCAGCCTGTCGGACCCCGACCGCTCCACGGTGATCGCCTACCTGGCCGCAAAATACGCCATCGGCGACGTGCCCCAGCCCCCGCGCCTCACCGCCACCCGCTCCAGCGACGGCTCCCGCATCACGCTGTCGTGGCCCACCAACACCGCCGGCTACATCCTCCAATCCACCGACCGCATCCCCGACGGCGCCTGGCAACCGGTCCCCGACACCACCGACAACACCGCCACCATCCCCATCGGCCCCGGCCCCGCCTACTTCCGCCTCGCCAAACCCTGACCCGCCACGCAACACCCCACCTCACGCCCCCGGCTCGTCCGGAATCGGCAACACCCGCCACGCCCCCTCCGCCAGATCCCCGAGTTCATACGGGCCGAACCGCGACCGATGCAGCCGGACCACGTTCCGGCCCATCGCCGCAAACATCCGTTTCACCTGATGGAATCGCCCCTCGGTGAGATGCAGCCGGGCCTGAACGTCCCCCACCCATTCCAGCCGCGCCGGCAGACAGGGCTTGTCCTCCCCCTCGAGCATCAGCTTCCCCGAGGCGAACCGCTCCACCCATGACGCCTCCCCAGGCCCGTCCAGGGTCACTTCATACACCTTCTCAACGTGATGCCTCGGCGATGTCCACCGATGCACCCAGACCCCCAGATCGGTCACCAGCAACAACCCCGTGGTGTCGCGATCCAACCGCCCCACCGTCGTCACCGCCGGGTTCCGCCGCGACCAACGCTCCGGCAAAAGCTCGTACACGCTCCGCCCCTCCCCGTCCCCACGCGAACAGACCACCCCCGCCGGCTTGTGCCACGCCACCAGCAGCCCGTCCGCTCCCTCCACCGCCTCGCCATCCACCCGCACCCCGCCCGGATCCACCCGCTCCGAAACATCCTCCACCACCCGCCCCCCAACCTCCACCCGACCCCCGCGCACCCACCCGCCAGCCTCCCGCCGCGAACAATACCCGAACCGCGACAACACCTGGTCCACTCGCATCCCTCGCCTCGCACCGGACACCATGCCCCGAACCCTACCCACCCCCTCCCCACGGCGCACCGTCGAACTGCCCACAACCCACCCACCCGCCCCCTCCCCATCCTTGTCGTCCACCAACCCGGACTGCTTCACTCCCCGCCCATGACAACCGACGAAGTCCTCGACGTGTTCCGACGCTCCGGTGCCCTCCTCGACGGCCACTTCATCCTCCGCAGCGGCCTCCGCAGCCGACAGTTCTTCCAGTGCGCCCTCGCCCTCCAGGACATGCCCACCGTCGAACGCCTCGGCGCCGCCCTCGCCAACCAGGTCCGCCACCTCGGCGCCACCACCGTCATCGCCCCCGCCATGGGCGGACTCGTCATCGGCCAGGAGGTCGCCCGCCAGCTCCGCGCCCGCTTCATCTTCGTCGAAAAGGAAGAGGGCCGCCTCGTCCTCCGCCGCGGCTTCCACATCGCCCCAGGCGAAAAAATCCTCGTGGTCGAGGACGTCGTCACCCAGGGCGGACGCGTCCGCGAAACCATCGCCATCGCCCGCGACCTCGGCGCCACCATCACCGGCGTCGCCATGGTCGTCGACCGCTCCAACGGCACCGTCGACCTCGGCGTCCCGGCCTTCTCCCTCCTCCGACTCAACGTCGAAACCTTCGCCCCCGACCAACTGCCCCCGGACCTCGCCGCCCTGCCCCCCGTCAAACCCGGCAGCAAGTAACCCACCCCCACCCCCACCCCCGCCCCCGCCCTCGAACCGAGGTCCCACCCCAAGTTCAGGATTTGGATTTCACCCGAAATACCGATACGGTCCCCGCAGTCGCTATGGCGGAAAAAAACATCAACGACATCCCCCGGTCCCTGCGTGATCTGTTCGACCGCGGCATGGCCGCCTACAACAAGGACAACTTCGACTACGCCATCCACCTCTTCACCGACCTCCTCCAGAAGGAACCCGCCTTCTTCGACTGCCGCCAGGCCCTCCGCGCCGCCCAGTTCCGCAAGGGCGGCAAGGGCGGCGGCCTGCTCAAACGCTTCCTCAGCCAGGCCTCCCCTTCCCTCGCCAAAGGCCAGATCGCCCTCCGCACCAACCCCACCGAGGCCATCCACTGCGCCGAACAGGTCCTCAACGACTCCCCCAATAGCGCCGCCGCCCACGAACTGCTCGCCCGCGCCGCCATGGCCGTCGACCTCCCCAGGACCGCCGTCCTCTCCCTCGAAATCGTCTTCAAGGCCAACCCCGGCGACCGCGGCGTCGCCATGCGCCTCGCCGAAGCCCTCGTCGCCGCCGGCCAGGTCGCCCGCGCCGACAAAATCTACTCCGACCTCCTCGCCGCCAAACCCAACGACCTCGAGGTCGCCCGCGCCTACAAGGACCTCGGCGCCCACCGCACCATCCACGAAAAAGGCTACGCCGACTTCGGCAGCACCTCCGCGTCCTACCGCGACGCCCTCAAGGACGAAAAGGAAGCCGTCACCCTCGAACAGGAAAACCGCAGCCTCAAGGCCGGGGACGCCGCCAGCCTCCTGCTCCAGGAATACCAGCAGCGCCTCGCCCGCGAACCCGACAACCCCAAGGTCCTCCGCACCATCGCCGATCTCCACACCCAGGCCGGCCGCTTCGACGACGCCATCGCCGCCTACTCCCAGATCCTCGAACGCGAAGGCCGCCAGGATGCCGCCCTCGAAAAGGCCCTCACCGACGTCCGCCTCAAACAGTTCGACGCCCGCATCCAGGCCCTCGACCCCGCCGACCCCGACCACGCCTCCAAACTCGCCACCCTCCGCGAGGAACGCGACACCCTCGAACTCGCCGACTGCCGCGCCCGCGTCGACCGCTACCCCGCCGACCTCACCCTCCGCTTCGAGCTGGGCCAGCTCCACTTCCGCGCCCGGCGTGTCACCGAGGCCATCCAGGAACTGCAAAAGGCCCAGGGCCACCCCCACCTCCGCCTCGCCGCCATGGGCCTCATCGCCCGATGCTTCGCCCTCCGCGGCATGAACGACCTCGCCGCACGCACCTTCCAGAACGTCCTCAAGGAAAAACCCGGCTTCGACGACGAGAAAAAGGAACTGCTCTACGACCTCGGCGTGGTCCTCGACAAAATGGGCAAGGCCTCCGAGGCCATGGACCAGTTCAAGCTGATCTACGAGAACGACATCGGCTTCCGGGATGTGGCCGCGCGCGTCGATGCCTACTACGCCGCCCAGGCCGGCGGCACCACCTGAACCGCCCCCGCCACCGCCCCACCCCCCACGGGCCGGTCACCGGTCCCGCTGCAACAGGTACTCCGCCAGGCCCTGCAACGCCCGCGCCCGACCCCGGAACGGCTTCAACGCCGCAAACGCCTTCTCCGTCAACTGCCGCGCAATGACCCGCGACTTCTCCAGCCCCACGATCGACGGATAGGTCGCCTTCGCCGCCGCCACATCCTTCCCCGCGGTCTTCCCCAGCGTCTCGCTGGTCTGCGTCACGTCCAGAATGTCGTCGATCACCTGGAACGCCAGGCCCACGTGATACCCGAAGTCCGTCAGCGCCCTGAGCTGCGCGGGGGTGCAGTCCGCACTCATCCCCCCCAGCCGCACCGAGGCACACAGCAATGCCGAGGTCTTCCGCTCATGGATGTACCGCAACTGCGACACCGAAAGCTTCTTCCCCTCCCCCTCCAGGTCCGCCACCTGACCCGCGATCAGCTGCAACGAACCCCCAGCCTCCGCGAGTTCCTTGATCTGCACCGCCACCGAATAACGCTTGGTTTCCGGCGCTTCCGCCAGCATCTCGAACGCCACGGTCAACAGCGCGTCCCCCGCCAGAATCGCCACCCCGTCCCCGAACACCTTGTGGTTCGTCGGCTTGCCCCGCCGGAAATCATCGTTGTCCATCGCCGGCAGATCGTCGTGCACCAGCGAATAGGTGTGCAGACATTCCACCGCACACGCCGCCGGCAGAGCGTCCAACAACCGCCCCCCGCACGCCTCCGCCGCCGCCAACACCAGCGCCGGCCGGATCCGCTTCCCCCCGGCAAACAGACTGTATCGCATCGCCCGATGCAGCGTCGCCGGTCGCGCACTCGCCTTGGGCAAATACGCATCCAACGCTCCATCAACGGTTTTTGCGATCGAACCCAGGTAGGTCTTCAGATCGAAGGAAACCCCGGATTCCTGCCCCACGGAGGACTTCGCGCGTGCCATGCGCGCGACGTATAGGGACCCCACCCCCCACCCGGCAAGGCGTTTCCTCCAAGTTTGAGGTTGCCGGTTTCCCATTCCCTCCTACTCTCTCCCTTCTTTGGCGTCTCAAGGAACACACCAACCGTGAATTCCGAACTGATCCGTAAAGCCCTCGACAAGGTGGGCAACCCCAACGTCCTCGTGAACCTCGTCTCCCGCCGCGTCCGTCAACTGAACGGCGGCGGTGGCGGCATGGGCCGCCCCCTCGTCTCCGATACCGCCGGCCTCGGCGTCGCAGACATCGCCCTCGTCGAAATCATCGAGGACAAAATCAGCTGGGAACATGCCCTCGACGAAATCGAGGCCGAAACCTCCCGCAAACGTCGCAGTCGCCAACCCTCCGTCATGGAGTAGATTCCCCACCGCGGGCCCAACCCGCCATCCAAGCCCCGGGCCCCAAACCCCGGGGCTTTTTTCTTACCCCGAACCCATCCCCACCCCACCCCACCCCGCACGCCATGGCCTCCATCATCCATAACTCCAAAGCCCGTCGGGATTACGAAATCCTCGACACCTTCGAGGCCGGCATCGTCCTCCGCGGCACCGAGGTCAAGGCCCTCCGCGCCGGCAAAGCCCAGATCTCCGACGCCTTCGCCCGCATCGAAAACAACCAGGCCTGGCTCCATAACGCCCACATCGACGAATACTCCTGGGGCAACCGCAATAACCACCAACCCAAGGCCGCCAGAAAACTCCTCCTCCACAAAAGCGAGATCCGAAAACTGGCCGCCGCCGCCGCCGTCAAAGGCCATACCCTCGTCCCCCTCGACCTCCACTGGAAGGCCGGCCGCGTCAAAGTCGCCCTCGCCGTCGGCCGCGGCAAACAGCAGTTCGACAAACGCGAAGACCTCAAACGCCGCGACTCCGATCGCGACCTCCAACGCGCCCTCAACCACCGCCCCAACCGCTGACCCCAACCCGCCCCACCCACTCCCCACTCCCACACTCCACTCCCCGTTCCCAACCCTCCGAAAATCTCCCTGCAACTTCCCCGGCTCCTTCCGGGTGCTCTGGCCACCGCGGTCGATTCCGACCCCGGCAATCCAATCACCAAAAACATTCACCCAGGAAGTCAGCCCATGAAATCGTTCGCCCGCTTCACCTCCACCTCCCTCCTCACCCTCGCCTGCCTCACCTCCCCGCTCCTCGCCGATACGCCCCCCTCGGGCCTCGTCGACTTCGGCAGGTTCTCCCCACCGTCCGGCGGCGGTCAGTTCGTCGAGGTCCACGTCAAATCCGCCCTCATCAACATCGCCGCACGCCTCGCCGAAAAAGCTGAACCCGAAGTCGCCGGCCTCCTCCGCGGCCTCCAGGCCGTCCGCGTCAATGTCATCGGCATCGACGACGCCAACCGCGCCGAACTGACCGATCGCCTCGCCAAAATCCACTCCGACCTCGACGCCAAAGGCTGGGAACGCGTCGTCTCCGTCCTCGAGAAATCCCAGGAGGTCGGCGTCTACATCAAACACCGCGGCGAGGAAGCCATCGAAGGCGTCGTCGTCACCGTCGTCGAAGCCAACAAGGAAGCCGTCCTCGTCAATGTCGTCGGCGATATCCGCCCCGAACAGCTCGCCACGGTCGGCGAAAAACTCGGCATCGACCCGCTCAAGAAGATCGCCGGAAAGGCCGGCAAATCCTGAGCCCCGTCCGCTCCCTTCCCAGCCCGCCGTGGATGCGGCGGCTCCACCCGCCCCGCATCCACGCCCCCCCTCCCCCCGCCACCCCACACTCCCTTCCTCCCCATGAAAACCGCCTCCTTCACCGCCTCCCCCCCGCAGCACGCCCCACCACCCGCACACCCCGCAGCCTTCAACACCCTCCCCCACCCCGCCACCTCCCCGCGCGCCACCACCATCCAACCCCGCCGCCCCCGCCGCTCCCCCTGGCCCGCCATCTTCATCACCCTCGGCGCCATCACCGCCATCATCGTCACCCTCATCGCCACACTGATCCTCTCCTTCCTCCCCGGCCGCGATACCCGCACCCTCCGCCACGCCGTCCTCGCCGCCGAACCCGACCAGTGGCAGACCACCGTCGAACTGGGCGTCGGCCGCCTGCCGTCCTGGATCGCACGCACCGGCCTCCGCCTCGCCGCAGAACCCCTCGACCTCCCCCCGGAAGCCCTCGCCGCCATCGCCGCGTTCCGGTCCGCCGACGTCGGCGTCTACCGCCGCACCACACCACTCCCCGATTCCCAACAGCCCCGCCTCGCCACCTCCCTCGCCGACCTCGACACCGTCATGGCCCGCCGCGGCTGGGAACCCACCGTCTCCGTCCAGGACAAGGACCAATGCGTCCGAATCTTCACCCCGCGAAACCTCCACAACCCCCACGACCTCCGCGCCTGCGTCCTCGTCCTCGACCGCGAACAACTGGTCGTCGTCTCGGCACGCGTCGACCCCGAGCCGCTCATCGAACTGGCACAACAGCACCTCCCCGACCTGGGCCTCTGACCCGCCTCCCCCCAAAGTCGGCCGGCCTCCCCCGCCGACTTTCCCGCCCGACTTTCCCGCATGACCCGCGACGCCGGACGCCTTACGCTGTCGCGGTTCCCATGCTCCCGCCCATCGACTTCCCCTGCGCAGGCCAACCGTCCCCGCTCCTCCTCCACCGCCTCCTCGATCGCCCCAGAACCTGGGCCCCCAACCAGACCCTCCACTACCGCGATCTCCGCCAGTTCACCTACTCCACCTTCCTCCAACGGGTCGAACGCCTCGCCCAGGTGCTCGCCAACCTCGGCGTCGGCCCCGGCGATCGCGTCGGCATCGTCGACTGGGACAGTCACCGCTACCTCGAGTGCTTCTTCGCCGTCCCCATGCTCGGCGCCGTCCTCCATACGGTGAACGTCCGCCTCTCCCCCGACCAAACCCTCTTCACCATCCACCACGCCGCCGACAAGATCCTCCTCGTCCACCCCGACTTCTTCCCCCTCGTCACCTCCCTCCTCCCCCACCTGCCCTCCGTCAAAACCTGCATCGCCCTCCCCGACCACGACACACCCCTGCCCCCGGGCCCCGCCTGGACCGGCGATTACGAATCCCTCCTCGCCCAGGCCTCCCCTGGCTTCCACTTCCCCGAATTCCACGAGGACACCCCGGCAACCCTCTTCTACACCACCGGCACCACCGGAACCCCCAAGGGCGTCTTCTTCTCCCACCGCCAACTCGTCCTCCACACCCTCAGCGCCGGACTCGGCCTCGCCGCCTTCCATGACCCTCTCAGCTTCGGCGCCGACGACGTCTACATGCCCCTCACCCCCATGTTCCACGTCCACGCCTGGGGCGTCCCCTACATCGCCACCCTCCTCGGCATCCGCCAGGTCTACCCCGGCCGCTACGAACCCCAGATGCTCCTCGACCTCATCCGCAATCACCGCGTCACCTTCTCCCACTGCGTCCCCACCATCCTCCAAATGCTCCTCCACCACCCAGCCGCCGATTCCGTCGACTGGTCCCACCTCAAAATCGTGATCGGCGGCTCCGCCCTCCCCCAGGGCCTCGCCCGCCAGGCCATGGACCGCGGCATCCGTATCCTCGGCGGCTACGGCATGTCCGAAACCTGCCCCATCGTCGCCGTCGCCCACATCAAACCTTCCGACCTCAACGCCCCCACCGACCGCCGAACCGACGTCCTCACCCGCACAGGCTTCCCCATCCCCCTCGTCCGCGCCCACGCCGCCTCCCCTGAGGGCAACCCCCTCCCCCAAGGCCCCGACAACATCGGCGAACTCCTCCTCCAGGCCCCCTGGCTCACCCAGGGCTACTACCGCGACCCCGAACGCTCCCGCGACCTCTGGCACGGCGGCTGGCTCCATACCGGCGACCTCGCCTACCTCGACACCGAGGGCTACATCCGCATCACCGACCGCCTCAAGGACGTCATCAAAATCGCCGGCGAATGGATCTCCTCCCTCGAACTCGAAAGCGCCCTCAGCCAACACCCCGCCGTCAAGGAAGTCGCCGTCGTCGGCGTCGCCGACCCCAAATGGGACGAACGCCCCCACGCCGATGTCGTCCTCCGCGACGGCCACCAGGGCCAGATCTCCGCCAGGGACCTCATCCACCACCTCCACGCCTACATCGACCGCGGCACCATCCATAAACGCGCCATCCTCACCGAAATCCGCTTCGTCCCCGCCATCCCCAAAACCAGCGTCGGCAAAATCAACAAACGCGAACTGCGCGCCCAACTCGACGCCACCCGCAACCTCCCCCACCCACCCCAGCCGCCATCCCACGCCCACGCCCAAACCCACCCCCACCCGCACCCCCAACCGCAGCCGCAGCCGCAAGCCCAACCCCAACCCCAACCCCAACCCTGACCCCCGCACACCCATGCCACACCACCCCCGCCGCACCCGGCCCGCCTCACACCTCCTCCTGGCCGCCGCCTTCCTCCTCCTGCTCCCCCTCCTACTCCCCACCCGCGCCGCCACCGATGCCAGGGCCCCCAGGCCCAACATCGTGTTCATCATGTCCGATGACCACGCCGCCCACGCCATCAGCGCCTACGGCAGCGTCATCAACCAAACCCCACACCTCGACCGCCTCGCCGCCCAGGGCCTGCGCCTCCGCAACTGCTTCGCAGTGAACTCCATCTGCACCCCGAGCCGCGCCACCATCCTCACCGGCCAGTACAGCCACCGAAACGGCGTCCCCGTCTTCAATCACCTCCCCCCCTCCACCCGCACCGTCGCCCACCGACTCCAGGACGCCGGCTACTTCACCGCCATGATCGGCAAATGGCACCTCGGCTCCGATCCCCAGGGCTTCGACGTCTGGAACATCCTCCCAGGCCAGGGCCGATACATCGACCCCATCCTCTACGACCGCGACGGCCATCGCGTCCACAAGGGCTACGTCACCGATGTCATCACCGACCTCGCCCTCAACACCCTCGCCAACCGGCCCAAGGACAAACCCTTCTTCCTCATGTGCCACCACAAGGCCCCCCACCGCGAATGGACCCCCAACGAACACTACCGCCGCGAGTTCGCCAACCGCTCCATCCCCGAACCCCCCACCCTCCGCGACCCATACACCGGCCGCTCCGACGCCCTCCGCCAACAACGCCAGTCCGTCTTCCACGACCTCACCCGCCGCGACCTCAAACTCTCCCCGCCCAAGGACCTCCCGGCCGCCGATGTCCCCCGCTGGCTCAACGAAAAACCCCTGTCCGTCGAGATCCAACGCGACGGCCGCTCCATCACCCTCACCGGCGAGGAACTCAACCGCTGGAAGTATCAGCGCTACCTCCAGGACTACCTGGCCTGCGTCCAAAGCGTCGACGACAACGTCGGCCGCATCCTCGACTGGCTCGACGCCCAGGGCCTCGCCCATAACACCCTCGTCATCTACACCTCCGACCAGGGCTTCTTCCTCGGCGACCACGGGCTCTACGACAAACGCTTCATGTACGAACACTCCATCCACATGCCCTTCCTCGCCCGCTGGCCCGCCGGCATCCGCCCCGGCTCCGTCGCCGACGCCCTCGCCATCAACCCCGACTTCGCCCCCACCTTCCTCGCCCTCGCCGGCGCCCCCATCCCCGACGACATGCAGGGCCGCAGCCTCCAACCCCTCTTCTCCGGCAACACACCCGCCGACTGGCGCGACGCCTTCTACTACCGCTACTACCACGACCCCGGCCACCACAACACCCGCGCCCACTACGGCATCCGCACCGCCACCCATAAACTCATCCACTTCTGGAAACTCGATCAGTGGGAACTCTACGACCTCTCCCGCGACCCCGACGAACTCCACAACCTCCACGCCGACCCCACCCACGCCGCCCTCGCCCAAAACCTCCGCAACCGCCTCCTCCAGCTCAAAACCGAGCTCGGCGACAACGACGCCTTCACCACCAGCCTGCCCCGCGACGACGTCGATGCCCCGCCTCCCCAACTGAAGCGCCGCCACCCGGATTCCCCACTCTGATCCCACCCCGCGCCCAGCCCACATCCCCCACCCCACCGTGCCCGCCACCGATCCCCCGCTCCCTTCCACCCGCATCGACAAGTGGCTCTGGGCGGTGCGCCTCTACAAAACCCGCTCCCTCGCCGCCAACGCCTGCCGCTGCGGCCATGTCCGCATCGACGGACACCCCGTCAAAGCCTCCCGCGAAGTCCGACCCGGCGATGTCATCGCCGCCCGAACCGGCGCCCTCACCCGAACCGTGCGGGTCCGCGCCGTCCTCGAGGACCGCGTCGGCGCCGCCAAGGTCCCCGGTTTCCTCGAAGACCTCACGCCCCCCGAGGAACTGCAACGCCTCAAGGAGGCCGCCCTGAACCCCGCCTGGCGCCCCCCCGGCGCCGGCCGCCCCACAAAACGCGAACGCCGCCTTCTCGACGCTTTCCTCGCCCCTCCCACCAACCCCGACTGACATCGCCCCACCACCCCTCCCCGCGCCCCGGAGGGGCCGCAAACCAAGCCGCAGAGCGGCGCAAGCACCCTAGCCCATGGCGCGAGCCATGGGTCAGCGCACAAAACCGAACAAGCCCTGGAGAAGCGTCCAAACACCCCATCTCTTGTTCGGTGCACTCCCAGGAATTCTGACTGTATCGCGTCGACGGAGATTGCCCTGATGCATGCGGAACGTCATTTCGTGCCGTGTTCCGGATACGCCGTTCGCACAAGGGGATTCCCGGCCCGAATGCACCAGTAGCCAGCAATCAGCGGCAGACCGCAGGAGACGATGGCCTGCAGAATTGCGAACATGGATCGGGACCCAAATGCCGTGTACAGAACTCCCAAAAGCATCGGGAGCCCCATGACACCGTGATAGATGAAAACCAGGCCGAGAACCTGCACGGCAAGTTGGAAGCAATCGCGGGCGCTCATGGAGAGTGTGGACAGTGGATTAAACCGCAAAGCCGAAGTCAACGACGCGGCTTCGCCGCGTTCGGGGCCCGAGATGGTTCGCCTCGTCCGCTTCGACGTACTCGCACTCGTACTCGCACTCGTACTCGCACTCGTACTCGTACTCGACGGCTTCCTCCAAACATCGCCCCTTCCTCCGGGTAGGTGACCCTGGAGTAAGAACACGGGAACCCGATCAACCCCATTACGGGGACAGGCTATCCTCCAGGACCCCACCACCCCTCCCCGCGCCGCCGGAGCGCCGTCGAAACACCCCACGCAACCCCACAACGTAGGGACTACGATCCACCATTGCATGGGTAACCAATGCTATTCTCCCCGCCCCTCCAAAGCTCAGAGTCGGTTGGGTGCTGGCAGCTTGCCGTTCCCCTCGGCAATATTCAGGAAGATCGATTGGGAGGCCCTCAGCGGTTGGCCCTGGCGTGTCGGTCCGCTCCCTCAAGGGATCCGCAATGGCCGCAGGCCCAGGCGACGAACTCCAAGCCGACCCGGTAAACGTCCAGTCTTTCGAGATCGAACCGGTCGATGCCCTTTCGAGTACGAGTACCGCCCTTCGGGCTGAGTACGAGTGCGATGGAATGCCAAACGCCCTGCGTGAGCGACAGCCGACAAAAGAAGCAGACTCAAGGAATCGGGACAAGAGTGCAGCTGCCTCCTGTTTGATCCACGCAATGGTTAGCCTGCATTTTTGTCTCCAACATACTTCTGAATCCATGTGCCTCTGACTGTATCGTTGTCTCCGGCATTGAATACAATGTCTGCAACAGATGAAAGGCTCGTGTAAACCAAGCCGCGGAATACCTCGCCGCGCTCGGGCTTTCCATCGCGAGCAGGACTGCGAACACCTGAAGCAAACTCCCTCTCCTCATCCGGTGGGCCAAAGCGAGCGATAACATCGCTGACTGTGCGAATGCCACGAAATAACTCGGTGATGCGCTGCTCCTCTTGCTGCGTTACGTGGGCGAAGAAAGACCTCCGGCGAGACTTGGGGGTGCTGCCACCACAAAATGGGCAATAGTAAACCATCATCTCCAGGCCCTTCGCATCAACGATGTGATACTCATTCATGCGCTCGTCCCAACGGATGGGGCTGTCCGGTTCCTTTGAGGCGTTCTCCAAGACGCCGCAATCGCAAATTTCTTTTCGTGTTGGCATGATGCGCGTGATGCGGGCTAACCACCAAGATCACCGACGCGGCCTCGCCGCGTTCGGTGCACCGGCTGGTTCGCCGTGTCTTCCTTCATCGTACTCGCACTCGTACTCGTACTCGACCGCCTCCTCTTTGATCTCCCCATTTCCCCGCGTCATTCGTGTCAGGATCCTTTTTCCCTCGTCCGCAGCCTCGCAGCGCATCGCTCCGCAAACCCGCAGGCCATCCAGGATCGCGGCGCACTCCAACGCGGAGCCCAACGCGATGCGTTGGGACTTCAATCGGTCGGGTGATGGCAGCTTGCCGTTCCCCTCGGCGATATTCAGGGGAATCGATTGGGAGGCCCTCAGGAGTTGGTCCGGGGCGTGTCGGTCCGCTCCCTCAAGGGATCGGCAATGCCCGTAAGCCCAGGCGACGAACTCCAAGCCGACCCGGTAAACGTCCAGTCTTTCGTGATCGAACATGTCGATTCCCTTTCGAGTACGAGTGCCGCCCTTCGGGCTGAGTACGAGTGCGAGTACGATGGAGTGGCTAACGTTGTGTAGACGGTCTGTTGGCTGAGCGAGTGGGTTTACAATTGTCAATAGGTAAACCTGTTGGCTCGATAGGCTGCAAGTCATAATTGCGATCGTGATTGCGATCGTATCTCGAAGGTTCTCGTGGTCCAGGGGAGGCGCTGGACCAGCCTGGAATAGGTGACCGGGTCGAGGGGCTCTTAAAGCGGATCCTTCAACCCCGCAGACCCGAAGGATCCCTTCATCGCATGTTCGCTGCCGTTGACGTTGGCACCGGTCGCATGGATGTCCCTCCCCTCGGACGCTTGTCGCGGCCAGTCTTGTCAGCTCGGTCGGAAGGCTCGCCGGTGATGTCCTTCTTTCGAAGCCCGGTGTCTCCGGCGTTCTTGCGATCGGAGCGCGGACATCAACGACCTCCGTTTCTCGGATTCACGGACCGGGTCAACTCCGGCAGGTCCGGCGAGCAATCGTGGTCCGAAGCTTCCACCGCCCGCAGGACGCCCTCGGCGACATCATGGAGGCCATCGGCCCGCGTTGCGCTGCCCAGATCCGCGCCCCACCCAGGGTGCGGAAGCAGCCGCGGATCGTCAGCCAGGCGAACAAAGAGCGCGGTACGACGGAAATACGACGCTTTGGGATGAGGCCGAATTATCTGCTGCATGAGATTCTCCGAACCCGAGATGACCCAGCCCACCACGCCCCCACGGATCCGACCCCACCCTCTCCCTCGATCCCCTTCAGCCGCAGGAATCGTCGCCGGCTGAACCCGGGACCGTGCTCCACCTCTTCAGCCAGCCCCGCTCCTCGATGCGTCCGACATTTCAGCAACTCCTCCCGGGATCCCTGTTGTCCCTGGGTCTCCTCTTCCCGAACCCGCCCCTCGCCGCCCAAGACCTGGCGCTGACCGAGGTACGGCTCGACGCGGAGCACCGACCGGTGATCCGGTTCACCGCGGATCCGGAACATTATTTCATCCTGTACCGGGGCGATGACCTGACGCAGCTCGCCGAGCCTGTGGATGTGGTGCTGGGAGACCGGACGGATGAGGTGCGCGATCCGGCTTCCGCGATCTTCGACGCTCGATTCTACCGGGTGCAAAAGGTGCCCATTCCTGCTCCTTTGGATCTCGACGGGGACGGCATCGACGACGTGTATGAACTGCAACGGGCGCCTCTGCTCCACCCGCTTCGTTCCTTGGATGCGTTCGAGGACTTCGATGCGGATTACCGGACCAATCTGGATGAATACCGCCAGGGAACCGATCCATTCCTGTCCGACATTCGGCCGCCCAGTATCATCCAGCCGGTATCTGCAACATCATCCTCGATCCTGCAATTGACCGGAACGGGGACCCCGGGGAGATACGTGCGCGTGGAAGGTGGGGCCGCGCTCGCCACCAATCGTCTCGGGGCGGACGGGAGCTTTTCCGTGGACGTCGCGTTGGCCCCGAACCGATTGAACCGGCTCCTGGTGTCGACCGTCGACGCTGATGCGGGTACCAGCATTGGCCATCCCATCGAAATCCTGCAGGATTCACAGCCGCCCACGCTGTTCCTCGACTTCCCGACCAACTCCATGACGCTCTCGGCATCCGAGATCACCGTGGCCGGGCGGGTTGGGGATTCCCTGAGCGGATACCAGGGCCTGTCGGTCTGGGTTCATTCCTCGCCGACTGAGGGACCATCGCCCCTCCCAACCACCTCCTTTCCAGCCGATAGTCCTCTGAGGGCGACGGTCGATGTGGGAATCGGCCCGAATGGCACCTTCGAACGCGGACCGGTACCGCTGGCGGAAGGAGACAACACACTCACTGTGGTGAGCACGGATGCCCTCGGTAACCGGACCATGCGGCAGGCCAGCGTGGCGCGACGCCTGCCCCAGGGGCCCCACCTTGCGGTGCGTTCGGGGGACCGGCAGACCACCAACGCCCTGCGCCGCCTGCCGCAACCGCTGGTGGTCCACGCGCGCCAGGGCGACGGCTCGCCGCTCGCCGACGCGGTGCTCGTCTTCGAGATCACGCGCAGTGATGGCCGGCTCCTTCCGGTGACGCCTCAGGATCTCGCCTCCGACTGGACGACACAACCCAACGCCGACACCAACGGTGCCATGCGCCTCGAACTGCGAACCGGCGCCACAGGTGCGGCGGAGGTTTGGTGGACCCTGGGAAGTGATGCCGGGCGCGCCAACAACCGTGTCCGCGTCACCGGAGCCGGCATCGATTCGGAGGTGTTCCTCTGCGCCTCCGCCATCGGGCACCCAGCCCGACAGATCAACATCGGCAGCGGCAATCATCAAAAGGCGGAGGCCAATGCCCTGGCACCCGAGCCCTTGCGGGCCTGGGTCAGCGACGGTCTGAACCCCGCCGCTGGAATCCCCGTGACATTTCGAGTCGTTCAGGGAGGGGGCCGCTTGGTTCCAGGGGGACGCGACGGAACGCCTCGGGATTCCAACGTCGCTTCCAGCCCGGCAGGGGTAGGGTCCCACGCCCTGCCAGGCCTCATGGCGGGGAACGACCCCTTCGAGCTGACAGTCCTCACCGGTGTCACCGGCCACGCCAGCATCGGGTTCGTCGCCGGGCCGTCGGGAGGGCTGAACCTCATCGAGGCCTCCTTTCCCGGCCAGTCCGGACTCCCAGCCACCTTCACCGTGTACGGCCTCACCCGCGACCTGACCCGGTCCGGGACCTTCGCCGGCTTGGTTCTCGACAACTCCAGTTGCCCGGTCGGCGGTGCCTATTGTGAACTCGAGGTCGCCAACTACCGGGTGGGAACATTCACCGACCTCCAGGGCAGGTTCGAATTCGATCAGGTTCCGGGCGGCATGGGCCATTTGCACGTCAACGGGGCCACCGCCACGAACCTCTTCAACATGCCCGTCCCCACCAACAGTTTCCCTTCGCTGCACTACTCGGTGGTGACCGTGGCGAACGCGGAGAATGCATTGCCGGCGCCCGTGTTGCTGCCCCGACTCAATCCGCGCAACGCACACGCCTATGCCGGCACGAACGATCTGGTGCTGACGGTGGAAGGCATGGACGGACTGAGAATGATCATCGCAGCCAACTCCATGAAACATCCCGACGGCACCCGGGTAACCCCGGAACGTCCCGCGGTGGTTTCCCTCGACCAGGTGCACCACGATGACGTCCCCATGCCCATGCCGGATGGAGTCGCGCCTCCCTTCGCATGGACCCTGCAACCGGGCGGTGCGACCTTTGATCCGCCGGTTCGAGTGCAGTATCCGAACATGAGCGGCCTCGCCCCGGGCAGCATCGCCTACTTCCTGAGCTTCAACCATGACACGGAGCGCTTCGAGATCGTCAGCAGCGGAAGTGTCACCCCGGACGGGAGCACCATCGTCACCGATCCCGGCAGCGGCCTGACCCTGGCGGGCTGGGGCTGCAATTGCCCTCCGTATTCGGTGACCGGGGATTGCGAGCCCTGCCCAAATCCGCCGATCCCTGTCGCAGCGGGCATGAACAATGACAGCGAGTGCGGTTGCACCGACGCGCGGATCGCTGCCGCAAGAGCCAGTCTTCGGCTGGTCGCCCAAGGATTCGATCTCCTGCCCCCATTCACCGGCTCAAGCTTTGCTTTCAACCATCTGACGCATTTTCTCGATGGTATCGGCAGCGACAATTACTACGGGAATCTCGACGCTCCTGTGCAGCACATCATGGAGCACCCAAACTTCCTCCTGATCCACGAAGCCATTCTGACCCAGGCTGGCACTGCGGCCTTTCGAGCCAATGCCGCCGGTCAAAGCCAGGCTTCAGGATTTCGCAGACAGTTTGGCGGAATCAGTTTCTATCCCATCGGACTTGGAAAGTTGCCTGGCACCCAACTCGCCGCAGCGGTTGGCGCACTCAGTGAAGGATTCACCGTAACGGTTACAGACATTCACATCGCAAATGGTCGTTTCATGGGGCAGGCCTCGTATAGCATGCGCGACCGCTACGACTTCGACGATTCGGACTGCAAGCTTTCAGGGCCGGACGCCCTCGCCTGCTTCCTTCAGAAATGTCCCAATGGTGGCGTCAAGCCCTACTACAACCACTTCGAGTTCACCATTCCCTTTGATCTGCCGATCTCTCCACCCAATCAGGCTCGTTCCCCCAGGCTCAGCGACCTGCTTGCGGCCTCCGAGACAAACGCGGGCACGTCGTTGCCAAACCTGACACTTGGCGAAGGCTTGGATGAGCATTTCGACGTTGGCGGGGGGGCCCAGAGGACAAAGGGCATTGCAGGTGGGGGGTTCCGCTTGCACAACATCTCCGCCCCGGACTCGTTCCCAGTGGACAGCCTGAGCGACGATTTCCTCCGGGTAACAGGCATTGCGACGGAAGGCGGCACGAACCGCTACGCCTTCAGCGAGTTTATCCAGATCCGCCAGGGCGAGACCACGTACATAACGCACCTCACCTTCACAGACACACCCCCCCGTCAACCGGAGCGTCTGGAGATGCAGGCGTCATCCCGCACCCTGCGTATCGGTACAACCAACCAGATCCTGGTGACCGCCTGGTATGCGGACGGTTCCACCAACGACGTGAGCCACCGGGCCGATTGGACAAGCTACCGGCTCAGCAACCCCCGGCTGGCTCGCATTACTCCGGACGGCGAACTGGTTCCACTCGCGACCGGAATCCTGTTCGTCACCGCCATCAACGAGTTCGCCACGACTGTACTGGGCCTGAACCTGACCGCCGCGGACGACCGGTTTGTGACCCTGCGAGGCCGGGTGCTCGATCCCCAGAACCGCCCGGCCACCGGGGTGGAGGTGCGCCTGTCCGGATTGTCGGCTGACACCGTGGTGACCGGAGCCGACGGCACCTTCACGTTTCAAGACCTGCCGACCGGGTTTGCGTCCGTGAGCGTGCATGCCTGGCTCTCTGACCCTGCCGGCGGCGGGTGGTGGGCCGCGCTGCGGGACCTGGACCTGTCCCGCACCAATGTTGAGAACCTGCCACCGCTCACGCTCAGCCGCCTAACGGTGCGATCGTCCACCCGAACCATCGCCGCCGGGCGCTCCCATTCGTTGGCGCTTCGGCGGGACGGGACCCTCTGGGCATGGGGAGGCAACGCCGACGGGCAACTAGGCACCGGGAACAGGTTGGATCATCCGACTCCCATCGCGATCCTTCCGGAGCATCGCTGGAGGGCTGTCGGCGCCGGATCCCAGCACACAGTGGCCCTCCAGGACGACGGATCGTTGTGGGCGTGGGGGGTGAACTGGAATGGCCAGGTCGGTGACGGCTCCACCATCGCACGCCAAACGCCGACCATGATCCAGCCTACTGCCCGTTGGAACGTGGTAGACGCAGCCGGTTCGCACACCGTCGCGGTGCGCTCGGACGGAACTCTGTGGACCTGGGGATTCAATGGCGAGGGCCAACTGGGCGATGGTACGCGGTCAGATCGCAACCAGCCTGGACCTATTCACCCCGGAGCACGGTGGCGCGCCGTCGCCGCCGGAGGCCTCCACACAGTGGCTCTACGCGAGGATGGCAGCGTTTGGGCCTGGGGAAACAACCAGTTTGGCCAGTTGGGTGATGGAAGCACGATCCGTCGGGTTGCGCCCACGTCGATCCAGGCCGCAGGCAGGTGCTTGGCGGTGGCGGCGGGGCACGATCATTCAATGGCGCTTCGCGATGACGGCACCCTTTGGGCATGGGGACAGAACCAGAACGGCCAGATCGGCGATGGATCCACTCTCCCGAGGACGAGACCCACCGAGGTCAGGCCAGGGGAACGCTGGCAGGCGGTGGCGGCGGGCTACCGTCACACGGTCGCGCTGCATGCCGACGGTACTTTGTGGTCATGGGGCTGGAACGGTTTCGGCCAGTTGGGAGATGGAACCCGGACCGACCGCAGCATTCCCACTCCCATTCAGGCCAATGCCCGATTCCTTGCCGTGGCCGCTGGCGAGTCCCATACCGTGGCTCTTCGGGAGGATGGAACCCTGTGGACTTGGGGACTGAGTTTAAATGGCCGGTTGGGTGATGGAACGACATCCAGCTGGGCAAGCCCGTTACCGATCCAGCCGGATGAAAATTGGAAGATGGTGGCTGCCGGGAATGTCCACACAGCGGCACTACGGGCAGATGGTCTTCTCTGGGTCTGGGGCGGAAATACGGTCGGGCAACTGGGCACAGGCACCACGGGAACCCAACTGACGCCTGTGGCGGCTCAACCCGACTCTCGTTGGCAAAGCCTATTTGCAGGCGCCAATCACACTGCCGGTTTGCTAATGGATGGAACCCTCAGGACTTGGGGGCGCAATTCGGAATCCCAGTTGGGAGACGGCTCCGCGACTGACCGCCTCCATCCCGTTGCGATTCTGCCCGGGATGATTTGGCAAGGCTTGAGCACGGGAAGCGGTGGCAATCATACGGCTGCGCTGGAAATGGATGGAGCCTTATGGATCTGGGGAAACAATAGCTTTGGCCAGATCGGCGATGGAACTACCTCTTTAAGGTCGTCGCCAATGCCGGTTTTGCCTGAATCCAAATGGCATGCCGTCGCCACAGGTGGCGACCATACAGCAGCGATCAGCCAGGAAGGTAGGCTTTGGGCCTGGGGAAGGAACATTCATGGCCAGGTGGGTGATGGAACCACGATCGATCGCCTGGTTCCCAAAGCGATCCAGCCGGCAGTGAAGTGGCGGGCGGTCACCGCGGCAGCAAGTCACACGGTGGCCATTCGGGATGATGGCACCTTGTGGGCGTGGGGCAACAACTCGGACGGAGGTTTGGGTGACGGGACCACGACCCGCAGACTGGCACCGACCCCGGTTCTGCCTCAGGCGAGGTGGCAAGCCGTCGCTGCGGGCGGGAATCGCACGATGGCGATTCGCGACGATGCGACTCTCTGGGCCTGGGGAAGCAATTCCTTTGGGGAATTGGGGGATGGAACCCTGATTCGCAGGCTGACGCCGACGGCGATAATGCCGGGAACGAAGTGGCGCACTGTGATAGCCGGATCCCAGCACAGCCTGGCACTCACCTCTGATGGGAAATTGTGGGGATGGGGAAGCAACGGCTCCGGCCAACTCGGCATATCACCCTGGCGACAGGTGCTTGGTGGATCGGTTTGGGGGCCGCCGGAACCATGAATGGATCGCGCACCATGAAGTGGTACGGGAGCCTCTTCTCAGGGCCAGGGATTTCCGGGTTCCTGCTCTCCGCCAGCCTGCCTGCTCTGCCGGCACCCGATCCTGTACGCGAATGGAATGCCACGGCCCACCATGCCATCCGCTTCTCGAACACTCCGCCGCCGGTGGCCACTCGCAATCTGGCGATCCTGCATGTGGCGATGTTCGATGCCGTGAATGCCCTGGATGGAGCGGACCGCAGGTATGCTGGCTATCTGGATCACGGCGCCCCTCCCGTGGGCGCCTCCGCCAAGGCGGCGGTCGCCGCGGCGGCGAACGAGGTTTTGCGTCAGCTTTGGCCGCAGTTCACGGTGACCGTCGATGAGACTTACCTGGCGCAAATCCGGACCATCCCGGGGGCACCCGCTCGAACGGCTGGCATCGCCTGGGGGCGTCAGGTCGCAAATGACGTGCTCCGTCACCGCGCCCTTGATGGGTCCAATTTCGGCGTCGACTATGACGGTGGTACCGGGCCGGGACGCTGGGTGCCGACACCACCGCTATTCCTGAGCGCACTCCTGCCCCAGTGGGCGGGCGTGGTGCCCTTTGTCCTCGAACGTCCTGACCAGAGTTATGCCCGGTTCTCGCAGGCAGCAGCGGAGGCGGGGATGAGTCGGATCTATGGCGGAATTCACTTCATGTCCGCCAACGTGGAGGGTCAGGCCTGCGGTCGGGCGGTGGCCAGGCACGTCATGTCGCAGGCACTGGTGCCGATCTCCGCGGCCCGCCTGACCATCGAATCGGTGAGCGGCGGATGCAGGTTGACCTGGCCGCGTGGCTACGTGCTGGAGACCGCGGCAGGAGTTGCCGGGACATGGTTGGAGGTGCCCATGGACTCCCCGTGCGTGGTGGAGGCCGAGGATGGCAGCCGATTCTTTCGCCTACGACTTCGATGAACAACCGTTGCCTCCTTCAAACCGCGCCACGCGGGTCGCAGTCGCTGTCCGATGTTTCCCGGTCGCGCTGCACCCCAAGGTGCGGTGACCCACGAAGGCGGTGGCCTGGACTCAACGAGGTCCGGCACGCATCCGCCCGAGCCCGTTCCCGCCAGACAGACTCCCCGCGGAACCGGTTCCCCGCTGCCTCCGCTTCCGTGCGTCACCGCTCCGCCTGGCTCGGCTTCATTGTCAGCGTCCGGCGCCTGGTCGGATGGGCGGTCTGCTTCTGGCTCGGTGCGGCCGGGTCCGGGGCGGTCTCCCGTGCAGCGGATCAGCCGGATCAACTGCTATACGACACGGCCCCTGCTGAACCGGAGCGCTTCTACCAGGTGCCACCGGCCCACGCGCAGGTTTCCGTCGTGCAAGTCAGCGGACAGGCGTTCACCCGGGCGGCGCGGGTGACCGTGACCCCCGGGGCCCGGTTCTGGGAAGTGGGCGGGGTCTTTCCAACCCGATCCCCGGTACGCCGCGGCGATGCCCTCCGACTGTCCGTCTGGCTGCGCAACCCGGGTCCTCAACCCGTGGCGCGGTTGCGCCTGAAGTTCCAGGATGCCGAGCGCTCGGATCAAGCGGCGTACTATCATGAATCCGGTGCGCTGGAGGTCGCTGGGGAGCACTGGCAACGAGTCGAATTCCGGTTCGTGAGCAGGATCGCCCTGGCGGCCGGAACCGGTGAGGCGGTTCTGTTTCTCGGCGACCAGGCTCAAACGGTGGAGGTGGCGCAACTGCGTTTGGAACTGGACTCCGGCCTCGAGGATGCCGGTCGACTGGGCGAGATGCTCTGGGAGTCGGCCGGACCGGGTGATTCGGCGGAGCGTCTTTCCGATTCAGGCCTGGGGGCGTACTTGAGGGTGCGATCCGGAACGCAAGGCCCAGCCTGGGAGCCGCAGTTGCGCCTCCCCTGGACGGAGGAGGTGCGGTCCGGCGATCTCCTGCAGATCCGCGTTCGGCTCCGGGCAAGCCCGGCGATGGGGAACCAGACCGCGCGCGTGCGGGTTGGGTGGCAGCGGGACGGGTCCGCGGACGGCATCTACGACCCCACCGTGGTGCAGGATTTCGAGGTCGGCGGTGACTGGGAACTCCGGTCGCTGTCGTTTCCATCGCCCATGGCATTCAACGCGGGTGTTGGACCCGCGGCGCAAGTCGTCCTGCATTTCGGTTTGCAGGTACAAACGGTCGACCTCGGCTTCCTGGAGGTGGTCAACCTGGGACAGGAACCTCCGGACACGCCGCCGCATCGGCTGCTGGCTTCGATGCGCCGGGGAATCAACCTGGGCAATTACCTGGAGTACGCCGAATGCCCGGCGGTGGATCGGTACAACCCATCGGATTTCGCGGCGATCCGGGCGGAGGGATTCGATCATGTCCGGCTGCCAGTGGCCTGGCACCAGGGGAACGGGCCGGCTCCGGAGCACTCCATTGCGGGATGTCGGTGGCAACGCGCGGATTCCGTGGTGACCGGGGCATTGGCGGCGGGGTTGGGCGTGGTCCTGGACCTGCATCACTTCGATGAACTGAAAGCGGACCCCGTCGGTCAACGGGCACGTTTCGTCGCGCTGTGGCGGCAGGTGGCCGGGCACTACGCGCACGCCCCGTCCAACGTGGTCTTCGAGCTGTTGAACGAGCCGTTTCAATGGGCGGGAACGGACACCGATCTCAACGCCGCGTACACCAGCGCAATCTCGGCGATCCGGGCGGCGGGCGGGAACAACAAGGACCGCTTGGTGCTGCTGATGCCGGCGGAACCCCGTCGCTCCGAGCATGCCCCCTACCTGGCACATTGGCGCCGGTTGGACACCCTCGGCTTCCCGGATGATGACCCCTGGGTGGCGGCCACCGTACACAACTATGATCCCTACCTGTTCACCCACCAGGGCACCCAGATCACGGTCGTGGACGGCCAGACCCAGGGTTGGACGCTCCCGGAGGAAACCTCGACCGTGGGTGTTCGCTTTCCCGGACCCCCCATGTCGCCATTGCTTCCCGATGCACGGGTGACAGCAGCCTGGGCGCTGGATTGGTTCGCCGGTTACAATGATCCAACCCGACAGGGGGAGGCGAATCCGTCGAGCGCCCAACCCATCCGCGAGTTCACCGAAACGGTGCTTTCCTGGTCGATGACCCACCAGCGCGCGGTGTATGTGGGTGAGTTCGGGGCGTACCTCGCGGCGGATCCGGATTCTCGTGTGGCTTACGCGGGAGGCGCACGCCAGTTGCTCGAGGACTCGGGACTGAGTTGGGCCTGGTGGAACTGGGACAGTGACTTTGCGTACATCCGTACCGGCAATGGCTATCGGCAGCCGCGTCCGCCTCAATTGCGGGCAGCCTTGCTTCCCGAATCCCCGTTGGGGCCCGGTGTGGCCCCGGCGATATTCAGGGAACCGCAACCCGTGGTCGGCAATCCCGGCGCCCGAATCACGCTGTCGGTGGAGGCGGACGGAACTGCGCCACTGCGCTACCAATGGCATCACGATGGTGCGCCGCTGGCGGATGCCGACGGTCCAGTGCTGATTCTTTCCGAACTCACCGCCCAGCATGTGGGTGAGTATGGGGTGACGGTGACCAATGGATCCGGCATCGCGACCAGTGCGCGCGTGCGTGTGGACCTCCTGCCGGCCTCGGACCCTCCGATGCTCAATGTCGATCACACCGAGGCGGGCTCGTTGCGCATTCGACTGATCGGGAAACCCCACACGGTGTACGAGCTCCAGACGTCGACCAACCTGCTGGATTGGGACCGCGTATGGCGGGGCAGCGATCCCTCGGGCGTTTCGGAGTATCTGGAGCCCGCCACAAGAGCAACCCCTCACCGTTGGTTTCGCGGCCGCATTCCATGAGGACGCCCAACGCCCGCAACCCTCGCCCACTTCCGCCGTCGGCGTCTCACATTCAACCCCATCCATTCATGCACTCACCCCTTTGCACCCCGATCCCGATACCCACACCAGCCAGCGACCGCGCGAGCCACCCAATCGCTGGAACGCAGGCCAGCACATCACACCGGCGCGAGAGGGGGCCCGTGTCGATGCGAAGTGTATCGGGCTTCGGACTTCTTCTCTGCCTGGCCGGTATGGCACTCGCCTGTCATGGCCGGAATGCTTCGGCATCCCCCCATCCCCTGGAGTCGTGGACCCCGCGCGTTCAGGACAGGGACGGGCGACAATTGTTCGAGGTGGCCTACGGCCGCGGTCGCTGGGTCGCGGTAGGCAACGAGATCATGAGCTCGACCAATGCCGTCGATTGGACGGAAACCCCGGTTCAGGGTCTGCAATTCTATTCCGTGATCTGGGCCCGGAATCAGTTCATCGCCTCGGGATGGGATCCCTCGGGCACCCGGACGACCCCGATCCTCACCTCCGTGGATGGGCTGCAATGGTCCGGTCCCGCGGAAATCCTCTTCGGCGACACCCGTGCGGCGTATGGGGCGGCGCAGGGTGACGGAACCCTGGTGCTGGTGGGCGCTGGCGGTTTGGTGATCCGCCATGCCGGGGTGGCGTGGGAGCGCAATCGTGGTCAGAACCAGCCCACCGGGGATCTGTACGGAGTCGTGTACGGACGGGTGCGATTTCCCACCATTGATCAACGACGGTTTGTGGCGGTGGGTCGGGGCGGCGCGGTCTGGATCTCCGGTGGGGGCGGTCCAGTCGCCTGGCTGACGACTGCCTCTGGCACCGACCGCGATCTTTACAATGTGGCGTACAACGATGGCACGTTCATCGCGGTGGGGGATCGGGAGATCCTGAGTTCCAGAACCGGATTGGACTGGAAGCGCTCGGTCACACGACCCGACGTCGTGCTCTACGGGGTGATTCGTCAGGCCGGACACTGGGTGGCGGTGGGGGAGCGGGGAGTGGTGTACTTCTCCCGTGATGGTGAGAACTGGAACCGGGCCGATCTGGGCTTGAGTTCAGCGCTTTCGGGGATCTCCTACAGCGGACGGACGTTTGTGACAACCAGCGTGGGGGCACAGGATCCGGCGATCAGGGCGTCCGGTGGGATATGGCAGTCCAATCCCATTCTGGGGTTCAATGGCCCTCCCTATCGGCACGCAATGAAGCCGTTGCTCGGAAAGTGGCGGGTGGACTTCCCCACCGAAATGGGGCGCACCTACCGATTGGAGGCCACCACGGACATGGGGCGCTGGGAAGTGGTCCTGGAGTTCCCGGGCGATGGGGATCCGTTCTCGGGAGTGATTGACAATCTGGAGGCCACACCATCGGAACGGTTTTACCGATTGCAGGTCGATTGATGGGTGCTTTGCCCCACGCTGATTGACCGGATGGCAGGTATCCTCGCTCGGTTTGTGCCATGTCCCACCTCCCGGACAGTCAAAGTACCCCGTTGCAGGAGCCGGCCTCGCTGCCGCGTGCCCGAGCCCGAGCCGAATGACGGCGTTGTGGACCTCTCATCGACCAAGCCAATGACCATCGCCGATGCTCCAGGCAGGGACCCCGGGACTGCCGGCGTCCAGTGGCAACCCCCATCGAGTTCCTCCCCCGGTCAGTTCAGCACGCCTCGGTTGGACGACCAGGGGGTGCCCGCCCGACGGTATCCCTTCAGGGAACACCGCGGTTCCGGGAACGACTGGGAGTATCACAACCTGACCAGCGAACGCGGTTCGCCGGCGGATGATTCCCTACTGCAGAACCGGCTGGCGCCCCGGGGGCCATCCCAGGCACGCACGTGGTCTGAGGGCGAAGGAATCAGGGGAAGATGGGGGTGCTGCCAGGACGCAAATGCGATCACACCGCCGGCCGATCGCAGGATCACGAGCCATCAGAAGTCGCTAGCATCGAGTGACTTATCCATTCGCGACGAATCATCGGCAGGGGCGAGCTTGACGGGATGGGAGTTGGGAGATCCGATGCTGGCACCGTCCCGGATCGCACGAAGGAAGCCCAGATGGAGTGGCGAGTTGCGCCTGGGGCATGGGCTGTTCCATCGAACCCGACGCGTCGTATCCCGGACCTTGCCCGGCGATGCTCATGAAACCTCTTCAACGCATTTTCATCGCGATAGGAATCGGCACCGTCGGCCTGGTGGTGCTCGGTTTGTTCAAGGATCCACCGAGCCCTCCTCCGCCGTCGGAGTTCTGGAAGGGACCGATACCGTCCGAGGTGGTCGTCGCTCATCCTTCCTACGGCAGCGCGATCGGTGAGGCCCGGGCATCGCTGGTCGAGCGGATGAGGTATTTCGGCACTCCTGGACTGTCGGTTGCCGTGGCCATCAGGGAGGAACTGGTCTGGGCGGAATGCTTCGGGTACTCGGATATCCAGAACAGGATCCCAGTCAGTCCAACGACCAGGTTCCGAGTGGGAAGCGTTTCGAAGCCTTTCACCGCGGCGTTGATCGCCAGGCTTCAGGAGGAGGGCCTGGTATCATGGGACGCCCCGGTCCGGACGTACCTGGATTATCCTGAGAAGACGCACGCCTTCACGCCCCGGCAACTCGGGGGGCACCTCGCGGGTGTGGGCAGGGCCAAACCCCTGCCATTGCTCAACACCAGGCCTTACTCGTCCGTGCAGGAGTCGCTTCGGGAGTTCAAGGATGAGCCGCTGCTGTTCGCTCCCGCCTCCAGGTTTCATTACACGGGGGAAGCCTACACGATCCTGGCGGCAATCGCGGAAACGGTGTCGGGCAAGGATTTTCTCCCATTGATGCAGGAACGGGTCTTCCAGCCTCTGTCCATGACCAACACCTGCCCTGATCTGCCGGGCGTGACCGACGTTTCAGTGTTCTACGACAACTACAGCAACAAGGATCGCATGCCGGTGATCGCGCCGCCCCATGACAGCAGCCGGCATTGGGCGGCGGGCGGGTTCCTGTCCACGCCGTTGGATATGGTCAGATTCGCGAACGCCCACCTCGCCGGCGGGTTCCTCAGGCCGGAGACTGTCGCAACGCTCTTTGCCTCGCAGAAAACGGCCGACGGATCCGAAACCGGGTATGGGATCGGGTGGAGCATCGTTGTCGGACCTTCCGGTGTGAGGCAGGTGCGGCATCTGGGGGATACGGTGGGCGCACAGGCCTTTCTGGTCCTGTGCCCCGACTTCGAGCTGGTCATCGCGTTGGCCTGCACCGGGAACTTCTGGAACTTCGGCGGGGATGGCAACGCCGGCGCCACCGACCACCTGGCCTCGATCTTCGCGGGCGCTATCGAGGCGGCGGCCGGACGTTGAGCACCTCAGCATCGACCATGGTGTCCATGCGTCCGCCGAAGCCGCCTGCGGACCGATGACCCGCCCCGGCAGGCGGGGGTCGACGGAGCATGACGGGGCATGACCCCGGTTCGCCACCCGGCGACGGCACGCCCGTGCGAGAGCCGGCGCTTGACAACAACTGTCCTAGTGTATTAGGACAGTCGCGTCACCCATGCGGATCCACGTCCAATTCGACCTCGGCCAGCCGGTCTACCTCCAGATCATGGACCAGGTGAAGTCCGCCGCCGCCTCCGGCGTGCTGCTCCCCGGGGAACCCCTGCCCGGCATCCGGCCCCTCGCGGAACAGCTTCGCATCAACCGCAACACCGTCGCCAAGGCCTACCTCGAACTGGAGCGCGAGGGCGTCATCGAAACCCGCCCCGGCAAGGGCTGCTTCCTGCGCAACGGCCCCAGCCGGTTCCGCAAGGCCGCCCGCACCGAGATGCTGCTCCCCCAGGTCGACGCCATGGTGGTCCAGGCCCACAGCCTCCAGATCCCCGACGCCGAAGTGCTCCGCCTGGTCCAGGACCGTCTCACCCATTTCCAGGACGCCCGCAACAACCCGCAGAAACCCACGCCATGAAGCCCCAGACCGTCACTCCCGACGCCATCGAAATCCGCGGCCTCGTCCGAAGCTTCGGCCATACCGAGGCCGTCCACGGCCTCGACCTCACCGTGCCCGCAGGCTCGTGCTTCGGGTTCTTCGGGAGGAACGGCGCCGGCAAGACCACCACCATCAAGTGCCTGCTCAACCTGCTCCGACCGGACGCCGGCAGCATCCGGGTGTTCGGCTTCGACCCCGTCCGCGATGAACTGGAGGTCAAGCGGCGCATCGCCTATGTGCCCGATCAGGTGGCGTTCTACCCCTGGATGTCGGTCCGCGAAGCCCTCGCCTACGCGGCCTCCTTCCGCCCGGGATGGAACCACAGCACCGAGGCCGCCCTGCTCGAACGATTCCGTCTCGATCCCTCCAAGCCCGTGACCGGCCTTTCCAAGGGCCAACGCACGCAGTTGGCCCTCATCGCCGCCATCGGCGCCGACCCGGAACTGCTGGTGCTCGACGAGCCCACCTCCGGTCTCGACCCCATCGTCCGCCGTGAGTTCATCGAGGCGGTGATCGGGGCCTACCAGGACGCCGACCCCGGCCACCGCACGGTTTTTGTCTCCACCCACCTGATCAGCGAGTTCGAGGGGCTCATCGACCGGTTCACCATCATCGAGGCCGGGCGCGCCATCGTGACCATGGATGCCGACGAGGCCCGGGCCAAGTACCGGCGCCTCCGGGCAAGGTTCAGTGGCGAACCGCCCAACCTCCAGACGCCCGGCATCATCAGCCAGACCCGCAACGGCCGTGAACTGGAGCTGGTGACCAACGGCGCCACCGAGGCGGTGCTCGAGGAACTGCGCCGGTGCCAACCCGAGGACCTGCGATCGGAGGCGCTCTCGCTCGAGGAAATCTTCGTGGCCGCCAACCGCTGACCCAGCCGCCATGAACGTCACCCTCACCTTCCCTCGCGCGCTCCGCCACCCGTCGTGGTACGCCCCGCTTCTGCTCGCGATCCTCCCCACGCTGGCCGCCTTCGACGGCCAGGGGGTCGAGCAGATCAACTTCCTGTTCCTGACCGGGATCATGCTGGGGGTCGGCGTGTTCCTGAGCCTCGGTTTGCCCGCGATCCTCGATCGCACCCACGCCCTCGTCCGCAAGGAGGTCGAACAGATCCGCCCGGCGTGGTGGCTCGGACTCTTCGCCAGCCAGTCCGGTTTGCTCGGTGGTGGCGGGTTTGGACGCAACGACCACTTCGAGATCGCCGTGGTGCCGGTCACCCTCGGGTTCGTGCTGGTCGCCGCCCTCTCCGTCGGTATCGAGTTCCAGCAGCGAACCCTGCCTTCCCTCCTGTGCTCGCCGCTGTCCCGCAATCGCATCTGGAGGACGAAGATGACCGTCCTGGCCGTCGCGCTGGCGTCCATGCTCGGAGTCTTCGCGCTGTCCTTCGCCGCATCCTCCAGGCCGTCCACCCCGGAGTTCGGGATCGGTGTCGGCATCATCGGCGCACTCGGTTTCGCAACCTGGGCCACCGTCCCTTTCTGGTCCCTGATCACCCGAAACCTCCTGGCGGGACTGGTCTTCGCCATCGCCGTCCCCCCGCTTTCCTTGGCCTGGCTGTCCGCGGTGCTGGGCAGCGTGCTCAGCGTGTCGGGCTCCGCGACTGAAACCGTCCTCTGGGTGGTGGCGGTCGGCTACGTCGTCATCGCTCCCTTCCTCGCCCATCGCCGGTGGCTTCGACTGGAAACCCCCGATGGCACCGACCTGGACCAGCGGGGGATCTTTCTGCGCTTCCGCAACCGCACCCTCGCCACCTCCTCCCGGACAGTGCAGGTCCACCCCATACCGGTCCTCCTGTTGAAGGAGCTCCGACTGCAGACCGTCACCCTGGCTTGCCTGGCGGCCGCGCTCCTCCTCTGGCTGAGCGCTCCCTGGATCCCCGCAGCCATCCTGTCCCAGGATGTGAACCGCCTGCTGGTCGGACTGTTCGCGGCGACCAGCACCCTCCTCGCCGGGGCGACCGCCATCGCCGAGGAGCGACGGCTGGGAACCCTGGACAGCCAGGTGCTTCTGCCCGTGTCCCGCAACCTCCAATGGGCCATCAAACTCGCCATCGGCGCCGCCGTCCTCTTCGTGGCCACATCCCTGATCCTCTCGATCGCCACCGACTCGCATATGCGCACGGGCAACTCGCTCGAGTTCTATCTCCAGTTGTCGATGGTCGCGGTCCTGTTCGTGCTCGCGTTTCTGGCGTCGTCCGCGGCGCCCAACGCCCTGAAGGCCTTGCTCTGGGGCCTGGCCTTCACCGGGATCGCCGTCGCCCTGGCCACCACCGCCACCCAGCTCGGCGTCGAATCCCTCAAGGACTCCCCGCAAGCGCTCTTAGAGGATGCCCGCGCCAATCCTGAGCCATGGCTCGCCAGGGCCGGGGCTCTGGCCCCCGGGGAGGCGGAACAGCTCCAATCGGGCTTTCGCGCACGCATCATCCCCTTGTTCATCGCTGCGTGCCTGGCCACCGCCGTCCTCCCCCTCCTGCTCGCCCTCAACTTCGCCCGCCGCAACTTCCACACCCCCGGCGCCGCCACGCGCCAGGTCTTCCGGCAGTTCCTCATCTGCCTCGCCTGCCTCGTGGTCGGTGCCGCCGGCCTCTACGTGCTCGCCCATCGGACCGCTCTTCGCTCGAACGAAATCGAGGTGCTCCGCCTCGCCCGCCTGCAGATCGATGTCGAAGCCCGCCTGACGCCGGCGCAACTCCGTCTTCGCCGTCACCTGAAACCCGAACCGCTCGAGGATTCCCCAGGCGTGCTGACCTACCGCCGACGCACCCCGTCGGGGGGATCCCTGCCTCCCGCCCTGCCTCCGTCAGCCCCAGCCCCTCTTCCGGTTCACGTCGATTGGCGCATCGATGTGGTGACCCTTCCCCTCGACCCCCAGGCCCGCGCGATTCTGGTGCACGACGCCGATCTGCCGGAGGACCTTCGCGAGGCGCTCCGCCTGGAGGCCGTCGCCGAAGGCGACCCCCGCGTTCCGAGTCAGCCGGGAAAACCCCCGGGCCCCTGGCCTTCCGACCAGCCTCCCAGCCAACAAGGCATGAGCCCCGCCCTGATGAAACGCTACGGTCTCATCACCCCCACCCGCCCCGGCCTGACGGGCCGAGGTCCGGACTCCGCGCCCGCCCCCACCACGACACCTCGGGCGTCCGCGCCCTATGCGATGTCCCCGGAACTGATGAAGCGTTACGGCCTGCTCCCTTTGACCAACCAGGCCGCGCCCTCACCCGTGCCTGCCCCCACGCCGAACACCCCGCCGACTCCCTGACGCGGAGTCACCCGGTGCGCTCCCCGGGTCTTAAGGCCCCAGCAGCAGCTCGCGCACCCGGTCGAAGCGTTCCACCACCGCATCGGCCTCCCGCAATCGCGAGGCGTCCGTGGTGTTGGTGATCGCGATCACCCGCATGCCCGCCGCCCGGGCCGCCGCCACCCCGGGGGCGGAATCCTCGATCACCACGCATTCTCCCGCCGCGACTCCCAACAGCTCCGACGCCCTCAGGAAGAGGTCCGGCGCCGGCTTTCCCCTCGCGACGTCCTGCACCGAGATCGCATGCCGGAAGTGGCGCCGCAACCCCCGCAATCCCAACACCCCGGCAATCGCCGTCCTCAGCGATCCCGACGCCACCGCCAGCGCGTACCGCGCCTCCAGGTCCGCGACCAAACCCGGGATCTCCGGAAAAATCGGGTCCCGCTCGCGCAGCAGATCGAGGAACAACGCGCCCTTCCGATCAAGGAGCTGGTCCGGCGTGGCCCCGACGTCCCTGCCTTCGATCAAATGCATCAGCACCGGCCGATCCGCGGTTCCCACGAACCGGTTCCAGTCGCCGATCACCGAATTGTCGATGCCGACCTCACCCAGCAACCGCCGGAACGACTCCTGATGCAGCGGCTCGCTATCCACGATCACGCCGTCCAGATCGAAAATCACCGCCCGGGTTCCACGCCGAAAATCCATGACCCCGCGACCGTACCGCAACCCGCCCCGCGAGCGCAGCACGCATCCCCCGGCGCATCCCGCGGCGGCGGGGGCTTCACGTGGTTCCAAGCCCGGCCGCGGCACGACGGCTCCCGCGGCGCCGGCCCCAAAGAAGCAGCGCCCCGAGCAGGAGGATCCAGCCCGCCCCGGGCTCGGGCACCACCGGCACCGTGGTCGGGTCCACCGGCTGCAACCCGGACTGCTTGTATTGCTCCAGGGTCTCCAACACCACCGCGCCACTGTACGGCGTGACCAACTGATGCCGCGCCGCCAGGGCCACCGCCGCGGACACGGACCGCGCCTGGCCCAGGCGCTGGACCTCTCCGTGCGCCCAAAGCCGCGTCACATGGGTTGAAGCCCTCGGAATGCCCGCGGCAGGCTCGCCGGCGCCCAGGTGGTCCCGCACCAGCTCCCAGCTCGGAACCCGTCCGGCCGCAACCGCGAGCAGATGACCGATATCCTCGGCCAAACCGCCGAGACGCGGCACCGGAACCATCCCGGTCAACCCGTCCATCTTCTCCAGCACCCGGTTCGGTCCCGGCTTCACCGGAAGGTCCCAGACCTTCGGCGCCGCACCTCCGCGATGACGCTCCATGCGCTGCCGCAACGGCTCCGCCGAGCCCAACAGCACCGGGTGCGGCCCGTGCACCCAGCATACCCAGCTGCCCGGTTGCTCCGCCGCCCAGTCCCACGCCGCCTCCAGCCCCGCCACACCATCCTGCCCGCCCTCGCATCGCAACCCCCGCAAAGCCGCGGTCACCGCACCTTCCCGCCCGTCCCCAGGCAGCCGCGCCACCCCGTCCCGCACCACGAACACCCCGATCTCCGGCCCATCGGGCGCCCCCTGCAACGCATCCGCCACCGCCCCGACATGCGCAGCCATGTTCACCGAGCCGTCCACCACCACGGCGACACGGCGCACCCCCGCCTTCCCGGCCGCCAACACCCGCTGCCGCACCCAGCCCCCGCCCTCCCCCATCCGATCCGGCGCCACCTGCTCCCGAACCGATCCATCACGTCGCAGCCACAGCACCCGTCCATCCTCCCCGAGCCGCGCGTCCGTCCACTCCCCACGCCACCCCACCCGCCCCTCGCCACCCGCCCCGGCCACCACCGCCAGATCCCCGGCCTCCCGAACCCGCCCCTCCGGCGTGTCCAGCCAGATCCCGTGACGCAAAAGCCCCGATTGCCCGAAGTTCCGTTCCAGAAACCGCGGCCAGACCATCGCCGCGTCGTTCCCCTCCCCGCCCCGCAACACCAGCGGCGCGGTGATCCCCAGCCGCACCTTCATCGTCCCGCCACCCGGCGGCACCGGAAAACATTGCATCAGCACCCGGTCCGGCCCCGACGTCGTCACCAGCACCGGATCCCGCCGCTGCTGCACCGCCACTTTCTGGTAGGCCTCCCGCACATGGCCCCTCCCGGAGAACGCCGCCTCCCGCTCCTCCCCGTTCACCCAAAGCGTCAGCCTCGACACCACCCCGCCCGGCGGAAGCTGGATCTGCGCCCGCGCCTCCCGCTGCATCCGCTCATGGTCGTTCCGGAACTCCATCGTCCATTCCACGTACGACCACGCCGCGTCCGCATCCGCCATCGCGTCCATGCGCGACGACACCATCGACAGGCCCCGCACCCTCCCCGCAACCGCCTCCGTCCCCAGCGCCGAATCCCATTCCGCTCCGCCGAAATCACGGTCGTCCGTCCACACCCGGTGCGACCGGCTCCACGCCGAGGCGGGCGGCGGCACCGCGTTGTAGGGTTCGCCGGTCACCCGGAAATACAGTTCCCGGGCGGTCTCCTCGGGAATCCGCTCGAACCAGGTGCCCGTCCAGAAGGCCCGGTTCTGCCCGTAGCTCTCGCGCAACAGGAGTTCGTGATCCCCCCACCGGCGCAGCCACTCCACCGCGGTCTGCGAAACCGCGGCGTCGCCATGGATCGCCCGCCTCGCGTAATGCCGCGTCAACAGGCCCGGCACCATGTACCCGAGCAGCACCAGCACCGCCAGCGCCGCCGCAAGCGGGTTCTCCCGACGCCAACCCGCCACAACCCCGCCCGACGCCAACCGCCGCCGCAACACCGCTCCCGCCACCACGGACAACAGCGGCGCCAACGGCAGGAACCCAAGCCCGAACATCACCCCCACCAGGGCCATCGGCAGCAGCGGCGCAAAGGGAACGGCGTAGACCAGTCCCACCCCGATCGCCGCCCCGTTCATCCACCAGACCACCCGGCGCCACCCCGGCCCCGCGCCTTCGCGAAGTCCCAACGCCATCGCGTTCGCCAACGGCACCAGCGCCACCATCAACCCGTGCCAGACCGTGGGAATCGGATTGAAGAACTCCGCCGCGCACGCCCGCGTCACCAATTCGAACACCAGCGTCCCCAGCGGCAACAACACCCCGAAAAGCCACAACGCGCCCGTCGACCACAGCGACCGCCACCGCTTCCCGACCTTCCCCGCCCCACCACCACCCTCCGACTCCCCGGTCCCCCTCGACATCTCCCCCGCCCCGTTCCGATTTCCATGGGCGTTCCGGTTCCCGTTCCCTTCCCCCGTCACGGCGTCCCGCCGCAGACTCCGCCACGACACCGGCGGCGCCACCCGGCTCATGAACCGCCTCACATCCTCCTCCGTCACCACCGGCAGCCTCGCCGCACTCGCCTCCTCCGCCACGTGCCGCCGCATGTCGTCCACGACCTCGTCCGGATCCGCCCCGCTCCCCGCCAGACTCCGCCGCAAACCCGCCAGGTGCTCCTCCAACTCCTGTCGCGCCGTCGCCGTCCATGTCGTCATATGCTTCCTCCTCGGCGGCGCAGAACCCCCGCGCCACGGTTGAGTTGATCCAGATAATCCAGCATCTGCCCACGCATCGCCCGCCCGTCCTCGGTCAGGGTGTAGTACTTCCGCGCCGGGCCCTCCGGGGATTCCTCCAGCCGCGTCTCCACCAACCCCTGGATCCGCAGCCGCGAGAGCAGCGGATACAGCGTCCCCTCGGTGATGCCCAACCCGGGGATGTCCACGAGCGTTTTGACCAGTTCGTACCCGTACCGTTCACGCTCCGCCAACGCGTTCAACACGCAGAGCTCGATGAGCCCCTTGCGAACCTGCACGGTCCAGTTGTCGAAAAAGTCGCCCATCGCCGTCGCTTCCTCACCGCCGACCCGGCCCAACCCGACCCGGGCACCGCCCGTCCACAATTGTGCCAAGCCAACTACCTTGCGAGACATAGTACATGGACCCGAGGGGTGTCAAGCCGTGGGTTGGTGTCGGGGGCGTCCCGGCCTCGTCCGCGCGATGGCGTCGCGGACCTGGAGGCGACCCGGGCCGTGGGGGGGGATCGGATCAGCGGGACGCCCTGGCCGCGGCGCTGAGTTCGGGCCAGAGCGCGGCGGACATCCGCATGCCGCGTTCGAAGATGGAGAGGCTGAACTGTTCGTTGGGCGAATGGGCGTTGGCCTCCGGCAGGGCCAGGCCGAGCAGGAGGGAATCGACGCCCAGCAGCCGGCGGAACTCGTTGACGATGGGGATCGAGCCGCCCTCCCTGAGGAGCACGGGCTCCCGCCCGAAGGCGGTGCGCAGGGCCCGGAGCGCGGCCTGGGCCATGGCGCCGTCGGGGGCGATCTCGTACGGCGCGCCGCCATGCCCGGGCTCGACGGTCAGCCGCACGGTGGGCGGGCAGAGTTCCTTCAGCCGCCGGGTGACCAGGCGCACGATCTCGGCGGGTTCCTGGTCGGGGACGAGCCGGAAGGTGAGCTTGGCCCGGGCCCAGGCCGGGATGATGGTCTTGCTGCCCTCGCCCTGATAACCGCTGGTCAGGCCGTTGATCTCGCAGGTGGGACGCGCCCCCCTCCGCTCGATGCAGGTGTACCCGGCCTCACCGAAGAGTTCCGGCACCCCCAGGAAACGCCGCTCCGCGGATTCCTTGAACGGCAGCCGCGCGAGCTGTTTCCGCTCGAAGGCGCTCAGCCGCCGCACGGCATCGTAGAAGCCCGGGACCTGAACCCGGCCCCGGGCGTCCCGGAGCTTCGCCAGCATCTGGCAGAGCACCATCGCCGGGTTGTCCACGGTCCCCCCGAAGATGCCGGAGTGCAGATCCCGGTTCGGTCCGTGGACGGTGACCTCCATGGCCACGATGCCGCGCAGGGCATAGGTGAGCGCCGGATGCCGCGGACCCGGCATGCCGGTGTCGGAGATGACGATGGCGTCGCAGCGCAGATCGTTGCGATGCGTCTTCAGGAACGGGCCGAGGTGGGTGCAGCCGACCTCCTCCTCGCCCTCGATGAGAAAGGTGAGGTCGCACGGGAGCTCGGTGCCGGTCCGGAGGTACGCCTCCACCGCTTTGAGGTGGGCGAAGTGCTGCCCCTTGTTGTCGCTGGATCCGCGGGCATAGAGGGAGTCGCCGTCGATGCGCGGTTCGAAGGGCGGCGAGGTCCAGAGTTCCAGCGGCTCGGGCGGCTGCACGTCGTAGTGCCCGTACACCACGAAGTGCGGCTTCGGCGCCCCTGGTGTCTTCGGTGTGCGCGCCACCACGATCGGGGAGCCGCCGGTGGGATGCACCCGGGCCTCCAGGCCAAGCCCGCGCGCATGCTCGGCGATCCAGTCCGCGCAGGCCCGGACATCCTTCAGATGATGGGGTTGCGCGGAGACCGACGGGAATCGGAGGTACTCGCAGAGTTCCCGCACGAAGCGATCGCGATGTGCGGCCAGGTAGTTTTCGATGGCGGTCATTCCTTCTTGGGGGGAATCAGCCCGCGCAACAGCCCGCCCAGCGGATTGGCCGGTGCGTTGGTGTTGCTGGCGGAGGTCTTGGGGTCGTTGGTGCCGCCGGGCGCGGCGTTGGTGGCGGCACCCCGGCCGCCCAGGAGATTGCCGATGCCCTGGATCAGGTTCCCGACCGCGTTGGTCCCGCCGCGGGCCACGCCGCCCACGAGGTCGGCCACGCCGCCGACCGCACTTCCCGCCTGCCCCCCGACGAGCCCCGCAATGCCCCTTGCAGCCAGCAGGCCCGCCTTGACCTTGTCCACCTCGGGCGCAGGCGCCCCCAGCGTCCCCTTCATGGACGCGATCGCCGGGATGGGCACGTACACCGCGTTGGTCGGGGTGTCGGCGGAAACGAGCCGCGCCCGTTCGGCGAGGTCACGGCTCAACGCCACGTTCACCGGGAACGAGAGCGGCGACTGCATCAGGTCGTCGGCGATCGGGATGCTTCCGCCGGTGGTGACCTCCACCGAGGCGCTGCGGGCCAGCGTGTTGGTCAGGTCGATCCTTCCCTCGCCCATGGTGGCCGCCGCCTGGATCTCCATGATCGGCTTGTCCTTGAGTTCGCGGATGTTCAGGGCGGTCGCCAGCAGCCCGGTCAGCATGCTCAGGAGTCCGGGCTTCTGACCGACCGCGGCGAGCTTCAGGTTCGCGTTGGTGACGGCGAACTGCATCCCGCCCTTCAGGGTCCGCTTCAGGTTCACCCCGGTCACCCCCGCGCCCTGGATGTCCGCGCCGGCCTGGATCGAACCCTCGATCCGGTCCTTGAGCATCGGCACGAAGGAATTGGCGAACGGCTTCACCGGAATGCCGCCGGCGGAGAAGTTCAGCGCGTATTCGTAGCCCGGCACGCCCAGGTTGAGCTTCACGCCGGCCTTGATCGGCGCGCCGTTCAGCGCGAGCTGGAACGGCTGCACCTCCACCCGGGTGCTCTCCACCCTCACGGCCGCCTGGAAATTCTCCGCGGCAACCTCCCGCAGGTAGAACTTCCCGATCTGCGCATCGACGGTGATAAGTTCCACCGGCAGCCGGATCGGGTCCGGCTCCTTCTGGGGTCCGCCCGGCGCGGGCGCGGGCGCCGGGGTGCCGGTGGTGGGTTCCTGCGCCGTGCCACCGCCCCCTGCGAAGAGATCGTAGTAGGGCGTCACGTCCAGCGCCTCGGCGGCCACCTTGAACGCCCCCTTCAGCGCGTCGGCCTTGGTGAAATCGAGGTCGCCCGTCAGGGTCAGCTCGTTCCTCGCCCTCGAAGTCGGCGTCAGCCGCAGCCCGGCCTGCCGCAACACGATCTTCTGCTGCGTCCCGGAGCCGTCCAGGGTCAGCCCCGCGTCCAACGGCGTCCCTGGCACCGTCCCCGCGGGATCGTGCACCACGAGATTGGTCACCACGGCGGTGGCCTTGATCGAGGATTCACCCTTCGGATCGACCCTGGTGGCAACGTCGGCCACGAGTTGCAGGCTCCGGAGCTGCTTCTCGCCCAGCGCCACCTGCAGGAACGGCCTCAGGCCCGCCTCGTTCACCCCGCGCGCGGTGAGGTTGAGATCACCCCCGCCCGCCGCGAGGTCCCACCGCCCCTTCAGCCCCAGCGTCCCGCCATCGGTCGTCCCCTCCCGCAACCGCACCTGGATGTCGTCCATGGCCACCGCCCCCTCGGGCAGACCGAGTTCCGCGCGCGCATCGATGCCGTACTTCTGGAACTTCACCGCCGCGGCCTCGCCCGCGAGATCGTTCACCTTCGAGGTCACCACCAGCCGACGCTTCGCGGCGTCCGCAAACGCCGTCACCGTCCCGGCCACGCTCGCCTGCATGCCCAGGTTCCGCACCGCATTGCTCCCGAAGGTCCCGGACATGCCCGCAAGGACCAGGTCCGCGCCGAAGCCGAGATCCTTGCCCCCGCCCTGCACGCCGAACCCGGCCTTGCCCTGGACGGTTCCCTGCAAGGGCGCCCCGGCCAGCGCGCTCCAGTCCTGGAGCCGCAGGTCGTTCAACGCCAGTTCCAGCCGCGCATCCGGCAGCGCCGCCGCCTCCGAGGCCCAGCTGATCTGCATGGGCTGGGCCAGCGAACCCCGCAGGATCTCCCGCCCGCCCTGCACCGCCTGCAAACCGAAACTCCTGAGCTGCGCCGTCTGCCCGTTCAGGTCCAGCGCGAGATCGTAGGACTTCCGCAACTCGACCGCCGGCATCACCAGCTCGCCCTTCTTCACCGACACCCGGCTGCCGTTCACCGTGCCCACCACCGAGACCGCCGTCCCGCCCGAGGCCAGGATCACCCGGTTGGTGCTGTCGAACCGCGTGGTGGTGAAATCCAGCCCCATCGCCGCACCGGCGAGATTCAGCACGTTCCGGTCGATCGCCCGAACTTCCACGTCGAGCTGCGCCTCCTTCTTCGAAAGGTCCAGCGGCCCCTTGGCGGAGATCGAACCCAGCGCGGTCCCCTGCCTGGCGAACTCCAGGACCAACCCCCTCAGGCCGTCCGCGGCGAGATCGGCCTGCAGGTTCGCCCCGAACCCCTGGAACTCCTGGAACGTCCCGGCTCCCTGCTGCAACAGCGCCTCGAGCTTGCCGGTCAGCGCCCGCGGCATCAGGTCGTCGGCCAGCTCGAGATCGAACGCGCCCTTCTGCGTGCCCTGGATCCGGTTCTCCACCCCGCCCGCAACCGCGGGGGTCTGGGAGAACCCCAGCCCCGACCCGACGCTGACCCGGCCCTTGCCTCCGTTCCGAATGTCCGTGACCTCGAGGTTCAACCCGGTGACGTCCCCCGCGGTGCGCGTCCCATCCTTCGCGGTGGCCCGATAGGTGATCGAACCGTTCTGCACGGTCAGCTTCCGCAGATCCACCTGCGCCGGTTTGCCAGCGGGCGCCGGTGCCGGCGCCGCGCCACCCCCGGGCGACGCACCCTCGGCGAGCTTCTTCAGGATCGGATCCAGGTTGCTCGTCCCGTCCGCCTTCGCCACCAGGGTCACCGCCGGGTTGCCCACGAAGATCTCCCCCACCTCGATCCGCCCACCGAGGATCGCCATCAGGCTGTACCGCACCCGGGCAACCTCCACCTTCACCAGGGTCTCCGCCCCGTTCGGCGTCACGGTCAGGTTGCGGATCTCCACCGAGGAAAACGGACGCAGCGCCACGCTGTCGGCGGTCACCGTCGCATTCAACGCCGCCCCCACCCGCGGCAGCACCACGGACTTCAGGAATCCGGAACGGGTCACCACCACCCCGGCCGCCACCAGCAACGCCACCAGAATACCCAGGAACACCAAGAGCTTTTTCATAGGTTTCGAAAACGAATGTTCGCCGGCCGCAGGTCCGTAACGCCCGGAGCATTGCCCCCCGCCAGCCCGCCGTCAGCCCCAAAGCCGCCGTCGCACCCGAGCCTGTCGCCCGATCCATAGCCCCGTTTCCGCCCGTGTCACCCCCCGCCGAAATCCGTGTTTCCCCGCCGCCCCGGCTGGTCCAACCTGTCCCCGCACAAAATCATGGAATACGAAGCCGTCATCGGCCTGGAAACCCACGTCCAGCTCAAGACCCGCTCCAAGATGTGGTGCGGCTGCCCCAATGCCTTCGGCGCCGAACCCAACACCCAGGTCTGCCCCGTCTGCCTCGGCCTCCCAGGCGTCCTCCCTGTCGCCAATGAGGAAGCCCTCCGACTCACCGTCCTCACCGGCCTGCTCCTCGGATGCGAAATCCCCGGCCACGCCAAGTTCGACCGCAAGAACTACTTCTACCCGGACGTCGCCAAGAACTACCAGATCACCCAGTACGACCAGCCCTCCACCCGCAACGGCTCCGTCGAATTCGAGTTCCAGGGCCGCCTCGAACGCGTCCGCATCACCCGCGCCCACCTCGAGGAGGACGTCGCCAAGAACTTCCACTTCAACCGCGAAAGCGGCGTCGACTTCAACCGCGCCGGCACGCCCCTGCTCGAAATCGTCTCCGAACCCGACCTCCGCAGCGCCGACATGGCCCACGCCTACCTCAATGCCCTGGTCGAAATCCTCGTCCACGGCGGCATCAGCGACTGCGACATGGAAAAGGGCATGCTCCGCTGCGACGTCAACGTCAGCGTCCGCCCCAAGGGCTCCGACAAACTCGGCGCCAAGATCGAGATCAAGAACATGAACACGTTCTCCGGCGTCCGCCGCGCCCTCGACTACGAAATCCCCCGCCAGATCGAGGCGGTGAAACGCGGCGAACCGCTCCGCCAGGAAACCCGCCGCTGGGACGACGACGCCGGCATCACCGAGCCCATGCGCTCCAAGGAACACGCCCACGACTACCGCTACTTCCCCGACCCCGACCTCCTCCCCTTCGAACCGTCCGAAGCCTGGCTCGCCGACATCCGCTCCCGCGTGGTCGAACTGCCCCTCGCCCGCAAACAACGCTTCATCCGCGATTACGGCCTGCCCCCCGGCGACGCCGAGATCTTCAAGGCCAACCCCGCCCTCGGCGCCTTCTTCGAACAGGCCGCCGCCGGCGCCAAGAACCCCAAGACCATCGGCAACTGGGTCATCAACAATCTCGCCGCCAAACTGAACGAAACCGCCACCCCGCTCCACGCCCTCCCCTTCCCTCCCTCCGCCCTCCGCGAACTGACCGACCTCATCGAGGACGGCCGGATCAGTTCCCGCATCGCCCAGGATGTCTTCGCCGAAATGTTCGCCTCCGGCGCCGCCCCGGCCGCCATCGTCGAGAAAAAGGGCCTGCTCCAGGTCAGCGACACCGCCGCCATCGAGGCGTTCTGCGACCAGGCCATCGCCGCCAACCCCGGACCCGCCCAGGACTTCCGCAACGGCAAAACCGCCGCCCTCAACTTCCTCAAGGGCCAGGTCATGAAACTGAGCAAGGGCAAGGCCAACCCCGCCCTCGTCGGCGATATCCTCGCCCGCAGACTGTCCCCCTGACCGCGCGTCACGCGGCGGTTTTCCCGCCCCGCCGCACCCGCCGCCGCGCCCGCCCGGCCACCGCCTCCGCAATCTCCTCCGCGGGATACGTCCAGATCTCCGCCAGGGTCGGATGATAGTGCGGCATCGCCGCCAGCTCCGCGGCCGTCATCCGCTTCGCCATCCCCGCCACGATCTCGTGGATGAGCTCCCCCCCCAGAGGCCCCACACACGCCCCTCCCAGCAACTCACCGGTCTCCCGATCCGCCACCAGCTTCACAAACCCGTCCGTCGCCCCAAGGATCAGCGACTTCCCATGGTCGTCGAAGGGATACCGCGCCACCTCCACCGCACGACCCGCCTCCGCCGCCTCCTTCTCCGTCAACCCCACCACCGCGACCTGCGGCTCGGTGAACACCACCCCCAGCCGCAACCGATCATCCAGCTCCCGCCGCCGTCCCCGCCCACGCCCCCGCGCCGACTGCGCCAGGTTGTGCCCCGCCACCTCCCCCTGCATCACCGCCAGATGCACCACCTCGTGACGACTGGTGCAGTCCCCGGCCGCATAGATCCCCGCCACCGAGGTCCGCATCCCCGCATCCGTGACGATCCGCGCCCCGTCCACCGCCACCCCGGCCGCCTCCAAACCCAGACTCCCGGTGTCCGGCACCCGCCCCAGCGCCACCAGGACCTGCTCCGCCTCCACCCGGTGCTCCTTCCCCCCCTGCTCAAACCGCAGCCGCTTCCTCCGCCCCACCTTCGACGCCTCGATCAGCCGCGTCCCGGTATGCAACGCCACACCCTCCCGCACCAACACCCGCTCCACCACCCGCGCCACATCCTCGTCGTGATCCCGTAACACCTGCCCGCTCCGCTGAATCAACGTCACCCGCGACCCGAACCGCGCGAAATATTGCGCGAACTCCAACGCCACCGCCCCGCCCCCCAGCACGATCAGCGACTTCGGCACCTCCCCCGCCACCAACGCATCGTCGCTCGTCCACGCCCCAACCCCCGCCAGCCCCGGCACCGGCGGCAACACCGACACCGACCCCGTCGCAATCACAAATCCCCCCGCGGTCACCCGACGCCCACCCCCCACATCCAGGGTGTGCCGATCCACAAAACAACCACGCCCGCGGATCAGCTCGAACCGGCCGTCCCCGAGCTGCTCCCGCCGATAGCTCGCAAACTCCCCGATCAAGGCATCCTTCCGCGCCTGCACCCGCCCGTAGTCATGCCCCACACGCCCCGTCCGAATCCCGAACTCCCCCGCCCGCCCCGCCAGATGCCGAACCTCCGCCGATTGCAGCAGCGCCTTGGTCGGCATGCACCCCCGCAGAATGCACAACCCGCCCAACGCCCGCGCCCCCTCCACCACCGCCGTCCGCAATCCCGCCGCCGCCGCCGTCCGCGCGGCCGCATACCCCGCACTCCCGCCACCCACCACCACCACGTCGAAATCCAGCCGGACCGGTCGCTTCGCGCTTCGCATGCCCCCCACCCTCCCCCCACCGGATTCCCCATGTCCACGCCCGATCCGTCGCCGCAATCCCCCCTGTGTTGACACCCCCCCGACCACCCGTAGCGTCTCCCCCATGCATTCGTTGCTGGAGTCCCTGGTCGAAATCATCCGCCGCACCTCCGCCGAGGTCCCCGAAGACGTCCACCGCGCCATCCTCGCCTCCCTCGAACAGGAAAAGAAGGGCACCATCGCCGAGTCCGCCCTCCGGATCATCGACCGCAACATCGACCTGGCCCGACGGAAATCCCAGCCGCTCTGCCAGGACACCGGCAGCGTCCTGTTCTACGTCGACGGCCCGGTCGGCCTCGACCAGATCGCCTTCGCCGAAACCGCCCGTGAGGCGGTCAAACTGGCCACGAAGAAGGGCTTCCTCCGCCAGAACTCCGTCGATTCCCTCACCGGCAGGAACGACGGCACCAACTGCGGCCCCGGCGCCCCCACCCTTCACTTCCACCAACACCGATCCCCCGACCTCCAGGTCCGCCTCGTCCTCAAGGGCGGCGGCTGCGAGAACGTCGGCGCCCAGTACTCCCTCCCCGACGAAGCCCTCGGCGCAAACCGCGACCTCAACGGCTGCCGCCGCGTGATCCTCGACGCCGTCCTCCAGGCCCAGGGCAAAGGCTGCGGCCCGGGCATCCTCGGCGTCTGCATCGGCGGCGACCGCGCCACCGGCTACGAGTGGTCCAAGACCCAGTTCCTCCGCCGCCTCGACGACGTGAACCCCGTCCCCGAACTGGCCGCGCTCGAACAGGAGATCGTCAAGACCGCCAACGACCTCGGCATCGGCCCCATGGGCTTCGGCGGCAAAACCACCCTCCTCGGCTGCAAGATCTGCGCGGTCAACCGCGTCCCCGCCTCCTACTTCGTCAGCGTGAGCTACATGTGCTGGGCCTACCGCCGCCAGGGCGCAACCCTCGACACCGCTGGCGCCATCCAGAACTGGCTCTACTGACCCCAACCACCCAACCACCCAACCACCACCTCCACCATCCGCCTTCCCCCCTTCCATGATCCAACTCACCACACCCCTCTCCGAACAGGCCGTCCGCTCCCTTCGCGTCGGCGACGAAGTCGCCATCTCCGGGGTCGTCTGCACCGGCCGCGATGCGGTCCATAAATACCTCCACGAAGGCGGCCCCCTCCCCGAAGGAGTCAGCCTCGATGGCGGCGTCATCTACCACTGCGGTCCCGTCGTCATCAAGGACCCCGCCGGCGCCTGGAAGGTCGTCGCCGCCGGCCCCACCACCAGCACCCGCGAGGAGCCCTACCAATGGCAGATCATCCGCGATCACAAGGTCCGCGCTGTCATCGGCAAGGGCGGCATGGGCCCCAAGACCCAGCAGGCCTGCAAGGAACATGGCTGCGTCTACCTCCACGCCGTCGGCGGTGCCGCCCAGGTCCTCGCCGAATGCGTCAAACGCGTCCGCAATGTCTATTTCCTCGAAAAGTTCGGCTCCCCGGAGGCGATCTGGGAGCTGGAGGTCGAGAACTTCCCCGCCGTGGTCACCATCGACGCCCACGGCCGCTCCCTCCACGAGGAGGTCTTCAACGCAAGCTCCGCCGCCCTCACCGGACACGTCACCGCCAACCCCGCCCACTGACCCTCTCCCCCACAATCCGCAACCGCACCGCGGCACACCCACCCACCGGATGACACCGCAGCACCGCCTCGCGTCCAGGCTCGCCACCTGCCTGGCCGCAGGCTGGATCCTGGCCTCCACCCTGGCCGGAACCGCCTCCCTCGCCGCCAGCCTCCGCGTCCCGGCCTTCACCGCCTACGCCGACCCCGACCCCGAGGCGGTCCGCATCTCCCCACGCCGCGGCGGTGTCTCCGGCTGGACCCAACCCGCCATCTCCATCCACTGGTTCGGCCGCCTCACCGCCACCGGCGAAATCTCCGCCCGCCTCGAACTGCGCCTCCCCGCCTACCGGCAATCCCGCCTCGAACTGGAAGTCGACGGCGCCTCCCGTGCCGCCACCATCCCCGGCGCCGGACCCGACACACCGGTGGTCGCCGACTTCGGCCGCTTCACCGTCACCCGCACGGGTTACCACCGATTCTCCCTGCGCAACCTCAACGCCCCGGGTGAACCCGCCGGCAACCTGAATGCCCTCCTCCTCGACGGCCTACCCCTCGAGAACGCCCACTTCAACCTCGAGGAACGCCGCAACGCCGCCTCCGTCCACCTGAGCTACCCCGTCCCCCCTTCCAACCACATCGCCGCCTTCTACTCCGAGGTCACCGCCGTCGAGGACCCCACCGCCACCTTCTATATGGCCTGCGGCTGGCACCGCGGCTACTTCGGCATGCAGGTCAACAGCCCCTCCGAGCGACGCATCATCTTCTCGGTCTGGGACAGCGGCAACGAAGCCGTCGACCGCGCCAGGGTCGCACCCGAGGACCGCGTGCAACTGGTCGCCAAAGGCGACGGGGTGTTCTCCGGCGACTTCGGCAACGAGGGCACCGGCGGCCACAGCCACCTGAAGTACCCCTGGAAAACCGGCGAAACCCAGCGCTTCCTCGTCACCGCCCAGCCGGTCGACGGCACGTTCACCATCTTCTCCGGCTACTACTTCCACCCCGACTCCCGCGCCTGGATGCTGATCTCCTCCTGGAAGGCCCCCAAGGAAGGCGGCTGGCTCCGCGGCCTCCACGGCTTCAGCGAGAATTTCTGGGGCAGCAACGGCCACCGCCTCCGCAAGGCGCTCTTCGGAAACGCCTGGGCCCGCACCGATTCGGGCTCCTGGATCGAACTGACCACCGCCCGCTTCAGCCACGATCCCACCGGCAAAGCCGCCCGGCTCGACCGCTTCATGGGCGTCGAGGACGGCCGCTTCTTCCTCAGCCACGGCGGCTTCGTCGAGGGCCTCACCACCGCCGGCGAACGATTCACCCGCCCCGCCACCGGCGCCCCGCCCTCCGACCTCACCCCCCTGAGCCCGCGCTGACCCGCCCCGCCGACCGCCCCCCACGGTTCAGCCTTCCGCCCGCATCCCGCGTCCCCCCACCCTTCCCGCGATCCCGTCGCCCCCGACCGGACCGATCGCCCATGAAGGATCATCTGATCTCACAACTGCTCGGCGGCATCGGCCTCTTCCTGCTCGGTGTGTTCCTGGTCACCGACGGACTCAAGGCGTCCGCCGGCCAACGGCTCAACCGGGTCCTCGGCCGCCTCACAGGCCGCCCCCTCAACGCCTTCGGCTTCGGCGCCGTCCTCACCGTCCTCGTCCAGTCCTCCAGCGCCACCACCCTCGCCACCCTTGGCTTCGTCAGCGCCGGCATCCTCAACTTCTCCCAGTCCATCGGCATCGTCATCGGCGCCAGCCTCGGCACCACCACCACCGGCTGGCTCGTCGCCCTCGGCGGCCTGAAGTACGGCTTCAGCACCGTCGCCTGGCCCCTCGTCGGACTCGGCGCCCTCGCCCGCCTCCTCTTCCGCGACCGCAAGGCCGGCGTCGCCCTCGCCGTCGCCGGCTTCGGCCTCATGTTCGCCGGCATCGACATCCTCCAGGGCGGAATGTCCACCCTCTCCCAACGCTTCTCCCTCGACGGCCTGCCGTCCGGCTCCATCCCCGTCCGCCTCCTCCTCGTCGCCACCGGCATCATCCTCACCCTCCTCACCCAGTCCTCCGCCGCCGCGGTCGCCGCAACCCTCTCCGCCTTCCACGCCGGCGTCCTCAACCTCGAACAGGGCGCCTGCCTCGTCATCGGCGCCAGCGTCGGAACCACCTTCACCTCCGCCATCGTCGCCGTCGGCGCCACCACCCCCGTCAAACGCACCGCCGTCGCCCACATCCTCTTCGGCTTCGTCGCCGGCATGCTCGGCTTCCTCCTCATCCCCGCCTTCATCCACGCCATCGATACCGCCGAAACCTCCTGGCGCATCCAGGCCGAATCGGTCGTCCTCGCCGCCTTCCACTCCGCCTTCACCGCCGCCGCCGCCCTGCTCGTCCTCCCCGCGGTCCGCCCCTTCGCCGCCATCGTCGAACGCCTCGTCCCCAACCGCGGCCCCGCCCTCACCCGACACCTCGACGCCTCCCTCGCCGAACTGCCCGAGGTCGCCATCGAAGCCGTCCGCCTCACCCTCCTCGCCACCCTCGCCGAATTGTTCTCCGAAACCCGCTCCATCCTCACCGGCGCCGCCGGCTCGCGCCGTCACCAACTCGCCGCCATCCACGCCGCCGTCGACGAAACCCGACGCTTCCTCGGATCCCTCTCCCTCCCAGGCTCGCGCTCCGACGCCATCAACAGCCGCGTCGCCACCCTCCAGGCTCTCGATCACGTCGGCCAGATGGCCATCGTCGTCAATCGCCTCCACGACCGCGCCGACACCCGCGTCGACGACGACCGCGCACTGGCCACGCCGAAACGGCTCGTGCTCGATATCCTCGAGACCGGGGCAAACCTCCTCCACGAACCTTCCGATCCCGCCGCCCTCGACACCCTCCACAACCTGGCCTCCCAACTGGCCGACCAGCGCCGCCGCGAACGCATCCGCCTCTTCGAGTTCAGCGCCCGCGGCGAGGTGTTCGCCGACACCGCCCTCCATACCCTCGACGCCCTGCGCTGGCTCGACGCCATCGGCTACCACGCCTGGCGCGCCCTCCACGGACTGCGCCCCGCCAGCGCCCAACCCCAGGAACCCCTCCCCCACACCACCCGCCACGATTCCCGCGACGGCTCCACCGCCGAAACCTGACCCCGCCGGCTCACGACGCCCCGGCAGCCCCAGCCCCCGCACCCGCCCCAGCCCCGCCCGCATCCCCCGCGCCCGACCGATCCGCGTCCTGCTCCCCGGGCTCCGGCAAAACCGACATGCCCACCAGTTCGATCCGGCCGTCCGCGGACAACCGCATGATCCGAAACCGCAGGATGTCGAAATCCACCACCGCCCCCACCTCCGTCCGGTCCGGCCCAAGCTCCTTCCGCATCACCTCGTCCAGTGTCGCCGTCGCCGGCGCGTGAACGTGGATCGCATAGAACCCCTCCAACTCCCCGACCGTCGTCGATCCCCGGAACGGAAACTCCACCTCCGCCGGCACCGGAACCGCCGGCTCCTCCCGCGGCGCGAACACCTGGTTCACCATCGGTTCCAACCCGGGCTTCAGCACCACGATCACATGGTCCCCCGCATGGATCCTCGTGATCCCCTGCGGCGGAATCACCTTCTCCCCCCGCGTGATCATCGCAATCACCACCCCACCCGGCAGCGCCAGCTCCTTCACCAGCCGCTCCGCCGCCCGCGAATGGTCGTTCACCAGATAGTCCACCACCTTCCCGTCCACGTGCCGCAACGAGCTGATCTCCAGGGTCACCGGCGGATCCGGATCCCGCGGACATTCCAGCCGCAGCCACCGCGCCGCCGACGCCAGACTCGTCCCCTGGACGATCGCCGAGACCACCACGATGAAAAACACCACGTCGAACAGCAGCGTCGCCTGCATCGGCACCTCCGCGGTCGCGAACATCAGCGGAAACGTCGCCAGGGTGATCGGCACCGCCCCCTTCAACCCCACCCACGAAATGAACCCGAGCTCACGCCGGTTGAATCCGAACGGCAGCGTCGACATCAGCACCGCCACCGGCCGCGCCACAAACATCAGCACCAGGCTGATCAGCACCGCCTTCCCCCCCACCTCCCACAGCCGGCTCGGAAAACAAAGCAGCCCCAGCGTCACGAACATCAGAATCTGCGCCAGCCACGCCACCGCATCGTGAAACCGCCGAATCCCCTGCTGGTAGATCATCTCCCGGTTCCCCACCACCACCCCCGCCAGGTACACCGCCAGAAACCCGCTCCCGTTCAACCGCACCGCCACCCCGTACAACAACAGACAACAGGCACTCACCAGCACCGGATACAGTCCATTCGCCCCCAGCTCGATCCGGTTCACCAGCCACACCGTCCCATACCCACCCGCCAAACCCACGATCGCGCCCACCGCCATCTGCGACACAAAAAGACTCATCAGCCCCGGCCCGAACGTCACATTCCCCAACAACAGCTCGATGCACCCCACGGTCAGAAAAATCGCCGCCGGATCGTTCGACGCGCTCTCCACTTCCAACACCGAGGAAATCCGCTTCGGCAACCCCACCCCGCCCCACCGCAATATCGCAAACACCGCCGACGCATCCGTCGACCCCACGATGCTCCCCAGCAGCATCCCCTCCAGCAGCGATATCCCCAGGATCCACGACGCCGCCAACCCCGTGATCGCCGCCGTCACAAACACCCCGACCGTCGCCAGCAGCAACGATGGCTTCCACGTCGACCGGATCGCCGCCAGCGAGGTCCCCAAACCTCCGTCGAACAGAATCATCGCCAACGCCACCGTCCCGATCGCATGCGCCAACCGGTAATCCTCGAACTCCAACCCCCCGATCCCCTCCGACCCCGCAACCATCCCCACCAACAGGAACAACACCAGCACCGGCATGCCCAGCCGGGTCGATAGCTTGCTGGACACAATCCCGAACAGGATCAACAGCCCAGCCACCAGCATCAATGTGTCGACCAGAAACATCCGGGTCCTCTTCCCTTCGCATGCACTCGCTGCCTCGACGCGCCACCGCGGGATCCTCCCGCCCGCAACCCGTCATCCACCAAAACCTAGGCTGCCGCCAACCCACCGGCAAAGCCCCAAATCCCCAAACCCCAACTCCTTCAGCAGAATCCGCCTGACTCCGCAGCCCCAACCCGGCGCTGCCCCCCCCGGCGCCACCGACCAACCCCACCGTGTCGACCCAACCCGCCTCCCCGACAACCACCCGGTCCCGATTTTGACCATCCGCGACCCGTCGGTTACGGTGCCGGCATCGTGCCCGCCGTCCCAGCCTCCCCAGATGTCCCGCGCCCACATGGCCGCAATCCCGGTTCCAAAGGGTTCCTCTCCCCTTCCTCCACCCCGGCCCTCGCGGTTCTGCGCCTCCTCACCTTCACCCTCCTCGCCCTCGTCCTCGCCCAGCCGCTGCCGGCCTCCTCCGCAACCCTCGTCCCCACCGCCGCCACCTGGCGCTGGCGCCCAGGCACCAACGAGGCCTCCACCCCCACCACCGCCTGGCGAAACCCGGGCTTCGCCGACACCGCCTTCACCCCCGCCCCAGCCCCGTTCTGGTACGGCGACCCCCTCCCCGGTGGCACCCAGATCCAGGGCATGCGCAATGTCTACGCCTCCATCTTCCTTCGAACGACCTTCGTCATCGACGACCCCGCATCCCTCGGCGCCCTCCGCCTGGAAGCGCTCGTGGACGACGGCTTCGTCGCCTGGATCAACGGCACCGAGGTGCTCCGGGTGAACATGCCCGGAATCCCCGGCTCCGCCGTGACCGTCACCACCCTGGCCAACAACGCCGCCGAACCGGTCACCTTCGCCGAATACCCCCTGCCATCCCCCGCGACCTACCTCCGCTCCGGCACCAACGTGCTCGCGGTCCAGGTCTTCCAAAGCAGCCTCTCCAGCAGCGACCTCGGCTTCGATGCCGCCCTCCACGCGGTCATCCGCGAAACCATCCCCCCCACGGTGACCGCCACCACCCCCGCGCCCAACGACACCGTCACCCAACTGACCGAACTGACCGTCACCTTCAGCGAACCGGTCGCCGGCGTCACCGCCGCCCACCTCCGCGTCAACGGCATCGGCGCCACCGGGGTCACACCGGTCAACCCCTCCTCCTACCGCTATTCCTTCCCCCAACCGGCCTACGGCACGGTGTCCATCGACTGGCACCCGGCCCAGACCATCACCGACCTCGCGGAACCTCCCAACCCCTTCAACCCCGACAGCCCGGGCGCACGCTTCAACCTCACCCTCGTCGACCGCTCGCCCCCATCGGTCGCCGCCCTCTCCCCCGCAGCCTCCCGAACCGTCCGATCCCTCGACTCCATCCGCGTGCTGTTCACCGAACCGGTCGCCGGAATGGACGCCGCCGACCTCCTCATCAACGGCCAGGCGGCCACCGGAATGGAATCCCTCGCCGACACCGAGTTCGCCTTCACCTTCCCTCCCCCGCCCACCGGCGCCGTCAACGTCGCCTGGCGACCCAACCACGGAATCACCGACCGCGCCGATCCCCCCAACGCCTTCGAGGGCGGTTCCTGGTCCTACCAACTGGACCCCGACGCCGAGGAGCATCCGCCCTACATCAGCGAGTTCATGGCCTCCAACACCCGCGTCCTCCGCGACGACCTCGGCGGATTCTCGGACTGGATCGAGCTCCACAACCCCTCCCCGGCCGTGTTCAGCCTCGAGGGCTGGTACCTCACCGACGCCACCAACAACCTCCGCAAGTGGCGCTTCCCCGCCACCAACGTCCCCCCCCATGGCTTCCTCATCGTCTTCGCCAGCGGCGAGGACCGCCGCTCCCCCGGCGCACCCCTCCACACCTCCTTCGCCCTCTCCACCTCCGGCGAATACCTCGCCCTCGTCCGCCCCGACGGCACCACCCCGGTCAGCGAGTTCCGCCCAGCCTTCCCCCAGCAGGTGCCCGACGTGTCCCACGGCGTCGCCCAGATCCAGCGCGGCGAAGCCTGGGAGCGCGGACCCGATGGCGTCTACTTCACCCAGCCAACCCCCGGCGCGCCCAACACCGGCGGCTCCACCGTCCCGGGCCCCATCCTCGCCTCCGTCCAACACGCCCCCAACGTGCCCCTCGACGACGAGGACCTCCGCGTCACCGCCCGCGTCCTGCCCGCCTTCGCCCCCGTGGCCACCGTCCGCCTCCATTACCGCATCCAGTTCGGCGCCGAAACCACCGTGCCGATGCTCGACGACGGCACCCAGGGCGACGGATCCGCCGGCGACGGCGTCTTCGGCGCCATCATCCCCGCCAACCTGTCCACCAACGGCCAGATGATCCGCTACTACCTCACCGCCACCGACACCGCCGGATCCACCTCCCGCTGGCCCCTCTACCCCAACCCCTCCACCTCCGAGCAATACCTCGGCACCGTCGTCAACCCCGGCCATGTCATCAGCAAACTGCCCATCTTCCACCTCTTCGTCGCCCCCAACCAGATGGCCGGCATCGACTCCGAAAGCGGCGGGCGCGTCGCCTTCTTCTACGACGGCGAGTTCTACGACAACGTCTACATGGAGCTCCGCGGCAACACCTCCGCCGGCCTCAACAAGAAATCCCATCGCATCGAGTTCCTCCGGGGACGCGAACTCCGCCACGCCGGCCCCGGCGGCCGCACCCGCCGCTCCTCCCTCCTCGCCGAACACCTCGACCCCACCTTCCTCCGCCAACACCTCTGCTTCTGGTTCCTCGGCAACATCGGCGTCCCTTCCCCCTACCACTACCCCGTCCGCGTCCAGATGAACGGCCAGTTCTACCAGCTCGCCTTCCACAACGACGTCATCGGCAGCGAACAGGTCGAACGCCTCGGCTACGATCCCTCCGGCGCCCTCTACAAGGCCGTCGGCAACCTCGTCCCCAACTTCTCCAGCACCGGCGTCTTCCAAAAACTGGAACCCGAGGGCGACCCGTCCCGCGCCGACTACCTCCAGCTCGCCAACGGCATCAACGAGGCCGCTCCCCTCAACACCCGCCGCGCCACCGTCTTCGACCTGCTCGACGTCCCCCAGGTCATCAACCACCTCGCCGGCACCCGTTGGTGCGCCGAAAACGACGATGTCTGGGCCAACATGAGCCTCTACCGCGATACCCACGGCGACGGCCTCTGGCGCAATATCCCCTTCGACATGAACGCCTCCTGGGGACAGCTCTACGGCGGCTCCAGCCCCCTCGAAGCCACCGTCGATTCCTCCAAAAGCCACCCCCTCTACGGCGGCTCCAGCACCGAAGGAAACTTCAACCGCCTCTACGACGTCATCGTCCGCCTCCCCGAAACCCGCCAAATGCTCCTCCGCCGCCAACGCTCCATCCTCGACCGCTGGGTCCAACCCCCCGAAACACCCCTCGATTCCCGCATCCTCGAAAACTACGTCCGGCAGATGACCAACCTCATCGCCGCCGAAGCCCAGATCGACCGCGCCAAATGGGGCTTCTCCCCGTGGGCCCCCAACAAAACCTTCGCCGCCGGGGTCAACGACCTCATCAACCAGTTCATCATCCCCCGCCGACGCCACTGGTACGTCACCCACTCGATCACCAACACCGCCCGCCCCATCGGCATCAACAACAGCAGCAACGCCGGCATCCCCCTCTCCCAACCCGCCGACGCCCGCCTCGTGTTCGCCGATCTCGACTTCAACCCCGCCTCCGGCATCCAGGCCCAGGAGTTCGTCGCCCTCCGCAACCCTCTCCCCTACGCGGTCGATGTCTCCGGCTGGTCCATCGACGGCGCCATCCGCTTCACCTTCCGCCCCGGCACCGTCGTCCCCACCAACAGCCTCGTCTTCGTCTCACCCGACGTCCGCCAGTTCCGCGCCCGCACCTCGGGTCCGCGCGGCGGTCAGGGCCTCTTCGTCGTCGGCCCGTCCTCCGGCCAATTGTCCGCCCGCGGCGAATCCCTCGTCCTCAGGAATGATCGCGGCGTGACGGTCGCCAACTTCACCTACCCGGGCGACCCCAGCCCCGCCCAGCGCTTCCTCCGCATCTCCGAGTTGTACTACCACCCGTCCAACCTCCTCGGCAGCTTCCACCCCGCCGACGCCTTCGAGTTCGTCGAACTGGTCAACACCTCCACCAACACCCCCCTCGACCTCGCCGGCATCCGCTTCGTCACCGGCATCCAGTTCGACTTCTCCACCAGCTCGATCCCCCGCCTCAACCCGGGCGCCCGCCTCCTCGTCGTCGCCAACCCCGCCGCCTTCACCACCCGCTTCGGCTCCAACCTCCCCGTCGCCGGCACCTACACCGGCCAACTGGACAACGGCGGCGAACGCCTCCGCCTCGTCGACGCCGCCAATGAGGAGATCCTCGACTTCGAATACTCCGACAACTGGCACCCCTCCACCGACGGCTTCGGCTTCTCCCTCGTCACCGCCAACGAACTGGCCAACCCCGGCGCTTGGTCGCAGCCCTCCCACTGGAAACCCAGCGCCCACCAGAACGGCAGCCCAGGCACCGCCGAGCCCCCCCCGCAACCGCCGCCCTCCGCTCCTCTCATCGTCACCCAACCCACCGACCAGTTCCTCATCCCCGGCTCCCCGGCCGTCCTCAGCCTCGTCGTCACCAACACCGCCTCCCTCCCCCTCGGCATCATCGTCCATCGCTCCACCGACACCTCCATCAACAGCCCCGTCACCTCCTTCACCACCTCCTCCCACCGGATCTTCATCCCCATCAGCGGCCCCGACGCCGCCCCGCCCTGGTCCTCCTACACCATCGTGGTCACCAACCAGGCCCTCCCCATCGGCCTCCCCTCCCGCCCCGCACGCCTCCACTTCCTCCCCGACTCCGACCTCGACGGCCTTCCCGATGCCTGGGAAATCGACGCCTGGGGTGACCTCCTCGCCCTCCCGGACACCGACACCGACGCCGATGGCCTCACGGAACATCAGGAGTTCCTCGCCGGCACCGACCCCACCGACCCCTCCAGCCGCCTCGCCCTCCAGGCCAGGCTGTCCACCGAAGGCCTGATCCTCGGCTTCCAGGCCGTCTCCAACCGTACCTACTCCATCCAATCCACCCCCGCCCCAGGACTCCACCCCTGGCAGACCGTCTCCGATATCCCCGCGGAACCCGCCAACCGCGTCCTCGAGTTCGCCCTGCCACCCGCCGACGCTCTCCGCGCCTTCCGCCTGGTCACCCCCAGACACCCCTGACACCGCCAGCCCGTCTCAGTCCGTCCGAAACCCCCGCCGCGGTTCCCCGCACGCCCCCACCGGAAAGCCAACGCGCCCGGCCGGTGATCCCGACGCGGGCGCATGCAAGAATGAAGCGGATGGAACCTTCGGCGCCGGTCACTTGCCCGGGCGCTTCGCCGGCGGCACCCAGTTCTTGTGCCAGTCCAAACGCCACAGCCGTTCGAGCTTCACCAACTCGGCGTGGCCGTCCACGAACCCGATGTTGATCGCGCCGGGCAGTTCACCCTTGGGATTGAAGATCCCGTTGCGCGGCCAGGTCGCCCCGCCATGCCGCGGCAGCGTCAGCCGCACCATCGCCCCGGCAAAGTCATCGCCGGTGAAAAGATTGCGCGCCGGCGGATCGTGCGGCTGAGGCCAGGTGTCGATCCAGTTGCTGTCCGCGGTCACCGGCGTCGTCGACGGCGTCGGGCAGTCGACGTCGCTCTTGAACTTCTTGGGCTTGTGCTCCGCGGAACTGAAATAGGGATCGTCATCACCATAGAACCAGCCGTTGAAGGTGTAGCTGCCCTGATAATCGATGCCCTTCGAGCTGGTCCAGAGCCAGGTCTGGTTCAGCGACCCGCTGTTCGGATGCCGGCGCTTGGCCTTGCTGGCCGCAGGCGGCGCCGACGGACAGATGCGCGCCTCGTTGATCGCACCGTAGTTGGTGGCCAGCACGTTCACCCAAAGCGCGTTGTCCATGCTGGCGGTCGCCTGGCCGTTGTACGGCACCGGTTTGTCGAAGTCCGAGAGGTACATGAACGTCGACAGGGTGATGGTCTTGGCGTTGTTCACGCACTTGATCTGATGCGCCTTGCCCTTCGCCTTCGCCAGGGACGGCAGCAGCATGCTGGCCAGGATCGCTATGATCGCGATCACGACCAGCAGTTCGATCAGCGTGAAGCCCGAACGCCTCCGCACGGATGGGTGGGTTTTCCTTTTCATGGATCGGTCGGAGAACGCCCGCGCCACACTCAACGATCAGGACGCGGCATTCTCGAAATACACAGGGGTGATGGTGCGATTCAAAGACCCAGCCCGCTCAAACCCGCGGCCCAGACCGCGGCCTCACAACAGGATCCTGGGACGGCGTGAGATTGCCGCCCCGCTCCGGCAGGTCAAGCCGCAGCCCATCCCCAACGATTCCACCCCATCCGCTCAACGCTCCGGCGTCCGCACCCGCCGGTGCTCCGACCCCCACGGAACCTCCCCACCACCTGCCGACCCGCCATCCACCACCTCCCGCCTCACAAACAACCGCCGCTCCGGGTCGTACTGATACCCATCCCCCAGCAGCGTCGGGAGATCCGGATGCAGGAACCCGAAGTTCGAGTCGTCCACCACGATCCGCGGCCGCAACACCCCCTCCGCCAGCCGCCCCACAACATCCGCCGCCGCCGCCCGCGGAATCATCGGCGGCACCTCCGGATGCACGAAACCGTAATACCAGGCCTGCGGCCGAAACACCCCCGCTCCAGTCCACCCGTCCATCACCGCATCCCCGGGCCCGGTGTGACGTATCACCCAAAGCGCCAGATCCAGAGGCGATCCACCCGGCGGCGCCACCGTCGCACGACGCCAGGCCATCGGCACCGCAATCAGCCCGTGCAACCCCACCAACCCCGCCACCACCAACCCACGCCATCCCCGCCCCTCCCCCCCCGCACCCCCCAGCAACTCCACCAGCACCCGCGCCCCCAGAAACCCGAGAAACGGCACCGGGATCAGATAGAACTGCCGATCCACCACCGGCACCACCCACAACAGCCCCGCCGCCCAGCCCAGCACCACCAGCGCGCAGGTCGCCCCCGCCCATTCCACCCGCCCCACGGTCACCCCCCTCCACGCCACCCACGCCATCCCCGCCAGCCCAAGCCCGACCAGCACCGGGCCACCCGCCAGAAACGGCGCCAGCGTCAGCGCCGCCGGCTGCTCGTAGGCCCACCGGGCGTTGATCGCGAAAACCTTGTCCCAGAAATCCCACCCCGCCCCCCTCCACCCAAACCACAGCACGAAAAGCAGGGTCGGAACCGCCAACCCCAACGCCCCCAGCATCAGCGCCCGCCCCCGATCCGTCCGCGCTTCCCCGCCCGCCGCCAGCCACCAGGCCGCCACCCCCACCCCAGCCCCGGGCAGCAGAAACAACGCCTTCTGGGTGAACATCACCGCCAACCCCACCGCCAAACCCATCCCCAGGAAAACCCCCGCCCGCGGTCGCTTCCCCGCCTCCGACCGACGCATCTCCCCAAGCAACAACCCCACCCCAACCACCCACAACAGCATCGCCGGCACGTCCGGCCTCGTCTCCACCGAGGTCTCCAGAAAAAACGGCACCGTGCCCGCAATCACCACGCTCAACAGGCCCCCCACCACCCCCAGCCACTTCCCCGATACCCACCCCCATACCCCCAACGCCACCAAACCCAGCACCACCGACAAACCCCGCGAAAGCACCCACACCCGCATCGCCCGCGCCTCCCCTGCCTCCGGCTCAACCCAGTCCATCAGCGGCGCCATCAGATAATGGTACCCGCACGCGTGGTGCTCGAAGTAATCCCGGTACGGCAAATGCCCCTGCGCCACCATCCACGCCCCGTGCAGATGCAGGAACTCATCCGCCCGAAACGGCTGCCGAAAGCCGCACACCACCCGGAACACCACCGTGGACAACACCAGGAGCGCCATCAGGACCAGCACCCCCCGGTTGCCACCCCCTGAACCCGGCGCTCTCCCTCCACCTGCCATCATCGAACGCACCCGCCCCCCGGATTCCCACCCCCGCGCCCAGGCATGCCCGCATACCGCAACAGACAGACCAACGCCTCGACACTGTGCCGCAACCGCAGCTTCTTCCCCTCCGACCTCGACCGCGCCGCATACCGAATCGGCACCTCCCGGATCCGTACCCCCGCCTTCGCCAGCTTCGCAGTCACCTCCGGACAAAACCCGAAGCCGTCCTCCCGCAGGTTCAGCCGGCACAGGAGTTCGCGTCGCATCATCTTCAGCCCGGTGGCTTCGTCGGTTAACTGCAGGCCCGTCATCCAGTTCGCCAGTTTCGTCAGCATCCGGTTGCTGAACAGATGCCACCTGCCAAGAAACACGTTCCCCGGCAAGCGCAGACGCGTCCCGTACACCGCCTCCGCACCCCCCGCCCGGATCGGCTGCAACAACGCCGGATAATCCGCGGGGTCGTACTCCAGATCGGCATCCTGAATCACCACCACCGATGCCGTCATCCACCTCAGCCCCGTCCGAATCGCCGCTCCCTTGCCCCGGTTCACCTCGTGCCGAAACACCCGCACCCTGGGATCCAGTCGAACCAGGTCCGCCAACCGCTCACGCGTCCCATCCCTCGAGGCATCGTCCACCACCACCACCTCGCTGACACACGGTTGCGCCAGAATCCTCCGCAACACCTCCTCCACCGTCCGCGCCTCGTTGTACACCGGCATCACCACCCCAAGCGAAACCTCCTGACCACACCCCACCCCCTCTCCTCCCCGGCCAACCCTTCCCCGCTCACCCCGCCTCCTCCGCTTCGCAAGGTCAGATGCCATACCCATCCACCCCTTTCGCCGGACCGCCCGTGGCACCCCCGCCGCCCTCACCGCCCTCACCAGCCTCCGCCTCCGCCGACGTCACAACACCGTTCCGCCGCCACCACAGGAACATCAGCGACAACACCAGCATGTACGCCAGCATCCCCGCCATCACCCCGTCCATCCGCCGCCCCTCCGGCCCCAGCATCCACGCCCGCGGCTTTCCCAGACACAGGCAGTTCCCCTGAAACCCGATGAACACCAGTCCCAGCCGATACAACAGGAACAACGAAGCCAGCCACAGCACCGCCCCCAGCCGCCACAACGCGTTCCCGGACATCACCAGAAACGTCGCCACCCCCAGTTCCACCACCCCCACCCCCACCAGCATGTCCGTCTGGTTCAGAAAATAGAAAAGCGGATCCGCCACCGCCACCGAGCCCCGCATCCCAACCGCCGACACCAGCTTCAGCAACCCGGTGATCACCAGGATGCCCGCCACACTCCCCAGAAACACACGCTCCGCCCGCGGCACCCAACGCGCCGCCTCAATCCCGCACATCCATCGCGCAACCATGATGGGTCAAGAACCTCGGACAACTCCCCGGATCGTCGGTCGTTGGGTCGGCGGGCTCACACGGCCGGGGAAAGCCCACCTCGCCAGTCACATCCCGTCATGCCTCAGGTGCAGGCACTCACCACCAGCCGCGGCGCTCCCGCAATCGTGCACGCCCCATTGCAGTTCGCCGGCCCGGTCGCACTCGTTCCCGTCCAGTCCGTGGCGGTGCAGATCGCCGCACCGGTGCACGTCGGCCATATCCCGCCGTCGCAGTTGTTGCACCCCGTGTAACGGGTCTGCGAACAGGTCCACCCCCCGGGGCCACCACCGGTCACGGAACAGGCCGTGTCCGGTCGCGTCTTGCACCAATACCCCGGCCACCCGATCCCCATCGCCGAAGCCGCCGTCAGCATCATCGCCGCGGCCGCGATCATCAGTCTCCGATTCATGCGCTTCTTCCTTTCACCTTCGTTCTTGTCCCTTCCTCTGCCTCTTCAGCAGCAGGAAAAACGGAAGCCCCGCAACCAGCACGATCAGCCCCATCGACACCCACGCCTTGTACGGGCCCAGAAATCCCAGCGTCGCCTTCCGGTTCAGCCGCGTCATCTCCCGCTTGGTCTCCAGCAACCGCTCCAACTCAGGCGTCCGCTCCCGAATCCAACACCCGTTCGTGATCGGATAGTTCACATAGTCGATCCCCAGCCCGGCATCCCTCAACCGGTAATCCGTCACCGCCGTCCCCGCCGTGATCTGAGGCACGCACGGCGCCTGCCCGACCTCGTACACCTCCCGCACGCTGCACCGACTCACCACCGCCACCCGGTTCGTCATCATCGGATCGTACCGACGCAGCTCAAACCCCGAGGGAATCGAGTGCTCCCCGATCTTCGCCCAGCCGGTCACCCGATACTCCGCCGCCAGAAACCCGTCGGGATACACCTCCGCCGACCTCACCTGCGCCCGGTCCCGGTACCCGGCCTGCAACCAGCCCAGCGCATCGTGCCGCCCCCTCAGCTCTGGCAACACCGTCCAGGTCATCCGCTCCGGCAACCACGGCGACGCCTCGCTCCGCACCACCCGCAACCCGAAGATCGACGCCGCCGGATCCGTGCGCGGATCGGTCCACGGCGCGGGAAGATTCGTCCAACCATGCCGATCCATCTCCGGCCCCGTGCAGAATGCAAACCATGGCATCGTCACATACCAGGTCGCGTTCAGCGGATACGGGCCCTCCGACACCGTCCCGCCGTGAACCAGCATGCTCTTGGGCGCCACCCGGCTCACCGACGGATCCTTCAACACCGTATAGACATCCCCCCCGTCACTCCCCACCTCCATCACATGCCCCCTCCCGAACTCAACCTCCACCCGCCAGGCATCCCCCTTCCTCTCCAGCTCGAACGGAAAGACCAGGTTCGTCACCACCTGCCCCGAAGCCCCGAGTAACTCCGACTCGATCTCACCCCTCACCCCGTACCCAATCCCTGCGCCCCCCTGGGCCCCCACCCGCACCTCACTCACCATCCCCGCCACCAACAGCCACGGCAGAAATAGGGTTCCCGTCCACGCCAAAGGTCGTTTCATCCGTTCGTGCCTTCCTTTCCACCGAACACTCCTCGTTTTCTTTAGCCCTCCGTCGCGTAGCCGATTCCCTCAGGAACTCACGCCAGCGAACGGCTAGGAAGGCTTTGGGGGAAAACTGTCGTGCTGCTGTACGCCAACTAATGTTGTGATGTCAACGGAATTATCGGAAGGCAACGCACCAGCTCACCGCACGAATCCCCCGCCCGCCGTTCCATCCCTACATCCCCGCACACCCCGCCCACCTACCCCACAAGGCTCACCCGAAGTCACTTACCGAAACCCGGATAGTCCGGATACAACCTCCGGAACCCATCCCCGATCAGCGCGTCGAACGCCGCCCCGAGCCGCTCCCCGTCCCGCCCGTCCTGCGTCGTCACGTCCTCCCGCGTGGTCATCCGCTGAAGGAACACCCGCCGCTCCAGGGCCGCCACCCTGCCCTCGCTCCGATACCGCAGCCACGCCTTGTGCCCCCCGCTCTGCACCACAAACCGGAATGGATCCCGGTTCCCGTTGTCGTCCACCGCCACCGCATAGTCCAACGGCTTCACGAACAGCGACTCGCCATCCGCCGCCGCCGACACCGCCTCGCCCGTGACGGCATGCCACAGCGTGGGAAGCACATCGACATGCGAGACCGTGGGAAGCGGACCCTCCGGCAACCGCCCCCTCAACCGTTCCGGAATACGGATCAGCACCGGCACCTCGATCTGCTCCCGCCACAGGTCGCTGGCATGCACCATCCGCCCGTGCTCCATGAACTCCTCCCCGTGATCACCGGTCACCACCACGATGGCATCCCGGTCCCGACCCTGCTCCCGCAGCTCCCCCAGGAACCTCCCGATCAGCGAGTCCACAAAGTGAACGGAGTTCCGGTACCGATTCCGAATCCTCAGCAGCTCCGCGTCGTCCACCGTGAAGTCAAAGTAGTCCCAGCGTTCCACCACCGGCTGAAACGGAGCCTCGTAATCGGCCGGCCAGTAGTAGTCGTGGTGCGTGGAGTCGAGAAACACCAGGAACAGCCGGCCGCCTCGCCCGACGGCCATGTGCTCCGACAGGCGCTCCATCACCGCGCGGTCCCGCTCCGGACGCGTCGCCGCGGGAAAGGCCGACGCATCGGCATAGGTGTCCGCCAGCTCCAAAGCACCCCCCAGGGCCAACCGGTCGATCAGATGGTAGTTCAAATAGGTGCCCGCGATCACATGCAGCGTGTAACCCAATGACTTGAACCCGCGAAGCATCGGACTTCCCCAACGCGCGGGATCACCACGGACCGCGCCGAATCGCAGCGGAAACTCCGAGCGCAGCAGGGAGAACCACGAGAGATGGGTGGCGTTCGCCGACGCCAACCCCGCCGGCACCGCAAGGCATTCCCGCGCAAACCGCGACAGATGCGGCGCCGTCGCCGATTCCACCGCATCGCCCCGCGCGCTCTCGATCACGATCAGAAACAGGTCGGGCAACAGTACCCCGCCGCCCTCCCCCACCGCCTCCTTCTTCCACCCGGCCGGTATCCCCGGTCCGACACCCGGAAACGGAGCGAATGGCCCGGTCACCAACCCCACTCCCCCGACCGCACTCCCTCCGACCCAGGCCAACGGAAACAGCCGCCCTGACTCTTCCACAACCTTCCTGCCCACCCCGCCCGCACCCGCCACAGCCTGGGATATCCACAGCAGCCCCGCCATCAGCACCGACACCGCCAGACACCTCCGGAACGAGAGATCCAACAGCAGGGTCCCGCGCAACCGCCACGTCGCCTGATGCAGAACCACCAGCACCGCAACCGCTCCGAACAACCACCCGAGCGTGGCCCACAACGATCCGGCCCGCACCCCGCTCGCCTCCAGGGTCAGTACGAACTGCCCCAACCCACCCTCGAAGAGGAGCCGGACCCCGTCATCCACGTGGATCGCCATGAACCGGAAAAGCAGCAGGTCGCAGTACAGTCCCAGCAGAATCAGCGCCAACCCGACCGGGAACAGCCAACCCAGCCAGCCATCCCATTTCCCCCGCGCCCAAGCGTCCGCCGCCGCGGCCACCGGAATCCAAAGCCAGAAACCCAACAGCCCGAACCCCAGGAGCAGCCAGGGATGATCCGAGGCAACCCCCTCCCCGCTGCCGATGTACATCCAACTCAGCCACCCCGTCCCCAGCATCACCAGAAACCAGAACAGCCCGTTGATCGGTGGCGCACCGGCGGAATCCCCGACGCGAATGAGTGGATCTCTGGTCACGAGGGCGGGTGAGCTCCCAGCCGTAGGAGAAGCCAGCCGACTGTTCAAGTGAATTGTTTTTCATTGACCGGATTCCAAGGTGCGCCTACAAACGCACACCATCCCGGAAGCACCAGCCAGAGGAATTGCCGAGGAATCGGCCTGTCGGCTTCTGCTCCGGCCCAGGTTCCGTTCGAACCAGGGACCAACGGAACCAATGACCTGAGTGACGAACGCCAGTCATTCGAACCAGTCACTGACTGGCGTTATGTCGTTAGTCCATGACCCGGGGATCACCGGCCGCAACCCGCGTTCCCGCGAGCCACGCCGCACGCCCGAGCCGCATGAGTGAGTGTCCAGGAATGGATGTGTCATCCATGAGTAAGTCGGTCAGACTACTCCGCTCGGATACGGACGGTCCCGGGGGTTCCTGGCCTGCACCCCGTCCACCCCGGAACCCGGCACGGACAACCGGCGGAGGCACCGGCACGGACGCCCCGCCGGCCCCGCCAGCCACCACGCCGTTTCCGCCAACCCCGCCACGCCGCCCCGAAACGCCACGGTCCTTCGCGATCCTGCTCCGCTTTCCCGCCTCGAATCCCGACCCAACCACAAACCCGCACGCCGGGCTCCATCGCGACGCATCCGCCTTCTGCCGGTTCGCCGTTGTCGGTTCCCTCGGCTGGGTGGTCGACACCTCCGTGCTCTGGAGCCTCCAACCCTGGCACGCCACCGCCGCAGGCCTCGCCTGCGCCAAGCTGCTCGCCGCCGAAACGGCCATGCTCCACAACTTCGCCCTCAACGAACTCTGGACGTTCCGCGACTCCAGGGACGCACAAACCCCGCGAACCCATGGCATCTGGACCCGCCTCGTGCGCTTCCACGGAATCTGCGCCTCCAGCCTCGTGGCCTCGGTGATCCTGCTCCACGCCCTGGTGTTCGGCCTGTCCTGGAACCCCCTGCTCGCCAACGCCGTCGTCGTCGGCCTCATGAGCATCGGCAATTTCCTCCTGAACCGCCGTTTCACCTGGGCCCGCCCCTGCCGGCCGTCCACCTCCGCGAACCCGGAGTGAGATCCCACCGCCCGGTTCATGCCCAACCCCTTCCCAACCGATGATCGCTCCTGACGACCGCCAACCGGCGCGTGTGCGGGTTCATCCGCCCTCTGCCCATGAGGGCTTCACCCTGACGGAACTGCTCGTGGTCATGGGCACCCTCGGCGTGCTGGTCGGGTTGATCGCCCCGGCTCTGTCCTTCGCCCAGGAACGCGCCCGCCGCATCCAGTGCACGTCCAACCTCCGCCAGATGGTCCACGCCGCCATCATGTACGGCCAGGAAGACCCCGGCGGGAACCTGTCCAACGCCTACCACGACACCAACGACGTCCTCACCTTCCTCTACCCGGATTACCTCAACGCCACCCGCGTCTTCACCTGCCCCAGCACCGACAACCGCGTGCGTGAGGACGTCTGGATCGATCACCCGATCACCGGGCGCCGGGAACTCCTCGATCTGACCGGCTACGCGGGCTCACCCACCAACCACGGCTCGAGCTACGAACTGTTCGGCTTCATGAACCACACGCCCGACACCCCGCTCCGCACCCGGTTCGAGGTCAACGGGCGTTCCTGGTCGGTGCGCGGGGTCAAGAAGACCCTCCACACCATCCAAAGCCACGCCCACGTCTCACCCGCCTTCGGACTCATGGGCACGGTCGCCGGACCATCTCGCATCTGGCTCGTGGTCGATGGCGATGAACCTCCCGGACGCCAGAACTACCCCGATCCCGGCAACAACCACGGCGACGCCGGAGGCAACGCCGCCTTCTGCGACGGCCACGTCGAGTGGGTGCCCACGAAGACCTACCTGTTCCAGTATGAAATGTCCCAGGACGAGAACCGCGCGAGTCTCGACTGACCCTCGGATTCCACCGCGGTCGCCCGGGCCGACGCTTCCCCCCCCGCCTCCACGCGCGGGCTTCTCCCTGCTCGAGTTGCTGGTGGTCATCGGCATCGTGGCGGTGCTCGCCACCCTCGCGTTCCCCGCCCTCGCCTCGGCCAAGTCCCGCGCCCAACGGGTCCATTGCGCCGGCAACCTCCGGCAGATCGCCCTGGCCGCACGCCTTTACGCCGAGGACCACGACGATCGCCTGCCCATCGCCCCGGCGGCGGACGGCCCCGCCGGCTCCGCCGCGTCCAGGGCAACATCCCTCCCCGACCTGCTGCGGGATCAACTGAAGGATCCGGCCTCGTTCCAATGCCGGCGCGACACCCGACCCGAGGAAACACGCCGTGCCCGCGGGAGCTACGAGGGCAACCCCGCCCATGCCAACCGCAGCCTTCGTCGCCTCGCAGCCGAACGATCCGCCGCCACCAACGCCCCGGAACCGTGGTGGTACCGCGACCTGCAACCCTGGCACCAGGGCCGTAACACCGTCCGCGCCGACGGCTCCGTCCGCCTCGAACCCTGAACCGCGCCGCCACGGTGACAGTGACGCGATGGGGATGATGACGGTCACGGTCGCTGGGACCGTTGCCCTGGTGTCCGCGATCGCCGGGCCGGGCCAACGCTGCCTCGAGCGCCGGTCGAACACCCGGCCCCGGCGAGGGTCTCAGCGCGCCAGTTGCCGTGCCGCGGCCGCCCGCACCCGCGCGTCCTCGACGGTCGCAAGCTTTCGCACCTGAACCTCGGCATTCCGCTCGAAAGCCTCGTAAAGCCACATGCCCTCGAGCGCGGCCCGCGCATCGGTCTGCCGCGGCAGCCAGGCGTCCACCGCCTTCAACACGTCGTCCGCCCTCCGCTGCCGAAGCACCACCCGCGCCTGCTCCTGCTCCCAGCCGTTCCTCGACAGCGTCCGGTCGAGCAGGGTTTCGGTGGAAAGCCTGCCCAGATCCTCCACCCGCCCCGGCGCGCGACGCCCCTTCGCCGCCACCCTCCAGATCCGCCCGTGCTCCTTGTCGCGCCGCGGATCCCGGAAATCGACCTCGCCGTGCTGGATGATCGGATTGCTCCAGTCGGCGATGTACAACGCACCGTCGGGTCCGAAACGAAGATCGATCGGCCGGAAGGTCACGTTGGTGGATCGCAGAAGGTCCGGCATCTCCACGGTCTGGAACGTCGAACCCACCTCGCGCCGGCCGAAACGCACGATCCGGTGCGCCCGGAAATCGCAGGTGACGAACTGCCCCTGCCAGTCCTGCGGGAACATCGGGCTGTGGACGACCTCCAGGCTGCAGAACTTCGGATAATTGCCCGGGCTGATGCTCTCCGCCTCGCGCCGCATGTCGGCATAGGTGAAGTAGGTCGCGCCCTCCATCGCGTGGTAGATGCCCTTGAACCCCGCGCCGTCGGTGAAGAAGTGCTCGCCGTATTGATCCCAGTGGTGGCCCCAGGGATTGCAGCCGCCCCGGGTCATGACCTCGAGGCGCCAGGTCTCCGGGTGAAACCTCCAGATGCCCCCGGAGTTCAGCCGCTCCACACCCCACGGCGTCTCCACATGGCTGTGCGTGTAGATCGACTGGTTCATGTAAAGGTGGCCGTCGTACCCCCAGCGCAGGGTGTGCAGGTTGTGATGCGTGTCCTCGGTCCCGAAACTGCTCAGCACAACCGTCCGCCGGTCACCCCGCCCGTCCCCGTCCGTGTCCGCGAAGTGCAGCAATTGGTGGCTCGCCCCGACATAACAGCCACCCCGGCCATCCGGCACAACCGCCGTCGGAATCAGCAGCCCGTCGGCAAACACGGTCGATTTCTCCGCCACCCCGTCGCCGTCCGCATCCTCCAGCACCACCACCGAGTCCTCCGCATCCTGCCCCGGCCGGATCTGCGGGTAGACCCGCGAACTGGCCACCCACAGGCGCCCCTGGGGATCCCAGTTGAGCTGGATCGGTTTGAAGAGCATCGGGTTCTCCGCCCACAGCGTGACCTCGAAGCCATCGTGCACCTCGAAGCCCGGCACCGGCTGGGGCCCCACCGCCGCCGGCTGCGCCTGCGCCCCGCGGGCCACCCGCGCGGCCCGCCCCTCGACCAACCCCCGAACCTCGCTCACCACCCGCGGATCCTGGTTCCGCAGATCCCGAAGCTTGGCGATGCGCCCATCCCAGGCCTCCACCAGGGGCTCGAATTTCGGAATCTCCACCGCGTTCCGCCCCTGCTCGTGCTTCCGGAACCCGAAGAGATAAGTCCAGTTCGCCGGCCGCCACCGATGGAAGAACTGCTCGTTCTTCAGCTGCACCGCCATCCGCAGGACGTCCTCGGCATCCCGCGCCGCACCCGACGGAAAATCGAACCCCAGCTCCCGCGCCATGATCTGTGCCGCACTCCGCAGGGTCGCCCGGTTCGGCGTCACCCCGTCCTCCGAAGCCTCCGGGATCGCCGCATTTACGTGCGGTGCCTGACCCGGCTGGGCAACGCCGAAGGACACGAACGCCGCACCCCGCTCCCGCGCCAGCCGCCCCGTGGCCTCCTGCACCGCCCAAAGCGCCCGGTTGTTCAACCCAGCCCGCTCCGCAATGCCAGGCGTCACCGCCTGATGCGGCAACGGCCCGAACAACACGAACCGCACCGAACCGCCTCCCGCGGATTCCACCACGTCCATCAGCCGCCCGAGGTCCTCCACGTGCCTCCCAACCCCGGCCTCCCCGCCCTCCAATCCCGCCGTCATCCCGTAACTCAAAAACGCCACCGTCGGCTTCACGATCGAAACCTGCTCCCGCACCCGCTCCAGCCACTGCGCCTCCGGCTTGTTCCAGTCGAAACTGGCCCGCGCCCGACCCATCGGCGTGTCCCCCGCCCACGCAAGATTCCGGAACAGCGCCTGCCGATCCGGAAACGCCGCGGTCAACGCCGCCTCGATCTCCCCATGCTCCCCTTCCCTCTCGAAAAAGGTGTCCCCCAGGAACACCACCCGATCCCCGTCCTTCAACTCGAAACGCCCGGCCGCCGCCGCGGCAAACGCCGCCAGCCAAAGCACAACCACGCATCCCATCCCCGCAATCGTACGAAATCGTCTCAGCAACGAGGGCATGCCCAAGGCTTGGCGATATCCCCCCGAAAACTCAACCCTTCACCCCGCCGACATGCCGGTCCATCCACGCCAGCATCCGCCGCCACATGTCCGCGGTGTACTCGTGCCCCACCCCCTCGTACACCCGGCTCTCAAAATGCCCCGCCGCCTCCGCCCCGTACAACCGATAGACCCCGCCCACCACCTCCTCCAACGCCCGAATGCCCGCCACCGGTGAACCCCCATCCCGGTCCCCGGTCAGAAACAACACCGGCCTCGGCGCAATCAGGCCGATCACCGCCTCGGTGTCGAAGTGCTGCAGCATGCCCGGCACGAAATAGTAGATCCCGTGCGCCCCGAGCTGCCCGGCACGAATCAGATCCTGGTACCGCGTCATGCACGCCACCGCCACCCCCGCCCGCAACCGCTCGTCCAGCGCCATCAGCCACCAGGTCCGCGTCGCCCCCATGCTGATCCCCGTCACCCCCAGCCGCCCGGAATCCACATCCGCCCGCGAGGCGAGATAATCCAACGCCATCAGGTCGTCCCTCAGCATCATCCCCCACTGCGTGCGCCCGAACCACAGGTTGAACTTGCTCGCACTCCACTCCCCGGCCCCTCCCCGCTCCTCCGAACCAGGCCCCTTCCCGTTCCGCTCCCCAAAACCGTACGCGTCAATCGCCACCACCACATAACCCCGCCCCGCCAACGCCGCCGCCGGCACCTCCGGGGTGTGCTTCGCCTCGAACAACTCCCGCTTGCCGCCGTCGTACTCCCCACCGTGCCAGTGACAGTACAGAATCCCCGGCAGCCGCCCGCCCCGCCCCTTCGGAATCACCGTCACCCCCGGCACCACCGCCCCCGCGCCATTGTCGAACTCAAACCGCTCCACGGTGTAACCCTCCCGCTCCTCCACCCCCACCACCCGAACCGCCATCCCCACCCCAACCCCCGGCCGCGCCGGCAAATCCCCCAGCAACCGCCCCAGCGTCCCGCGAATCACCTCCCGCTGACGCGCCCACAACGACAGATCCGCCGGCACCGACATCCCCGGAACCGGCGGCATGACATCGATCTTCACCCCGCCATCCTGCACCCCGTCACCCCCGTCCCGGAAGCCGCGATTCACCCCCACCCCGCACCCGCCCGTCGCACGAGGTCGGATTTTCACGTTTCAGCGCCGCCCCGGCCCCGCTATACCTCCCCCAGCCGTGCCCGCCCCCGGCGGCGGCACGTACACCCATCCGGATCTCCTAATTTCCTTATATGCCACTGACCACGACCAAAGAACTGTTCGCCAAGGCCCTGAAGGGCAAGTACGCGATCGGCGCGTTCAACGTGAACAACATGGAACTGATCCAGGCCATCATCGAGGCCTGCGAGGAGGAAAAGGCCCCCGTCATCCTCCAGATCTCCCGCGGCGCCCGATCCTACGCCAACCCCGTCTACCTCCGGAAACTGATCGAGGCCGCCGTCAGCGTCACCACCATCCCCATCGCCGTCCACCTCGACCACGGCGACACCTTCGAACTGTGCAAGGAGTGCATCGACGAGGGCTTCACCAGCGTCATGATCGACGCCTCCCACGAACCCTTCGAGAAGAACGTCGAGATCTGCCGCAAGGTCGTCGACTACGCCCATAAACACGGCGCCGTGGTCGAAGGCGAACTGGGCCACCTCGTCGGCGCCCAGTTCGACGAAGGCGAGGAAGGCGGCGGCTTCAGCACCGGCGGCCACTACACCCACCCCGAGGAAGCCGTCCAGTTCGTCCGCGAATCCGGCGTCGATTCCCTCGCCATCGCCATCGGCAACAGCCACGGCGCCTACAAGTTCAAGGGCGAACAACACCTCGACATCGAACGCCTCAAGGCCATCAAGAAAGCCCTCATGGACGCCGGCCTCGGCGATTACCCCCTCGTCCTCCACGGCGCCTCCAGCGTCCCCAAAAACCTCGCCCAGGAAATCAACAAGTACGGCGGCACCCTCGGCGAAGACACCGCCGGCGTGCCCGAGGCCGATATCGAAATCGCCCGCCGCACCGGCTGCACCAAGGTCAACATCGACACCGACCTCCGCCTCGCCTTCACCGCCGGCATCCGCAAGGCCATGAGCGACAACCCCAAGGAGTTCGACCCCCGCAAATACCTCATCCCCGCCCGCAAGCTGGTGAAGGAACTGGTCCGCCACAAACTGAAGAACGTCCTCTGCTGCGCCGGCCACGCCTTCGACTGATCCCCACCAGGGCCACCTCCTTTCGGACCCCACCCAGTCCGCAACCAGGCGCGGAGCGGCGAACCGAACCCCCAGGGGTTCCCCGCCCTCCGCGCCTTTCCGCGTTTTTCTTGGCAGCCCCGCCCGCCTTCGCCGATAACCTCCCGTCATGCCCGCCGTCCGTCGCCTCGCCCTCGCCCTGACCCTCGGCGCCCTCCTCGCCCCAGCCGTCGCCCCGGCCAAACTGCCGCCGGAATTGCTCGACCAACTCCCCGCCCCGGCCTCCCAACCCGTCGACTTCGCCCGCGATATCCACCCCATCCTCGACGTCAGCTGCGCCAAATGCCACGCCCGCGGCAAGGCCAAGGGCGGCTTCCGCATCGACGACCGCCAGGCCCTGCTCGAACCCGCCGACTCCGGCCCCGCCGTCCTCCCCGGCAACAGCCGCGACAGCTACCTCATCCACCTCGTCTCCGGTCTCGACCCCGACTTCGTCATGCCCGACAAGGGCACCCGCCTCACCCCGGCCGAGGTCGGCCTCCTCCGCGCCTGGATCGATCAGGGCGCCCCCTGGGACCCCGCCATCTCCTTCGCCCGCGAACCCCACCGGAACCTGAAACGCCGCCTCCCCGACCTCCCCCAAACCCCCGCCCACGTCTCCCACCCCGTCGACCGCATCCTCACCCCCTACTTCGTCCGCCTCGGCTTCAACCCGCCTTCCCCCGTCGACGACCGCACCTTCGCCCGCCGCGCCTACCTCGACGTCGTCGGCCTCCTCCCCACCCCCGCCGAACTCCAGGCCTTCCTCGACAACCCCAACCCCGACCGCCGCGAACGGCTCGTCGACCAGTTGCTCGCCGACAACCCCCGCTACGCCCAGCACGCCCTGTCGTTCTGGAACGACCTCCTCCGAAACGATTACCGCGGCACCGGCTACATCGACGGCGGCCGCGAACAGATCACCCCCTGGCTCTACGCCGCCCTCCGCGACAACAAACCCTACGACGCCTTCGTCCGCGAACTGATCAACCCCGGCGACGGCCCCGCCAAGGGCTTCACCAAAGGCATCGTCTGGCGCGGCGCCATCAACGCCTCCCAAACCCCCCAGATGCAGGCCGCCCAGAACATCGGCCAGGTCTTCTTCGGCGTGAACCTCAAGTGCGCCTCCTGCCACGACAGCTTCATCGACGACTGGCAGCTCGCCGACGCCTACGGCATGGCCGGCATCTACGCCGACGACAAACTGGAAATGGTCCAGTGCGACAAACCCCTCGGCCAACACGCCGCCGTCCGCTTCCTCTTCCCCGAACTGGGAACCATCGACGACAACGCCCCGAAGAACCAACGCATCGCGCGCCTCGCCGAACTGGCCACCCACCCCGACAACGGCCGCCTCTCCCGCACTCTCGTCAACCGCCTCTGGGCCCTCTACCTCGGCCGCGGCCTCGTCGAACCGCTCGATGTCATGCAAAACCCGGCCTGGAACCCCGACCTCCTCGACTGGCTCGCCGAAGACCTCGCCACCCACGCCTACGACATCAAACGCACCATCCGCCTCATCCTCACCTCCCAGGCCTACCAACTCCCCGCCGTCGACGTCCCCGATCAGCCTGCCACCGATTTCGCCTTCCGCGGCCCCGCCGTCCGACGCCTCTCCGCCGAACAGTTCCGCGATGCCCTCGCCCAATTGACCGGCGTCTGGCACGACAAACCCGAAGGCAACCTCGACAGCCTCCTCTTCGAAAAAGGCTCCGCCCACGCCCTGCCCGCCCACGCCGCCTGGGTATGGTCCGACCCCCACGCCGCCCAGGCCGCCCCCCCCCAGACCATCCACCTCCGAAAAACCTTCACCCTCCCCTCCACCCCCGCCGACGCCATCGCCTTCATCCACGCCGACAACGCCCACCGCCTCTGGGTCAATGGCAGGTCCGCCCGCAAGGTCAACGACATCCCCTGGAACGAAACCAGCATCGTCGACGTCTCCCCCTTCCTCCAACCGGGCACCAACGTCTTCGCCCTCGAAGCCACCAACGGCGGCGACAGCCCCAACCCCGCCGGCGTCCTCTTCTACGCCCGCCTCCGCCCCAAAGCCCACGACCCCGCCTCCCCCCACACCCCCGCTCCACCCGACAACCCCGGCCCCGTCTGGGACCTCGGCAGCGACGCGTCCTGGCGCGTCTCCACCCAGCGCACCGAGGGCTGGCACAAACCCGACTTCGACGACGCCTCCTGGCCCCAGGCCCAGATCCTCGGCCCCGCCGGCATGGCCCCCTGGAACGTCGGCCACCGCTTCGCCGAAGCCATCCACGGCCGCGCCGCCTTCGGCAACGTCCGCACCGCCCTCGTCTCCGCCGACCCTCTCACCCTCGCCCTCGGCCGACCCAACCGCGAACAGGTCACCAGCTCCCGCCCCACCACCGCCACCACCCTCCAAATGCTCGAACTGACCAACGGCAAAACCTTCGCCAACCTCCTCCGCCAGGGCGCCACCCGCCTCGCCCGGGAATCCACCCACACCCCCGCCACCGTCGACCGGATCTTCCGCCAGGGCCTCGGCCGCCCCCCCACACCCGCCGAATCCTCCCTCGCCGCCTCCCTGCTCGGCTCCCCAGCCCGCCCCGAAGGCGTTGAAGACCTCCTCTGGTCCGTGGCCATGCTGCCCGAGTTCCAGCTCATCCACTGACCCCACCCACCCACGCAACCCCACCCGGCCATGATCCCCACCATCCCCGCCCGCCTCCGCACCACCCTCCTCGCCCTCCCCCTCGCCCTGTCCGCCCTCGCCGCCTCCACAACCTCCGACCTCTTCAACGGCAAGGACCTCTCCGGCTGGCACCCCATGCACCAGGCCCGCTTCGAGGCCCGCAACCAAACCCTCGTCCTCGCCGGCGGCACCGGCTGGCTCCGCTCCGATCGCGAGGTCGGCGACTTCATCCTCGATGTGGAGCTCCGCCCCACCACCGAACGCTACGATTCCGGCCTCCTCTTCCGCGCCGGTCTCGAGGGCAAACCCTGGCCGTCCGAAGGCTGGCAGATCAACCTGCGCCGCGATATGTGGGGCGCCCTCGTCAAAGGCCACACCCGCGTCGCCTCCTCCCCCGTCGAAGGCCCCGATATCGAGGACGATACCCCCTGGTCCCACTTCCACCTCGAGGTCCGCGGATCCAAGGCGTCCCTCGACCTCAACGGCAAACGACTCTGGGAAACCGACACCATCGACCGCCCCCGCGGTTTCCTCGGTATCCAGGCCGAGGAACGCGCCTTCGAGTTCCGCAAACTTCGACTCCAAACCCTCGACTGATCCACCACCCCCCGCAGGTGCGCGGACTCCCTGCTCCTCCCCAGACCTCCCCTCAACCGCTTCGGGCATTACCTAGCGCAGGATTCTACTAAAAATTCCATCCACCGAGGCAGAAGACCGCCTTGCGTGATCGCGTAATGGCTCGGCAAGCTCCCCTTATGGGCAAGTTGTTGATGCTCTTGGGGGTGCTCGCATTCGTCGGAACCAGGGAGTCCGGAAACGTCCACGCGGCAGCCCCCAACCCCACGGCGTTCGGGTACCAGGGCCAACTGACCGAGGCGGGCCAACCCGCCAGCGGTTTGTTCGATCTCCAGGTCACCCTCTGGGATGCGGTCTCGGCCGGCACCCAGGTCGCCGGCCCGGTCACCAACCTGGCCACCCAGGTCCAGTCCGGTCTCTTCACCACCACCTTCGACTTCGGCGTCTTCCCCACCCCCGGCGCCCACTGGCTCGGCATCGCCGTCCGCCGCTCCGGCTCCACCCAGCCCTTCACCCCGCTCATCCCGCGCCAACCCCTCCTCGGCGTCCCCTTCGCCGGCCATGCCTCCGCCGCCACCGAGGCCGCCATCGCCCACACCCTCCGCCCCGCCCCCGCCACCCCCGGACTCCCGTCGGTCGCCATCGCCCACGATTCCACCCCCTTCCCCGGCGGCGTCACCTGGTACGACCCGTCCGGCAACATCGCCGCCGGCCTGGTGGCCAGCACCACCAGCCGCATGAATTTCTACCTCTCCAAACCGCTCTACTACTCCGGCGCCCCCGTCGTGGTCAGCTCCGGCTCCGGCGCCCGCCCCCCCATCGGCACCAACATCCTCCAGGTCCTCGGCAACGCCCAGATCGTCGGCAACCTCAAAGCCTCCGGTGGCATCGAGTTCGCCGACGGCTCCCGCCTCGACTCCGCCATCGCAGGCCTCCAACCCAACGTCATCTGGGTCTCCACCCTCGGCGACGACAAAACCGCCGTCCGCGGAAACCCCGCCCGCCCCTTCCGCAATATCGGCATCGCCGTCTCCAATGCCCTCTCCGGCGACGCCATCATGATCCTCCCCGGCCGGTACACGGTCCACACCACCCCCGAACTGGGCTCCGTCCGCATCGGCGCACCCATCCGCGCTGTCAGCCTCACCAACGTCACCATCGCCGGCTTCGGCGGCACCCCGGAAATCTACGCTCCCGACTTCGGCGACATCATCCAGGTCGCAAGCTGCTACAACCTCACCTTCCGCAACCTCCACCTCCGCTCCGACGCCTCCTTCCTCGCCGCCCCCCCGCACGGCCAAAGCGCCGGCATCTGCTTCCGCCCCGACGCCCCCGCCAACGCTCGAATCCTCATCGACAACTGCCGCTTCACCGGCGTCCCCCACGCCATCACCACCTTCGCCGCCCCAGCCGTCACCTGCGACCACCTCACGGTCCGCGACTGCGTGTTCGTCGACTGCGGCTGGACCAACGGCGTGCCCACCCTCGGCCAGGACGGCGGCGCCCTCACCGGCTTCGGCAACAACCTCCGCTTCGTCAACAACACCCTCGACGGCGCCATCCGCGGTATCGAGTTCTACAGATTCCCCGGCGACCCCGGCCACACCAACGCCATCATCTCCGGCAACATCTTCCTCAACTACTGGGACTGCGCGATCTGCAGCTTCGACGACGGCCCCGAACAAATGGCCACCCTCGACAGCGTCGTCATCGCCGACAACCTCTTCGAGGACGCCCCCAACGAGGCGCCCGGCGGCGAACACTCCGGCAGCGCCGCCATCCTCATCAACTCCGGTCGCCGCATCACCATCCGGGGCAACCTCATCAAGCGCGGCAAACTCTACGGCATCAAAGTCAGCGCCCTCACCGGCCCCCTCGATTTCGTCGACATCACCGCCAACGCTGTCTCCGATGTCGCCGGTCGCGGCATCCAGGTCAGCGACTACGGCCCCGGCATCCAACAGGTCCGCGTCGCCAACAACCGCGTCTGGGGCAACAGCGGCGGCGGGATCCTCGCCCAGGGCCGCTACCTCGATATCTGCTTCAACGATATCTCCGACAATTACCCCTACGGCATCCGCGTCGCCGAATCCCAGGTCGGCACCCCCACCACCGACAGCCGCGTCTACGGCAACTCCCTCATCGGCAACACCACCAGCATCGTCACCGAAGGCGTCTCCAACATCGTCATCGACGCCAACCACGTCATCGACCCCTCCCTCCCCGGCACCTCCCTCCCCGGCACCTCCCCCACCCGCGCCTCCGCCAATCCCGCGGCCCAACAGCCCAACCCCCGCAAACCCCTCGCCCCCTCCACCTCCAACCGCCGCGCCGACGCCATCGCCGCCTGGATGTCCACAGCCTCCCGCTGACCCCGCCCCTCCACCCCACCCACCCGCCACCCGAACTCACCACCCCCGCCGCAGCTCCCCAGGCTCCCGCCCCAGCTCACGCAACCGCCGCAAACTGAGCGCGGCGTGCCGCTTCGCCAACCGCACCCCCGCCTCGTCCGTCACCAACGGACAGTGGTGGAACCGCGGCACCTCCCACCCCAGCGCCCGGAACAACAGGATCTGTCGCGCCGTCGACACCAGCAGATCCGCCCCACGCACCACCTCCGTGATCCCCATCTCCGCGTCGTCCACCACGCAGGCGAGCTGATACCCCGGCACGTCATCCCCACGCCACACCACGAAATCACCGAAGTCCCGCCCCGCCACAAACCGCTGCACCCCATACCCCCCATCCTCAAACGTCACTTCCTCCCCGTCCGGCACCCGGAACCGCCACGCCACCCGCCCCGCCTCCCCTTCCCCAGCCACCCGCCCCCGACACGTCCCCGGATACACCGGCTCCTCGTCCGCCGCATGCGGCGCCGATGCCGCACCGGCAATGTCCCGCCGCGAACAGACACACGGATAAACCTTCCCCCCCTCCCGCAACCGCTCCAACGCCGCCCGATGCCGCGCCCTCCGCGCACTCTGCATATAAGGCCCCCACCCCCCTCCCACGTCCGGCCCCTCCTGCCACTCCAACCCGAACCAGCCCAGATCCTCCATCGCCGCCGCCACATACTCCGGCCGACACCGCGGCCCATCCAAATCATCCATCCGCAACACCAGCACCCCCCCGGCGCCTCGCACCCGCTCCTGCGCCACCCAGAACGTCCGCGCATGGCCCAAATGCAGGTAACCCGTCGGTGACGGCGCGATCCGCCCACGATACCCACCGCCCGTTGCCTGTCCCTTCAACACCCCCCCTCCTTCCCCCACCCGCCCCCCGGCCCGCAAGCCATTCCCACCCACCCCATCTCCACGCTTGCCCGGACCGCCCCCGCCGGAAACCTTCCCCACAGTCACCCCCCTCCCCGACTCACCCGTGAACTCACCGGCCACGGACCAGGACCCGGATGCCGCAGCCCTCGCCGCACTCCGCAAAGGCATCCGCAACCCCGGCGTCCCCCTCTTCTACACCCTCGGCCTCGCCCTCGTCGCCGCAGCCATGGTCCTCCTCCCCCTCGTCTACCTCACCATGGTCGCCGCCGCCGCCTACGCCGTCTTCTGGCACGCCACCACCCACTTCCATTGGCTCACCGGCTCCGGCAGCCCCCACTTCACCTTCCTCAAGTTCCTCGTCTACTGCACCATCCTCGCCGCCGGCATCGTCGTCGTCTTCTTCCTCCTCAAACCCCTCTTCGCCCGCCAACCCCGCCGCGCCCAACCCCTCGCCCTCCACCCCGGCGCCGAACCCCGCCTCTTCGCCTTCATCGAAGCCGTCTGCCGCGCTGTCCACGCCCCCAAACCCCGTCGCATCGACCTCGATTGCCGACTCAACGCCTCCGCCGGCTTCCGACGCGGCTTCTTCAGCTTCCTCGGCGACGACCTCGTCCTCACCCTCGGCCTCCCCCTCGTCGCCAACCTCACCGTCGATGAACTGGCCGGCGTCATCGCCCACGAGTTCGGCCACTTCACCCAGGGCCTCGCCATGCGCCTCGCCTACGTCATCGACCGCGTCAACTTCTGGTTCGTCCGCGTGGTCCACCAACGCGATGCCTGGGACGAAATCCTCGACGAAATGGCCGCCAACCCCGACGACTGGCGCATCGGCATCGTCGTCTGGATCGCCCAGGCCGGCGTCGGCCTCTCCCGCCTCCTCCTCCGCGCCTGCATGGCCGTCGGTGTCGCCATCAGCGGCTTCCTCTCCCGTCAGATGGAATACCACGCCGACGCCTGCGAAATCCGCCTCGCCGGCTCCGAAAACTTCGAACGCGTCACCCGAAAACTCGCCACCCTCTCCCACGCCCTCCAACACACCTACAAAGGCGTCCACCAGGGCTGGCAACACCAGGGCAACCTCCCCGACAACCTCCCCGAACTGATCCGCCGCGTCCACGACGACCTCCCCGACGACGTGGTCCACCGCATCCACGACACCCTCGGCCTCCACCGCACCCGCTGGTTCCATACCCACCCCTGCCCCGCCGCACGCATCCGCCGCGCCCGCCTCGCCGCCCAACCCGGCATCCTCTCCGACGACCGCCCCGCCGCCGCCCTCTTCGAACGTTTCGACGTCCCCGCCCGCCAGGTCACCGAACTGCACTACACCGACGACCTCGGCCTCCAGATCACCCCCGAGGCCCTCCTCCCCCTCGCACCCCTCCAGTCCGACCTCGACCCCGACAACACCCCCATCGCCTCCCGCCAGGGCTCCTACCGCGAACAGGCCCCGCCACCCCTCCGCCAAACCCTCCTCCTCAACGCCCCCGAACTCCTCCTCCCGCTCCCCCTCCAACCCCTCCCCAACCCCGCCCCACAACCCCCACCCGATACCCCCGAAACCGCCGCCCAACTGACCGACCTCGTCTCCAGCCTCGCCCTCGTCCAACCCCAGATCGCCGACCTCGCCCTCCACGCCCGCACCCTCGGCCCACGCCTCGCCTGGGGCGACGAACCGCCAGCCCACGACGTCACCTGCGCCCCCGATAACCCCGATAACCCCGACGAACGCCCAACCCCGGACCCCACCCCTCCCGCCGCCGACCGCCCCACCCTCCGACACGCCGCACGCGAAGTCATCGACGCCACCGCGCATCGCCTCAACCTCGGCCTCCTCCTCGCACTCCCCTCCCTCAACACCGCCGAAACCGAACACCTCGAGACCTTCCACGCCTGGCTCCGCGCCGCCCATGACGACTTCGAAATCCGCTCCGAACTGAGCCGAACCCTGCCCACACTCATCCGCGATTTCTCCAAGGCCTCCCTCAACGGCGACCCGCCCGATCCCCTCCTCCAACAGGTCCATCACATCCAATCCCAACGCGCCCGCCTCGTCACCGAACCCAAGGTCCACCCCCCCGAGGAAAACACCGCCCGCAAACTCCGCCTCGGCCCGCACGCCAACACCCTCCGCGAACTCGACGCCCTCGAACACGAAACCCGCGCCTGGTTCGCCACCTACCGCTTCGCCCTCTCCGGACTCTGGGAACTCGCCGGACGCGAGGAACGCCGCCTCTTCCCCGACCCACCCTCCACCTCCTGATCCAAACGCCGGAACGCCTGCGTCCACCCGTCAAACCGACACACGGCCCGCCACTCGCACCCGTCACAGGCCGTCCGCGCCCCAAGCCGATACGGCGACACCGCCACGTCCCCGGCCAGCAACTGCCCCCCCAGCATCCGAACCCGCTCCCGCACCCCGGCCAGCAACGCCCCGAAATCCCCGGGCTCCCGCCCATCCCCCTGCTTCGACGGCGTCCCATCCTTCCTCAGCTTGAAGGCAAACTGGCCGCTCGCCCCTCCGGCCGCCCCGCTGTCCAACACCGCCGCCGCATCCACCCGCAACCGCCCCCGATGCCGGTGCGGCGACGTCTCCGTCCCCTTCCCTCCTCGACCCTCCGACCTCGACCGCGCCCTGCCCCCATCCCCCATCAGCCCCACATAGAACATCCCCGCCAGCTCCGGCCGACTCCCCGCCCCCACCCCCGACCAGTCCAGCACGTCCGCCAGCGCCAGCGCGTACGCCGCCAACTGCAGATCAATGCCCGCCCCCAGCAGCCGCTCATCCATCAACCGCGGGCGCAGCTTGTAATCCACCACCACATACCACCCGCCACCCTCCCCGTCCCACATCACATCCACCCGGTCCACCTTCCCCCGGATCCGCAACACCCGCCCCTCCCCCACCTCCACCCGCCACGCCCGATTCCGCCCATCCCCGCCGAATTCCACCTCCGCCATCACCGGATCCATCCGGTACGCCCTCATCCACCCCACCAACACCCCCACCAGCGCCTCCAACCGCTCCACCACCCCGGCCGCCTCCCACCGCGACGCCGCACTCGCCACAAACACACCTCCCCCGTACCCCGCCAGGTGCCGCGCCGCCACCTCACCCATCAGCCGCTTCGCTTCCTCAGGCGTCCAGTCCCGCCACCGCCGCCCCCCCGCCACCGCCTCCCCGTGAAACCGCGCCAGCAACTCGTGCGCCAACGACCCCGTGTGCCGCCGATCCACCTCGAAGGTCGTCCGCTCCCGCCCCCGCAAACCGCGACTCACAAAAAACCGGAACGGACACGCCGCCAACCCTTCCAACGCACTCACCGCGACCTCCGGCTCCACCCCATACAAACCCGCCACCACCGCCCCCGATAATTCCCCGCTCTCCATCCCCTCCCGAAACCGCCGCACCCGCTCCCGTACCCCCACCCCACCCCCGCCCCCACCCCACAACCCTTCCATCCCCGTCCCGCCTCCCCGCGCCAACAACCAGGGCAACAGCTCCGATCCATGCTCCACCCGCCCCGCCACCTCCGCCTCCGTCATGCCCGCAACCACCCCCTCGTCCCCACCCGACTCCACCGCCACCCCCGGAAACATCACCCGCAACGACGCCACGAACGGCGAGGGCAACCGCAACCGCCCGCTCGCGTCCCGCTCCGACCACGTCACCACCACCCGCCCCGCCGACCGCGTCAGCGCCACATAACCCAGATACCGCTCGTGCCCCACCCGCCGCCGCCGATCCGCATCCAAGCCAACCCCCAGCATCGCCAACCGCTCGCGATCGTGCTCCCCCAGAATCCCGCCACCCCGCGCCACCGCAGGAAACACCCCGTCGTTCATCCCCAACACCAGCGCCAACCCCAGCTCCGGCTGACGTGATCGATCCACCGCCCCGATCATCACCTGGTCCTGCGACGGCGGTATCACCCCAGCGGTCAACGACACCAGCCCCGCATCCACGATCGCCACCCACTCCGACGCCGCCATCCGCGTGCCCTCGAACCCCCGCTCCAACCCGTCCAGCCAGATCTCCATCTGCTCCCAAACCGCGCCGTGAACCCGCGCCTGCAACTCCAACTGCCCCCCATGCCGCGCATCCGCCGCCGCCCACTCCTCCAGAACCTCCCTCACCCCAAGCCCACCCCAGAACGCCCGCAGCGCCGCCGCCACCTCAAACCCGTCCGGCTCACCCGCCAACGCCTGCCGCAACTTCCGGAACGGCCCCGCATGCCGCGCCGCCACCCGCCCCCACCCCGCAACACCACCGCCCCCAACCCCACCCTTCCCCTCACCCTCACCCTCTCCTTCGTCCCCACCCCCATCCCCAGCCCCCAGCCACGCCTCCGCCCCCATCCCCGCAGCCAACGCGTCGTTCTCCCACGCATCCACCACCTCCAACCCCGGCCCCGCCAACCCCGTCTTCATCGCTCCAAACCAGTCCTCGTGCCTCGGCGCATACGCCGCCAACCGCAGCCCGCACCGCGTCAACTCCGCCATCGGGTGATGCGCCAACGACTCCCGCCGATCGATGAAGAACGGAATGCCATACCGCAAAAACACCCGCCTCAACACCGCGTCCCGCTCCTCCAACGCCCGCACCAGCACCGCCACTTCCCGAAATCGCCCCCCCCCACGCACATGCCGCCAAACCTCCCGCGCCGCCACCTCCGCCTCCCGCTCGAAATCCGAACAGGCCACCAGCCGCAGACGCCTCGAACCATCCTCCCCCGCCAGCCCCGACGCCTCCCGCGGATGCGTCCACGCCGCCTCCAGATGCGCCAGCGCCGGCGCCCCCGCAAACCGCCCGACCCCCTCCCGCCGCCCCAGCACCTCCGCCACCACCCCCACCCCCTCCAATCCCGCCAGCCGCGTATGCACCCGCCTCACGGTCTGCCCCACCACCGCCCACGTCGACAACCACGGCGGATCCTCCCGCACCTCGTCGTCCACGCAAAACGCCAGCGTCATCGACCTCGACACCCGCGCGACCGCCGCGAGCAACTCCACCTCCTGCGGTGTCATCTCCGCAAAGCCGTCCAGCCACACCCCCTCGAATCGCAGACTCCCCGCCGCCTCCCTCACCCGCGCCGCCGCCACCTCCGCCAGTTGATCCCCGTCCCACAACCGATGCGCCGCCAGCCAATCCCCATACGCACGCCCCAGATCCGCCAGGTCCCGCAGCTTGTCCGCCAGCGACCGCCGCTCCCCGGCCACCTCGTCCGCCACCTCCTCCAACCGCCCCGGCGTCACCCGATGCCGCGTCAGCTCCCGCAGCGTCCCGCTCAGTTCCCGCGCAAACCCCGCCATCCGCGCCGACGCCCGAAACACCCGCAGCCGCGGCTGATGCCACCGCAGCAACGCCCGCAACACCATCACCCGCCCTTCCTCGTCCAGTAACTCCACCCGCCCCGCCTGCTCCAACACCATCCGCGCCAAACGGTCGAACGAGAGAATCTGCAGCCGCGTCCACCCCGATATCCCCCCGCCTCCCAGCAACTGCCGCTCCAACTGAAAGGTCGACTGCTTCGGCGCCAGCATCAGCAACGGCCCACCCTCGGGATCCCGCCGAAGCTCCGCCCGGATCTCCTCCAGACACCGGTGCGTCTTGCCACTCCCCGCCGGGCCCAGGACAAACCGGATCTCCACGCGCCCCTTCCCCTCCCTACGCCCCGGGCCGGCCCAGACGCATGAAGTTCGCAATCATCCGCCGCCCCTCCTGCGTCAGAATGCTCTCCGGATGAAACTGCACCCCCCAGATCGGATACTCCCGATGCCGCAACCCCATGATCTCCCCAGGGTCCTCCTCGCACCACGCGGTGATCTCCAGACAGTCCGGCAGGGTCTCACGCCGCACCACCAGCGAGTGATACCGCGTCGCCGTGAACGGATCCGGCATCCCCTCGAACAGATCCTTCCCGTCATGCCGGATCCGCGAGGTCTTCCCGTGCATCATCCGATGGTTCACCACCACCTCACCCCCGAAGGTGTGCCCGATGCACTGATGCCCCAGACACACCCCAAGCAACGGCACCCGCGGCCCAAACTCCCGGATGATCTCGTTCGACAACCCCGCCTCCCTCGGCGAACAGGGACCCGGCGACACCACGATCCGCTCCGGATCCAACGCCCGGATCTCCTCCAGGCTGAGTTCGTCGTTCCGATGCACCCGAACATCCGCCTGCAGCTCCCCGAAATACTGCACGAGGTTGTACGTGAAGGAGTCGTAGTTATCGATGACCAGCACCATGCGCGCGGCCGCACGCTAGCCGCACGCCGCCAAATGAAAAGGGGAACCTGCCCTCACCCCGCCTCCAAACCGCTTGAATGCCCTCCCCGTCCCGCCAGTCTCATCCCTCGGAACCTCGCATGAAAACCACACCGGCACGGCAACCCATCACCGCCGTCGCACTCACCCGCACCCTCACCCTCACCCTGAGCCTCACGCTCGCGGCCCTCACCCCGGGTTGCGTCGTCAGCATCGGCGGCCAGAACCGCACCCCGCCCCCACCCCCGCCCCGCCAGGAACCGCCCAAACCCAACCCCGTCGTCGTCGTCCCCAGCCTGCCCGAGGACACCGCCACCCTCGCCGAAATCGACGCGATCGCCGGCCTGAGCTTCGAAAACACCAAGACCCAGGGTTTCCTCCCCGTCGCCTCCCGCCCCGGCCTCTCCCCCGCCGCCCAGGTCCACCTGGTCAACACCTCCCTCCGCTCCCTCAGCTTCGAACACAGCAAGGTCACCGTCCTGCTCGCCGTCATCGCCAACCCGTCCTTCAACCCCGCCACCAAGGAAGCCATCCTCCGCCAGTTGGATATGCTGGCCTTCGAAAACTCCAAGGCCACCGTGCTCAACGCCATCCAACAGGGCCACCCCACCACCACCCCCTGACCCGACCCCACGCCGCCCCCACCCCCATGACCCAACCCGTCCCGACCCGCCCCCGGCTCCGGGCCTCCCTCGCCCTCGCCCTCACCCTCCTCCTCCCGGGCCTCCCCACCCCCAACAGCCACGCCGCCGAATCCTCCCCAGCCTCGGACCCCGAGACCGGCGCCTCCCCAGCCCCGTCCCCAGCCCCGCCAACCGCCCAGACCGTCCTCCAATCCCTCCGCCCCGAACACCCACGCGTCCTCGCCACCCGCACCGACTTCGACCGCCTCCGCACCAACCTCACCACCGATCCCAAACTCAACGCGTGGTGGACCAAACTCCGCGCCGACGCCGATGCCATGCTCCCGGCACCGCCGGCCCGCTATGAAATCCCCGACGGCCTCCGCCTGCTCGGCGTCAGCCGCCGCGTCCTCCATCGCGCCTACCACCTCGGCCTCGCCTGGCAGCTCACCGGCGACCGCAAATACGCCGACCGCCTGGCCCGCGAACTGGAGGCGGTCGCCGCCTTCAAGGACTGGAACCCCCGCCACTTCCTCGACACCGCCGAGATGGCCCACGCCTTTGGCATCGCCTACGACTGGTGCCACGAGGCGTTCTCCCCGGGACAACGCGCCTCGTTCCGCTCGGCCCTGGTGGCCAAGGCCCTCGAACCCGCCCTCCAGATCCACCGCGACGCCGCCTCCCGCGGAGGCTGGCCCCGCGCCAAACACAACTGGAACCAGGTCTGCAACGGCGGCATCACCCTCGCCGCCCTCGCCATCGCCGAGGATGCCCCCGAGCTGGCCGCCGAACTCACCGCCGCCGCCGCCGCGTCCATCCGCATCCCCATGGCCGAATTCGCCCCCGACGGCGCCTGGGCCGAAGGCCCCGCCTACTGGAACTACGCGGTCATCTACAACGTCGCCCTCCTCGCCGCCTTCGAATCCGCCCTCGCCACCGACTTCGGCCTCTCCCAGGCACCCGGCTTCTCCGAAACCGGCCACTTCCCCATCCACATCACCGGCACGTCCGGACGGACCTTCAACTACGCCGACGGCCGCGACGGCCTGCTCCGCGCTCCCCACATGTTCTGGCTGGCGCGCCGCTTCCAACAACCCGCCTTCGCCCGCTACGAACGCGACGCCGCCACGCCCCACCCCCTCGACCTGGTCTGGTACGACCCCGCCCTCGCCGATCGCCCCGCCCCGCCCCTTCCCCTCGACCGACACTTCCGCGGCTCCGAGGTCGTCACCCTCCGCGGCGCCTGGCCCTCCACCAACACAACCCCCGCCGACGCCAAACGCGCCGTCTTCATCGGCTTCAAAGGCGGCGACAACAAAGCCAACCACAGCCACCTCGACCTCGGCTCCTTCGTCCTCGATGCCGCCGGCTTCCGCTGGGCCTCCGACCGCGGCGCCGAGGACTACAACCTCCCCGGTTACTTCGGCAACCAACGCTGGTCCTACTACCTCACCCGCGCCGAAAGCCACAACACCCTCGTCATCAACCCGGACTCCCTCCCCGATCAGGACCCCGCCGCCGCCGCACCGATCGTCCGCTTCGCCACCCGCCCCCACGAAGGCCTCGCCGTCGCCGACCTCTCCGCCGCCTACGCACGCCACGCCTCACGCGTCCATCGCGGCATCGCCCTCCAATCCAATCGGTCCCAGGTCCTGGTCCAGGACGAAATCGAGGCCGGCAAACCCGTCGACGTGTGGTGGAACTTCCACACCTTCGCCCGAATCGAAACCCGGGGCCGACAGGCCACCCTCACGCTCGGCAGGGAACGCCTCCACGCCTCCATCCTCGCCCCCGCCGACGCCACCTTCACCACCCTGCCCCCGCTCCCCTTCCCCCTCTCACCCCAGCCCACCAACCAAACCAGGCTCGGTGGCTCCCGTCTCGTCATCCACCTGAAACAGGTGCTGAACCCACGCCTCGCCGTCCTCCTCGTCCCCCTCACCGGCGACGCCCAGCCTCCCGATCTCCAGGACAGCCCGCTGAAACCGCTCGCCGACTGGCAGTAGCCATCCCATCGCCCCGGCGAAGGCCCTCAGGCCCGCCCCGCCAGCAACCGGCGCAATTCGCCCACCGGGTCGTCCACCAACCGGGCCGTCACCGCAAACCGCTTCACCCGGCTGGTCGGCAGCCGGAACTTCAGGTCGCGGAACACCCGCTCGCAGACGGTCATCAAACCGCGCGCGCCGGTCGCTTCCGCCCCGGCCAGTTGCGCCAGCCTCCGCAATCCGTCGTCCTTGAACTCCACTTCGATGCCGTACGCCTCGAACGCACGCTCGTACTGGTGGATCAGGCTGCTCTCACTCTTCCGCAGCACGTCGAACAGATCCTCCTCGTCCAACCCGTGGCACGCCACCCGCACCGGCAGACGCCCAATGAACTCCGGCTCCAACCCGTACTCGATCAGGTCCGGCGTCGTCATCCGCGCCAGCAGCCAGTCCACGTCGTCCAACCGCCGCGCCATCCCCCGTGAGGGCTTCTCCTCCCCGCCCTTCCGCCCCGCACGCCGCGCCTCCGCCTCCTGCACCCGCAGCAACCGCTGCCGGATCAGGTCCGCCATCCCGGAAAACGCCCCGCTCACGATGAACAGGATGTGCCGCGTGTTCAGCGTCTCCGCCGCCGGCACCCCGCCCCGCATCGCCGCCATCGCACTCTGCAACTGCCCGGTGACGTCGTTCGGCGACACCAACGGCACGTCCCCGTCCTCCATCAGCTTCAGCAGGTTCGTCTGCACCCCGCGCCCCGACACATCGCGCCCCGCCCCAGGCAGCCGCGTCGCCAGCTTGTCCACCTCGTCGAGATAGATGATCCCGTGCTCCGCCTTGCGCGCGTCATTCCCCGAACGCCGGTACAGGTCCCGCACCAGGTCGTCCACGTCTCCCCCCACATACCCGGTCTCGCTGAACTTCGTGGCGTCCGCCTTCACGAACGGCACGCCGATCAGGTCCGCCGCCGAACGTATCAGGTGCGTCTTCCCCACGCCCGTCGGACCCAGCAGCAGCACGTTCTGCTTCTGGTAGTGCGGCGTCGCCCGCCCCTCCCGCGACATCCGCACATGCTGGAAATGATCGCACAACGCCACGCTCAACACCTTCTTCGCCTCCCGCTGGCCGATGACAAACCGATCCAGATGCCGGGCGATCGCCTGCGGCCGCAGATCAAAGTGGAAACCCGCCGACGGCGCGGCGGTCGCACTCACGCCGGGCTTCGAGGTGACGTCGTCCCGCCGCGGCCGTGGGGTGCGGATGCGCTCGGGAATGCCCTCGGTCACAGGACCCAGGGCGTCGGGATGGCCGGATTCGTCGGGGAACATGGAGGAGTCCAGGGGATGTCAGGCCGGGGGACGATCGGACCCCGGGGCGCACACGCACCCCGGGGTCCAGGAATCCTCCCACAACCGTCAGTAGCGGTAGTGCTCGGGCTTGTACGGTCCCTCGGGGGACACACCCAGGTATTCAGCCTGCTTCTTGCTGAGCTTGGTGAGCTTCACCCCGATCTTCTCGAGATGCATGCGCGCCACCTCCTCATCGAGCTTCTTCGGCAGCCGGTACACCGTCTTCTTGTACTTGTCCCGGTTCTGCCAGAGGTCGATCTGCGCCAGGGTCTGGTTGGTGAACGAGTTCGACATCACGAAGCTCGGATGCCCGGTCGCACACCCCAGGTTCACCAACCGCCCCTCCGCCAGCAGGTAGATGCTCCGGCCGTTCGGCAGATAGTACCGGTCGTACTGCGGCTTGATGTTCTCGATCCGCACACCCTTGGCCCGCTTCAGGGCGTCGACCTGGATCTCGTTGTCGAAGTGCCCGATGTTGCAGACGATCGCCTGGTCCTTCATCCCGAGCACGTGCTCCACGGTGATGACGTCGCAGTTGCCCGTGGTGGTGACGTAGATGTCGCCGGTGCCCAGGGTGCTCTCGATGGTGTTGACCTCGAAACCCTCCATCGCCGCCTGCAGGGCGTTGATCGGATCGATCTCGGTCACGATCACCCGCGCCCCATACGCCCGGAGCGAATGGGCGCTGCCCTTCCCCACATCCCCATACCCGCAGACCACCGCCACCTTGCCCGCGATCATCACGTCCGTCGCCCGCTTGATGCCGTCCGCCAACGACTCCCGGCAGCCGTAGAGATTGTCGAACTTCGACTTCGTCACCGAGTCGTTCACGTTGATCGCCGGCACCAGCAGCTTGCCCTGCTCGGCAAGCTGGTACAGCCGGTGAACACCCGTCGTCGTCTCCTCCGACACGCCGCGCCATTCCTTCACGATCCGCGTCCAAAGACCCGGATGCTCCCGCGCGGTCCGCTTCAGCAGCGCCTTCACCACCGAAACCTCGTGGTTGTCGCTCGGCTCGTTCACCCACTTGCTCCCCTTCTCCATCTCGTACCCCTTGTGGATCAGCAGGGTCACGTCCCCGCCGTCGTCCACCACCAGCTCGGGCCCCTTGCTGCCCGGGTGCAGGATCGCCTTCAGCGTGAGCTCCCAGTACTCCTCCAGCGTCTCACCCTTCCAGGCAAACACCGGCACCCCGGCGGCCGCGATCGCCGACGCCGCATGGTCCTGCGTCGAAAAGATGTTGCAGCTCGCCCACCGCACCGACGCCCCCAGCTCCACCAGGGTCTCGATCAACACCGCGGTCTCGATCGTCATGTGCAGCGAGCCGGTGATCCGCACGCCACGAAGCGGCTTCTGCTTCGAATACTTCCGCCGCACCTCCATCAGCCCGGGCATCTCGTGCTCCGCAATCGCGATCTGCTTCCGACCCCAGTCGGCCAGCGCAATGTCGCGCACAATGTAGTCGGACCCCTCGGGCGTCCGCGCCGCATAGGCGGCAAGATTCGCGGTCGCAGCGCCCACCTCCGCCAGCACAGCGGCGGCGGCAACGGTCTTCTTCGCTTTCGGCATATCGTCTCGGTTCGGTTTCTCGCAGGTTCTCAGCAAATCAGGGCCGCGGTCGCAACGGTCGGGAACGGCTCATCCATCCGCCACCCCACACCCGCCGGCCTGGGCCCCGCTCGATCAGCGCGCCGCCTTCTGCAGCGCCTTCACCTTGTCCGTCGCCTCCCACGTCAGATCCCCGTCCGTCTTGCCGAAGTGCCCGTAGTTCGTGGTCTTCGAATAGATCGGCCGCAGCAGATCCAACTGCTTCACAATGTCCGCCGGCTTGAAACTGAACACCCGCTGCACCGCGTCGGTCACCGCCTCGTCGGTCAACCCCTCCTGCGCCGTCCCAAAGGTGTTCACATACACACTCACCGGATCGGGATACCCGATGGCATAGGCGAACTGCACCTCGCACCGCTTCGCCAACCCAGCCGCCACCACGTTCTTCGCCACGTAACGACCCATGTACGCCGCACTCCGGTCCACCTTCGAAGGGTCCTTCCCCGAAAACGCACCACCACCATGCCGCCCCCACCCACCGTAGGTGTCCACGATGATCTTCCGCCCCGTCAGCCCCGAATCCCCCTGAGGCCCACCCACCACGAACCGGCCGGTCGGGTTGATCAGATACAGCGTGTCCTTGGTCAACAGCTCCTTCGGCAACTGCTTCTTGATCACCTGCTCAATGCAGAATTCCTCGATCGTCTTGTGCTTCACGTCCGCCGCGTGCTGCGTCGAAATCACCACGTTGGTGATCCGCACCGGCCGGTCGTCCACGTACTCCACCGATACCTGCGACTTCGCATCCGGCCGCAGCCACGGCGCCAGCTTCCCAGCCTTCCGAATCCGCGTCAGCTCACGCCCCAGCCGATGCGCAAACATGATCGGCGACGGCATCAGCTCCGGGGTCTCGTCACAGGCATACCCGAACATCAATCCCTGATCCCCCGCCCCCTGCTCCGCCTTCTTCTTCCCCTCCGCCGCCTTCGCATCCACCCCCTGCGAAATGTCCGGCGACTGCGTCGTGACATACAGGTTCACGAAGATCCGGTCGGCGTGAAACACGTCGTCGTCATGCACGTACCCGATCCCACGCACCGCCTCCCGAGCAATCGCCGCATAATCCAGCTTCGCCCGCGTGGTGATCTCCCCACCCACCACCACCACGTTCGACTTCGCGAACGTCTCGCAGGCCACCCGGCTCCGCTTGTCCACCGCCAGACACGCGTCCAGCACCGCGTCGGATATGGTGTCGCACACTTTGTCAGGATGGCCTTCGCCAACGGACTCGGACGAAAAGATGAATCGCTTGCTCATTCGCTCAGGGTTGTCGTTGACCCCGCTTGCCCAGGGTCGTATTAACGTATCCGGATTCGACGATACGTTCCGAAACCCGCGCGTCAAACCCGTTTTTCCGTCGTCCATGGCCCGCACCCTCAAGAGCCTCCGCGCCCTCGCCGACCCCACCCGCCTCCGCATCCTCGCCCTCCTCGAACGCGGCGAATTGTCGGTCCACGAAATCCAGCTGGTCACCAGCCTCGTCCAATCCCGCATCTCCACCCACCTCGCCCTGCTCCAGGAGGCCGGCCTCGTCCGGTCCCGACGCGAAGGCAAACGCGCCTTCTACCGCCTCGCCGATTCCGGCGACCCCCACCTCGCCGACAACCTCCAGCTGGGACTGCGCGCCGCCCGCGAACTGCCGGAACAGGAGGCGGATTCCATCAACCTCCGCAGGGTCCTCGCCCTCCGCGAGAACCAGGCCCGCGTCCTCTTCAACCAGGTCGCCGGCCGGTTCGACCGCAGCTACGGACCCGGCCGCTCCTGGCAGGCCTTCGGCCAACTGCTCCTCCGCATCCTCCCCCCGCTCACCGTCGCCGACCTCGGCTCGGGCGAGGGACTTCTCAGCGAATTGCTCGCCCTCCGCTGCCGCAAGGTCATCGCCGTCGACAATTCCGAAAAGATCATCGCCTTCGGCGCCGCCAAGGCCCGCAAGGCAGGCCTCAAGAACCTCGAGTTCCGCCACGGCGACCTCCAGTCCCCGCCCATCGACCCCGAGTCCGTGGATGTGGTCATTCTCAGCCAGGCACTCCACCACGCCGAGGACCCCGCCGCCGCCATCCGCTCCGCCCACACCATCCTCCGCCCCGGCGGACAGATCCTCATCCTCGACTTCCGCCAGCACGGCATCGAACAGGTCCGCGAACTCTACGGCGACCGCTGGCTCGGCTTCCCCGAAAGCGACCTCACCGCCTGGCTCGAACAGGCCGGCTTCCATCACATCGACGTCTCCCTCGTCGCCCGCGAGGAGGAACCTCCCCAGTTCGAAACCCTCCTGGCGTCCGGCACGAAGTAGCCCCCACACGGTCAACCGGCCACCCGGCCAGCCCGCCGGCCCATCCTCCGGCGAACCCGAGTTTCGGCATGCATTCCGCCCCCGCCTCGGCATGCTCGCCCCCACCATGACGCCTCCCTCCATCGCCCCCTTGCTGCGCCGCCTCGCCGTCCTCGCCCTCCCCGCCGCGCTGCTCACCCTCAACCCCGCCACCAACACCCGCGCCGCCGCACTGCCCGACACCGTCGGCGTCGGCATCCAGCCCATCCCCGGCGCCATCGTCCTCTTCAACGGCTCCCGCGAAAGCCTCGACGCCAACTGGACCTACTGGGAAGGCCCGCGCTTCAAATCCTCCCTCCCCATCAAGTGGAAGATCGTCCCCGACCCCGTCGACTCGGGAACCGTCCTCATGACCGACGACCCCGCCGCCGCGGGCGGCGTCTACGGCGCCGCCGATATCGTCACCAAACAGGCCTTCCGCGACTTCCGCCTCCATATCGAATTCCTCGTCATGCAGCCCGGCGGCAACAGCGGCGTCTACCTCCAGAACCGCTACGAGATCCAGATCCTCGACGGCGACAAGACCTCCCACGGCATGGGCGCGGTCATCAACGAAACCCCCTCCCCCTACCACGCCTACAATGGCGTCGGAAAATGGAACGCCTACGACGTCTACTTCCGCGCCGCCCGCTTCAAGAACGGCCGCCGCGTCGAGAAGGCCCTCGTGACCGTCTACTTCAACGGCCTCAGGGTCCACACCAACCAACCCATCAACCAGGTCTGGGGCGGTCCCAACTCCGGCATCGACGGCGGCAATGACGGCGGCAAGGGCATCACCGACATCCCCGGCGGCCTCAAACTCCAGGCCGAAGGCCACGACGTCCGTTACCGCAACATCTGGATCAAGCCCCTCGACATCACCGCCTTCAATACCGACCTCCAGGACTGACCCCCGCCTCCTCCACGCCACCCGGCTCCGGACGCCACCAGGCGTCCAACGCCCCCGTCATCCGCCGCACCCTCCGCCCACGCGCCGGCGCCAGATTCGTCCGCTCGAACGGATCCCGCTCGAGATCGTACAACTCCACCTCCGCCCCCGGCTCGTTCCAAGGCGCCGGAACAATCAGCTTCCACCTCCCCTCCACCCGCCATCGCCACCGCAACCCGCTCGATGGCCGGTCGAGGTCCACACCGTCATGGGTGAAACAGGCCCCCGATACACCCCCCCGCCGCCTCACCAGCCCTGACTCCCGCAAATCCACCCCAGGCAACCCCTCCGGCACGCTCGCACCCGCAGCCGCCAGGATCGTCGGCATCAAATCCAGACTGCTCACCGGCACGTCCACCCGGCCCGGCTCCACCCGCCCGGACCAGCGGACCAGAATCGGCGTCCGCAACCCGCCGTCGTATGGCGATTGCTTCGACTTCGCCGCATACCGCCCGGTCGCAGGATCGGTGATCCATCCGTTGTCCGCCACGTACACCACCAGGGTGTCCCGCCCCAACCCCCGCGCCTCGACGGCGTCCAGCAACTCCCCGCAGGTGGCGTCAAACCACTCCACCATCCCCCAGTAACGCGCCACCGCCGCCGACGGCGCCACCGACCGGTACCGCGCGAGATACTCCTCCGGCGGCGTGTGCGGATCGTGCGGCATCATGGGCGCGTACCACACCATCCACGGACGCCCCTGCCGCCCCGCCTCGTCCATGAACTCCAGGATCGGTCGCAGCGTCTTCCGCCCGATCTCCAACCCCGCGTCCCCGTGCCGCCCCCCGCGATCCTCGTCCCCCACGGTCATCCCGTGGGTGAACCCGCCCCGCGAATAGTGCCCCTGCCACCATTTCCCACTCTGAAAACTGAGATACCCGCGCTCCGCCAACAGCCGCGGCAGGGTCGGAACCTCCTCCAGAAACCGCGCCATGCGCTCGCGCCCCTCCCGATACCCGGCACTGGCATAATACGCCGCCGCAGGCATCCCCTTGGGACGCGGCGGATCGTTGCACACCACGCGATGCCGGTGCGGCGGCAGACCCGTCAGGATCGACGCCAGACTCGGACAACAGAGACTCGACGGAACATACCCCCGGGTGAACGTCAGCGACTCCGCCGCAAGCCGGTCCAACCGCGGCGTCCGCACCTGGGCGTGCCCCATGAACCCATAGTCCGTCCACGCATGATCGTCCGAGACGATCAGCAGCACGTTCGGCGCCCCCGCCCCGCGCCCTTCCACGGCCTGCCCTTCCGCGGCCCACGCCCCGCCCGTCAGCCAGAACACCCACAGCCCCAGAACCGCCAACGCCGCCCTCATCGTTCCCCCTCCCCGTTCCCGGCCGCGTAGCCACGGTCCCGCAGCAGACCCGTCAGATCCCCCCGCAACTGCCGGAAACCTCGCCATCGGTGAAAGGTGATGTGGTTCGCATCATGACACCCGTGCGCCCCGCCATAGACGTCGTCGTGCGCCGTCCGCACCAACCCGATCAGGTCCTCCCCGTCAAACTGCCAGTCCGGGTACTGATACCCGTGGTTCACCCGGTCGGGATGATGCAGCAACACCGCCCGCACCTCCCAGTTCCGCAGATCCTCCGACCTCAGCAGCACCAGCGTGTTCCGGGTCCGTTCCACGTTCCCTCCCCGTTGCTCCGGCGGAATCCCGTTCGCCAGACTCCAGTACACCCCCAGCTTCGGATCCCTCCGCACGGTGAACTTCTTGCACCCTCCGGGAAATGGAATGAACCCCGTCTCCGGATCGAACCGGGCCTCCCTCCCGTCCGAATGAATCGAGATCCACGCCGCCTTCTCGTCCGGATCCCGGTAGTCCGCCCGCAACAGGTTCACCAGCGTCCCGTCCGGCGCCACCACCGCGTTCCCCTCCAGCCACCCCCCGAACCTCCCCCCCAGCCAGCCGGGGTCCCGCCCCAGCCGCTCACTCTGACGCCACGCCGACGCATCCAGCAGATCGGCATCCACCGGCACCGACATCATGAACGACCGGAAATTGCTCCCCCAACCCCCGGGCCCCATCACGTCCTCGAACGCCCGCCACAACCTCCCCCCATGCTCCAACACCGGCGTCGGCGCACAGTGATACCGCGCGTCCCACAACAACCGCCCCGTCCGACCATCCTTCGGCTCCGTCCACGTCCGCCCCCCGTCCCGCGACCTCCGGATCACCACGTCCCCGTCCTGCCGGCTCGTCCCGATCAGATACAACGCCCCACGATGCACGAACACCGTCGACCAGAACCCTCCCCGAAACTCCGCCCGCCTGCCCCACGTCAATCCCCCGTCGCTCGACCCATGCACCGCCACGCGATCCCCCGTGGTCCCGGGCCCGAAGAAATCGTGCGTCGCCACCAGGTCCCCGTCCGGCAATGCGACCAGGCTCGGCGACCCGAGATAGATCCGCGACGCGGCCGGAGAATGGGCCACCACCACCCCCGGCGGCTTCGACGGCACCGCCGCCGATCCCGGCTCCGCCGCCATGCTGCCCGGGGCTCCAGCCCCGAACGCCGCCAGCCACAGGGCCACGACACCCACCGCCGTTGCCGCACCGCGCCTCACGCCTTTCCCGCGCACCCTCGCACGAGCCCGCGCACAAGCCGTCCATCCTGCCCTGCCACGAACCGGGATCATGCCGAAGCTTGAACCCGCCGCCGCGCCCTTGGCCAGCCGCGTTTCAATCAGGCCAGCCCCAGCGGACCGGCGTCGCAGTACCGCGGGTTCCCGAAGGTCTTCAGCTCATGCCCAAAGGCATGGGCGATCGCCAGCCAAAGCCGGTTGTGCGGCTCGTTCCGGAACCGCAGCGAACGACCGGCCTTGAAGCCCAGCCCTCCGCCGACCAACACGAACGGGATGTTGTCCAGGGTGTGGCTGTTGCCCTTCCCGAGCTCGTTGGTCCACAGGATCGTGGTGTGATCGAGCATCGTTCCCTCCCCGCCGGGCTCGGGCACCGAATCCAGCTTCCGCGCCAGCGCGGCAATCTGCTCGCAGAACCAGACATTGATCTTGGTGAGCTTCTCCTGCGACCCCTCGTTCAGGTCGGGATCATGCGAGAGCGAGTGGTGCCCCTCGTCCACCCCCAGCCAGCGCATCCGCGCCTGCCCCACGGAATTGGTGAACTGCAGCGAGGCGATCCGCGCCATGTCGTTGGCAAAGGCGTTCACCAGCAGGTCGGTCTGCATCACCGTCACCCTCGGCATGTCGTCGTTGTCCGTCGAAACCCCCGGCTCCAGCACCGGCGCGGCATGGTCGAGCTTCTGCCGCGAGGCCGCCCGAAGTTCCTCCTCCATCTCCCGCACGAAGGTGGCGTGCTTCTCCAAAAGCGCCTTGTCCTCCCGCGCCACCCGCGACTCCAGCCGCCGCAGATCCTCCCGCACCGGATCCAGCACGCTGCGCAACACCTCCCGGTCCTGCATCTGCCCGTACAGCTTCTCGAACACCCCGTACGGATCCGACACCGGCGCGACCGGCTGGTTCGGCGCCGCATAGGTCCAGCGGGTCCACGGATCCGCCCGGTGCGGCACCGCCACCCCGAGCTCCAGCGATCCAAACCGCGTCCGCGTCCCCTCACGCCCCTGCAGGAACTTCCTCAACTCCTGGTCGATCGACGGACCGCTCGCCCACCCGGCCGGCGTGTCCGACCCACCCTGGATGTTCCCCGGAAACAGCTCGATCGCGGTCAGAAGACAGCTCATCCCCCGCATGTGCCCGTCGCCATCCCCACGGATCTTGTTCGACAACCCCTTCAACACCAGCGTCCGGTCCTTGAACGACTCCAAGGGCGCCAGGATCCGCTTGAACCGGAACTCCGCACCCTCCTCGTCCGGCCAGAATTCGTTCGGCACCGTCCCGTTCGGGGTGAACACGAAGATCATCCGCTGCCTCGGCCCCGCGGCCCCGGCAACACCAAGACTCGGCAGCCCCGAAAGAAACGGAACCGCCATCGCCGAGATCCCGAGATCCCGGAGGAAACGCCTGCGCGTGGTGTCATTCATGATGGGTCGTCGCACTGAGTTGTGTCTCAAATCCATATCCCGCCGCCACGGTCGCCACCTCGACGAGCAACCGCCGGATGTGATGTCCGTTCTCCCCGAATGCCCCGTCCAGCCGCGCCAGGGTCTCCGCCCCGAACGCCGCCGGCGGTTGCTTGATGCTGTATTGGAAGAGCTGCCTCACAAATCCCCGCCGCGCATCCGGACTCTCCGCCGCATGCCCCGCCAGATCCCGCGCCCGGCTCAGCCGCAACACGTCCCCGTCCACGGTCGTGTACTCCGCCTCCGCATTCACCGGCTTCGAATTGTCCTCCGTCCGCACCCGCCCCACCGCGTCGAAATGCTCCAGGCTGAACCCCAGCGGGTTGATCGTCGCATGACACCCCATGCAGTTGTCCCCCTTCGTCAGCTCCGTCACCTTCTCCCGCATCGTCAGCGTCGGGTCGAACCGGTCGTCCATGAACACGATCGCCATCGGCGGCGGCTTCAGAAACCGCCCCAGCACGTTCCGCGTCAGAAACACCCCGCGGTGAATCGGCGAGGTGGACCGGTGATACGCCAGCACCGACAACAGGAACGGATGGGTCAGAATCCCCGCACGCTCCTTCGGATCCACCGACACCCGCGTGAACCCCTCGCCCACCGGCACCACCTCCGGCTTGTAACCATAGAAATCCGCCATCCGCCGGTTCACGAAAAGATAGTCCGCCAAGAGCAGCTCCCGGTAATCCGATGCGTCGCTCCACACGACATGCTCCACGAACACCTCGATCGACCGCCGCAGATCCGCCACCAGCGCGTCGTCAAACCCCGGAAACGCATCGGCATCCTTGCTGACGTCCTCCGCCTCCTCCATCCGCAGCCAGTGCTGGAAAAAGCTCCGCAGCTTCGCCCGCGTCCGCGCATCCGCCATCATCCGCTCCGCCTGCGCCCGCACCTGCTCCGGTGTCCGCAATTCCCCACGCCCGGCCGCCTCCAGCAGGGCCGCGTCCGGCAACGAATCCCACAGCGCCAAGGCCAGCCTCGCCGCCACCCGGTAGTCCCCTGCCCCATCCCCCAGCTCCGGATACAGAAACCGCGGCGACGACAACACCCCCATCACCACCCGCTTGAACGCCTTGTCCACGTTCGATTCCCCCTCGAACGCCCGATCCACATACGCCGCCTTCAACTCCCCGCTCAGCGGACGCCGAAACGCACGCTCGGCAAACACCGCCGAAAACCCACGCACCGCCTCCTCCCACCGCTCACTCTCCCGCCGCGCCCCCGCAAGCCCCTCCAACCGGTCCACCAACCCGTTCGCCACATCCACCGACGCCTTCAACACCGCCTCCTGCCACGCCTTCGACACCGCCGTCCCCCGCTCATACCCCAGACTCGCGTCATCCGGCGGAAACGCCGTCCCCACCACAAACACCGAACTCGAATTCTCCGGCGACAGATGCTCCGCCCCCAACACCGACCACACCCCGTGCGGCGGCTTCCACTCCAGCCGCACCGACGCCACCGAATCCATGAACTTGAAGTAGTCCACCCGGATCGGATAGCTCCGCCCCCCCAGCAGATAAAGCCGCGCCACCCCCTCCCGCACCTCGCCCCCCGCACTCACCCAGAGATCCACCAGCGCCGGCTGCCGCTTCGCATCACTGTCGTCCCGCCGGTTCGAATCCCCCGCCAGCAGATCCGAGTTCAAATACAGCCTCGCCCCGTTCGGCGTGGTCAGCCGGAACTCGTACACCCCCGATTCCGGCGCCAGCAACGACCCCGCCCAGGCGATCGAAAACTGATCGTGCCCCATGCCGTCCAACGGCGCGTTCCCCCCGAAATCGAAGTCCACCGCCTCGTCCACCCGCTCCAGAATCTTCCGGTGCTTCTTGTTCATCCCCTGCGACTGGTGGTACTCCGCCCGCAACCCCCCGGTCTTCCACGCCTGCCGCCCCCGCCCGAAACTCCCCACCAGATCGGCCACCGACTCCCGATACTGACGGGCGGTCAACCGCGCGAGATCCACCCGCGGCGGCTGGTTCCTCGCCCGCGCCTCCTGCGAATAAAAGGCGTGATGAATGTACGCCGCCACCGCACGGGCATCCTCCCCCACACAAAGCTCGGGATCCCCCTCCGGCATCGTCCGCGTGATCAACCGGGTCAGCGACTCGACCGACCGCTCCCCGTACAGGGGCTCGTCATGCTTGTCCGCCACACCCTCGCCCTTCGCCCCATGGCAACTGACACACTGCTCCCGGTAGATCCGTGCGCCCCGCTCCATCTGCGGCTCAACCCCCTCACCGGCCTCCGCCGCCACCCCCGCCACCCCCAGCCACAACACCCCCAGCCACAACACCCCCAGCCACAACACCCCCGCCCAAACCCATAAGCACACCAAACCCGTTCGCACCCCGCCACACCACGTCCTGCTGCATGCTCGTCGGTTCATCGGCTTGATCGCCGCAATTATGTCAGACACCCCGAGCCAGACAACCCCCGATCCTTCGCGTTCGTCCATCCCCGCGTTGACTCAAATTAAATGACACCGAAGGGGTGGACGCCCTCCGGGCGTCCGA
>VFQN01000139.1_pt1 | contig 158609 bp, 108 predicted proteins | sample 3512371 | NCBI WGS metagenome assembly VFQN01 (sample SAMN10412370, study PRJNA504923) | tailings metagenome | isolation source: Replicate 2 from Balatoc abandoned mine | place: Philippines: Itogon, Benguet | collected 2017-08-28
TCCGGCCTTTTCCTCGAAAACAGGACCTCTTCGAATTTTCAGACGGGCTCTTAGGTGCCGGCGTCGGGGCGCCGCAGAAATCGTCGGATTTCGTGACAGTCGCTCCAGCAGCCGGTTTCCCCCCATAAGGTCCCTGGTGCGGGATCGATCCTTCTCCGAGCCATTTCTTTAATTCGTTTATCTTCAATCAATTACAGAACACGAACTCCACGCCAAAGGGTGATCCACGTCACCATCCTCCTCCGGATCGCCCCCTCAGCCCCCACCTCAGGCTGATTTTCCCGTCGGTATTTCTTACATTTTGCACACCACCGGAAGCATACGTCCGCATGTTTCATGGCTTTCAGCCTTATTAACCCACTGTCTATAAGCAATTTAGATTTCTAGCAAAAACAGCTAGGTTGCTTGACCAGCGCAGGCACGTTCCGTGCTCCTACCTACGTATGCACCAAGCCCGCGTGTGTCGACGTTCGGGTTCGTGGCTTGGCGTCAACCTCAACCTCATTGGAAGCAGGAAACCATGAAGAATCGATTCATGACATCCGCGATGGCCAGTGCCGTGCTCTTCGCCGGCGCCGGCGCCATGGCGGATGTGTCAGTTGTCTGGACGGCCCCGGCAAACGGTACGGTCTATCCCGTGGGCACGTTGGTGAACCCGGTCGGCGCGGCAACGGCAACCGGGTCCATCGGCGGCACCGGGGGTCTCGACCTGGCCCTGGTGCTGGATTCCTCCGGCAGCATGACCACGTCGAACTCCGGCAAGACCCGCCAGCAATGGCAACGCGAGGCCGCGACCGCCCTGGTCAACGCCCTTCCCCAGGGCAGCACCTCGGTCGCAGTGATCGAGTTCGACAGCGACGCCAACACCGTCCGCGCCCTCACACCGCTGGTCCCCGACAAGGCCCTGGTGATCAATGCGATCAACGCCGTGGACGCCAGCGGCGGCACCACCATCGGCACCGGCATCGACCGGGCCACCAGCGTGCTGACCGGCTCCGGCCACACCGCCGGCCGCAATCAGGTGATGGTGGTGATCTCCGATGGTGAATCCACCGGATCCCCGGGCGAATCCGCCGACGCCGCCGCCCTCGCCGGCGTGGACCAAATCCACTCCGTCGGCATCCCCGGTCACTCCGTGGTCACCATGCAGCGAATCGTGGACGGCGCCGACGACAACTTCGCCGCCGCCGCCGACAACCACGGGACCTACACGGGGTTCAGCACCGGTGACGACCTGAACGCCCTGATCGCCCTGTTCTCCGGAACCGGCGGCACCCTCGTCGGCCTCTCCAGCGTCGACGTGACCCTCCCCGACGGTACGGTGCTCAGCGGCGTGCAGGACGGCCTGGGCAACTTCACCGTTCCCACGATCGGCAGTTGGGCGATCCTGGAAGGCCCCAACGTCTTCACCGCCGTGGCGACGGCGACCGACGGCGCCCAGGCCACCGCGACCCTGACGCTCATCGGACAACGGTCCTCCTCCAGCGTCCCCGACGGCGGAAGCTCGCTCGCCCTGCTCGGCCTCGGGTTGTTCGGCCTGATCCCGGCGGCCCGGCGCTTCCGGAACTGACCGGCCTAGCGTGTCCCCTCGCGCACGGCGCGATGCATGGAGGCAAGTCCCGTGGCGGACTTGCCTCCTTTTGTCAGGTCGACCACAAAGGCCCCGTCACCACCCCCTCCCCCAATCCCGCATGCACACCCGACCACGCACCCGCCTCCCGGTCCTCCTTCAACCCAGGACACTCCTGGCGTGCTGGCTCGGCCTCCTCGCCACCGCCAGGGCCGTCGAAATCCAGGTCCTGCCCGGAACCTCGAACGTCGTGGAACTGCTCGATCGCAGCATGCTCCGCGGCACCCGCGGTCCGGCCGGCCCCGCACCGGGCACGGCTGCGCCCCGAGACGCGGGGATCGACGACCTCAGGCAGGCGCTTCGAACCGGTCGACTGGGGCGCATCGAAGCCCTCGCGCCCGCGCTCCTCGCCGCACAACCCGACGACCCGCAGTTGAACGGCCTCCATGGCATCGCCCTCGCCAGCCGCGGCGACCTGAACGCCGCGCGCGAATGCCTGCGGAAAGCCAGGGGCGCCGACTCCGCCGCCAACCACGCCCGCCTCATCGAGGCCATCCTCCTGCGCCAACAAGGCGATCGCCCGGGAGCCGTGCGCGCCGCCCAGGAGGCGGTGGACGCCGATCCCGGCCATCCCTTCGCCTGGAACGTGCTCGGCCGCGCCGTGCTCGATGCCGGCGACCTTCCCGGCGCGCTCCGACACTTCCAGAAGGCGATCGAACTGAACGAGGCCTTCTACCCCGCCCACCTCAACCTCGGGGCCATCGCCTTCCAACAAGCCAACACCACCGTCGCCGTCACCGCCTTCTCCAAAGCCGCCGATCTGGAACCTGCCGCGGTCGCACCCCGCTTCGGCCTGGCGCTCAGCCTCGAAGCCCAGGGCCAGCTACCGCCCGCCATCGACCAGTTGCGGCAAGGACTGGACCGCAGCCCCGATGACCCGCTCCTGCTGCCGAAACTGACCGAACTCCTGCTCCGGACAGGGCAGGCCGACGAAGGACTCACCAACGCCCTCCGCATGGACCAACTCCAAATGCCCGGGGCACCCCTCCTGCTCGCCGACGCCTTCCTGCGTCGCGGTGACGACACCGCCGCCGCCGCCCAACTGGCCCGCGTCCCGGCGTCCGATCCCCATCGGCATTACCTCGCCGGCTACCGGCACATCGCCCGCCAGGAGTACCGCGAGGCCCTCGCGGCCATGGAACAGGTGCTCTCCCTGGCCCCGGCCCATCGCGGCGCACCCCTGGCGCTGATCGCCCTCCGATCGCGCCTCGCACAACCCACCGGCCTCCAGGCCGACGCCCTCGCCCAATGGCCCGCCGACACCGCCCGCATCGCCCACTTCCTCGTCGGCTGCGACCTGCTCACCCGAACCCAGGCGGTCGCCGCCCATCTCAACCTCCAGTCCGCGACCGATTGCGTGCCGGGCTACAACCTCCTCGGCGTCGACCCCGACACCCTTCAGAAGGCAGTCCCCCCGTCCGCCGCACCCGACCTCGCCCTCGGCGTCCTCCTCCATGTCAAGGGCCTGAACGCCGCCGCCCGGGCCGCGTTCGAGCGCATGCTCCAAACCAACCCCGATTCGTTCATGGCCCATTACTGGCTCGGCCTCGCGTCCCTGGATGCGGGCGATCGCCCATCGGCGCGAACCCGGTTTCTCCGGTGCGCCGACCTCGCCCCCACCTTCTTTCCCGCGCTTTACGCGGCCGGCGAACTGACCTTCTCCGCCGGGGATCCGGCCGGCGCCGCCCCGCTGTTCCAACGTGCCCGGAAGGTCGCCCCCGACCCCGGCCTCGCCCTGCGACTCGGCCTCATCCACGAGAACGCCGGCAACCTCCCCGAGGCCGAACGCCATTACCGCGACGTCGTCCACCTGGCCCCGAATTTCTTCGCCGGCTACAACCAGCTCGCCTGGTTCCTCGCCAGCCGGGGAAAAAACCTCGAGGAGGCGCTCCGACTCGCCGAACGCGCGGATTCCCTGCTCCCCGGCAACTCCAGCATCCTCGACACCCTGGGGTGGATTCATCACCAGTTGAACCGCCCGGAGGCGGCGCTGGACCATCTCCGGCGCGCCGCCGCCGCCAGCCCGGCCAACCCCACCATCTGGTACCACCTCGGCGCCGTCCACCATCAGGCCGGCAACATGGCGGACGCAAAAACGGCGCTGGAAAAGGCACTGGCCCTTCCAACGCCGTTCACTTCCCGTCAGGCCGCCGCGGAGCTGCTGGAGAAGGTCCGCGCCCAGGGGACCGGCGGCGGCAAATGACCGGGCCAGGGGCTGACCTGCCGCCCGCCCGCCGCCACCGGCCCGGCCACCCCGGGACGCACGAGGTCACCCGGCAAGCCGGTTCAACGCGCTCAACACCGCCTTGATCGAGGCGATCTCGATGTTCGTGTCCACACCCGCACCCCAGCGCGTCCGACCATCCCGCAGCTTCACCTGGATGTAGGCGATGGCCGAGGCGCCCTCGCCCGCACCCAGCGCGTGCTCGCTGTAGCTGGCCACCTCGAACATCGGCGTGCCCTCATGGGTCAGCGCATGAACGAACGCCGCAATCGGCCCGTTGCCGCTGCCGCGGATCTCCACGGGTTTCCCCGACTTGAGCAGCTTCGCCACACACTGGACGGCACCGTCCTGCGACTCGGTCCGGAACCCCTGCAACTGCCAGGGCTGCACACGGTCGATGTACTCCCGCCACAGCATCGCCTTCAGCTCCACCGCGGTCACCTCACGCCCCAGGCGGTCGACCTCGTCGTTGGCGATCGGCCCGAACTCGCGCTGCATGTCCTTCGGGAGTTCGATGCCGAACTCGCTCTCCAGCAGGTATGCCACTCCCCCCTTGCCGGACTGGCTGTTGACCCGGATCACCTCCCGGTACTCGCGCCCGATGTCGCCGGGATCAATCGTCAGATACGGGATGTCCCAGGTCGCCCCATGCCCGCCCGCGCGCTGGCTCTCCCATTCCCTCAACCCCTTCCGGATCGCGTCCTGATGCGACCCGCTGAAGGCGGTGAACACCAGCTCGCCCCCGTACGGCTGACGCGGCGGAACCGTCATCCCGGTGCACCGCTCGTACACCTCCACGAGGCGGCCCATGTTGGAGAAATCGAGCCCGGGATGGATGCCGTTCATGTACAGGTTCAACGCAACGGTGACCACGTCCAGGTTGCCGGTCCGCTCGCCGTTGCCGAACAGCGTCCCCTCCACCCGGTCCGCCCCGGCCAGCAACCCCAGCTCCGTGGCCGCCGTCCCCGTGCCCCGGTCGTTGTGCGTGTGCAGACTGATGATCGCCGCCTCGCGCCGCTTCAGGTTCCGGATGAACCACTCGATCTGGTCCGCGTACACGTTCGGCATCGCCACCTCCACGGTGTCCGGCAGGTTCAGGATCATCGGCCGCTCCCGGGTCGGACCCCACTCGGCCATCACCGCCTCGCAGATCTCCAGGGAGAACTCCACCTCGGTGGCGGAGAAACTCTCCGGCGAGTACTGGAACCGGATGTCCGACCCGGCCAGCCTCGGCAGCCGCTCCTTCACCCAGCGGGTCCCGCGCTGCGCAATCCGGACGATGTCCGGCTTCTCCAACCCGAACACGATCCGCCGCTGGGCCGGCGAGGTGGAATTGTAGAGATGGATGATCGCCCGCCGTACGCCCACCAGGGATTCGACCGTCCGCTCGATCAGGTCCTCCCGCGCCTGCACCAGCACCTGCACGGTCACGTCGTCCGGGATGCGCCCGTCCTCGATCAATCGCCGCAGGAACGCGAACTCGGTGTTCGACGCCGCGGGGAACCCGACCTCGATCTCCTTGAACCCGCAGCGCACCAGCGCGTCGAAGAGCTCCAGTTTCTGCGACACGTTCATGGGCACCGCCAGCGCCTGGTTGCCGTCGCGAAGGTCAACGCTGCACCAGATCGGCGCCGCGGTCAGAACGCGGTTGGGCCATTGGCGGTCGGGCAAATGAACCGGCGGAAACGGCCGGTACTTCGATGCGGGTTCGGTCAACATGCTTGTCCTGGTTGGGTCTCGCCCCTCCCGCCACCTTCCATCGATGGCGGAAAACAAAAACCCGCCACCGGGTTGCGGCAGCGGGTGGTTTGAAACGGGATTCGGTCTCCGATCAAAACCATGCAGCCGCGCCGCTCGCAAGCAGCGCTCCGGTAAGCAGCAGGGTGTTCGTCGATCGGATCACCGCGCGTGTTTAATGAATTCCCGACCCCCAGGTCAATCCCCGGGTGCGTTCCCGACCAATTCCGCATTGAGCAACCCGCCCTCCCCCGGGTATAGCCCCCGGATGCATCCCGCACCCCGTTCGCGATTCCTCGTGGCCATTCTGGCCATCGCCACCTGCCTCACCGCCGCCGCCCAAAACCCGCGCACCCCGGTCATCGAAGGCACCCCAACCCCCGAAAACCCCGACGCCCACGGCTGGCACCACCTGTTCGATGGCAAAACCCTCAGCGGCTGGTCCACCTTCGACCCCGGCGCCTGGTCCATCGACGCCGAAGGCAACCTCGTCGGCAAAGGCCCCCGCAGCCACCTCTTCAGCCCGAAGAAGTACCGGAATCTCGAGTTCAAGGCCGAGGTGAAACTCAACCACCGCGGCAACTCCGGCATGTATTTCCGCGCCAGACTCATGCCCGGCTGGCCCAACGGCTACGAAGCCCAGGTCGAAAACACCAGCCCCGACCCCCAGCGCACCGGCAGCCTCTACAACCGCGCCAAAATGCTGGACCAACTGATCGCCGACGACACCTGGTGGACCCAGCACATCATCGCCATCGGCAACCGCGTCATCATCAAGGTCAACGACAAGATCGTGGTCGATTTCATCGACGAAAAACGCTCGTTCATCGAAGGCCACCTCGCCCTCCAGCAACACGACCCCGGCAGCGTCGTCCATTACCGCAACGTGGTCGCCAAAGCCCTCCCCGATGACGAGGAGGCCGCCCTCGCCATCGCCAAGAAGGACATGCCCGACATCGGCGCCGAACCCCTGGTCAAAACCCGCCGCTGACCCAACCCGCCGCCACGCCTCGCAACAACCACCGCACCCCGCAAAGCATCACGCCCGGCCCGCGCTCATGCGCCGGCCGGGCGTCGTCCTTGAAATCCTCCACTCCCGCAACCCGATCAACCGGGCTGCCGGAAACCGAGCGGCGCAGCCGTCGGAATCTCGTGCGCGCAGGGCTGGTTCGTCGGCGCATCCGCCGGACGGTCGTTCGGCCGGACCAACCCCTGCTTCAGCATCCACGCCTCCACTTCCTCCCCGCTCACGTCGGCCAGCATGTGCCCGTTCACTTCCACACACGGACTCAGCGTCTGACCGCTCTTCTCAATCATCTCCGCCCGGTTCTCCGGAACATTGATGATGTCCCGATCCTCGAACGGAAGGTCGTATTTCTTCATCACGGCTCGCACACCGTTGCTCCAGCCACACCAGGGCTTCAGGTAGGCGACGATCTTCGGCTTTTCCATAAGACTCACGGGCGCCGATCATGACACGTCCCGCGAACGACGCAACCGGCCACACCACCTTCCGCCTTCTGTACCACCCCGTTCCCCGCCAAGCTCCCCCCGCCATGCGCGTCCTCATCGCCCCCGACAAATTCAAGGGCACCCTCTCCGCCGAGGCGGTCGCCAAGGCCATCGCCGCCGGCTGGAAACGCCAGCGCCCCAACGATTCCCTCGCCCTCCTGCCCATCAGCGACGGCGGCGACGGCTTCGGTCCGGTGCTCGGCACCCTCCTCGACGCCCGCACCCTCGTCGTCCCCACCACCAACGCCGCCAACCGTCCCCGCCGCGCCCGCTGGTGGTGGATCCCCAAATCCCGCCTCGCCATCCTCGAGGCCGCCCAGGCCAACGGCCTCGCCCTCCTCCCCAAGGGCGCCCATCACCCCTTCGACCTCGATTCCCGCGGCATCGCTCCCCTGCTCCGCGCCGCCCACAACCAGGGCGCCCGACAGCTCATCATCGGCGTCGGCGGCAGCGCCACCAACGACGGCGGCTTCGGCCTCGCCCATGCCCTGGGCTGGTCCTTCCTCGACCGCCAAGGCCAGCCGATCTCCCGCTGGACCGACCTCCCGCGCCTCGCCCGCATCACCCCCCCAGCCTCCCCCCAGCCCCTCCCGGATATCATCGTCGCCACCGACGTCGACAACCCGCTGCTCGGCACCCGCGGCGCCACCCGGGTCTATGGCCCCCAAAAGGGCCTCCGCCCCGGGGACCTCCCCGTCGCCGAAACCTGCCTCAAACGACTCGCCGCCGTGGTGAAACGACAACTGGGCTTCGACCCCGCCACCCCGGGATCCGGCGCCGCCGGCGGTCTCGGCTTCGGCCTCATGGCCTTCCTCAGCGCCAAACGCCGGCTCGGCTTCGACGTCTTCGCCGAACATGCCCGCCTCGATGAACACCTCCGCCGCGCCGACCTCGTGATCACCGGCGAAGGCGCCTTCGACCACCAAAGCCTCATGGGCAAGGGCGTCGGCCAGTGCATCCGCCACTGCCAGACCCTCGGCCGCCCGGTCATCGTCCTCGCCGGCAAGGTCGAGTCCCGCCCTTCCACCACCCGCGCCGTGCATCAGGCACGCGGCCTCTGCGACATCACCTCCCCCGAGCAGGCCATGACCCGGCCCGCTCTCTGGCTCCGCCGCCTAGCCGCCGACACCGCCCGCGATTGGTCGGCCACGCACCCACCCCGTCCATGACCCCGCCGCCAGCCGGCCCCCACACCCCCACACCGCCCGCGGCCCTCACCCGCACCCCTCGCGCACTCCGCCCCGCCCTCATCCTCCCAGCCCTCCTCCTGCTGGTGGTCGCAGTCAACGCCCTCCTCCAGGCCCTCCGCCCCGACTCCACCTGGATCCGCCTCAAGGCCCCGCCCACCGCAATCCGCGGCTCCGCCCTGCCCGTCGATTTGGAACTGCTCCACCCGCCGCCCGGCCACCTGGTCTCCGTCAACCTCCACGCGGTTTCCACCGGCGAACGACGTTCCACCGTCATCAACACGCCCCAAACCCCGCAACCGGCACGCCCGTCCACCGTCCACCTCGAACTCCCCTTCCGCCCCGACGCCTCCCAGAAATCCCTGCGTGTGGTGGTCTTCCTGTCCCCCGACGGCCGGTGGCAGAACCGCAGCCACGCCGCGATCTCCGACGAAATCCGCATCCTCGACCCCGCCGACCCCAGGTCGGCGCGGCCCCGGAAACCGATCCGCCACCGCCTGGAGGAAGCGAGCCGACCTTCGATCGTCCCACGCACCCGGATCACCGCGGTCCAGGCCGCCACCGCCGGCCTCTGGTGCCTCGCGGCCTGCCAGGTCCTGAGGCGTTCCCGAAACGCGCGCTCCACCGGCTTGTGGCTGGCGGTCGCCGTGCTCGGATTGGCCGCCGCCGAGGCCGTCGACCTGGCGGGCTGGGCGGGCGAAAAGGCACGCAGCCTGGCGTCCTCGATGGCCGCCTACGACCGACGGGAACCGCCGCAGCAATGGACGGCCGCGGCGCTGCTCGCGGGCGCCGCCTTCGCCGCCCTCCGCCTTCTGCTGGGGAAAAGCCCGTGGCCGCGCCGCATCGGGTTGCTCGCGGTTCTCGCCGGAGTCCTGGGCCTGGGCGTCGATGCGGTCTCGTTGCACGCCATCGACGAGATCATCGAGGTGTCATGGATCGGCCTTCCCGCGATCCAGGCCTGGATGCTCGGCTGCGCACTCGCCGCGTCCATCGGCCTCGGCGGCGATACGGGGAATCCCACAGCCGCCTCCCCGGCACCCGCGGACACGGAACCGAACGGCTGAACCGGGATTCAGAGTTTCCTGCGCGCCCTGCGCTTGGCCTCCAACAGGCGACTGGCGGTGCTCGAGGCTTCCGAAGGATCGACGTCCTTGGTTCCCTGCGGCCCGCCGGCGGGCGGGGATCCCGCGGCTCCCGACCCTGGCGAACCGGGATCCTGCTTCGGACCACCGCCTGTTGAACCGGAGACCTGCGGGGTCTCCTCCCCGACTGGCGGCGGCTTCGAGGGTTTGAACAGCTCCGGCGCCGGTTCGTCCGCGGCAGGTGTGTGCGCCGCCCGAACCTGTTCCTTCCGGGCCAGCAGCGAGGCCATGGATTCCTTCGAGGCCACCGCCGACGAGGGCCGGGCGAGTCCCAGCCGCCGCGCCACCAGGTTCAGGAACCGGCTCCACTCCGCGCGATCGAGCTGGATCCTTCGCAACCCCACGTCGATCGGAAACAGCGCCACCGAGGTCATGAGCAGCCACCACCAGAGGTCCAGCGGACGGAAGGTCCGTTGACGGTCGTGCAGATACGGGTTGTCGGACGCCACCTGCGGATCGAGCACACGCCCCGCCCCCGCCTCGGCGAGCCGCGCAAGCAGCCCATGGTTCGGATCCTCCGCGTTGAACTCCGGGGAGTAGTTCACGCTCGCCCCCAGCGTCTGCACGCCGCGCACGCGACCGTCCGCCAGATCCATGAGATTCACCATGTAGGCCCCGACCTCCCGCGCCGGGAACACCGCCTCGTACCGCCCCGGCCCCTCCTGCCGAAGCCGCACGGTCCGCGACTGCCCCTTCGGATCCACGACCACCGCCTCGAGCTGCAGGAAATTCCGGTAGTTCCCGTCGGCGTCCACCGCCTCGACCTGCAGCCGTCCCTCCCCGTTCTCCAGGGTCACCTCGGAGTTCAGGTCGGTGGTGTCCACCTTCCGCAACGCCCACTGCGCCGCCTGCGTCCAGAATTGCCGGAACCGCGGCCACTGCGTCCAGTCGGCGGCCCACCGCGCCCTCGCATCGGAGGTGAACGCGACCGCCCGGCCCAGCCCGAACTGCCACTGCGCCAGGATCGGATCCCCCTTGTCCGAGACCATCGATGTCTCCGCCCGCGGCTTCCCGGTGGTGGCGACATAACCCCGCAGCACCGGAATGTCCCCCGATGGAATGCCGCGGATGATCTCGCTCCCCGCCGCCACCTGCGGCCGGAAGGGATCCTCCACGATCGCCGACTTCAGGATGACCGCGGCTTCCTTCACGAAAACCTGCGGCAATTGCGCGGGGGAGGTGACGTCGTAAAACCGGCCCCGCCCCTTCCCGGCGATGTCGATCATCGCGCTGGGTTCGACATGCCCCCCGATCATCACGGCGCTCACCGTGATCCGGTCGCCCGCGATCGCCTGCATCAATTCGTCGGTCGGCTCGGCGGGATCGCCGTCGCTGAACACCACCATGTGCTTCAGGTTCGCCCCCGAGGCCTTCAGCGCCCCGTGCGCCATGGTCATCACGTTCTGGAACGCCGGCATGTCCCCGGGATTCATCCCCATGATCGCCCGCCCCTTCTCCCGCTTGTCCCCCACCGGCGAGAGCGGGAACAGCCAGCGGTCCGAGCCGTCCCAAAGCACCACCCCCATCTCGTCCTGCGGCCCCAGGGCCTGCAACGCGGCAAACGCAATGTCCCGCGCCCATTGGTTGCCGTTCGGAAACTCCGTCGCATGCACCACCAGAACCAACGCCCCGCGCGGCAACACCTTCTTGCTGCTGAGTTCCATTCCCACCGGCAACACCTCCTCCAGCGGCGTGCCCCGATACCCGCCCGCCCCGAACGCCTGATCCCCACCCACCACCACCAGCCCCACCCCGAAGTCCCGCACCGCACTCTCGATCTGGCGCATGAGGTCCATGCTCAAATCCCCCGCCGCAATGTTGCTCAGGAAGATCGCATCGTAACTCTGCATCTCCGGCATGCCCTGCGGAAACCCCTCCAGCCCCACCAGCCGAACGTCGAACTCCGACGAGGCCACCGCCTCGCCCAGCAGCCGGTCGGCCCCCGCATCCGACGACACCACCAGGATCCTCGGCCTCCCGCGAACCGTGGTGTACCCGGTCGAACGGTTGTTCTCCGCAACCGCGTCCTCCGCCGAGTCCAGCCGCACGTCGTAGGTGAAGAATCCCGGCTGGGTCAGCGTCTGCGGCAGCGAATACAGGTTCTTGCCGGCCTCGAGCTCCACGCTCTGCGTTCCAAGTAGCTCCTCGTTCCGATAAAAGGCCAGGTCCGCCCGCCCCGCCCGGTCGCTGTTCACAAACACCTTCACGTCGAAGGTCTGCCCCTCCTTCAACCGGGACGGGACCACCACCTTCTGCACCGACATGTCACCGCCCCTCCGCGCCCCCAGCGGCACCACGTCCACACTCACACCCAGCGACCGCGCCGCCACCACCGCCGCCACCGCGTCGCCGCCGGTCTGGTTGCCGTCCGACAACACCACGATCCGCTTCTGCCCCGTCTCCGGAAACGCCGCGGTCGCCAACCGGATCGCCCCGGCCAGATCCGTGCCCGCGGTCGACACCACCGCCTGGATCCGCTGGAGATCCACCGCCGTGTTCACCGCCGATTCGATCGCGGCGTCGGCACCGAAAACCACCACACCCCCCTGGTCCACCGCCTCCTTCGCCTTCGACGCCGCGTTCACATACTCCCGCGCCGCCTCCTGATGCCCGACAGGCACCGAATCCGAACGGTCCAGCACGAAAAAGACGTTCATCCCCTCCACCGGCAACCGGTACTGCATGCCCGCCAGCGCCAGCCCCAATCCCAGCACCACCACCACACGCACCCCGAACACCGCCCGCCTCCGCCACCCCGTCAGCGACGCCTCCGACCGCCCCCACAGCCAGACGGTCCAGGCCAGCGCCGGCACCAGCGCCAGAAGCCACCAGGGATGGGTGAATTGCACCGGCATGCCTAAACCCTCCCCCCGCCACCCCGCCGACGCACATACCTCACCACCCGGTGATTCAGCGAGTCCGCCACGTACAGGTTCCCCGCCTTGTCCAGACACAGACTCCAAGGGTTGTTCAACTGCGTCGGCCCCGTCCCCGGCCCGCCAAGCACCTCCAACGGCCGGTCGTCCGGTCCGAACACCTGGATCCGGCTGTTCCCGAACTCGCAAACATACTGCCGCCCCTCCGCGTCCACCCGCACGTCGTACGGATAACTGAACTCCCCAACCCCCCGCCCCGCCCGCCCATGCATGCGCAGCAACCGGCCGTCGGCGGAGAACACCTGGATCCGATGATTGCACGAGTCGGCGACATACACCTCCCCGCCAGGACCGATCGCCAGCCCCTCCGCCCGGTTCAATCGCCCGGGCTCCGTCCCCGCCTCCCCGAACCCGCCCACCAACTCCCCGGTGTCCATGCGGAACCGCTGAACCCGTTCCACCCGCCCGTACTCCGTCACCCAGCAGGTCCCATCGCCCCCCGCTGCAATCGCCCGCGGAAACCAAAGACGCCCCGCCTCCAGCCCGCGTTCCCCCCACTGCACCGCCACCGCGCCGTCCGGACCATACCGCGTCACCCGGTGATAGTGCGGCTCCACCACCCACACACCGCCCCCGGCCGCGGCATCCATGCCCTTCGCCCGCCCCCTCGCCGTGTCCGGCATCTGCCACGCCGCCTCCCACCGTCCGCCAGCCCCGAACCGCTGCACCCGACCCGTCATGTCCACCACGTACAACAACCCCGCCTCATCCACCGCCACCGATCGTGGCTTCGAAAAATATCCCGGCCCCGTCCCGCGCCCCCCGATGACCTCCGCGCGCTCGAAAAGCGCCGACCTCAACCCGGCGCCGCCGCCATCCCCGGCCCCGTCCCCACCCCCGCAACCGGTCGCCCCCAGCGCCAGCAACCCGCCCAGCCCCGAACCCAGCAGCCGCCGGCCTCCAACCCGCCACAGCCACCGCAACGCCACGATCGCCGCCCCCGGCACCAGCGCCACGCCGCCCAGGAGCACGCAAAGGGCCGTCACCTGCGCGTTGTGCCCGTAATGCAGCAGGTTGAAGATCATCAGGGCCAGCGTGTCACCCCCGGGCGGAACCACCAGGATCTGGGTCTCCACATCCCACAAACCGAGCAGGTAGACGACGTACCACACACCCCCCAGCCGCCACACGTCCCCCGCCAGAACCCCGTGCCGCCACTCGGCCCACCGCCCGCCCCCGGCAAGCCGCACCGTCTCCCGAAGCCCCGCCCCCGATCCCTCCCACAACCGCCGCGCCACCCACCAACCGGGAAACAGCCCCCTCAACACCAAACCCAACACCACCATGCCCCCCGCGTCCCGCACCCCGTCCAGCCAGGCCCCGGCCGGCACCCCCGCCAGAACCATCCCGGTGAACACGCCCGGCACCACAAACAACACCCCGGCCCCCACCATCCAACCCCACCGAACCGTCCCCAGCGCCAACCCCACCACCAGCGTGGCCGCCAGCCCCGCATACCCCACGCTCCGCACCGCCGCCGGAGCCGCCGCACGCAACGCCGGCTCCCACTCCACCCAGGTCCGAGGCGCCAGCAGCGCCGTCAACACCGGCACCCCCAACCCCATCAGAAACACCATCCCGGCCAACCCCAGCGTCCCCACCACCCAGCCCCGTCCCAACCGCCGCCGCAGCACCCCGGCCGTCACACCCCACCCCCCCGCCGGCATCGCCCACCCCCGCCGCCCCGCCCACACCGGAAGCGCCACCGCCACCAGCCCCAGCGGCCAACACCGCACCCACGCACCCCAACCGTCAAATCGCGTCGCATACTCCACCCAAACCTCCGCCGGCCAAACCCGCGCCTGAAACAGCGCCGGCACCGAAAACTGCCCCAACGCCAAAGCCCCGATCAGCAGCCCCGGCACCAGCAGCGCAGGCCGCAGCACCGGCCACAGCCCCCGCCTCACCAAAACCCACCCGCGCAAACCCGGCTCCGCCTCCAGCAACCGCCGATCCCACCGGTCCCACGCCCCCATCATCAACAGCGCACCCACCGGCCAGAACATCAGCGCGATCACCCCCGCCGACACCCCCACCGGCACCCAGCGGTCCGACATCCATCCCCACCCGACCCGCCACGCCCCGGCGAAACCGATCCACTCCATCCACATGCCCGCCACGAAAAACCCCGGCAGCGCCAGGGTCGCCACACAACCCGCCATCACCCACCGCCGCCAGACCACCCCGCCGAGCTGCCCGGCCAACGCCACCGGCACCGCCAGCCCCAGCGCCAGCACCACCGTGAGCAGCGCCAACACCAGGCTGTTCTGAAGCAGGCTCAAGCTCATCGTTCACCTCAGAAAGATCCGCTTCAGCTCCTCCAGCGAACCATCCATCCCCCCCAACAACCGCGTCCACTCAGCCTCGCCCAGCCCATCCGCCCCCTGCACCACCCCCTCGCCTCCCAATTCCAGCGCCCCCGCTTCCCGAAGCCGACCCAGCGCCTCCGCTCCGGCCAGATACGCCGCCAGACCTTCCGCCGCCAGCCTCCGCCCCGATCCCCGCACCAAGGCCACCGAATTCGGAATCACCAACCCGTCCCCGGCCGCAAGAGGCACTTCCTCCACCGCCAGCCCCTCCCGCCGCCCGAACGCAACATCGTCCGAATCGGTCAGGCCCACGTCCGCCTGCCCGCTCCCCACCATCCGCACCACCACCGAGTTGCCGTCCACCACCAGCGGCCGGTTCCCCGCCAACGCCACACACCACGCCCGCCACGCCTCCTCACCCCAGCGCTCCCGCAACGCCAGAAAATGGGTCGAGGTCGACCCGAACACCGGATACGCCAGCGCCACCCGACCCCGCCACGCCGCGTTCGTCAGCACCGCCAATCGCGCACCCTGCCCGCCTCCCAGCCCCACCCCGGCCTCCGTCCCGGTCCGCACCACCAACACCCGCCTCCGATACCCGATCGACTTCCAACCCGGCTCGAGCACCCCACGCGCCACAAGCTGCCGGGTCCGCATCTCCTCGTTGCTCCACCACAGGTCCGCCCGCGGCCGACCCGACTCCGCCAGCAGACGGTTCGCCAAACCCACCGTCTTCGTGGCCTCGTTGTCGTACAACACCCGCACCCGAACCCCGTTCGCCCGCTCGTACTCCCTCATCAGCGGCTCCGCGAAAACCCGGTCCTGCGCCGCATAAACCACCACCTCTCCGTCCCGCCCGCCACAACCGCCCGAGACCAGCAGCGCCCAGCCCAGAACCCCCAGCCCGCCCAGCAACCGCCCGCCCCAGGCCGCCCGGAGCCACACTCCATGACCCGACCCGCGCCACCCGCCCAACCCCGTCCTGCCTCCGGTCTTCATGCGGTCCGTCGATGATAAAACCACCACTCCGCCAACAGCACGGCCATCGCCGCCGCGGCAAACCACCGCCAAATCTCCAGGTTCGCACTCCGCATCGTCGTGGCCGCGGTCCCGCCAAACCGACCCATCGGAATCTCCGCCCGTGGCCGCGAATCGCTCTCCTGCGGATTCAGCGCCCTCACCACCACGGTGATCTCATTCGTTCCATGCCGGATCCCGTACTGCCCCTGCCGTTCGGTGCCCCCGAACACCGCCTCCGCAGCCCCGGGATCCACCCCCACCGCCTGCCACCCCCCGCCAGGTGCCCGCACCTCCACCGCCGTCGTGCCCTCGGGCAACCCGATCCGGATCGGCTCCCCGGTCCTCACGTTCAGACGCTCGCCGGCCGCGGACGACGGGTTCAGCCATTCCACGGCGTTGGCCACGAACATCGGGAACGAAACCCGCAGCGGCCAGGTGCTCGCCAGCACGTCGAACCCCACCCACACCACCCGGCGCCGCCCGAGTTCACCCGCCACCAGCAACGGCGTCTGCGGAGCCTCCGCAAGCACCGTCCCCCACCGCGGCACCCCGATCCCCAGCGCCTCCCCGATCTGCACGTTGTCCAGACTCACGAATCGAAGCAGCGGATGCGACGTCTTCCAGTCGATCACCACCGGCGTCGCCACCGGACCCCGCACCTCAAACCAGTCCGGGGCCGCCGAGCGGATCGCCAGCACGCTGCCCTCCGGCCACGCCGCCGGTGTCAAGTCGTCCAGCACCACCACGTCCCAGGCCGCGGTCTCCGCCGGCGGCTGCCCGACCACCGAAAGCTCCACGCCTCCCGCGGCTCGCAGCGCCCGCTCCAGGAACCGGTTCCCGCGCGTCACCAACAACACCTTCACCGGCTTCGGCAGCCGGCTCGCCACGCTGGCCTGGTTGTCCACCGCCAGATCGTCCGCCGCGGTGTGCCGCACGCTGAACACGCCGTCCGCCTGCTGGTTGACCACAAACACCAGCGGCGCGGTCTCCCCGGCCGCCACCTCCACCGGCCGCACGTCCAGGAGTTCCCCCCCGAACGACAGCTCCACCGTGGTCTCCAACCGCTCCGAGGTCAGGTTCGAGAGACTCGCGAACACCGCCCGCTGCGACGGATCCTCCGGATTCGCCCGCACGTCGAGCGCGGTGATGGCCACGTTGTTCAACCGCTCGCCCACGCGGTGGAACACCAGCGGCAGGTTGTGGTTCTCAAACGCCCCAAGCCCCCCCACCGCGCCGTCGCTGAACAGGTGGATCTCCGCGTCCGGCACGTCCCGGATCAGGCTCTCCGCCATCTTCAACGCCTCCTCCGTCCGCGCCGGCCCGTCGGTCACCACCGCCGACTGCAACGCACGCCGGAGCGCCTGGCGGTCCGTGGTGGCCGATTGCCGCACCTCCGTGCGCGGCCCGGCCTGCAGCACCACCATCGATTGGCCCGGCTTCAACCCGTCCACCCACCGCAGCGCCTCCGCCCGCGCCGCCTCGAACCGCGATGGCGCAACGTCGGTGCTCTGCATCGACGCCGAGGCATCCAGAATCAGCACCCGAAGCCGGCTCGGCGCCTGCCGCCCCTCCAGAAACGGACGCAGCAGCGCGAACACCGCCAGCGCCAGAAGCAGCAGCTGCAACCACAGCAGCCAGTGGTTCCTCAGCCGCTGGAACGGCGCGCTCGCCTGCGTCTCCGCCAGATACCGCTGCCAAAGCACCGTGCTCGGCACCCGCACCACCACCCGGCGCCGCTTCAACAGATAGAAAATCACCACCAGCGGCAGCGTCACCGCAAACCAGGCCGCCATGGGCGTCAGGAAATTCATGCCAGCAAGGACGCCTCCCGAAGTTCCTTCAACAGCACCCCCTCCAGCGACGCGTCCGAACCAACCCGGATGAAACCCACGCCCCGCGATCGACAGAATTCCCGCAGCTTCGCCGTGTAGTTCTCAACCACCCGCCGGTACGCACCCAGCCGGTACCTCCCGAACGTCACCTCCTGCTCCCCCCCGGTCTCGGAATCCACCAGCCGCAGATCCCCGAAGGTCGAGGGATCCAGTTCCTCGCGCGCCAAAACCTGCACCACCTGCACGTGGAAGCCCCGGCCAAGCAGCGCGTCCAATCCCGCCGCGTAACCCCGCGGGTCCAGCAAATCACTCAACACCACCGCCAGCCCCGGCCGCCGGCTCTGCATCGCCCCCTGGCGCAGCGATTCGTTGAAGTCCGCCGCCCCGCCCGGCCGCACCTGCGCCAGGTTCCGGAAGAACAGCGTCGCCGTCTTCTTCCCCTGCACCCCGCGCAACGCCGCCCGATGCGCCGCCTGCATGTTCCCCCCGCCTGCCACCGCCTCCCCGCCCCGCTCCAACTCCGGCCCATCCGGAAACACCCGCACGCTCAGCCGATCAAACCCGCTCAAGGCCACATACCCGATCGCCGCCGCCAGCCGGCGCGCGAAATCGAACTTCGTCGGAGTCCCGAACAGCATCGACTCGCTCGCGTCGAGGAACACGTCCACCGGAATCTCCCGTTCCTCCTCGTAAAGCTTGATGAAAAGCCGGTCCAGCCGCCCGTACAGGTTCCAGTCCAGCCGCCGCAGATCGTCGCCCGCCACGTAGGTCCGGTGATCCGCGAATTCCACCGACTGCCCCCGCGCCCGGCTCCGCCGCTCCCCGCGCCCCGAGTTCCTCGAACGCCGCCCGACCCGCAGCTCGAGTTGATCAAGCTGTCGCAGCAGACTGGCGCTTAACAGGCTCTCCGGCATCGGTTCCGCCCGGGATGAATACGCCGGATTCAACGGAAGTCCGCCCCGGCGCGGAAGTCCCGAGTTCGCAAGATTCAGGGCTTGCACCCGCGAGGTCTCCACGGCATTTTCGTCGCCCGCTTGGAGCGCGGTTAGCTCAGTGGTAGAGCACCTCCTTGACACGGAGGGGGTCAGAGGTTCGAACCCTCTATCGCGCACCATCCGCCCCCACCCCACCCCGCTTCCCCCGCCCCGTCTCCCCATGCCGGCCAGGCCCTTGCGCCCTTGCCGATCGGACTGCTCGCCCCACCTTCCCGGACCATGATCGCCCACCTCGGGTTCATCGCCCTCGCCCTCATCCTCCTCTTCCTTGGCGCGGAAATCCTCGTCAAAGGCAGCTCCTCCCTCGCCCTGAGGGCCGGGCTCAGCCGCCTGATGGTGGGCCTCACCATCGTCGCCTTCGGTACCAGCTCGCCGGAACTGTTCGTCAGCGCGAAAGCCGCTCTCTCTGGTCAGGGCGACATCGCGGTCGGCAATGTCATCGGATCCAATTCCTTCAACATCGGGGTGATTCTCGGCATCACCGCCCTGCTCTGCCCGATTCCCGTCCACCGCCAGATCATTCGCATCGACGCACCCATCGCCCTCGGGGTCGCCTGCGCGCTGCTCTGGCTGCTCCAGGATCACCGCCTCACACGCCCCGAAGGCCTCCTCCTCCTGGCGGGAATCGTAGGCTACAACGCGATGAACCTGGTCCTCGCCCGAAAGGAATCCGCCGCAGCCGCGGCCACGGCCACGGCCACGGCAACCGAGGCGGATGCCGATGCCCCGGTTCCATCCATCACCCGACACTGGACCGTCGATGCCGCCCTCATCCTGGGCGGCCTGGCCGTCCTGGTTCTCGGTTCCCATCTGCTCGTCGACAACTCCGTCGCCCTGGCCAGGGCGTTCGGCGTGAGTGAGGCGATCATCGGGCTCACCATCGTCGCAGCCGGCACCAGCATGCCGGAACTGGCAACCTCCATGGTCGCAGCCATCCGAAAACAGCCCGACATCGCCATCGGCAACGTCGTCGGTTCAAACGTCTTCAACCTCCTCGGAATCCTCGGCATGGGATCCATGGTCACCCCCCTGCATGCCCCCGGAATCTCCGCGCTCGATGGCCTGGCGATGATCGTCTTCTCCGCCCTGCTGATCCCGCTGTTGTACACCGGACGCCTCCTCCACCGCCTCGAGGGCGCGCTGCTCCTTGGCTTGTACGGCCTCTACCTCGCCAAGCTCTGGCCGAAATAGCGGCCGGAACGGCAACGAAGCGCGTTCCGGACGGGATCACGATCAGCGCCGGGATCAGCCCCTCCCGACCTACTTCGTGCCGAGGTACTGCTGGAGCGTGTCGCGATAACCGCGGCTCATGGTGAGCTTGGTGCCGTCCTGCAGGATCACCACGTACTCGCCATGGAACATCGGCTGCATCTCCTTGACGCGGTCGATGTTGACGATGGTCGAACGGGCGATGCGGATGAACCGCTTCCCGTCCAACCGGCTCTCGAAGTTGGTGATCGTGTCGCGCACCAGATGCGCCTCCCGCCCCACGTGCAGCTTCACGTAGTTGTCCTGCGCCTCGATCCAGTCAATGTCGGTCGGTCGCAGGAAGATCACCCGCCCGTCCAGCTTGACCGCGATGCGGTCCGGCCCGGCCTGGATGGACTCCAGCAGCGCGGCCAACCGCTCGGAAAGGTCCGGCGACCCGTTGGCCTTCGGCTGCAGCGATTCACGCAACCTCGACACCGCGAGCTTCAGCCGGTCCTTGTCGAACGGCTTCAGCAGGTAGTCGAACGCGTGAAACTCGAACGCCTTCACCGCGTACTCGTCGAACGCCGTCACGAACACCACCAACGGAAGCGGCCCACCCTTCAACTGCCCCAGCACCCCGAACCCGTCGAGCTCCGGCATCTGGATGTCCAGGAACAGCACGTCCGGCTTCTCCCGCTGCACCGCAGCCACCGCCTCCCGGCCGTCCCCACACTCCGCCACGATCTGAATGTCGGCCTCCTTCGACAGCAGCGACCGCAGCCTGTCCCGGGCCAGCGGTTCGTCGTCCACGATGATCACGCGCATAGTTGAATCGGTGTTTGAAACAGAATCAGTACGGCTCCGGAATCTGAGCGATCCGGACCCGCGGAACAAGCGAACAGACCGCAAATCCTCCTTGCCGCCCGCCCCCGCCCGACCCGCAGGATCGCCCGAACCGACGTCCCCACCGCTCCTCCCATCATGGCCCGCCGTCTCCGCTCCCTGTCCGCCGCACTCCTGCTGGCAGTGGCAGCCGGGCTCGGGGCATCACCCGCCCCGGCGGCCATGCCCGAATCCGCCCCCACCCTCCCCACCCTCCCCACCGCCGCATCCGGCCTCCTATCCGCATCCGCGGCCACACCCCCCCCGCCCAGCCCCGTCGAACCCAACCTGCGGGTTCATGCCATCGACGTCGCCGACGCCGCAGACCCACCCCGGCGCGCAGGCTTCGACCCGAGCCTGATCCGGGGCCTCGCGGAACGGATCCGTGCGCTCGGCCCCATGGCTCCGGTGGTGTTCGTCCTGTTGTTCGTGCTGAACACCGTCCTCTGCCTGCCCACCTCGGTGCTCGCCATGACCGGCGGCTTCCTGTTCGGACCGGTGCTCGGCATGGCCTGTGTCTGGTCCGGCGCAGTCGCCGGCGCATCAGCCGCCTTCGGAATCAGCCGCAGGATGGGACGCGGATGGATCCAGCGCCGAATCGAACGTCACCCCCGCCTCCACGCGGTGGAACAGGCGGTCTCCGAGGAGGGCTGGCGCATCGTCATCCTCTCGCGGCTCGCCCCGGGCTCCCCGTTCTTCCTCCTGAACTTCATGTTCGGCCTGACCCGCATCCGCTTCCTGCCCTACCTCTGGTCCACCGCGGTCAGCATCGTGCCCGGCACCTTCCTCTTCGTGTACCTGGGCTCCCTCGGCCACCTGGCGCTGGAGGAACGGGTCCGCACGCCCGCGGAATGGGTGCTCTACTTCGCCGGCCTCGCCGCGCTGGTCCTCGCAATCAGCCTCATCACCCGGCGGGCACAGCGGCTCCTGTCCCGGAGACTGGATCCGCCACCCCCTTCGATGCCCTCGGCCGATACGCCATCAGGTACAAAACCGGCACCGCCATCCGGCTGATCAGCAGCGAGGCCACCTCGCCCGCCATCAGCGAGATCGCCAACCCCTGGAAGATCGGGTCGAACAGAATCACCGAGGCCCCCACCACCACCGCCATCGCCGTCAGCAGCATCGGCCTGAACCGCACCGCGCCGGCATCCACCACCGCCTGCTCCAGCGGCATGCCCTCCCGAAGCCGTTGCTCGATGAAATCCACCAGGATGATCGAGTTCCGCACCACGATGCCCGCCCCGGCCATGAACCCGATCATCGAGGTCGCCGTGAAGAACGCCCCCAGCAACCCGTGCGCCGGCAGAATCCCGACCAGCGAAAACGGAATCGCCATCATCACCACCAGCGGCGTCATGAACGACCGGAACCACCCCACCATGAGCACATAGATCAGGACCAGCACCGCCCCGAACGCCAAACCCAGATCCCGGAACACCTCGATGGTGATGTGCCATTCCCCATCCCACTTCAGCGACGGCGTCGCATCGGAGAACGGCATCGCCGCATTCAACACCCGCACCCCGGCATCCCCGTCCGCCATCCCGGGCGCCTTCAGGGCCCTCAGCTTCTCGTTCATCCGCAGAATGGCGTACACCGGACTCTCGATGACCCCGGCGACGTCCCCGATGACGTAGGTCACCGGCATCAGGTTCTTCCGGTAGCGGCTCTTCTCCGCCGGGGTCTCGGTCAAACGCACGAGTTCCCGCAGCGGCACCAGCGGCGCCCCGCCCGCCCCCGGCTCCGGCAGCGCGTTCGCATCCCCCGACCGCAGCCGCAGGCCCAGCAGATCCTCCGGCCGCGACCGCATCTCGCGCGGCAGCTCGAGCACCAGGTTCACGTCCTCCTTCTCCTCGGGCACGTGCAGCAGGTCCACCGACATGCCGTCGACGGCGATCCGCAGGGTCCGCGAGATCGAGTCCGCGGTGATCCCGCTCAGCGCGGCCTTCTCCTTGTCCACCTCGAACCTCGCCATGGGCCGGGTCTCCTCGACATACCAGTCCACGTCCACCACCCCCTCGGTCTCGCGGAAGATCCGACGCACCTCGGTCGCCAGGGCGAGACGGGTGGCGTCGTCGGGACCGTAGACCTCCGCGACCAGGGTCTGGAGCACCGGCGGCCCGGGCGGCACCTCGGCCACCGCCACCCGCGCGCCATACCGCTCGGCGATGGCGGCGACGGCCGGTCGGATCCGCTTGGCGATGTCGTGGCTCTGGGCCTTCCGGTCGTGCTTGGGGAGCAGGTTCACCTGCACATCCGCGACACTGGCCCCCCGCCGCATGAAGTAATGGCGCACCAGCCCGTTGAAGTTGAACGGCGCCGCCAGCCCCGCGTAGATCTGGTAATCCGTGACCTCCGGCTCCGCCCGCACCACCGAGGCGATCTCCCGCGCGGCCTGCGTGGTCCGCTCCAGCGAACTGCCCTCCGGCATGTTCAGGATCACCTGGAACTCCGATTTGTTGTCGAACGGCAGCATCTTCACCTTCACCCACCCGATCCCCACCGTCGCCATCGCCCCAGCCAGAAGGAGTGCGTTCACCCCGAGAAACATCCACCGCCACCGCGCCCGCTCCACCATCGGCACCATGATCCGCCCATAAAGCCGGGTGAACAGATCCGACTGGTACACCGAGGCGTCCACCTTCCAGGTCCGCCCGTCCGCGCCAGGCACCGGCTTCGGCGTCGGATGCGCATGCGCCGCCGCCATCCTCCGAAGCCGCTCCTCCCCCTTCCACCACCGCAGCATCCGCACCGAGGCCCAGGGCGTGACAATGAAGGCGATCAGCAGCGACCAGAACATCGCCGCGCTCGCGCCGATCGGAATGGGACGCATGTACGGCCCCATCAGCCCGCCCACGAACGCCATCGGCACCACCGCGAAGATGACCGCGAAGGTCGCCAGAATCGTCGGGTTGCCCACCTCGCTCACCGCCTCCACCGCGATCTCCGTCCATCCCCGTCCCTCGTTCCCCGGCAGATGAAAGTGCCGGACGATGTTCTCCACCACCACGATCGCGTCGTCGACCAGGATGCCGATGCTGAAGATCAGCGCGAACAGGGTGATCCGGTTCAGCGTGAACCCGTACAGGAAGAACACCAGAAGGGTGAGCGCCAGCGTCGCGGGAATGGCCACCGCGACGATCCCCGACTCCCGCCAGCCCAGGATCAGCCAGATCAGGACCGCGACGCTGAACACCGCGATGCCCATGTGCAGCAGGAGCTCGTTCGACTTCTCCGCCGCCGTCTCCCCGTAGTGCCGCGTCACCGTGACCGTGACGTCGGCGGGAATCTCCGTCCCCTTCAGCAGCTCCACCTTGCGCAACACCTCGCGCGCCACCGAGATCGCGTTGGCCCCAGGCCGCTTCGCCACGGTCAACGTCACCGCCGGCTCCTCGGCCGTCGCCGTGCCATCCGGAGCCGGCCCCGAACCCGCGCCCCGCCCGAAGAAGACGTACTGCGCCGGTTCCTCCGCGCCGTCCACGATCTCCGCCACCTCCCGCAGATACACCGGCCGCCCGGCATGCACCCCGACCACCACCGCACCCACATCCTCCGCGGAATGCAGAAACCCGCCGGTCTCTACCAGCACCTCGCGGTTGCCGGTGGTCAGCCCGCCCGCCCGGAACTGGCGGTTGGCCTGCTGGAGCATCGGCACCAGCCCCAGCGCACTCAGGTTCCGCGCCGCCAGCTTCGCGGGATCAAGCCGCACCCGCAGCTGCCTCCGCGCCCCGCCCAGGATCTGCGTCTCCGCCACCAGCGCCACCTGCTTCACCGAGTCGTCCACCTGCGCCACCAGCCGCCGCAGGGTCATATGATCGTAGCGCGCACTGTGAAAGGTCAGCGCCAGGATCGGCACGTCGTCGATCGACTTGGGCTTGATCAGGGGCCGGGTCACCCCGTGCGGAATCCGGTCGAAGTTCGAGGCCAGCTTCTGGTTCAGCTTCACCAGACTGCCCTCCATCTCCTCCCCGACCCGGAAACGCACGATCACCAGCGACTCACCGTCCCGCGAGGTGGAATAGAGGTACTCCACCCCCGGTATCTCCCAGAGCAGCTTCTCCATCGGCCGCGTCGCCCGCTCCTCCACCTCCTTCGCCGAAAACCCGGGCATCGCCACCAGCACGTCCACCATCGGCACCTTGATCTGCGGTTCCTCCTCCCGCGGCAGCATCACCACGGCAAACAACCCCAGCAGCACCGAGGTCACCACCACCAGCGGCGTCAGCTTCGAATGCACGAACGCCGCCGCGATCCGCCCCGCCATGCCATGCGCCCCCCCTCCTCCGCCGCTGGTCGCACCCGTGCTCATCGCAGGATCAACGGCTGTCCCTCCCGCAGCCCCGTCTGTCCCTCAACCACCACCCGCTCCCCAGCCTCCAACCCCGACAACACCTCGAAGGCCCCGCCCACCCGCCGCCCCGTCTTCACAATCCGCAGCCGCGCCACATCCCCAGCCGCCACCCACACGTATTCCATCTGCCCCCGTGCCGTCACCGCCTGCGTCGCCACCGTCGTCACCCCGACCTCCTCCAATGGCAGATGCATCCGCCCAAACCAGCCACCCCTCGCCTCCGTGCCCGCCGGCAGATCCAGCCGCACCCGAAAGGTCCGGGTCACCGGATCCGCCGAGGGCTCGATCTCCGCCACCACCCCCGGAACCACCGTCGCCCCCGTCGCCCCCGTCGCAAGCCGGACATCCAGCGACAACCCCGGACGCACCCATTCCACCAGCCCCGCCGGCACGTCCGCCTCGAAACGCAAAGCCCCGGGATCCTCGAGCTCCAGCAGCGGCCGGCCCGGCGCCGCGAGATCCCCCACGTCCGCCAGCTTCCGCGTCACCACGCCCGCGAACGGCGCCACGATCCGCGCATTCTCCAGCGTCGCCTCCGCCTCAACCACCGCCCCCCGCGCCACCGCCCGCCGCGCCTCCACCGCATCCAGCTCCGCACGCGTCACCGCCTCCTGCGCAAACAGCCCCGAAACCCGCTCGAAATCCCGGTCCGCCTGCCGCGCCACCGCCCGCGCCTGATCCACCCGCGCCCGAATCTCCCGCACATCCAGCTCGGCCAGGAGATCCCCCGCCGACACCGCCACCCCGGGCACCGCGTGCATCCGGTCGATCCGCCCGCTTACCTTCGCCTCGATCACCGCCCGCGTTCGCGAACGAACCGTCCCCATCACCTCCTCGATCGCCCGGTGCCGCCCCGCCTCCACCTCCACCCAACCCACCGACACCGCCGGCAGGGCCGCCCCTCCGGCCACCGGTTCCTCACGATGACACCCCGCCCCCAGGCCCACCCCGACCAGCAACCCCGCCACCGGGATCAGCCGCCTCCACCGACGTCGCCGGCCCGCCCCGGGCCGCACGGGTTCCTCCACCTTGGGTTGGTTCATGGGTTTCATCGATGCACTACCTCCCCGTCAGGGCCAGCACCAGCCCCATCGTCCCCCCGTACAACGCCCCGCGCCACCAGGTTGCCGTCAAAGGACACGCCCCCGTCCCGCACGATCCGAAATACCCGAGCAACGCCCCCAGCGCCGCCCCGATCACCACCGGCAGCATCACTCGCAGCATGACGCCCCCTCCTTCCCCACCCCGAGCTTGCGAAGGATCATCTCCGCCGGACAAAACCCGGTGATCGCCGACTGAATCAGGTTCAACCCCACGAAAACGCCCAGGAACAGCCAGCGCTCGCCCACCCAATGGGCCAGCGCAACGCTGATCAGGACCATGCTTCCCGCCAGGATCCGTATGGCACGCTCAATACTCATGTGTCACCTCTCCACCTCGGTTTCATCGTTGCCTCGCACCGCACCCTGCGGCATCGTTCGCGCAACGCTTGTATGACTATTCGCTCATATAGTAATTGTCAACTTCCTTCGCGGGTCGGTCCGGTCCGAGCCCCGGCCTGCGGCCCTGCACTCCAGCCCAGTCTTCCCTCGCCGATCCCATGAACCGTAAAGCGCTCACCGACGACGCCATCCAGCTCATCGCCGCACGCTTCCGCATCCTCGGCGAACCCATGCGGCTGAAACTGCTCGTCGCCCTCGAGGACCGCGAACGCAATGTGTCCGAGTTGGTCGCGGCAACCGGCGCCACCCAGGCCAATGTGTCGCGCCACCTCCAGACCCTCACCGAGGCCGGCATCCTCGGACGCCGCAAGGAAGGCCTGAACGTGTACTACCACATCGCCGACACCGGCATCTTCGACCTCTGCGAGCAGGTGTGCGGCAGCCTCCAGCGGCGCCTCGGCGACCAGGCCCGGGCGCTGGGATTCGTCGCATGAACGCTCCGGTTCGGACCAGGCCCCGCGGCGAACGGAAGCGTGGCGCCGCCTGGGTGGCCGCCCAGAGCGTGCTCCTGCTCGCCCTGGTGGCCTCGGGTCCGCTGCGTCCCGGCGACTGGCATTCGCCACCAGGCCTGGCGGTCGGGACCGTCCTGTTCCTGGCCGCCGGCTTCATCGGCGTGGCAGGCGTGCTGAATCTTGGCGGCAATCGTACCCCCTTCCCCGCCCCACGCCCGGGATCGACCCTGGTCCGCAGCGGCGTGTACCGCTGGTGCCGACATCCGCTCTACACCTCGGTGATGCTGGCCGGCTTCTCCTGGGCCCTGATCTGGCAGGCAGCCTGGACCCTGGGCCTTGCGGCCTTCCAGGTACCCTTCTTCGTGGCCAAGGCCCGCGCCGAGGAACGCCTGCTGCGCCGCGCCTTCCCCGACTACGAGAAATACGCCCGGCAGGTGAAGGCGTTCCTGCCGGGCGTGTTCTAACCGATCAACGAAGGCCCTCCGGTCCCGGCCCCGATTCCAGCCGCGACCACGACTGCGAATGGACGGCCGGGGCCGGCTGATCTTCGGCTCAGCTCCCCTTGACGCGGGGTTTGTCGGTCAGGGTCTTGAGAAAGGCCACCAGCGATTTGACCTGTTCCTCGCTGAGCTCCTTGCCCAGCTGGTGCCAGGCCATCTTCCGCACCGCCTCCTCGAGCGTGGCGATCTGACCCTTGTGGAAGTACGGCTGGGTGATGGCGATGTTCCTGAGCATCGGCACCTTGAACTTGAAGTCGTCATCCTCGTCCTGGCTGATGACCGAGCGCCCCTTGTCGTCGGTGGGGAACGGATTGACGAGACCGACCTTCTGATAGACCTGGCCACCGAGCACCGGTCCGTAATGGCAGGTGGTGCAGCCCATGGTGAGGAACTCGTGCAGCCCGCGGGTCTCCGTCGCCGTCAGGGCTTTGTCGTCACCCTTGAGGAAGTCGTCGAACCGGTCCCGGGTCACCAGGGTGCGCTCGAAGGCTGCGATGGCGTGGGCCATGTTGTCGTAGGTGACAGGCTCGGCGACACCGGGAAACGCGGCCTTGAAGAGATCCTTGTACTTCGGCATCCCGGCCAGCCGTTCCACGACGACCTTCTCGTCAGGCATCGACATTTCGACGGGATTGAGAACCGGGCCCTTGGCCTGGGCCTTCAGGTCCTCGGCGCGCCCGTCCCAGAACTGGGCGAACTGGAATCCGGCGTTGAGGGTGGTCGGGGAATTGCGCCCGCCGCGCTCCCCGAAGGCGCCCTTGGAGGTCGGCTCGTTGTCCACGCCGCCACGGTTGTCGTCGACCATGTGGCAGGTGTTGCAGGACTGGCTGTGATTCTGGGAGAGCGCCTTCTCGAAATAGAGTTCCTTGCCCAGCTTCACCAGGGCCGGCGTGTCCTTCTCCGCCCCGGGCATGGTGTCCGGGATCGGGGCCACGAAATCCAGGGCGAGTTTCCGAAGTTCCTTGGCATCCAGGTCCGCCCCGTGCGCGCCCGCGGCCGCGAGCCCAGCCCCCAGAACCACACCCAGACCGATCCAGCTTCCCGCCCGCCGATACGTTGATTTGATCATGTTCTTTCGATGCTTCGTTGCGAATGTCGAGCCCCCATATAACCAAGCCCTCCGCTTTCGCAACAAGCCTGGGACGAACCGTCCAAAGGACCGCAGAAAGCCGGCGTGCATGGGCCCCGCCATGCACCCCTCCACCGGGCTCCCGCCGCACCCCGCCGCATCGATCGGGGACGCGCCGTTCAACGATTCGGCGACAGCGGGATCCCCGCGATCGACCCCGGGGCGCGAGGGGGTGCCGTTCGAGTTTTCCGTTCCGGACGGCCCACGGATCCGGTACCGTCCAGCCGCCCGCGCACATGGTTGACCTCGCAGATCTAGGCTGGGACCCCCGATGGGAGGCGGCGTTCGCACCCATGCTCGATCGCGGCCTGTTCCCGGCGCGTGTCGCCCTCGAGGACCGCAACGCCTACGTGGTGGTCGCCGCAGCCGGGGAAATGCAGGCGCGCATCGCCGGCCGGCTGCTCCACGGCAGGGCCCCGGAGGCGTTCCCCAAGGTCGGCGACTGGGTCGCTCTCTCACGCAAACCCACCGACAGCCGCGCGGTGATCCAGGACATCCTCCCCCGCCGCACCTTCCTCGCCCGCAAACTCCCCGGACGCGAGGCCGCCCCCCAGATCCTCGCGACCAACATCGATGTCACCTTCATCATCCAGGCCATCGACGAGACCTTCAACCCGCGGCGCCTCGAACGGTTCCTGGTCATGACCCACGAGGGCGGCTCCCGACCCGTCATCGTCCTCAACAAGGCCGACCTCTGCGACCATCCCGATGCCCGTGCCGACGAGGTCCGCGCGACCGCCGGCTCCGCCACCGTCATCGTCGCCAGCGGACGCACCCGCCTCGGCCTCGGCGAACTCCGCAGACAGCTCGCCCCGGGCCGCACCTGCGTCTTCCTCGGCACCTCCGGAGCCGGGAAATCCACGCTCATCAACCGCCTCCACGGCGAGGCCATCCAGGCCACCTCCGAAGTCCGCGACCAGGACGGCAAGGGACGTCACACCACCACCTGGCGCGAACTGATCCTGCTCCCCTCCGGCGCCCTGGTGATCGACACCCCCGGAATGCGCGAGTTCCACCTCTGGACGGCCGACGACGGCCTCGACGAGGCGTTTCCCGACATCGCCCGCCTGGCCCTGGCCTGTCACTTCCGCGCCTGCTCCCACTCGGGCGAAAAGCGCTGCGCCGTCCAGGCCGCCATCAGCGACGGTTCGCTCGCGCCGGAACGGTTCGCCAGCTTCAGGAAGCTCCGGGAGGAACTGGACCGCCTCACCTCCGAACGCCGCGAACACGCCTACCAGATGCGCCGCCGCCACGCGGGAACCATGCGCCGCCTCGCGCCGAACGATCCCATCGACTGACCCGCACCGGCGGAATCGCGGGCTTGGCGCGGAGCCGACACTGGGAAAGGCTGCCGCTCATGCCGCGCTGGTTCCTCTGGACTTGGTTCGCGCTGGCGTCCTGGGGCGTCTGGGCCGTGCTTTCCAAGATCATCGGCGACGCCCTCTCCCCCGCTCACAGCCAGGCCCTCTCCTCGCTCGGCATCCTTCCGGTGCTCGTCGTCCTGGCCTTTCTTCCCGGTTCACCACCCGCGGGCAACCCCCGTGCCGCCCGCGGCGCAGCCCTCGCCCTCACGGCAGGCATCGTCACCAGCCTCGGTAACCTCGCCTACTACGACGCCCTCCAACGCGGGGAGCGCGCGGTCACCGTCATCCCCCTCACCGCCCTCTACCCGATCGTCACGGTCGCCCTCGCCGTCGTCCTGCTCCATGAACGCCTCGGCAACGCCCAGAAACTCGGCGCCGCCCTCTGCCTCCTCGCCACCTACCTGTTCAACGTCCCCGACGAACACGGCCTCCTCTCGAGCGCGGTCGTCCACGCCCTTCCCCCCATCCTGCTCTGGGGCCTCTCCGGCTTCCTCCAGAAGCTCGCCACCATCCACCTTTCCGGCGAACGTTCCGCCATGTTCTTCCTGGCCGCGGCCCTCCCGGTCTCGGCGGTCATCCTCGCCCGGGACCCGCTCCCGGATTCCCCGCTTCCCATCAGGGTCTGGACCCTGGTCGTCGCCCTCGGCATGACCCTCGCCGCGGGAAATCTCGCCGTCCTCCTCGCCTTCGCCCGCGGAGGCAAGGCCTCGGTCATCGCCCCGCTCGCCGGACTGTACCCCCTCATCAGCCTGCCCATCGCCATCCTCGCCCTCGGCGAACGCGCCTCGCCCCGGGAACTCGCCGCCTTCGCCGCCGCCCTCGCCGCAGTGGTCGCCCTCGCCCTCGAGCCTTCCACCCGCTCCCATTCCGGCCCCCCGGCCCCCGATCCCAACCCGTCAACGCCCCTTCCCCCAACCCCGCCATGAACACCCTCCCCCAACTCATGTCCTCCGGCCCCGTTCTCGGGGACGGCGGTTACCTCATCGAACTCGAACGCCGCGGCTACGTGGACAGCGGTTCACGACGCGAGCGCGTCGGCACCGGCCGGGGCAGCGGGCAGTTCACCCCCGAGGTCGCCATCGAACGCCCCCACGCCCTCCGCGAACTGCACCAGGAGTTCCTCGACTCCGGCTCCCGCGTGCTCCAGGCCCTCACCTTCTTCGGCACCCGCGAGAAACTGTCCCGCGCCGGCTACGGAGCCCAGACGGAGTCCATCAACCTCGCCGCCGTCCGCCTCGCCCGCGATGTCGCAGGCGACCGCGCCCTGGTGGCGGGCAGCGTCTCCCGGACCCAACTGGTCGAACGCGAGGGCATGGGCGCCCTCGATCGCGCCCGCGACCACCTCGCCGAACAGATCCGCATCCTCAAGGATGCCGGCGTCGACCTCCTCATCCTCGAGACGTTCTTCCACCTCGCCGAAATGCGCGCCGCGCTGGAGTGCGCAGCCACCAGCGGCCTGCCCACCATCGCCACCATGAGCTTCCGCCCCCTCGTCACCCAGTGCAGCGACGGCCATTCCCCCGCCGATTGCGCCCGGGTGATGTCCGACCTCGGCGCCCTGGCTGTCGGCGCCAATTGCGAGCAGGACCCCCAGCGCATGCTCCCGCTCCTCCGCGCCATGCGATCCGGAACCACCCTCCCCCTCGCGGCCCAACCGGCCGCGTTCCACACCACCGAAGCCTGCCACAGCTTCACCCGCCTCCCCGAGTTCCCCGACGACCTCGAGACCATCCAGGTCTCGCGCCGCGTCTTCCGCGACTTCGCCCGCGCGGCCCGCAACGAGGGCATCGGCTACCTCGGTGGCTGCTGCGGCTGCAACGCCGCCTACATACGCGCACTTGCGGAAGGTCTGGACGAACCCATGGTGGCCTAGTCGATAATTACCCATCATGTCGTATCTGAAGTTCTCCTCATGCCCCCCCCAGGGCCGCCGCCCCGGAACCCGCCATCTCCTCCGCCCGGGCCTCCTCCTCGCGGCCTCCCTGTGCCTCGGCCTCGCGTCGTCCGCAGCGACCTTCCACGTGTCACCGTCCGGGGACGACACCAACGCGGGCACGGCCGAGGCACCGTGGCAGTCCCTCCGCAGATCCATCCAGGGGGTTCAGGCCGGCGACACCCTCCTGCTCGGCCCGGGGCGCTACGACGAATACCCCGCCACCGTCCGGGGCGGCAGCAACGAGGCCGCACGCATCGTCTTCCGCTCAAACGGCGACGCCGTGATCCGTGGCTGGCAGGTCAACCACCCCTACATCACCCTCGAAAACCTCCAGTTCAGCGGCCTCTCCTCCCAGACCGTGCTCGACGCCTACATCCGCGTCGGCGGCAACGGCGACCTGCTCCAGGTGCTCGGATGCACCGTGCGCGACGGCATCAAGGCCATCCGCCAGGACATGAGGTTCGAAGCCGAAACCAGCCGCATCCTCAGCGACACCGGCGGCTTCCTCGAAGCCGGATTCGCACCCGGCCAGTTCCTCATCGCCCGCCCCACCGAGCGCGGCGTCAGCCTCCCGCCTCGCAACACCCTCATCCTCCGTGTGGACGATGTCTCCGACGACGCCATCACCGTCACCAACCGCCTCGATGACGCCGGGCCCATGCCCATCTACCTCACCGGAAGCCCCCAGCACGGCATGTACCTCGACAACGGCTCCCGCGGCGTAATCGTCAAGGGCTGCACGTTCCGCAACCTCAGCTACCAGTCCTGGTTCATCTTCGGCACCGGCCACACCATCGAGGACAACGTCATCGAACAGGCCAACGGCTGGGACGCCATGCACTTCGGGGGCTTCAACCACCTCTTCCGGCGCAACGTCATCCGCGATTCCCCCATGCTCGTCTTCCAGATCTCCCCCGACGCCATGGAGAACTACTCCCCCATCCCGTACAGCCGCGTGGTGTTCAAACAGAACTTCGTCACCGGCTTCGAAGGCCTCATCGCCTCCCAGAAGGGCGGCGGCACCAGCGTCGACCTCGCCTTCCTCCGCAACGTGTTCCACCAGACCGGCTGGTTCTACGGAACCCACCCCCGCACACGCTTCGAAAACAACACGTTCGTCCGCTGCTCCACCACCTCCGGACCCGCCTTCGGCTCCGCCAACCACCCCCTCACCTTCGTCATGCCGGCTCCCGGCGCCTCCAGCCCCGCCAACGCCCGCGATTCCCTCGTCCTCAACAACGCCTTCATCGAATGCGGCGAAGCCACCGGCACCACCGACCCTGCCACCATCGGCTGGTACGCCATCGACGGCCCCAACCCCACCCTCGTCGCCGGCGGCAACTTCGTCGCCGGACCCTCCCCAGACTTCCCCCCTCGCTCCGCTTGGCCCGAAGCCCCATCCCTCAACGGCGGCAACCCCCTCTTCTCCGACCCGCTCTCGCCGCTCGGCCCCGACGGCCTCCCCTTCACCCAGGACGACGGTTTCCGTCCGACACCCGAATCCCCCCTGGTCGGAACCGGTCTCGAGGGACGCAGCGTCGGCGCCTACGAAATCCGCGCGTCCCAACAGCCGACACTCAACATCTCCCGCGGCGAGGGGATCTCCGAACTGATCCTCACCTGGCCCGCCGACATCCAGGACTGGACCCTCGAGGCCGCGCTCGCCCCCGAGGGCCCCTGGTACGGGGTGCCCTCCTGGCCCGTGCCCGTCGACGGCGTGGTCTCGGCGGTCGTCAACGCTTCCGAGGTCCGCATGTTCTACCGGCTGGTGCTCTAGCCCCGGAGGGCCCAACCTCCCCGGCATCCCACCCATGCTGATTCACACCGGTTCCGATCCGTCCAACGCCAACCTCGCGGCCGCGGACCTCCTGCTCCGGTGGCTGACATTGCCCGACACCCGGACCGTGATGGTCGCGGCCGGCAACACGCCGCTCGAACTTTACCGCCTCGTCGCCGATCGCCGGCCCCGCCTCGCGCACCTGGAGGTGTTCGCCCTCGACGAGTACGTCGGCGTTCCCCCCGGGGAACCCCGCAATTGCGCCAACCTCCTCCGCGCCTGCGTGGCCGAATCCTGGGGCATTGCGCCCGACCGCTTCCACACCGTCGCCTCAACCCCCGCCGACGCCCTGTCGAGCGTCCAGGCTCTGGAATCCCGCATCGCCCGAGCGGGAGGCCTCGATGTCATCGTCCTCGGCCTCGGCCAGAACGGCCACCTCGGCTTCAACGAACCAGGCAGCACCCGCGATTCAACCGGCCGCGTGCTGGACCTCGACCCCGTCTCCGTCGAGGCGAACCGCACCTGGTTCCACGGCCGCTACGCCCCGTCCCAGGGCGCCACCGTCGGCCTTCGCACCATCCTCGCCGCGCGACGCGCCATGATCCTCGCCTACGGCCCCCACAAACGCACCGCAGTCCACGCCATGCTCCACGGCCCCATCGGCCCCGACTGCCCCGCGTCCTTCCTCCGCGACCACCCCGAGGTCCACGCCTTCCTCGACACCGCCTCCACCCCGGCGCCCCGGTAGGCCGCCAACCGAACACCCCCCGTGATCTTCGACGCCCTCAACGCCTCCTCCCCGTTCCTCGCCCTCGGCCTCGATGTCGGCGGAACCAAGATCGCCGCAGGCCTCGTCCGCTTCCCCGACGGCCACGTCATCGCCCGCCGCCAGATCCCCACCCCCATCCAGGAGGGTTCCGAAGCGGTTCTCAATGCCTGCGTCCACATCGCCACCGAACTGACCGCGTCCGCCGGCTCCCATGGCTCCCAGGTCCGCGCGGTCGGCATCGGCCTCTGCGAACTGGTCGACGCGTCCGGCCGCCCGCGCAGCGCCGCCACCCTCGACTGGGAACATCTCCAGGTCCGCGAACGCTTCGCTTCCATCGCCCCCACCTTCATCGAGGCCGATGTGCGCGCCGCCGCCCTCGCCGAGGCCGAGTTCGGCGCCGGCCGCCGCCTCCAGGTGTTCCTCTTCATCACCGTCGGAACCGGAATCAGCTCCGCCCTCGTGGTCGGCCGCCGCCCCTTCGCCGGCGCCCGCGGCGCCGCCGGAACCTTCGCCAGCAGCCCCATGCCCGCCCTGACCACCGACCCCCAACCGGCCGGCAACCTCGAGGAATGGGCCTCCGGCCCCGGACTCGTCGCCCGCTACGTCGCCGCGGGCGGCACCGCCCAGGGCGCTCCAGACGTCCTCGCCGCCGCCGCCGCCGGCGACCCCCGCGCCGTGCATGTCGTCACCACCGCCGCCGAAGCCCTCGGCAATGCCATCGGCTGGCTGGTCAACGTGCTCGACCCCGAGGCGGTCGTCCTCGGGGGCAACCTCGGCCTCGCCCACGGCCTCTACCGCGAACGCCTCGTCGCCGGCCTCCGCCGCCAGGTCTGGTGGGAAGGCCATGCCTCCCTCCCCGTCCTCGACGCCGTCACCGGCCCGGACGCCGGCCTCCTCGGCGCCGCCACCGCCGCCTGGCACCGGGCCACCCAGGGCAGGAAGAACCCCTTCCGATCCTGACCCCGCTCCCCCTCCTCACCCCTCGGCCGCCAACCCCGGCCATTCAAGCTCCGTCGCCCTCCAAAGATACCAGGCCGCCGCACTCCGGTGCGGCCGCCACCGTTCCCCGTGCTCCAACACCTCCCGCGGCCGCGGCATCTCCGTTCGCCCGTACGCCAGCCGAAACCCGTTCCGAACCCCGAAATCGTCCGCCGGCAACACGTCCCGCCTCCCCAGCTGGAAAATCAACAGCATCTCCACCGTCCATCGACCCACACCCCGCACCTGGGTCAGCCGTTCCACAATCTCCTCATCCGTCCAACGCGCCATCCGACGCCCGTCCGGCACCACCCCCGCCAGCGCCTTCTCCGCAAGATCCCGGATCGCCATCACCTTCGCCCGCGAAAACCCGCAGCCCCGCAACGCGTCATCCCCCACCCCCGCAAGATCCTCCGGCCCCGGAAACCGCTTCCCGGGAAACAACGCCACAAACCGCGCCAGGATCGTCGCCGCCGCCTTCCCGTTCAGCTGCTGGTTCGCCACCGCCTGCACCAATGATTGAAACGGCGACCGCCTCCGGTCCGGCCGCAGCCCATACGGCCCCACCCGGCGGATCAACCGTCGCATCACCGGATCCGACCGCCCCAGACAGGCGATGATTTCGGCACTCATGGCAGCCCCGCACCCTACCGGAACCCCCGCGCCCTGGCGAACCCACGCTCAGAACCCGGGGACCGGTCCCCATCCCGATTCGCGCCCTTCATCCCAGGACCCCGGGAATCGGCCGCGCGCCACCCGCGATCCCGGTCAACCGCTCCTGCCGGGCGTCGACCTCGTAGCTCAGGGCCTCATGGTCCAGTCCCAACGCCGAGAGGATCGTCGCGTGCAGATCCCGGAACGGATACGGCCGGTCCACCGCCATCAGGCCGATCTCATCCGTGGCCCCGATCCGCTGCCCCCCCTTCACCCCGCCGCCGGCCAGCCAGACCGTGAACCCCGCGGCGTTGTGCTGCCGCCCCAGGTCCCCCTGCATCATCGGCGTCCGGCCAAACTCACTCGCCCAAACCACCAGCGTCGACTCCAGCAACCCCCGCCGCCGCAGATCCGTCAGCAGCGCCGAAACCGGCCCGTCCGTCCACCGCGCCCTCGGCGTGTGGTTGTCCGCCAGCTTCGCGTGCGCGTCCCAGCCGTCCTTGTCCGGCATGTCGTACACCTGCACGAACCGCACCCCGCGCTCCACCAGACGCCGTGCAAGCAGGCATTTCCGCCCGAAACTGCGCGTCCGCTGGTCCCGGTGCTCAAGCCCGTACTCGCGCCGCAACTCCCCGGTCTCCCGTTCGACATCCCCAACCTCCAGCGCCGCGGACTGCATCCGGTACGCGAGTTCGTAACTGGCGATCCGTGCGTCCAGCACCCCGTGCCCCGGCCGCGCCTCCCGGTGCATCAGGTTCAGGTCCCGCACGAAATCCAGGGAACGCCTCTGGCCCGAGGCGAATTCATCCGGCGGCAACAGGTCCAGCACCGGCGTGCCCCGGTCCCGCAACCGCGTCGGCTGGAACGCCGCCGGCAGGAAGCCGTTGGAGTAGTTCGCCGCCCCGCCCAGCGGCCCCGCGTCAAACAGCATCACGTACGACGGAAGGTCCTGGTTCTCCGTCCCCAACCCGTACGTCACCCACGAACCGAGACTCGCCTTGCCCGGCCGGATATCCCCGGTGTGCATCTGATAGCTGGCCGGACCGTGATTGTTCGATTCCGCCTGCAACGAGTGGATGAAACAGAGGTCGTCCACTTGCGCCCCCACCCCGGGACAGAGCTCGCTCACCATCATCCCCGACCTCCCATACGCCCGCCACGCGTACGGACTGCCCATGAGCTCGTCCTTGCACCCGTGAAACACGTTCGCGTGCCGCGTCGCCTCCACCGCCTTCCGGATCGACTCCGGCACCGGCTTCCCACCCAACCGCTGCAACAGCGGCTTGTGATCAAAGGTGTCCACCTGCGACGGCCCTCCCACCATGAACAGAAAGATCACCGACCGCGCCCGCGCCACCCTCGGACCCACCCTCGGCGCAAACGGCCGCATCGGATCCACCGTCACACCCTCCGCACGCAGCATCGACCCCAACGCCGCCGCCCCAAACCCCGCCCCCATGCGCGCCAGAAACGCACGGCGACTGCCTCGAACCGGGGTGACGAACATGGCCCCACGTTGCCGGGTTCTCCCGCCCATTCCAGCCGGAAGTGATCCCCCCAAAACCCGCAATGCCTTCCCTCCCATTTTCTCTGTGGTCCCGAGGTCCCCAAGCCGGGATGATCCGCCCGATGCGACCCGGTCGGCCCCTGACCCCTCTCCGCCAGCAAACGCCCCACCCCGCCACCCCCGGGGCTGCTCCACACCACCGCCACCCACCACGGCGCCGTCTCCACCATATCGCCGCCCGCACCGCCCTCCTCGCCTCGCTGCTCGTCCTCCCCAACGCCTGCCGACGCGACCCGGCCACTCAACCCACCTCCCAAACTCAGGCCGTCCAGGTCAGCGTCGCCGCACCCCTCCCCCGCACCGTCGAGGATTGGAACGACTTCATCGGCCGACTCGCCGCCCCCGAAACCGTCGAGATCCGTTCCCGCGTCTCCGGTTACCTCGCAAAGGTCCACTTCCAGGAAGGCGGCCTCGTCCAACCCGGCGACCTCCTCGTCACCATCGACCCCAGACCCTACCAGGCCGTCGTCGACCGCCTCACCGCCGACCTCGCCCGCGCGAAACATCGCGCCGACCTCGCCGCGGCCGAGGCCGCCCGCGCGGATTCCCTCTTCCGCACCCGCGCCATCTCCGAGGACGACCACGACCAGCGCATCAAGGCGTCCGCGGAGGCGATCGAAACCATCCGCGCCGCCGAGGCCGCCCTCCAGGCCGCACGCCTCGACCTCGATTTCACCGAGGTTCGCTCCCCGATCGCCGGTCGCGTCAGCAACGCCCGGGTCACCGCCGGCAACCTGGTCTCCGGCGGCGATTCCGGCGCCACCCTCCTCACCACCGTCGTGTCCGTCGACCCCATCCACTGCTACATCGAGGTCGATGAACGCTCCGCGCTCCGCTACCGCGGCCTCGACCCCGCCGGCGGCAACGCAGGCGCATCCGAAACCCGCATGCCCGCCTTCATGGCCCTGACCGACGAGGCCGCCTTCCCCCGCCGCGGCCACGTCGATTTCGTCGACAACCAGCTCAACCCGACCACCGGCACCCTGCGCCTGCGCGCCGTCTTCCCCAACCCCGACGGCCGGGCCGCACCCGGCTTCTTCGCCAGGGTCCGCCTGCCCGGTGGCCCCCCCTACCCGGCCCTGCTCGTCCGCGACACCGCCGTGGGCAGCGACCAGGGCCGCCCGTTCCTCCTGGTGGCCCAACCCGACGACACCGCCGCCTTCCGCCCCGTCACCCTCGGGCCCATCGTCAACGGCCTCCGGGTGGTCCGCTCCGGCATCACCCACTCCGACCGCGTCCTGCTCACCGGCCTGATGAACGCGCGCCCCGGCTCCCGGCTCCGCATCGAGACCGTGCCCATGCAACCCCCCGGCACGACCAACAACGGCGGTCCCGCAAACCCCGCAAACCCCGCCGATCCCGCCGGCGCCGCGAAACCATGAACATCGCGCGCTTCTTCGTGGACCGTCCGATCTTCGCGGCGGTCCTCAGCCTGGCGATCACCCTGCTCGGCGGCCTCGCCTACCTCGGCCTCCCTGTCGCCCAATACCCCGAGGTCGCTCCCCCCACGGTCGTCGTCACCGCCACCTACCCCGGCGCCGACGCCCAAACCCTGGCCGACACCGTCGCCACCCCGCTCGAACAGGAGATCAACGGCGTCGAGAACATGCTCTACGTCGCGTCGTCCGCCACCAGCGACGGCCGCGTCCAGATCACCGTCACCTTCAAGCTCGGCACCAACCTCGACCAGGCCCAGGTCCTCGTCCAAAATCGCGTCAACGCCGCCTTCGCCCGCCTCCCCGAGGAGGTCCGCCGCCTCGGGGTGGTGGCCCAGAAGCGCTCCCCCGACCTCACCCTCTCGGTCCAGTTCTACAGCCCCGACGGCTCCCGCGACGTCACCTACCTCGCGAACTACGTCACCCTCCAGGTCCAGAATGAACTGGCCCGCATCCCCGGCGTGGCCGAGGCCTCCATGCTCGGCGGCCTCGACTACTCCATGCGCCTCTGGCTCGACCCCGATCGCATCGCCGCCCACGGCCTCACCGCAGGCGAGGTCATCCGCGCCATCCGCGAACAGAACCTCCAGGTCGCCGCCGGCAGCCTCGGCCAACCCCCCACGCCCCAAGGCACCGCCTTCCAATACACCCTCACCGCCCGCGGCCGCCTCACCCACCCCGAGGAGTTCGAGGAAATCGTCCTCAAAACCGGCCCCCGCGGCGACATGGTCCGCCTCAGGGACGTCGCCCGCGTCGAACTGGGCGCCCGCGACTACTCGGTCCGCACCTACATGGACGGCAAGAACGCCGTCTCCCTCCGCATCTTCCAATTGCCCGGCAGCAACGCCCTCGAAACCGCCGACCGCGTCTACGCGGCCCTCCAACGCCTCGAACCCCGGTTCCCCCCAGGCGTCGGCTTCCGCATCAACTACGACACCACCAAGTTCGTCCGCGCCTCCATGCGATCGGTCCTCGGAACCCTGCTCGAGGCGCTCGTCCTGGTCGTCCTCGTCGTCGTGGTCTTCCTCCAGACCTGGCGCGCCTCCATCATCCCGCTGCTCGCGGTCCCGGTCTCCCTCATCGGCACGCTGGCGGTCATGCAACCGCTCGGCTTCTCCCTCAACAACCTGTCCCTCTTCGGCCTGGTCCTCGCCATCGGCATCGTGGTCGACGACGCCATCGTGGTGGTCGAAAACGTCGAACGCTTCATCCGCCAGGGGTTCACCCCGCGCGAGGCCACCCTCGCCGCCATGCGCGAGGTCAGCGGACCGGTCATCGCCGTCGCCCTCGTCCTCGGCGCAGTCTTCGTCCCCACCGCCTTCATCCCCGGCATCACCGGCCAGTTCTACCGCCAGTTCGCCCTCACCATCGCGGTGTCCACCTTCATCTCCGCCTTCAACTCCCTCACCCTCAGCCCCGCCCTCTGCGCCCTCCTCCTCCCTCCCCACGGCGCCCCGCCCGACCGCTTCTCCCGCCTGCTCGATTCCCTGCTCGGCTGGTTCTTCCGCCCCTTCAACCGCATCTTCCAGGCCGCCTCCGACTCCTACGGCCGCTGGGTCGCCCGCACCCTGCGCCTCGCCGCCGTCATGCTCGCCGCCTACGCCGGCCTCGTCGGCCTCGGCCTCGCCCTCTTCAAAAAGGTCCCCGGCGGCTTCATCCCCAGCCAGGACATGGGCTACCTCCTCGCCGTGGTCCAACTCCCCGACGGCGCCGCCTTCGACCGCACCGACGCCGTGATCCGTCGCATGGACGCCCTCGCCCGCGAGGTCCCCGGCGTCGCCCACACATTCGCCATCTCCGGTTACTCCTCCGTCCTCCAGGCCAACCAACCCAACGTCGGCGCCGCCTTCCTCATCCTCGACGACTTCGCCAACCGCCGCGACCCGGCCCTCCGCGGCGAAGCCATGATCGCCACTCTCCGCCGCAAGTTCTCCGTCATCGAGGAAGGCCGCGTCCTCGTCCTCCCCCCACCCCCGCTCCGCGGACTCGGCAATGCCGGCGGATTCAAGATCCAGATCCAGGACCTCAACAACGCCGGCCTCGCCGCCCTCGAAACCGCCGCCCGCCAACTGGTCGAGGCCGCCCAGAAGGAACCAACCCTCACCTCCCTCATCTCCGCCTTCCGCCCCAACGTCCCCCAGTACCGCATCGAGATCGACCGCACCCAGGCCAAGTCCATGGGCGTCCCGCTGTCCGAAATCAACGACGCCCTCCAAATCTACCTGGGCTCGGTCTACGTCAACGATTTCAACCAGTTCGGTCGCACCTACCAGGTCACCGCCCAGGCCGCCCCCGACTTCCGCACCGACCCCGCCACCATCGCCCGCTTCAAGGTCCGCAACCACCACGGCGACCTCGTCCCCCTCGGCTCCGTCCTCGAGGTCCGCCCCGTCGGCGGCGCCGACCGCGCCCAACGCTACAACCTCTACCCCTCCGCCGACCTCACCGGCACCACCCTCCCGGGCATCAGCTCCGGCGAAATGATCCGGCTCATCGAACGCCTCGCACGCGAACATCTCCCCGAGGGCTTCGCCTTCGAATGGACTGACCTCACCTACCAGCAGATCCTCGCCGGCAACACCATCCTCTTCATCTTCCCCCTGTCCGTGGTGTTCGTCTTCCTCGTGCTCGCCGCCCTCTACGAGAGCTGGAGCCTCCCCCTCGCCATCCTCCTCATCGTGCCCCTCTGCATCCTCTCCTCCCTCGCCGGCGTCTGGCTCCGCGGCCAGGACAACAACATCTTCACCCAGATCGGCCTCATCGTCCTCGTCGGACTCGCCGCCAAAAACGCCATCCTCATCGTCGAGTTCGCCCGCCAACGCGAGGACGCCGGCATCCCCATCGCCGACGCCGCCATCGAAGCCTCCCGCCTCCGCCTCCGCCCCATCCTCATGACCAGCCTCGCCTTCATCCTCGGCGTCCTCCCTCTCGTCCTCGCCCGCGGCGCCGGCGCCGAAATGCGGCAAACCCTCGGAACCGCCGTCTTCTTCGGCATGATCGGCGTCACCGCCTTCGGCCTCGCCCTCACCCCGGTGTTCTACGTCGTCGTCCGACGCCTCACCCCCGCCCGCTTCCGCCGCCAAACAGCCCACCACGCCCCATGACCCACCCCCCCAACCTCCCCACCCTCAACGCCGCCCTCCTCCTCGCCCTCGCCACCCTCGCAGCCGCCTGCTCGGTCGGCCCTTCCTACGTCACCCCGGCCCCACGCTTCCTCAACATCCCCACCACCCCACCGTCCACCAACACCCCGCCCGTCGACGCCTCCTGGTGGGCCGCCTTCAACGACCCCATCCTCAACCAGCTCCAGGACACCGCCGCCACCAACAACCTCGACCTCGCCGCCGCGTCCAACCGACTGCTCGAGGCCCGCGCCCTCTGGAACGAGGCCCGCTTCGACTTCCTCCCCACCGTCACCTCCGAGGCGCATTACCAGAACAACCAGCCCAGCCTCTACGCCTCCCCCTTCACGCTCTCCCGCGGCCGACGCCACATGGAGTTGTACCGCGCAGGATTCGATGCCACCTGGGAACTGGATGTCTTCGGCCGCGTCCGTCGCACCGTCCAGGCCGCCCGCGCCACCGTCCAATCCGTCGCCGCCTCCCGCGACGACCTCCTCGTCAGCGTCCGCGCCGAACTGGCCGCGAACTACGTCCACCTCCGCGGCCTCCAAACCCAGCTGGACGCCGCCCGCGAAAGCGCCACCAACCAGGCCGCCACCCTCCAACTGGCGGAACAACTGCTCAGCGGCGGCCGCGGCACCCAACTCGATGTCGCACGCGCCCGCTCCCAGCTGAACGGCACCCTCGCCGCCATCCCTCCCCTCGAAGCCGCCCTCGACCGCACCATCCATCGCATCGGCGTCCTCTGCGGTCACCCCCCCAGAACCTTCGCTCCCCTGCTCGAATCTCCCGCCCCCGTCCCCACCGTCCCCAATCTCCCCGACCCACCCCAGCCCCACGAACTGCTCCGCCGCCGCCCCGATATCCGCGCCGCCGAACAGTCCCTCGCCGCCGCCACCGCCCGCATCGGGGTCGCCGTCGCCGACCTCTTCCCCAGAATCACCTTCCAGGGCCGCCTCGGCCTCGAGGCCAACCGCCTCTCCGGCTTCGAACGCTCCGGCACCGACAGCTTCGGCTTCGGCCCCTCCATCTCCTGGGCCGCCTTCGACCTCGGCCGCGTCCGCCAATCCATCCGCGCCGCCGACGCCCGCGCCCAATCCACCCTCGCAGTCTACGAACAAACCGTCCTCCTCGCCCTCGAGGAAACCGAAAACGCCCTCCGCACCTACTCCAGGGCCGCCCAACACCAAACCTTCCTCTCCCGCGCCGCCACCGCCGCCGACGAAGCCGCCCGCCTCGCCCGCCAACGCTACGAGGACGGCGTCGCCGATTACCTCGCCGTGCTCGACGCCGAACGCGTCCTCCTCGCCCAACGCGTCGAACTGGCCCGCGCCCAGGCCGAAACCACCGCCTCCGCCATCGCCATCTACAAATCCTTCGGCGGCGGATGGGCCCTCGACCACCCCTCCCCCTGATCCCCGGAACCCACCCCGCGGGCCCCCCCTCCCAACGACCCGGAAAGCACCCCTCCACGCCACTTTGCCTCCTTGGACCCGTTCGCACCCTGTGCTTCAATCCCCCCAACCCTCCTTCCCCATTCCCCACTCGCCATTCCCCACTCGCCATTCCCCACTCGCCATTCCCCACTCGCCACTCGCCATTCGCCCCCCCATGGCCCCCCTCCCTTCCATCGTCCTCGCCGCCGTCCTCGCCTCGGCCGGCGCCCTCCGCGCCCCGGGCACCACCGCCCCGCCCCCGCCACCACCCGCATCTGCACCCGCATCCACCGAAGCCTCCCCATCCGAGTCCATCGGCGACGCCTGGTCCGATCCCCGCAATCCCATCCGCCGCATCTTCCAGGGTCAACGCCTCGACCTGTGGTCCCTCAAGCCCCTCGCCCCGGTCACTCCCCCGCCAGCCCCGGCAAGCCCCGACCTCCCTGGCGACGCGCCCAATCCCATCGACCGCTTCCTCCAGGCTCGCTTCGCCGCGGCCGGGATCGTTCCCGCGCCGGAAGCCGACCGGCGAACCCTCGTCCGCCGCCTGCACTTCGACCTCACCGGCCTCCCGCCCACACCCGAGGAGGTCGCGACCTTCCTCAACGACCCACGCCCCGACGCCTACGAGCGACGGATCGACGCCCTGCTCGCCTCGCCCCGTTACGGCGAACACTTCGCCCGCCACTGGCTCGACGTGGTCCGCTACAGCGACAGCAACGGTTTCGATTGGGACGAGTTCCGCCCCGAGGCCTGGCGGTTCCGCGATTACGTGGTGCGGTCCTTCAACGCCGACAAACCCTTCGACCGCTTCATCCGCGAGCAACTCGCAGGCGATGAACTGCTCCACGGCGCCCCGCGCACGCCCGCCGAGCAGGACCTCCTCATCGCCACCGGCTACCTCCGCCTCGGCCCCCAGGACAATTCCGCGCCCCTCTTCAACGAACAGGCCCGCGCCCGCTCGGAATGGCTCTCCGATCTCACCGAAACCACCGGCAGCGCCTTCCTCGCCATGACCCTCAGCTGCTGCCGCTGCCACGACCACAAATTCGACCCCGTCTCCCAGGCCGACCACTTCCGCTTCCGCGCCTTCTTCCAACCCATCCGCCACGGCGACGACATCCCCCTCGATCTCGCCTCGGAACAGGAGGCGATCCGCGCCCAGCACCGCGATATCGAGCGCCGCATCGAACCCCTCGCCCTCCAGCGCTCCAACCTCGTCCAATCCGTCCGCGAACGCCTCCGCGCCGAACGCATCGCCAGCCTCACCCCGTCCGAACGCGCGCTGCTCGACCGCAACCCCGCCGAACATTCCGAGCAGGAACGCCAACAGGCGGCTGAAATCGAAAAGAAGGTCGCCGTCCCCGACAAAGCCGTGCTCGAAGCCGCCACCGAGGACGAATCCCGGTCCCACAAGGAACTCTCCCGCAGCATCGAAACCCTCGAGAAATCAAAGCGCCCCTTCACCCGCGGCCTGCTCGCCACCGATTCGAGCGATCCCGTCCCGCCCACCCGCATCCACTTCCAGGGCGATCCCAAGGCCGAGCGCACCCCCGTCGAACCCGGCTTCCTCTCCATCCTCGACCCCAACCCCGCCGCCATCGCCCGACCCGCGACCACCAACACCACCGGCCGCCGCCTCACCCTCGCCAACTGGATCGCCTCCCCGTCCAACCCCCTCACCGCCCGCGTCTACGTCAACCGCGCCTGGCAGGCCTTCTTCGGACGCGGCCTCGTCGATACCCCCAACGACTTCGGCCTCGCCGGCGCCCGCCCATCCCACCCCGAATTGCTCGACTGGCTCGCCACCGAGTTCATCCGCCAGGGCTGGTCCACCAAACGCCTCCACCGCCTCATCGTCTCCAGCCAGGCCTACCGCCGCACCTCCTCCCCCGGCGCCAACAGCCCCGAACCGGACCCCGCCTTCGCCCGCCAACACCTCCGACGCCTCTCCGCCGAACAGCTCCGCGATTCCCTGCTCGCCGCCGCCGGCACCCTCCAACTCCACGACGGCGGACCCCCGTCCTGGCCCGAACTGCCCGCCGACATCCTCCAGGCCAACCCCGCCTTCCTCGACGACAACCCCGAGAAAACCAAGGGCTGGTACCCGTCCCCTCCCCACGAACGCTCCGTCCGCAGCCTCTACCTCATCCAGAAACGGACGGTCCGCGTCCCGTTCCTCGAAACCTTCGACCTGCCCGAAAACTCAACGTCCTGCCCGCGCCGCACCGAGTCCATCGTCGCACCCCAGGCCCTCTCCCTGCTCAACAGCCCCGAGGCCGTCGATGCCGCCCGCGCCATGGCCTCCAGAATCGCCGCCGAATCCATCCCCCAGGGTTCCTCCGCCATCCATCGCGCCTTCCAGATCGCCCTCCAACGCGATCCGTCCCCGGACGAACTGCGCCGCTCCGAGACCTTCCTGTACGAGGCGTCCTGGACCGAATTCTGCCGCGCCCTGCTCAGCCTCAACGAATTCGCCTTCCTCGACTGATCCCGACCCCGCCCGCCTCCATCCGGGCCACGCCGCCAGGCCCGGTCCGGGTTCAGTCGCTCAACGCGTCCCCAAGATCCACCCGCACGGACGGCGCCCCGGGCTCCCGACAGACCACCGAGTACGCCCCGCTCCGCCTGCCGGCGTCGGCGAACGCTTCGATCTCCTTGCGAAGGGTCGCCCGCTTGCGGTGCCTGAACTCCTCCACGGGGTAGGTGAGATGCACGGTGAACGGCCGGGTGCCCGTCCCACGCCGCGCCTCCGCCAGCCACTCCAGGGTCTCGCGGTCGGGATTGTCGAACCGCTCGCCGTTGCTCGACACAAGATAGTGGTCCGCGGTCACCAACCGGAAAAACTCCGGCTCGAGGTTCCGGTTGCTGCCATGGTGCGGGAGCTTCAACAGGTCCACGTGGCAGCGCCCGTCCTCCAGCAATCCCGCGGCCTCCAGCCCCTCGAGGATGTGGTCCCCGCGCGCATCGCCGGTGAGCAGCATGCGCCGGCGCCCCCCGGCCACCGGCGCCTCGGCAAGCACGATGATGCTCGAAAGGTTGAACACCGAGGTGTCCGCGTACTCCGCCGCCCGCGCCGCATCCTGCGCCAGCCCCTTCTTGCGGATCTCCTGATCCCACTTCTTCTGCAACGCCTTGAGCTTCGATTCCTGCGGGCCCAGGACCGTGAAGGTCAGCCCGCCCCGCCCGCCGATGGCCACCGGCCTGGTCCGGCGCGGCGCCTGGCGGATCAGCTTGCCCCGAAACTCCCGGTTGATGTCCCAACCGAGCTTCCGTGCCGCGTTCCTCAGGTCCCGCCCCTGCCCCACGCTGGCCACCACCATCGCCGCATGCGCCGCCATCGCCGGCGCGCCCGCCGGCAACACGCCCGCGGTGAGCACCGACCTCACCCGCGGCTCCAGCGAGGCCGCCATCTCCTCCGCGGCGTTCCCCAGCAGGTCGTCGAAGCTGTTGTGCCATAGCGACCGGATCCGGTACGGCTTCGGCCCCGGGAGATCCGCAAGCTCGTTCGCCATCGCCAGAATCCCGTTCACGTGGTCGTCGTCGATGTGGCTCACCATCACCAGACGCACCCGGAGCTGCCCGTCCTCCAGCCGGCGAGGATTCCGCATCAGGCCCGCAAGCCGCGGCTTGAGCACGGCCTCGTACACCCCGCGCGGACCGCCATCGATGATCACCAGGTCCGGCGCCTGGGGCTTCCCGTAATGCAGCAGCAGCGCGTCACCATACGCCGCCTTCAAGGCTTCAAGGCTGAAGATCATGACATTCTCCAATTCTCCCGGCCCCGGCCGGGTCTCCACATCAGACCGATTGCAGGGCACGCAGGACGTCCAGCATGCCCGCACCCTGGAAATAGCGCTCACGCCCCAGATCCGTCGCCGAAGCACACAGGATGTCCCGGATCCGCCGCGGCTGGCCCGCCAGCTCCCGATGCCGCGCGATCAACAGCGCCGCCGCCCCGCTGACGTGCGGCGCGGCCATGCTCGTCCCGTCCTTCCGCTTGGCCTCACGGTTCGGCACCGGGCCCTCGATCTTTTCCCCCGGCGCCACCAGGTCCGGCTTCGCCCGCCCGTCCCCCGTCGGACCGCGACTCGAGAAGTACGAGACGCCGTACGTGTGCGGCTGGTCCCGGTGCGTCGAGCCCACGGTGATCACGCCGTCCGCGTTCCCCGGGTCGGTGATGCTGATGCTCCGATACCCCTCCATCGGCCCCTTCGCGGTCAGGTACTGGAGATACCCGTCGTTCCCAGCGGCCGCCACCACGACGGTCCCCGCCCCGACCAGACGCTCGCATTCCTCACACACCGGCGTCCGCCCGCAGGCGTAGTTCGCCACGTCATGCGGAATCGAAAGGCTCAGGTTCACCCCGTGAACCACCCGGTAATCCTTGTGCGCATTCAGGCTCCGCACGAACTGCAGCGCCGCCATGACGTTGAACTCGTCCCCGACCCCGTTCTCATCCAACACCCGGAGATCATAAAGCCGGATGTCCGGACACAGCCCCACCATGTCCCCGCCCGCCGGATACATCGGGTCGCCATCCGACCTCCGCCATTCCCCGCCCAACACCCCCGCGACATGCGTGCCATGCTCGTGCAACGGCACCTCGTAGTCCCCGTCGTGCGGAATGCGCAGCAACGGTCCCAGCAGGTTCCAGTCGAGCTCCCGCCCGCTGTTCAACCCCTGCCGAAGCTCCGCAAGTTGCCCCGCCTGCCCCCGCCGCCTCAGCCGCTGCCGGATCCGCGCCAACCGCGCCCGCACAGCCGGCGACAACCCCTTGTCCCCCGCACCCTCCCCGTCCTCCGCCAGCAGATGCCGGATCACGGTGAAATCATACGTCGCCACCACCCGGCTGCGATCCGACCAGTCCGTGGCGCTCACCAACCCGGGATGCTCCCGGCGCCACGCGGCATGCACCGCCGCATGCGGCGAATCGGGCGAGTCCTCGGCAACCGGGGCCCCAAGCTCGGATTCAGCCGATGAAACCGCCGCCGGCATCGGCACCGGGACCGGCCGCGCGCGATCCGGATGATCATACCGCTCCCGGAACGCCGGATGCCGCGCGTCAATCCCGCTGTCGATCACCGCCCACGCGAGTTCCCGGCAGGAGATCTCGAACAGCCGCAGCGCCGCGTCCGCCTTCACCGCCGCCGCCGACCGCCATACGGTCGTGCTGGCCCGCCGGTTCCGGCTCACCGAGTACACCAGGGCCTGCCCCTCCGTAACCAGCGGCACGCCTGCCAAAAGCCGCGCCACCCGGTCGATCAGCTTCCCGTAATAGGCCAGCCGCCGCCGCCGCACCCCCGCCGGCTCGTCAACGCGCGAGCCCTCCTCGAGCAGGTCCGCCGGCCAGAGTTCCCCCAGCAGCCGCTCCCTCAATCGCGCCCGCCGCCCCGCCACCGCCCCGGCGACTTCCCCCCACGCCTCGTGCGCCCAAGCCAGGGTCCCGATCACCCGCACCATCCAGACGACGTCCATCGACAACCCCCGGTCGGCCCGGTGCGCCACGCTCCCCGGATACGCCAGCGCCTCCGCCAGCCGCCCCCGAAACGCCGGCCGCCCCAACTCGCCCAACTGCCGGTCGTGCCCCGGCTTCGAGATCCGCTCCCTCCACCACCGCGACGCCGGCAACACCACCCGCACGAGCTCCGCAAAGGTCAGCCCCGCCGCCACCGTCGACTGGTTGTACGCCACCCGCGCCCCCACCCGCCCATCCCCCAGCCGCTCCCGCAGCTCCCGCGCCAACCGGCCCGCACTGGGAACGCTCGCCGTCGATTCCACATACGGCGTCAGCAACAGATCATGCCTCGACCCCGGCTCCTGCGCGTACGCGATCCACACGTCCGGAAGGATCGGCGAGTCCTGGGTGAAACGACCCGCGAGTTCATGGCCGTAGATCAGCTTCTCCGCCTGGGCTCGATTCAACATGGCTCGGCAATCCGGGGAATTCCTTCGGGCGCTACGCCCGCACCCTGCGCCCGGTCCATCACCCGGCAAGTTAAAAACCGGCTCCAACCGTCATGCCCAAACCGAACGCCCCCTCCCCCTCACCAGCCGCTCACCACCCCGCAGCACACCGCCCGCTCGGCCCCGGTCGTCTCCGGAACATTGCCCGGACGCCCCAGCAACCGCTCCCGTGCCAGCAGGGCAAAGGCCCCGCCCTCAACCGCCTCCACCGGCCATCCCCACGCCTCGGTGGTGTCCACCCGCACCGGCGACGACGCAAACTCCCGCGCCATCGCCGCCGCCAGACGCGCCACCAGCCAGTCGTTCCGCGCCCCGCCTCCGCACAGGATGACCACGTCGGGCGCCGACCCCAGATGCAGGCGGTAGTTCAACGCCACCGACCTCGCGGTGAACTCGGTCAGCGTCGCCAGCCGATCGTTCGGCCCCAGCCCCAACCGGTCCATCTCCACCCAGCGGGCGTCGAGATACGCCTCCCCGAACCGCTCCCGACCCGTGCTCTTCGGCGGTTTCCTCCGGAAAAACGCGTCGCCCAGCCAGCCCCGAAGCAACGCCTCCTCCGTCCGCCCAACCGCAGCCCCACGCCCACCGCGATCCATCGAGTGACGCCCGCCCGTGAGCCGTCGCACCGCACCATCCACCAGCATGTTCCCCGGCCCGGTGTCGAAGGACCGCACCACCGGCACGCCCCGCCGCGCATCGATCGAGGTGACGTTCCCGATTCCGCCCAGGTTCTGCACGCAGACATGCCGCCCCGCCTGCCCGAACATCCGCAGGTGAAACAGTGTCGCCATCGGCGCCCCCTGGCCACCGGCCGCCATGTCCGCGGCGCGGAAATTCGACACGACCGGCACCCGCAACGCCCCGGCAAGATGCGCGGGCTCCCCGATCTGGAGGGTCGCCGTCCCCCCACCCTCCCCCCGGTGAAACACGGTCTGCCCATGCACACCCACCGCGTCGATCCGATCCCCCTCCAAACCGGCGGACGCAACGGCCGCGTAAAACCGCCCGAGATCATGGTGAAGCTGCCCGCACTCCCAAACCCCGGCCTTCCCCGACGCACAGGCTTCGACCCGCCGCCGCAGTCCGGCCGGATAGGCCCGCCCCCAGCTCCGCTCCCACTTCGGCCTCCCCGCTCCGTCAAACCGCGTCAACACGCAATCCACCCCGTCCAGGCTCGTGCCCGACATGATCCCCAGCACCCGCCGAAACCCGCCGCGACCCCGGTCAGCCATCGCCGCCTCCGGTTCCCGCCGGTTCCGCGGGACGCCCTTGCCCACACACCTTCATCACGCGGGTTCCTGTTGCGAAATACAGTGGAACGACCCCAGACCCCACACCAGATCCGTCGAGTCCACCCCCACCACCCGCCTCCCCGGAAACACGCCCTGCAGAATCTCCAGCGCTTCACGATCCCGCGGATCCCGGTACGTCGGCACCACCACGATGCCGTTCGCGATGTAGAAATTGGCGTAGCTCGCCGGCAACCGCTGACCCTCGTGCTCCAACCGCCCGGGCATCGGCAGCTCCACCACCCTCAGCGGCCGACCGTCCTGATCCGTCATCCGCCGCAACCGGTCCAGGTTCTCCGCCAGCGGACCGTGGTTCGCATCCCGCGGATCCGGCTCCACCACCGTGACCACCGTGGTCGGATCCACAAAACGCGTGAGGTCGTCCACATGCCCGTCCGTGTCGTCCCCCTCTATCCCGTCCCCAAGCCAAAGGATGTGCCACACCCCCAGGTAATCCTTCAGGTACTGCTCGATCTCCCCGCGCCCAAGATGCGGGTTCCGGTTCGGATTCAACAGGCAGCTCTCGGTGGTCAGCAGCGTCCCCGCGCCGTTCACATCCAACGCCCCGCCCTCCATCACGATCCCCGGCGAAAACAACGGCAACCCCCGCAGCCGCGCCACGTGCTGCGGCACGGCGTCGTCGAGATCGCACGGCGGATACTTGTTCCCCCACGCGTTGTAACCCCAGTCCACCACCGCCCGCTCCCCAACCCCGCCCCTCCGTCGCGCCAGAAACACCGGCCCGTGATCGCGACACCAGGGCTCGTACGCCGGAAAATGATGGAACCGCACCGCCTCCAGCGGACAGTCGTTCGCCTGGAGCAGGCCCCGCACCCAGGCCTCCATGTCCGCGTTCCAGACGTTGATGTTCACTTCCTCCACCGCCGCCAACTGACGGATGAAGGCCGCATACACCACGGGCACGGGCTCGTACTTGTCCGGAAAACTGATGCCCTCCGGACGAGGCCACGTCAGCCACGTCCCGTGATGCGGCGCCCATTCCGCCGGCATCCGCCATCCGTCCGCAGCCGGCGATCCCGGCGTGAATCCAGGGTTCTTGCTCATGACTGAAATCCTCAGGGCAGCGGTTCCGTCCGCGCCGCCGCCAGCAACCGATACCATTCCTCCCGACTCAGCCTCAGATCCACCGCCCCGGCCGCCTCCCGGATCCGCGCCGGATCGATGCTGCCCACCACCGGCACGATCCCCGAGGGATGCCGCAGCAGCCAAGCCAGCGCCACCTGCGTCCGCGTCGCCCCGCGCTCCCCCGCCACGGCGTCGAGCTCCTGCTTCAACCGATCGGTCCGATACCCTTCCTGCGACGGCAACAGCCTCCGCGCCCCGTCCCCCAACTGACCCCCGGCCAGCGGGCTCCACCCCATCGGCGTCATCCCCTCCGCCAGACACTGACCCAGGGTCCCGTCCTCCAACGGCGCCAGATGCGCCAGACTGACCTCCACCTGGTTCACCACCAGCGGCATCGGACACGCCCTCCGAAGCAGTTCCACCTGCCACGGCAGAAAATTGCTCACCCCGAACTCCCGCACCTTCCCCGCCCTCCGCAGCCGATCGAAGGCCCGCGCCACTTCCTCGGGCTCCATCAGATAATCGGGACGATGCAGCAGATACAGATCGATGGTCTCCACCCCAAGCCGCCTCAACGACCCCTCGCACGAGGCCTCGATGTGGTCCGCGGAAAAATCATACCGCACCGGCGCGCCCGCCGGATCCCCCGCCCGCCGGATCCCGCACTTGGTCGCAATCAACAGCCGCTCCCGCAACCCCGGCACACCCGCCAACACCCGCCCGAACAGCGACTCACACACCCCATGGCAGTAGATGTCCGCATGATCGAACAGGGTGTAACCCGCCTCCACCGCCGCCATCACCGCCGCCCGCCCCCGCACCTCCGCCTCCGCTGTCACCTCCCGCGGATCCCACGTCCCCGCCAACCGCCAGCAGCCGTACGCCAGCCGGGACGCCCTCAGCGAGCTCCTTCCAATGAGTGCCGTCAACATGCGGCCCGCATTCAACCGCATTCCCCTCCCCACCGCCAGCCACCAACCGGCGCCATCCGCATCCGCATCCCCATCCCCATTCCCCTGCCAAACCCGCGCTGGCACTTCCTCCAAGCCCTGCCCCATGCTGCCCTCGTTCCCCGCCCCACCATTCCCCCCACCCCATGCACACCCCCATGCCCAACGCCGCCCAAACGCCACACCCCCCGATGCGTCCCCAGCCCAGGCCAGCCACCGCGATGTTCCTCGCCCTCCTCGCAGCCCTCACCCTTCCAACCCTCGCCGCGTCCGCCCAGCCGGACCTCCGCCTGGCCTACGACAAACCGCACTGGCTGGTCATCCGCGGCGATCACCTGCCCGGACGCGAGATCCGCATCAACTACCTCGAGGCCTACTGCCGCGCGGGTTCCACCGATGCCGACTGGGTCCGGCACACGGTCATCCCCCATCGAACCGAGGAGGTCGTCCTGTCGCCCGACGGCAAAATCCTCCGCCTTCGCGACCTCCTCGACGACGGCGTCGTGGTGGAGCATTCGGTCACCGCCGGCACCGACGAGGTCCGGTTCGATCTGCTCGCCCGCAACCCCACGTCCCGCCGGTCCGAAGCCCACTGGGCCCAACCCTGCGTGCGCCTGGGCGCGTTCACCGGATTCGACGACAAAGGCCCCGATCTCGAGGATTACCTGCCCAAATGCTTCGTCTTCCTCGACGGCCGCCTGACGCGCCTCCCCGATGTCCGACCCTGGGCCACCCGCGCCCGCTACACCCCGGGCCAGGTCTGGTGCCCTCCCGGCGTCCCGCGCACCGATGTCAACCCGCGCCCCCTCAACCCCAGGCCCGCCGACAATGGCCTGATCGGTGCCTTCAGCAGCGATGAACGCCTCATCTTCGCCACCGCCTGGGAACCCTACCAGGAACTGTTCCAGGGCGTCGCCCGCTGCCTGCACTCCGATTTCCGACTCGGCGGCCTCGAACCAGGCCGCACGCTCCGCATCCAGGGCCGCATCTACATCGTCCCCAATGACGTCCCCGCCCTGCTCGCCCGCTACGCCCGCGACTTCCCAAGTCACAGCCGCGCCCAACCCGGACCGCAACCCCAACCGTGAGCCCGGCCCGACCCGGCCCGCGCTCCGCACCCGTCAGCTCCGTTTCAACCGCCGTTCCACCGCCCGGATGACGGTCTCCATGACCTTCACCCGCGCGTGCCTCTTGCAGTTCGATTCCACCACCACCCACGGCGCATCCGGCGTGCTCGTCCGGAACAGCATCTCGTCCACCGCAGCCCGGTATTCCCCCCACTTCTCCCGGTTGCGCCAGTCGTCCGCGGTGATCTTCCATTGCTTCGACGGAACCCGCTCCCGCTCCCGGAATCGCCGCAACTGCTCGTCCGGGTCGATGTGCAGCCAGAACTTCAGCAGCACCACACCCGCATGCATCAGGTGCTGCTCCATCTCGTTGATCTCCCGGTACGCCCGCTGCCACTCCGCCTCGGTGCAGAACCCCTCCACACGCTCCACCAGCACCCGCCCATACCAGGAGCGATCGAAGATCGTCACGTGCCCCGCCTTCGGCATCTCCCGCCAGAATCGCCAAAGGTAATGGTGCGCCTTCTCGATGTCGTTGGGCGCCGACACCGGCACCACCGCGTACCCCCGCGGATCCAGGTTCCGCGTCACGCGCTTGATGTTCCCTCCCTTCCCGGCCGCATCCCACCCCTCAAACACCAGCACCACCGGAACCCGCCGCCGGTAGATCTCATGCTGAATCTCCCGCAGCCGGTCCTGGCCCGACTTCAACCGCTTCCGATACGCCCCCTCCTCCAGGGTCACCGACAAATCCACCCCCTCGAGCACCGACGCCCTCAACGAGGCCGGCAGATCCGTCGCCGGCGGCACCGCCTGGGTCAGGCGCCGCATCTGCTCCGCCTGCGCGATCCTCCGCTCCAGCGCCCCCGCCAGCGTCCCCAGGATCTTCAACGTCGCAAACCGCGGATCGTGCGCCTCCACGATCGTCCATGGCGCATACTCCGAATCGGTCCGCCCGATCATGTCCCCGAACGCCAACCGCAGCTTCTCGTAATCCCGGTTGTGCCGCCAATCCGCCGCGGTCACCCGCCAGGCGGTCAACGCCTTCGATTCGAGTTTCCGAAACCGCTTCCGCTGCTCCTTCGCCGAGATGTGCAGGAAAAACTTCACGATCAACACCCCGTAGGCCGCCAACTGGCGCTCGAACGTCTGAATGTCCCGGTACGCCTCCTCCAACGCCCGACCCTTCACCAACCCGTCCACCCGGTCCGTCACCACCCGCCGATACCAACTCCGGTCGAACAGCGTGATCCGGCCCGCCGCCGGAAGATGCCACCAGAACCGCCACAAAAACGGCCGCAACGCCTCCTCCTCGTTCGGCACCCCCGACGCAATCACCGACACGCCCCGCGGATCCAACGGCTGGAGCACCTCGTTGATCTGCGTGCCCTTCCCCGACGCTCCCCACCCCTCGAACACCACCACCACCGCCAACCCCATCTCATGCGCCCGTCGCTGCAGCTCCGCCAACCTCAGGTCCAGCTCAGGTTTCGCCTTCCGGTACGCCGGCTTCTCCACCGCGCGCGTAAGATCCAGGGTCGCCAGCATCGTCGCATCTCAGGTTCGCCCGCCGATTCACCGCGCCACCCACCCCCGCGTCAAGGCATGTCGCCCCGCCCCACCACCCTTGAGCCCGCCGTTTCCCTCCCCCCATCCTCCCAACCACCCACTGCCATGCGCCTCGCCATCACCCTCGCCGCCGCCCTCACCCTCACCCCGCGCACCCACGCCGCAGCCCCACCCCAACCTGACCAACCCGCCCGCTTCCACGTCGCCACCTCCGGCCGCAGCGGTGCCGATGGCTCCCGCGACAACCCCTTCCCATCCCTCGACCAGGCGCGTGATGCCATCCGTGCCCTCCGCCAAAACAACCGCCTCCCCGCCGCCGGCGCCGAGGTCTGGATCCACCCCGGCCTCTACCCCGTCTCCCAACCCTTCCGCCTCGAGGCCCAGGACTCCGGCACCCCCGCGGCACCCATCGTCTACCGCGCCGCCGACACCTCCGCCCCACGTTTCCACGGAGGCCGCCGACTGGCCTCCTTCAAAAAGGTCTCCGACCCCGCCGTCCTCCAACGACTCCCCGAATCCGCCCGCCCCCACGTCGTCGAATGCGATCTCGCCGCCGAAGGCATCCCGAATCCGCCCCCGTGGATCCGCGGCGGCTTCGCCAGCGGGCGCGGCTTCCAAACCCACCCCGCCCCCGAATTGTTCGTCAACGACCTCCCCATGACCGTCGCCCGCTGGCCCAACCTGGACTTCGTCAAAACCGGCGAGGTCCCCGGCCCGCTCACCCTCACCGCCTGGGACCGCCGCCCCGGCTCGCCCGAGGGACGCTTCCGCTTCGAGGGCGACCGCCCCCTCCGCTGGCGCGATGAACCGGACGCCTGGCTCCATGGCTACTGGTTCTGGGACTGGGCGGATTCCTACGAGAAGATCGAGTCGATCAACCCCGAGACCCGCGAGATCACCCTCGCCAAACCCTGGCACCGCTACGGCTACCGGAAGAACCAGCGCTTCCACGCCATCAACCTCCTGTCCGAACTGGACCAACCGGACGAGTGGTACCTCGACCGCCAACGCCGCAAACTCTACTGGTACCCCGCCCTCGCCCCGGCCAAGGCCCTCGTCGAACTGTCCCTCACCACCTCCCCCCTGCTCGAACTGGCCGGTGTCTCCCATGTCCGATTCCAGGGCCTCCTCTGGGAATGCGGCGCCGCCGACGGCATCCACATCCGCGACGGCAGCCATACCGTCCTCGAAGGCTGCACCGTCCGAAAAATGGCCGGCAACGCCATCGACATCCGCGGCGGCTCCCACCATCAGGTCCGGTCCTGCGATCTCCACACCCTCGGCCGCGGGGGCATCGCCATGTCCGGCGGCGATCGCCATGCCCTCACCCCCGGCTCCCACAGGATCGAAAACTGCCACATCCACCACCTGTCACGCATCGATCACACCTACACCCCGGGCGTCTGGCTCGACGGCGTCGGCCACACCCTCCGCCACAACCTCATCCATCACGTCGCCAGCAGCGCCATGCGCATCGAAGGCAACGATCACCTCGTCGAACGCAACGAAGCCCACCGCGTCGTCCTCGAATCCGATGACCAGGGCGCGGTCGATATGTTCGGCAACCCCACCTACCGCGGAAATGTCTTCCGCCACAACTACTGGCATCACCTCGGCGCCTGGGATGGCACCGGCGACACCTCCCACGGCCAACGCGCCGGCATCCGCCTCGACGACGCCATCTGCGGGGTCCTCGTCGAGGGCAACATCTTCCAACGCTGCTCCACCGGCCGCACCCACTTCGGCGGCGTCCAGATCCACGGCGGCAAGGAAAACCTCGTGGTCTCCAACCTCTTCATCGACACCGCCGCCGCCGTGAGCTTCACCCCGTGGGGCGACTCCCGCTGGCGCACCTTCGTCGCCCAGGCCCTCGAAACCCCCGCCATCCAGCGCGAACGCTACCTCCAACGCTACCCCACCCTCGCCAGCCTCCCCGATAACCACGACGCCAACACCGTCCACCACAACGTCGCCATCCGATGCCAGGAGTTCTTCCTCCGCTCCCCACCGGTCACAACCTCCGAGGCCAACCGGATCCTCCCCGACGAAACCGCCTTCCCCGAAGGCCCCGACGGCCGCCTGATCTGGTCCGATTCCGACGCCGCCAGACTCGGCCTCGGTTCCATTCCCTTCCACCACATCGGCCTCCATGAGGACGCCTGGCGGCTCCGACAGGGAACGAACTGGGTCCTCCGCGGCACGCCACGCTGAGAACCCGCCCGACATCCAAAACGGGCACCGCGAATCCCCGGACCCCTACCTCGATCGCCCGGGGTTCCACGCATCCACCCCGCCCCCGGGGTCGTACACCTCCCGCGGCCGCCGCAACGCCACGTGCCCATCCACGAACGCCGCGTTCGACCGCCCCTCGTGACGCTCGAGATCCGCATCCCACCCCGCCGGATCCCCACCCCAGAAATGCGCCATCACGTGGTCCGCCGTCCCCGGCACCTCCCCATGACTGATCGTCCCCGACGGCCCCGGGACCTGACCCCGCTTCCGCCATACCGACGGGCTCCCCTCGTAGTCGTCGGCATCCGGCGACAACTCGAAGTACACGTTCTGACCGTAACTCCACGGCGTCGTCGGCCGATGCCGCGGACACCGATACACACCCCGGAACAGATTGGTCCACCCCGACCCCGCCTCCGCCCCCAGGTACACCGCCAGCCCCCGGCTCCAAGGCAGCTCCCGGAACGCGAACGCCGAATGGGTGCTCCGTGCAAAGGTGTCCTCGTGGTCGTCGACATACAGCGCCGTGGCCACCCCGATCTGCCGCAGGTGCCCCCGGCACCACGCGGCCCGCGCCTGCAACCGCGCCCGTGAAAGCGCCGGCAACAACAGCGATGCCAGAATCGCCACGATCGCGATCACCACCAGCAGCTCAATCAGCGTGAACCCTCCCGAACGCCCGCCGCCGGCCCCCGGACCCCCGGGAACCGGCCGGCACCCCCGACGCATCCCGCACCCTCGCATGGGCCGGGCCATCTCAGGGTTGCGTTGCCCGCACGCGATACACCGCCCGCCCCTCCGGCGGCGCGGGATCCCGAAGCACCTGCGGCCCCCCCGCCACGGCGACCCCCTCCGCCACATCCGCCCACGACATCCCCCCAGGCCCCTCCGCCCGCTGCAACACCAGCGTGTCCCCCGCCCACGCGTCCGGCACCACCACCCCGACCTCCACCTCCCCGGCACGCTTCACCGGCCCCACCAGCACCAGCCCCCGCACCACCTCCCAACGCAGGGTGAACCCCGCCGCCCCACCCACCCGCACGCCGTCCGCATCCACCACATACGCCTCATACTCCGCCTCCACCGGACCTTCCACCCACCCCGACAAGGCATACGCCGGATGGAACATCATCAGGTTCCACGAAAACTCCCCCTCCGATCCCCCCTGCCCGAACATCGGCTCCCAGGTCGCCGGATTCTGACGGTACAACCGCACCCGCAACTCCGGATGCGCCGCAAGCTGAAGAATCCGAATCCCATGCCCCTCCGCCAACGGATCGCTGCCGCCATCCAGCACAAAACCGTACTGCCGGTTGAAGGCCATGCCCCGCCCCGACGGATCCAATTCCCCATGCCAGGGTTGCGCGCCGTCAAACCGGCTGCCCCGATGACTCACCGCCAGAGGCAGCAGTACCGGAACACTGGGATCCAAATGCACCGAGAGCACCGGCACCCCGCCCTCCATCCGGTGCAGGATGTTCACATGAACCATCCCTCCCTGCATCGGCACCATGGTCAGCGTCGTGCCCGCAGGTTCCCCCATGCCCAACAACACCCGCCGCTCCACTTCAACCCCGGCTTCCACCCCGCCCAGGCCCGGTTCCCCAGCCCAAACCGCACCCGGCCACCCAAGGCCCGCCGCCACACCCGCAGCCAACACCGCCGCCGAACGCGCAGACAGCCACACCGCACCACGTTTCTCAAAGGATTTCATCGGATTCAAAGTCTTGATGGTAAATGAATTGCAACACGCGAAGCTCCCGGCGCAGGCGAAGCCCCGGCATGGCTTCAGCACCGGATGAAGGCCGGATCCGCGTCCCCGGGACGCATCCGGTTTGGAATTCGAAGAGGCCGGAATCCAGGAGCCCGCCATGGGTCTCCCATTCCCAACACCGGGAAACCAACGCCCCGCAGGGTCTTCTCCCCTTCACCCACCCACGCCCGCAGCAACCGGCCAGGCAGCCGGCACCACCACGGTTCCCTTACCCCACGAGGTTCCCGCCCCGCCTGGGAGGCGGTAGCGGCGGCAGCCAGTGTCGGACCGGCGGAATCCCAACCGCCGCAAACACCACGCGCTCGCCCTCGGCCCAGCGAACCACCTCCCCCGGTCCGCCCTCCCAAACCCCCTCCAACCGCGGCCACGGCGCCACCCGATCATCAGACGCACGCTCCGAAAGCCGCCCATCCCTCACGATCTCGCACAACCGACAGCGGTGCTCGCCATCAAAGGTCCGCGACAACGCCACCCCAACCGCCTCCCCGGGCAACCGCCCCAGAAACATCCCCGTCCACGCCACGGTCTGCAGCACAGCCCAGTGCATGCCCAACGCCAAGGCGCAGGCCAGCACCATCATCACCTGACCGATCCGGTGAACCACCTGCCGCAGTATGTCCCTCCACCCTCCCCCCCTCAAGCCACGAGATGCCCCCCTCCCCCCACTCGCACTCGTACGCGTACGCGTACTCGCACCCGAGCCCCACCCTCAACCTCCCGCCCCGCCCTTCGCACTCGCGTGCATCCCCGCCAAAGCACTGAACATCCGCTGACGCCAGTAGGGAATCGGCGCCATCAACAGCGTCCCCGTCCCCTCGTAGATCCGCACAAATCCCTCCCCGGAGGTCATCGACGCAAACAGCGACTTGGTCGCCCGCTGCGCCGAGTAACGGATGTCACCCGTCCGCGCGAGCACGTAGTTCCCGTCCACGGTCATCCGGTCGTTCTCCAGATGCACGACCTCCACCCCACCCTGCGCCTGCAGCACGATCGTCCCGTGCCCGGACAGCTTCGTCTGGAAATCCATGAACCCTTCCCCGCTCTTGAGCGCGGTCAGCGTGCTCTCCCGGTGGATGTCCACGGTGATGCCCATGTCGGACGCCCAGTAGGCGCCGCTCTCCGCGATCCAGGTGTGCCCGCCGCCATCAAAGATATAGAAGCCGCCCAGCGACGGTTCGAGATACAGATCCCCGGTGCCGGTGTAGGTGGGACGGAAGATCTTCTCGCCCGAAGCCAGCGCCTTCAAAAACCCCCCGAGGCTGGGCGCCTTGGATTCCATGGTGATGGCGCCCCTCATGTAGTACAGGGCCCCGGCCTCGGTCCGCACGGTCTCGTCACGCAGCGTGACCTTCACCAGGCGGACTCCCTCATTCTCGATCGTCTCGAAGTGAGCCATAGGAACCGGAGCCTGCCGTGATTCCCGGCCATGGCAACGATTCAAACCACCCGATCCCCGCGGCGCACCGCCCGCTCTAGATCTGTTCGAAGTACCGCCGTTTCTCCCAGTCGGTCACCGCGTCGCTGAAGGCCTGGTGCTCCAGCCGCGCGTGCCGGACATAGAAATCCACCACCGCGTCGCCGAAGGCCCCTCGCGCCAGCGCCGAGCGCTCGAAGAGATCGGTCGCGTCCCGCAGACTGCTCGGCAACCGCTCCAACCGCTCGTCGACATACGCGTTGCCCCGGTACTCGTCTCCGCAGTCCAACCCTTCCTCCACCCCGGCCAGACCCGCCGCCAGCATCGCGGCAAACGCCAGGTAGGGATTCGCGTCCGCCCCGGGCATCCGGTTCTCGATCCGGAACGAATTGCCATGCCCTACAATCCGGAAACCGGTGGTCCGGTTGTCCGTCGCCCAGGCCATCCGCGTCGGCGCCCAGCTCCCGGGCTGGTAACGCTTGTAGCTGTTCACCGTCGGACCAAAGAACAGGCAGAGCTCCGGCGAGTACTTCATCAGCCCGCCCAGGAACTGGCGGAACAGCAGGCTCGGCCCGCCGGCCTTGGAATGCCCGCCACCGCCGCCGCGACGCCCCCCGCCGGCTCCCTCCCAGAACAGGCTCCTCCCTCCCTTCCACAGACTCATGTGGATGTGACAGGAGTTGCCGGCCTCCGACGGCGCGTACTTCGCCATGAAGGTCACCGACTTCCCGAACTGCGCGGCGATCTCCTTCACGCCCTGCTTGAACAGCACGTGGCGGTCCGCCATCTCCAGCGGTTCGGCGTACCGGAAATTGATCTCGTGCTGCCCCCGGCTCCATTCCCCCTTGCTGTTCTCGATCGGCACCCCGGCCTCCGTGAGCTGGTTGCGGATGGTCCGCATCATCGGCTCATCCCGCCCGGGCTGCAGCAGGTGGTAGTCGATCCGGTAATCCGACGAGGGCTTCAGGTCGGCGTACCCCCCGGCGAAGGCGGACTCAAAGGTCTGGTTGAAGAGGTAGAACTCCAGCTCGCTCGCCGCAAAGCTGGTCCACCCGCGCTCGGCCACCCGCTTCAACTGCCCCCGCAACACCGACCGCGGCGCCTCGGCGACGTAGCTGCCGTCGTGCTTCGCATAGTCGCAGATCACCAGCGCGGCCCCCGCCTGCCACGGCAGAACCCTCAGCGTCGACAGGTCCGGACGGATCTCGAAATCCCCGAAGCCCGCATCCCAGTTGGCCACCTTGAACCCGTCCAACGGGTCCATGTCCAGGTTCACGGTCAACAGGTAGTTGCATCCGTGCGTGCCCGAATCGACGCATTCCTTCAGGAAGAAATCCGCCCGGTACCGCTTCCCCACCAGCCGCCCGAAGGGATCGGGGAAACCGACCAGCACGGTGTCGATCGCCCCGGACTTCACCCGGGCCTTGAGTTCCTGAAGTGTCATAATTAGCCAATCACTCGCCGACGTAGATGTTCTTGAGTTCGGTGTACCCCTCCATCGCCGCCATGCCCAGATCGCGCCCCAACCCGCTCTGCTTGAACCCGCCGAACGGCGCCTCCACATGCACGCTGCTGTGGCTGTTCACGCTCAACACCCCGCTCTGCACCGCCCGCGACACCCGCAGCGCCCGGGAAAGATTCGAGGTCCACACCGACCCGCTCAACCCGTACGGGGTGTCGTTGACCTCCCGCAGCATCGCCGCCTCGTCGTCAAACGGCACGATCGCAACCACCGGCCCGAATATCTCCTCCCGCCAGCACCGATCCCCAGGCCCCACGTTCAACAACACCGCCGGCTCCAGGTAATAACCCCGCCCCGCACGCCGCCCACCCCCGACCGCAAACCGAGCCCCCGTGCGTCGCGCATCCTCGAGATACCCCTCCACCGAGGCCCGCTGCCCCGCCGACACCAGCGGCCCCAGCTGCGTCCCCTCGTCCGCCGGATCCCCAACCACCAGCTTCCCCGTCGCCGCCACAAACCGCTCCACAAACCCCTCGAAAACCCCCCGCTCCACAAACACCCGGCTCCGCGCACAACAGTCCTGGCCCGTGTTCGCAAACACGCTCATCGGCGAGCTGTCCGCCGCCTTCCCCCAGTCCGCATCCGCAAACACAATGTTCGGCGACTTGCCCCCAAGCTCCAGCGACACCCGCTTCAGATCCCTCGACGCCAGCTCCATGATCCGCTTCCCAACCTCCGTCGACCCGGTGAACGACACCTTCCGCACCCGGGGATGGGTCACCAGCGCATCCCCGATCGTCGACCCGCCACCCGGCAACACCTGCAACACCCCCGGCGGCAACCCCGCCTCGTGCGCCAGCTGCCCAAGCTTCAACGCGGTCAGCGGCGACAACGACGCCGGCTTCAACACCACGCAGTTCCCCGCCGCCAGCGCCGGCGCCACCTTCCAACAGGCGATCGGGAACGGGAAATTCCAGGGCACGATCCCCGCCACCACCCCCATCGACTGACGCAGGGTGAAATCCAGCCCCCCGCGCGCCACCGGCAACGTCTGGCCACCAAACTTCGTCACCGCCCCCGCGTAATACTCGAACACCCGCGCCCCCAATCCCGCCTCGTCCCGCGCATCCGCAATCGGCTTGCCGATGTGCAACCGCTCCAGTTGCGCGATCTCCTCCTGGTGCTCCCGAAGCTTCCGCGCCACCGCGTGCAGCAGCGCCTCCCGCTTCCCCGGCGCCATGTCCCGCCACCCCCCCTCCCACGCCCGATGCGCCGACTCCACCGCCGCGTCGACATCCGATACCTCCGCCGCCGCCACCTCCACGAAGGCCTCCTCGGTCGCCGGATTCACCAGCGCCGTCCGACGCCCCCCGGCCCCGTCCCGCCAACCGCCATCCACAAACAGCCTGTCAGGAAATTGCATGCGCGCGACTGTGCCAGCCCTGCCACGACGTCTCCATGCGAAAGGCGACCGCAATCCGGACCCGCCCCCCGACTCCCCCACCCCGCCACCTCAATCCATCACTCAGAGAACCTCCTGGTACAACGCCCGGAAATCCTCCGCCGTCACCGGAACCGCGTTGGTCCGATGACACGGATCCTCCACCGCCTGCGCCACCAGTGCATCCAGCTGCTCCGGCTTCACCCCGTGGTCGCGCAGCTTCGTGTTCAACCCAAGCCCGGCCAGGAATTGCATGACGAACCCCACGGTCCTGCAGTCCGCCTCCCCATCCGTGCACCCCACCACGTCCAACCCGCACGCAAGCCCCACCCTCCGATACAAACCCGGCTTCCGCCGCGCACAGAAATTCATCCCCGCCACCAGGCACAGCGCGTTCGCCAGCCCATGGTGCATCCCGCAGATCGTCGACAGCGGATGCGCCATCGAATGCACCACCCCCAGATCCTTCTGAAAGGCCACCGCCCCCATCGCCGCCGCCACCAGCATCCGACCCCGCGCATCGAGATCGCTCCCGTCCCGAACCGCCCGCGGCAACGCCTCGACAATCAGCCGGATCCCCTCCAGCGCAATCCCGTCGCACATCGGGTGAAACTGCGGACAGGTGTAGCTCTCGATGCAGTGCGTCAACGCATCCGCACCCGTCGCCGCCGTCAGCTTCGCCGGCAATCCCACCGTCAGCACCGGATCCAGAATCACCAGCTTCGCCAACAGCTCGGGATGGAAGATCACCGCCTTCCGCTTCGTCGCATCCAGCGTGATCACCGAACTGCGCCCCACCTCGCTCCCCGTGCCCGCCGTGGTCGGTATCGCCACCAGCGGCGCCAACCCGCTCCAGTCCGCCCCGTCCGTGTAGAACCTCCCGAAATCATACCCCGGCCGCTTCACCAGCAGCCGCGCAGCCTTCCCCGCATCCAGCGGACTCCCCCCTCCCACCGCGATCACCCCGTCGCAACCCGCCTTGAGAAACAGTTCCGCAGCCTCCCGCACGTCGTTCTCCACCGGATTCGGATGCACCCCGGCATACACATGCCAGTCCCGCTCCCGCCCACCCTCACCCAACACCCCCGCCAACGCCCGAAACGCCTCCGTCCCCGCCACCCCCGCATCCGTCACCACCAACGGTCGCCGCACCCCCAACCGCTTCAGTTGCGCCGGCAGCTCCTGCAATGCACCGGCTCCAAACCGGGTCGGAGTCGGAAACGAAAAGGTCGTCAGGCTCATGGCTTGTTTTGGCGCGCCCGTGGTCTCACGAACCCTTCCCCCAGGCAAGCGCCAGCTGGCACTCCACCCCGCCCAACACTCACGATGTTGACATTTATATCCGTCACGGATATATCCACAACCGTTCGATACCCCCATGCCACCCGCCACCCCCCAGCCGGATCCGGAGTCGTTCCTTCCCCTGACCCCCGCGATGTTCCACGTCCTCCTCGCGCTCGCCGACGCCGAACACCACGGCTACGCGATCATGCAGGCGGTGCTCGAGTCCACCGACGGCCGGGTGTCCATGGGACCAGGCACCCTCTACGGCACCATCAAACGATTGCTCGAAGCCAACCTCATCGAGGAATCCGATTCCCGACCGGACCCCCACCTGGACGACGAACGGCGACGCTACTACCGCCTCACCGCCCTCGGCCAGCGGGTCGCCGCCGCCGAGGCCCAACGCCATGCAACCCTCGTTCGCGTCGCCCGGGCCAAGGGACTGCTGACCCCGCAACCGTCCGCACCCTGATCCCCCTTCCGCCATGCCGACGCACCAGCCTTCATCGACCCCGCCCGCACCCGTGCTCCGGGCGTTTCGCGCCGCGCTTCGCGCGTTCCCTCCCGCGCACCGCAGGCGCTTCGCGACCGAGATGGAACAGGTGTTCCGCGCGCAGTGGGCCCATGCAAACCACCGAAGCCGACCCTCGGCCGCCCTCTTCCTGATCCGCACCGCGATCGACCTGCTCGGTTCCGCTTCCCACGAACACTTCGACAACCTTCGAACCCTCATGAACCCGCGAAAGCCCCTCCCGCCCGTGCCCCGCTTCCTTTGCAGCCTGGGCGCTGCGGTCCTGATCACCGCCCTCGGAGCCATGATCGCCCTCGGCATCGCCTTGGCCCTCCCAAAGGCCTACCTCGGCGAGTGCAGGATCCTCCTGCGAAACACCGAGGTCCCACCCCCTTCCGCCGCGGCCATCATCGCCACCACCGGCGTCGACCCGTTCCGCATGCAGACCGAGCTGGAAATCCTCGGGTCCATGGAACTCGCCCGAAGGGTGGCCGATGACCTGAAACAGGGTCCGCACTCCCACCTCCTGCCCCCGGGCACCACCCCGGAGCAGGCCGCCGCCTTGGCCGCGGACCTGCAACGCAGGACCTCGTTCCGCCGGTACCGCAACACCCCGGTCGTCGCGATCCGCGTCCAGGACCCCAGCCCCGTCCTCGCATCGGCGATCGCCAACTCCCTGGCCGAGCAATACCTCGCCCTCCAGGCCGAGCGACTGCACGCAACGCCGGCCTCACGTCCGGCGATCATGCAAACCGCTCAACCGTTCCACCGCCCCGTCTCCCCCAACCTCCCACTGCTGGTCGCCGTCGGTTTGCTCGCCGGCACGGTGCTCGGTTTGATCGCCATGGTCGCCGTCTGGCTCCACCTGAGCCGGAGCACTCCCTGAACCGCCAGATGTCCGCGCATTACCACCTCGCCCTAACGCAGAGGCGACACACTCATTGGCCTCAGAATCATGCCCACCCCGAACACATCAGTGAGGTCGGGTCCCCCCGTCCGCCCGGGTGATCAACTCTGCGACCCGATGGGCACTCTAACCGATTGGGTGGCAACCACCGCGCCCGAGCCTGGCGTCCGAGCAAACAAGCCGTTCACCCACAGGCCCTTCACCAACTCGGATCGGGTCTGGATACATGCTGACGCATTCAGGGATTGCGGCGCCCCGCTTGAGGTGAGACTCAACCGCTGATCTCCATGAACGAGCGGGAGGACATTGCCGAATACATCGGGCACGCTCAAAGTGGGCGCTGGTCTCGGCAAAACCGCCATCCGCGAGGGCTGCACCCGGTTCAAGGCGGAGAAGAACAGCAAGGAACTCGCCGCCATCGCGGGAAAGCACGGCCTCGCCACCGCCGCGCTGCGAGCCTTCGTGGACGGCATCTCGACCGCATGATCTTCGATGGCGAGCAGGTCAGCGACCTCATGGCCCCGCTCGACCTCGGCTGGAAAGCCCGTACCCAGGCCGAACTCGCCCTCATGGCCAACCTGAATCCCCTCCTGACCAAACGCGCCGGTGGCCGCGACATCTCATAACTCAGCGTGTATGAGCAGTAAGACGAAAACCACGCCTCTGGAGCGCCAAAGGCGCGGCCTCATACCAGCCTGGGGCATCGCCCCAGTGTTGGCCGCCCCACCCACCAAGGGCTGAAAGCCCGGCCTATCCTCGCACCGCATGAATCGGGCCTTCAGCCCTCGAATTTGTTTCGTGTGCCTGACCTGGGGCGTTGCCCCAGGTCTGATATGGCATCGGGCCTTTGGCCCTCCGAAACAGACAGACGTTCCAGGACGCAGACGCGCCCGTCTTCCACGCCTTACTCCCGCCTTCCGCGCCAACGGCGCATCTCTATACCAGCCCGGGGCATCGCCCCAGGACAACCGCCCACACACCGGCATGAGGGCTAAAGGCCCGACCCCTCTCACCGCACCATGCCTCAATCGCTCTCGTATCTCCTGACGCACATCGTCTTTTCCACGAAAGACCGTGCTCCCGTGCTAGATGCCACCGTGCGTCCAGCGCTGCACGCCTATCTCGCGACGGTCGCCCGCAATGTGGAATGCGAATGCTTTCGCGTGGGCGGCGTGGCTGATCATGTTCATCTCGCTGTGCGTCTCTCGCGGACCACCACCATGGCCCAACTCATCGAGAAACTGAAAACCTCGTCATCCAAATGGCTGAAAACCCAATCGCCTGCATTGGCCACCTTTGCATGGCAACGCGGCTACGGTGCCTTTTCCGTCGGGCCATCTGACTTGAACGCGCTGCTCCATTACATCGACACCCAGGAGGGGCATCACAAGACGCGCACCTTCCAAGACGAATACCGCGCCTTCCTCAGCAAATACGGCATGGAATACGACGAACCCTATGTCTGGGACTGATGCACATATTTCTCGGAGACGACCGGTCTGGTTAGAGAAAGGCGCGAGCGAGTCGCTTCTGTTCCACCAGCGGGATCGGACTCCTCATGCGCCCCAAGCCGCTCCGCGGCCTGGGCGTGTGTGATGGGGAGTTCGGGGACTTCCTGCCGGGGCGGGCATGCGAGTGGTACCGAGCGACCGTAGCACTGTGAGGGTCTGGGACGCGTCGGATACGGGGGCACCTTCATCACAACCGGTATCAGCGGCGTGGGAGGACTTGTTGGAATAGAGGAAACTCAGGACCGCAGGCTCCAGGTCCTCATTGCAGATGGTGGAGGCGGGGGGAGTTGAACCCCCGTCCCATGGTCGGTCTTCCAGCCACGCCTACATGCTTAGTCGGAGGAGAGTATTCCGCAGCGCACTAACGCCCCGACTCGATGGGCGCCGCGTAGTCCGCATGAGATTATTTCAAGGGCGAACGCGCAGTCTCCGTCCACCCTCTAACCTGCTTCGGCGTCCGACCCGGTAAGCAGGTGTCCCCGGGAGACGTCACGGCACTTAGGCCGCGAGAGCCAATTCTTCGTTGGCAGCTAACTTTTGACCCGATTTTTTACGAGGCCAACGGATCATCCTCGGCATGCCGCATCTGAAAGGTCGTCCAGGTCGAAACCAGTACGCCCCCTGCCAAATAACGAACACCGGCATTCTCGTCCCATTCCGCGGGCCGTCAAGGAACCGTTCCGAAACCGCTGCGCCCCGCCCCGCGAACCCAAGGGAAAACCCCCTTGTCGCACGACCCCGCAACCGGCCAAACTCGACCCGATGCTCCCCCGTCGATTCGCCGATCTCATCCCAGCATTCATGCTCCTGCTGAGCCCGCTCGCCGCAGCCGCGGCCGCCAACGAATACCCGCTCGGCCCCGATTCCAAACCCCGGGAGGACGTGCCCAAAGGCGAGATCATCGACGGCTCCTACGCCTCGCCCGGCTCCATCTTCCCCGGCACGACCCGCCCCTATTCCGTCTACATCCCCAACGGTCTCGACCGCTCCGCGCCCGCGGCGGTCATGGTGTTCCAGGACGGCAAGGGCCGGGCCAACGAATGGAAGGTGCCGACCGTCTTCGACAACCTGATCCATCGAGGGGAACTCCCACCGATCGTCGGCGTCTTCGTCAGCCCCGGCGTGGTGCCCGCCCGCGACACCAACGCCCAGCCCCGCTTCAACCGCAGCTTCGAGTACGATTCCATGGGCGACCGCTACGCCCGGTTCCTCATCGACGAGTTCCTGCCCTGGGTCGAACAACAGCACGGCCTCCGCTTCTCCAAGGACCCCGCCGCCCGCGCCATCGCCGGCGCAAGCTCGGGCGCCATCGCCGCCTTCACCGCCGCCTGGGAACGCCCCGACTCCTTCTCCCGCGTCTTCAGCACCATCGGCACCTATGTCGGCCTCCGCGGCGGCAATGACTACCCGGTCCTCGTCCGCAAAACCGAACCCAAACCCATCCGCGTCTTCCTCCAGGACGGTTCGAACGACCTGAACATCTACGGCGGCAGCTGGTGGATCGCCAACCTCGACATGCTCGCCGCCCTCGAGTTCGCCGGATACGAAGTCAACCACGCCTGGGGCGACGGCGGCCACGACGGCCGCCAGGGCGCCGCGGTCTTCCCCGACGCCATGCGCTGGCTCTGGAAGGACTTCCCCAAGCCGGTCGCCCGCTCCGCCAGGTCCCGCAACACCGTCCTCAGCCAACTCCTCATCCCCGGCGAGGACTGGATCCAGGTCAGCCAGGGCCACCGCTTCACCGAGGGACCCGCGGTCAACGCACGCGGCGAGGTCTTCTTCACCGACATCCCCAACAACCGCATCCACAAAATCGGCCTCGACGGCGCGGTCTCCGTCTTCGCCGAGGACACCGGCGCCGCCAACGGCCTCATGTTCCATGCCGACGGCCACCTCTACGCCATGGCCAACGCGCGCAAGCAGATCGTGCGCTATGACCCCGCGGGAAAGGCGGAGGTCGTCGCCTCCAACCTCCCCGGAAATGATCTGGTCGTCACCTTCCGCGACGGCCTCTTCTCCACCGACCCCGACAACCGCAAGGTCTGGTACCTCCCGCCGTCGGGCGAACCGCGCCTCGTCGATTCCGGCCTCGGCTTCGCCAACGGCATCGCCCTCTCACCCGATCAGTCCCTGCTCTACGTCGCCGACACCCGCAGCCAGTGGGTCTGGTCCTATGTCGTCCAACCCGATTTCTCCCTCGCCCACAAACAGCCGTTCTTCCACCTCCACGTGCCCGACCCGGCCACCGACAGCGGCGCCGACGGCATGACGGTCGATGTGGAAGGCCGCCTCTACGTCACCACCCGTCTCGGCCTCCAGATCTGCGACCAGCCCGGCCGGGTCAACGCCATCCTGCCCAAACCCGGCAACGGCTGGCTCTCCAATGTCTGCTTCGGCGGCCCCGAACTGGACACGCTGTTCGTCACCTGCGGCGACCAGGTCTTCAAACGCAGGACCCGCACCCGCGGCGTCGTGCCCTGGCGCGCCCCCGTCAAACCGCCCACGCCCCGACTGTGATGCCCCCGCTTCCCCCGCTCCAACACACGGCCGCAGCCGCCCTCGCAGTCCTCCTGGGCGTTGCCTCCTCCATCCGCACCGATGCCAACGACGCCTCCCCGGGCACCGTGGATTACCTCCGCGATGTCAAACCGGTCCTGACCCGCCATTGCGTCGCCTGCCACGCCGACGAACCCGCCCCCAAGGCCGGCCTCAACCTCCAAACCGCCCGCGCCGCCCTGCTCGGCGGCGATTCCGGCCCCTCCATCGTCCCCGGCAAACCCGCCGATAGCCCCCTCGTCCAGGTCCTGCACGACACCCACCCGTCGGTGCCGCGCATGCCCTACAAAAAGCCGGCGCTGGAACCACAGGCCATCCAGGCCCTCGAACAGTGGATCGCCGCCGGCGCCCCGCTCCCCACCCGGGAAACCCCGGGCCGCCACGTCCATTGGGCCTTCGCCACCCCCGCCCGCCCCCCTGTCCCCCAACCGCCCCAGGCCCCCGACCTCCCGCCCGCCCGCAACCCGATCGACGCCTTCATCCGCGAACGCCTCCAGCGCGACGGCATCCTCCCCTCCCCGGAGGCCGATCGCATCACCCTGCTCCGCCGCCTCCACCTCGACCTCACCGGCCTGCCCCCCTCCCCCCGGGAGGTCGCCGCATTCCTCGCCGACTCGCGGCCCGACGCCTACGAAACACACGTCGAAGCCCTGCTCGAATCCCCCCACCACGCCGAACGCTGGGCCCGCTGGTGGCTCGATGTCGCCCGCTACGCCGACTCCAACGGCTACAGCATCGACGCCCCGCGATCGATCTGGCCCTGGCGCGACTGGGTCATCCGCGCGTTCGCCGACGACAAGCCCTTCGACACCTTCATCGTCGAACAGTTGGCCGGCGACCTCCTCCCCGACGCCTCCATCGACCAACGCATCGCCACCGGCTTCCACCGCAACACCCAGATCAACCAGGAGGGCGGCATCGATCCCGAACAGTTCCGCATCGAATCCGTCATCGACCGCGTCAACACCACCGGCACCGCCTTCCTCGGTCTCACCATCGCCTGCGCCCAGTGCCATGACCACAAGTTCGACCCGATCTCCCAGAAGGAATACTTCCAGCTCTTCGCCTTCTTCAACGACCAGGACGAACCCACCCTGCCCATCCCCACCGACGCCCAGAAGGCCGCCCTCGCTGAACACCAACGCCAGCTCCGCGAGGTGAACGACGCCCTCGCCGCCCTCCCCAAACCCGACGCCCCCGACGCCAACCCGGACGCCAAACAGGAACGCACCCGCCTCGAAACCCGCCGGCGTCAGCTGGAACGAACCCGCCCCGCCGCCGACTCCACCCTCGTGCTGACCGAACGCGCCGAGCCCCGGGAGTCCTACGTCTTCATCAAGGGCGACTTCACCCGCCGAGGCCCCGACGTGTCCCCGGGCACCCCCGCGGTGCTCCATCCGTCGGGCTTCCCCGCCGGCCAACGCCCCAACCGCCTCCACCTCGCTCGATGGCTCGTCGACCCCGCCAACCCGCTCACCGCCCGCGTCGTCGTCAACCGCGTCTGGCAGCAGTACTTCGGCCGCGGCCTCGTCGAGACCGAAAACGACTTCGGCACCCAGGGAACCCCGCCCTCCCACCCCGCCCTCCTCGACTGGCTCGCCACCGAACTGGTCGACCGCGACTGGAGCCTCCGCGCCATCCACCGCCTCGTGGTCACCTCCTCCACCTACCGCCAATCCTCCCGCCACCGTCCCGACCTGCTCGAGACCGATGCCGACAACCGCCTGCTCGCCCGCCAGCACCGCCTCCGCCTCGACGCCGAGGTCATCCGCGACGTCGCCCTCGCCGCCAGCGGCAGACTCAACCCCGCCATCGGCGGACCCGGCGTCTTCCCGCCCCAGCCCGACGGCGTCATGAACCTCGGCCAGTCCAGCCGCGAATGGAAACCCAGCGCGGGCCCCGACCGCTTCCGCCGCGGCCTCTACACCTTCTTCTGGCGCGCCACACCCCACCCCGCCCTCACGGTCTTCGACGCGCCCGACGCCTTCAGCGCCTGCACCCGGCGCCTCCGATCCAACACCCCCCTCCAGGCCCTCACCCTGCTCAACGACGCCGCCTTCTCCGAACTCGCCCGCGCCCTCGCCGACCGCGTCACCCGCGAGGCCCCCGCCTCCACACGCCTCGATTACGCCTTCCAACTCTGCCTCGCCCGCCTGCCCTCCCACGCCGAACGCGCCCGCCTCAACCGCCTCATCGCCGACGAAACACGCGACCACGGCGAAACCGCCGCCTGGCAGACCGCCGCCCGCGTCCTGCTCAACCTCGACGAAACCATCACCCGCGAATGACCCCCCAACCGGCCCCCATGCAACACCTCGCCCGCTCCACCCGGCGCCATTTCTTCTCCCGCTGCTCCCTGGGCCTGGGCTCCCTCGCGCTCGCCTCCCTCCTCGACCGCCACACCCTCCACGCCGCAGCCCCCCACCGCTCCCCCACCCACCCGATGGCCCCGCGCCCCGGCCACCACCCCGGCCGCGCCAAATCCGTCATCTTCCTCTTCATGGCCGGCGGCCCCTCCCAACTGGAGCTGTTCGACCCCAAACCCCGCCTCCAACAGCTCAACGGCCAGCCAATCCCCGACTCCTACCTCGAAGGCAAACGCTTCGCCTTCATGGATTCCTCGTTCAAGAACCGCTCCACCCTCCTCGGCACCCGCCGCGCCTTCCGCCAACACGGCGCCTCCGGCATGTGGGTCAGCGAGTTGTTCCCCCACACCGCCCGCATCGTCGACCACGCCGCCTTCATCCGCACCTGCGCCACCGACGTCTTCAACCATGCCCCGGCGAAGTTGTTCATGAACGCCGGCTCCTCCCAGTTCGGCCGCCCCAGCATGGGCTCCTGGATCACCTACGGCATCGGCAGCGATTCCGACAACCTCCCCGGCTTCGTCGTCCTCCAAAGCGGCCCACGCGGCCCCCGCGGCGGCGCGGTGAACTGGAGCAGCGGCTTCCTCCCCACCGCCTTCCAGGGCGTACCCCTCCGCGCCCAGGGCGAACCCATCCTCAACCTCACCTCACCCCCCGATATCTCCCCCCAACGCCAACGCCGCACCCTCGACGCCGTCCGCGACCTCAACCTCCAACGCCTCGTCGAAACCGGCGACCCCGAGATCGCCACCCGCATCGCCGCCTACGAAATGGCCTTCCGCATGCAAACCAGCGCACCAGAAGCCATCGACCTCCGCGGCGAATCGGACGCCACCCTCGCCCTCTACGGCGCCGAACGCGACAAACCGTCCTTCGCCCGGAACTGCCTGCTCGCCCGTCGCCTCGTCGAACGCGGCGTCCGCTTCATCCAGCTCTACCACACCAACTGGGACAGCCACGGCGGCCCCGGCGAAAACCTCGAGAACGACTTCGAAAAAGTCTGCCACGACGTCGACCAGGGCCAGGCCGCACTCGTCCTCGACCTCAAGGCCCGCGGTCTGCTCGACGACACCCTCGTCGTCTGGGGCGGTGAGTTCGGCCGCACTCCCATGGGCGAAAACCGCGAGAAAACCGGCCGCAACCACCACATCGACGCCTTCACCATGTGGGTCGCCGGCGGCGGCACACGCCCCGGAACCATCCTCGGGGAAACCGACGAACTGGGCTTCGGCCCCGCCTCCGACCGCGTCCACGTCCACGACCTCCACGCCACCGTCCTCCACCTCCTCGGCCTCGACCACAAACGCCTCACCTTCCGCTTCCAGGGCCGCGATTTCCGCCTCACCGACGTCCACGGCAACGTGGTCACCCCGCTCCTCGCCTGATCCGCCACACCCCCGCCCACACCCGGAACTCAACCCCGCCCGCGATCACCACCCCCCCCATCGCCAACCCTCTTCGATCCCCCCGCGTCCCCCCCCGCTCCGCGCCGCCGGTTCCGCGCATACACCGATCGCGCCACGAGATGGCCGGCCACCGGAATCGTCAGGAACTGGAACACGATCGCCAACACCAGCTTCAATCCGTCGGTCTTCACCCCCAGCCTCGCCCACAACCCCAGCAGGATCAGCCCGATCCCCAGGCTCATCGCCTTCGCCACCGCATGACCCCGACACAACGCGTCGGGCATGCGCACCACCCCGATCCCCGCAACCACCATCAGGAGCGTGCCAACCCCCATCAGGATCCCCACCACCAGGTCGTTCATCGGTCGTCCTCCTCGCTTCCATCCGCCCCGCCGCCACCCCCGTCCCCTTCACTCCGCGTCAGCAAGAGCGTCAGCGCCACAGTCCCCAGGAATCCGAGCAGCGAGTAAACCAGGATCAGCTCCAGATAAAAGGTGGTCGACCTCAATGCCGACAGCACCGCGATCAGCCCCACCCCGGAAACCGCCACCAGATCGAAGGCAAACATCCGATCCGCCATCGTCGGCCCCCGCGCCAGGCGATAGAGCGCCAGCAGCACCGTGAGGCACAACCCCATCACGCAGGCCTGGAACATCAGGGTCATACGCGCGTCCACCCCAGGATCGGCTCCCGCAACCCCCGGTCGATCGACCGCCGCACCGCCTCCGGATCCCCCGCATCCAGCGCGTGCAGCACCAGCTCACCGCCGTCCGGGGTCAGTTCCACCATGGTCGTGCCCGGGGTCAGCGTGATGCAGACCGACAGCAGCCAGACCTCCCACGGCGTCAACCCCCGCACGTCGTACGTCAAATACCCGGCGTGGATGCGGTCCCGCCGACGGAACAGGATCACCACGATCATCATCCAGTTCGACACCACAAGCTCCCGCAACAGCGCGCCCGCGAACCGCGCGAATCCCACCACCCGCTCCACGTAGCGCGATTCCGGGAACAACTGGCGCCCCGCCGCAACCAGCAGAAAGCCCAGCCCGAAACCCACCAGGAAACTGGCGAACGACGGCTTCGCCCCCAGAAACATCCACAGCAGCGCCAACCCCAGGTTGATCAGGAACACCTTCATCGCGCCCCCTCCCTCGCCGACGCCTCCCGCACCGCCTGCACATACCCGGCCTGGTCCAAAGCCGTGTCCGCGGCCACCCGCGCCACCCGCACCAACCCTTCCGCTCCCAGCCCGATCGCCAGCGACACCGCCGCCATCCCCCCGCACACCCACGCCAGCGGCCGCCACCGCGCATCGTCCCGCCGCACAACCACCCCCTCGCCCGATCCCCAGAACGCCGCGAGCCAGATCTTCAGCATGCTGAAAAGGGTCAACACACTCGCCACCAGCGACACCGCCACGAGCACGTACTCGCCCGCCCCCAGACCCTCCACCACGATCAGGTACTTCCCCCAAAACCCGCTCAGCGGCGGCAAGCCGGCCAGTGACAACGCCTGCACCAGGAACAGCAACCCCAACCACGGCACCTCCCGCCATAACCCGCCCATCCGCCCGAGATCGTCCGTCCGATTCAACAGCGCCGCCACGCCCCCGATCAGAAACAGCGACGCCTTCACCACGATGTGGTGCGCGATGTAGAACACCGCCGCCATCAGACTCACCGGGGTGAACAGCCCCAGCGCCAGCGTCATGAACGCCACCTGGCTCACAATGTGGAACGACAGGATCCCCCGCACATACTGCCGCGATATCGCCCCCAACACCCCGAACAGCATCGTAAGCCCTGACACCCACGCCACCAACCCGTGCAGATCCCCCATGCCGTGCGGCAACACCGTCGCCACCATCCGGATCAACACGTAGATCCCCACCTTCGTCAGCAACCCCGCAAACACCCCCGCCACCGGCGTCGCCAGCGTCGGGTAACTGTGCGGCAGCCAGTAATACAGCGGAAACAGCCCGGCCTTCAGCCCGAACACGCCGATCAGCATCAGCGCCAGCGCCATCAGCCTCGGGTCGTCCGCCATCTCACCCGCCCGCCCCACCAGATCCGCGAAGTTCAACGTCCCGGTCAGCCCGTAGGTCAGCCCCGCGGCACAGAAAAACAGGGTGCTCCCCACCGCGTTCATCGCCAGATAGGGAAACGCCTGCTTCACGTCCCAGTCGTCGGCCTCCAGCGTCAGCAGCGCGTAACTCGACACCAGCAGCACCTCGAAGGCGACAAACAGGTTGAAGAGATCCCCGGTCAGGAACGAAAGCTGGATGCCAACCGCCAGAAACTGCATCAGCGGCAGCCGCAGCGGATGCGATATCCGCCCCGGCATCTCCAACAGCCCGTAGACCGTCCCCGCCAGAACCGTCCCCGCCGCCAGCAGCACCATCAGCGCCGACAACGCGTCCGCAACGAGCACGATTCCGTGCGGCGCCGGCCACCCGCCCAACGCCACAACCTGCGTGCCCGACACCACCGCACGACGCAACAGCAGCACCCCAACCCCAACCTGCAACCCCGCCGACACCCCCACCATCCAACGCACCTGCGCCGACCTGCCCCCCGCCAGCAACGCCCCGACCGCCGTGAACAGCGGCAGCATGATCGGCAACAGCACCAGGCTCATTTCGTCTTCTCCCGTTCCGCCGGCTCCTCGGCGTACAACCCGTCCAACTCCGTCGTCCCCCAGTCCAGAAACAGCCGGTACAGCAGGGTCACCAGATACGCGATCACCCCGAACCCGATCACGATCGCCGTCAGGATCAGCGCCTGCGGCAGCGGATCCACCCACGGCCCCGGCGACGACACGATCGGCGCCGACTTCCCCGTCGGCTCCCCCGACATCATCAGCACAAACAGGTTCGCCGCGTTCGACAACACCACGAACCCGAACAGCACCTTCACAAAGCTCCGCTGCAGCAGCAGCCACATCGCCACCCCGAACAGCACCCCCGTCAAAATCGCCGTGTCAGCCTGCATGCCCCTCCTCCTTTCCTCGCACCACCTCCGCTTCCCCGCCCATGCCCGTTCCCGAACCGCCCGACACCCCGGGCTCCTCGATCGGACGCTCCGCCACCGCCGAATACCGCCTCAGCGACGCCCGCTCGAACACCGGCAGGCCCGCCGTCGACCTCCCGAGCACCTCGATCATCCTCACCGCGATCCCCACCACCACCATGAACACCCCCACGTCGAAGACCAGCGCGGTGCCCACATGAATCTCCCCGAAGAACGGCAGGTCCAGATGCCAGGCCACATGCTGAAGCGGCCAGCCCCCGAACAGCACCGGCGCCGCCCAGGTCCCCGCCGATAGGGCCAGCCCCACTGTCGCCAATCGCGCCGCATCCACCCGCAACAACCGCCGCATCTCGTCCCACCCGAGCGCCAGACTGAGCATCATCCACGAGATCGCCGACACCAGCCCCCCGATGAACCCGCCCCCGGGCAGATGATGCCCGCGCAGCAACAGGTACAGCGCGAACATCTGCAGCACGAAAAACAACCCCCGCGCCACCGGGGTGAACATGGGCGTCTGGGTCGACCTCATGCCCGCCCCTCCCCCGACCCCGGCGCCTTCGCCTCCCCGGCTGGCACATCGAGTTCAATCCCCAGCCCCGCCGGCCCCATCGCCCCGGCCCTCCGCTCCGCCAGCGTCCGACGCCGCCGGAACAGCAACCCCATGCACCCAAGCATCGCCACCACCAGCACCGTCACCTCCCCCAGCGTGTCAAACCCCCGGAAATCCACGAGCAACGTGTTCACCGCGTTCGCCCCCTCCGCCAACGGCACCGTCTTCTCCAGATACCACCCGCCCAGCGGCGAGGGATGCGGCCGCGCGGTCACCAGCACGCCCATCGCGGTCATCATCACCCCAAACCCAGCCGCCACCCCCAGCGCCATCCACCGCCGCCCGCTCCACCGCCGCCCAACCTCCTCACCCGCCTGCGCCGACTTCGGAAACCGCGCGAGCAGCGTCACAATCAGCACCAGCGAAACGGTGTCCACCAGGATCTGCGTGAGCGCGAGATCCGGCGCCCGGTACAGCACGAAATAAATCGTGGTCATGAACCCCGAAACCGAAAGCGCCACCAACTGCGCCGGCCAGGTGCGAAGCACCACCGCCCCCAGGGCCCCCAGCGCGATCAGCGCCGCCACCCACGCCCGCAGTATGTCCCACCGGTGATCCGCCAACCCCGCCCCCAGCAGCTCCAGCACCTCCCCGGGCGGAAACCGGACCCACAGAAATCCACCCACCAGGGCCACCCACGCCGACACCACCACCCCAAGCCACACGCCGGGCGAATCCGCCCCCAGCACCTTCGTCGCCCCTTTCGCCACCCAGCCCAACCCGTCCACGCCCCGGTCATAGGCCCGGTCGAACTCCAGCCACCGCGGCAGCCGCGCCCACTTCCACCGCGTCCGGTTCCCCAACGCGACCAGCCCGCAGCCCCCGACCACCACCGCCACGCTCACCGCCAGCTCCCGCGTCCAGCCATGCCAGAGATGCACCTCCGGCGGTGTGATCGAATGCAGCCCCGGGACCGCCAACTGCCGCAGGGCCCCCGCCAACAGCTCGGGCGCCACGCCAAACACCAGCGCCGCCGCCGCCAGCACCGCCGGCGGCAACACCATCCACCTCGACGGAGCATGGAAGTGCCCGGCCAAACCCTCCGGCTCCCGCCCCAGGAACACGCCCTGAAACAACCGCACCGAAAACGCCACCTTCACCAGCGAGGTGAACACCACGCTCACCACCGCCATCAACCCCAGCCACCCGTGCGCCTTCGGACTCAGGAAGATCTCCTGGAACATGAGTTCCTTGCTCAAAAAACCCGTCGTCCCCGGCAACCCCAGCATCGCCGCACAGGATATTCCCGCCACCACCGCCAGGCCCGGCATCCGCCGCCCCAGCCCGCCGAGTTCCCCCAGATCGGTCGCATGGGTGGCGGCGTAGATCACGCCCACCACCATGAACAGGCTGCCCTTGTAGAACACGTGGTTCAGGATGTGCCAGTAGTCGTGGTCCACCCCCGCCTCGGGCCCCAGACCATAATACCCGATCAAGAACCCAAGCTGGCTCACGGTCGAATACGCCAGGATCGCCTTCAGCCGCGTCGACAGCAGCGCCATGACCCCGCCCAGCACCAGGGTGACAAACGCCGCCGTCGCCACCACCGGCGCCCACCAGGCATGCCCGCCAAACACCGGGAACAGCCGCGCCACCAGAAACACCCCGAGCTTCACCATGGTCGCCGAATGCAGATACGCACTCACCGGAGTGGGCGCCGCCATCGCGTTCGGAAGCCAGAAATGCAGCGGGAATTGCGCCGACTTCCCAAACGCTCCCAACAGCATCAGCACCATCGCCGCCCCTGCCAGCGGTCGCCCCGTCATCCCTCCGTCGGCCACGATCTCCGACAGGCTGTACGTCCCCGTCGCCTGCCGCACCAGCACAATGCCAGCCAGCGCCGCCAACCCCGTGCCCCCGGTCACCAGCAACGCCATCCGCGCCCCGCGCCGCGACCCCTCGTCCCCATGCAGAAAACCAATCAGCAGAAACGAGGCGATCCCGGTCAGCTCCCAGAAGCAGAACAGCAGCAGCAGATGGTCCGACAACACCGTCCCCAGCATCGCCGCCATGAAAAGGATCAGGTATGCGTGGAACCTCCCATGGTGCGCGTACCCGCCATCCAGGTAGAACCGCGCGTAGAACACCACCAGCACCCCCATCCCGCTCACCACCATCGCGAAGAACAGCGACAACCCGTCGATGCCGAAACGCAGCGAAACGCCCAGCGACGGCACCCACGACCATTCGACCACCCGCATGGGCCCCGCATGGGTGGCACAAAGCCAGGCCAGCGAGGCAAAGGACACCACCGGAAACACCAGGGCCACCCACGCGATACGATCCCCCAACCGCCGCCCCAGCGGCGCCAGCAGGACCGGGGCCAGCATCGGCAGGAACACCGCCGCAAGAATGGCCGCCGACGGTGTCATCCCGTTGCCGGGCCTCCGCCCTCGTCCGTGCGCTGCCTGGTTTGTGGGTCCATACCTGTTCCGATTGCGCTCCGAGTCACCGTCCGCTCACCGTCCGTTCACCCTCTTCCGCCGACGCGGGACATTTGCGGGCGCCCCCCGGCCGAAGCTGCCTCTAAATGGTCGGATACCGCCCGGAGTCAACCCCCGGACCGCACTTCGCATCAAGCGTATGCATGGTTGGCATGGCCACTTTCAGGTGATCGCCCCGCAATGACCCCTTGAGCCGTGACACCTCCGGCCGGCAGACTCCGCCCCGGTCATGCGCATCCTCCTCGCCGCTGCCTTGCTCGGGTTCACCCTGTGGTTCGCCGCCGGTGCCGCCGCCGCCACACCGTCGGCACCACCGTCCGAACCGTTCCCGCCCTCTCTCGAGAGCTACGGCGACCAGAACCTCGGGTCGATCGGCGCCGTGCTCAAACACCGCATCCAGGCCGAGCCGTTCAACCTCCTCGCCTCCCTGCTCTTCCTGGCGGCGATCATCCACACGTTCCTGGCCACCAAGTTCAGACACCTGGCCCACCACATCGAGGAGACCCACAAGGCCCGATGGTGGGCCGCCGTCCAAGAGGCCGAAAAGGCCGGCAAGGCCCCGCCCAAGGAAACCATCTCCATCAAGGGACGCCTGCTCCACTTCCTCGGCGAGGTCGAGGCGGTCTTCGGCCTCTGGGTCGTCCCGCTCCTGGTCGCCCTCGCCTTCCGACGCGGCACCGCCACCGCCATCGACTACCTCGAGCACCGCGTCCAGTTCGCCGAACCGCTCTTCGTCGTGATCATCATGGCCCTGGCCTCCACCCGGCCGGTCCTCGAGTTCGCCGAAAAAGCCCTGCGCGCCGTCGCCTCGCTCGGACGCTGCACGCCGGTGGCCTGGTGGTTCTCCATCCTCACCATCGGCCCCATCCTCGGCTCCTTCATCACCGAGCCGGGCGCCATGACCATCGCCGCCATGCTGCTCGGCCGGCAGTTCTACCGCTTCCAACCGTCCCGCCGCCTGGCCTACGCCACCCTCGGCCTCCTCTTCGTCAATGTCTCGGTCGGCGGCACCCTCACCCATTTCGCCGCCCCACCGGTCCTCATGGTCGCCGGCCGATGGGCCTGGAACACCCCCTTCATGGCCTCCCATTTCGGATGGCACGCGGTGATCGGCATCATCATCGCCAACATCCTCGCCTACCTGACCCTGCGGAAGGACTTCCACGGCCTCGTCGACGCCTGGGAGGCGGAACAGCTCCGCAAGGAGGAGGCCACCAGCGCCCTCCACCCGGTCCCCGGCTGGGTCACCGGCGTTCACCTGCTCGCCATGGGCTGGGCCGTGCTCAACGCCCATCACCCCATCCTGATGATCGGCGGGTTTCTCTTCTTCCTCGCGTTCTACGTCGCCACCGAGGATTTCCAGGCGAAACTCGACCTGCGCGGTCCGATCCTCGTCGGCTTCTTCCTCGCCGGCCTGGTCATCCACGGCGGCTTCCAGCAGTGGTGGATCGCCCCCGCCCTCGGCGGCCTCGGCGAGTGGCCCCTCTTCCTCATGGCCACCGGCCTCACCGCCTTCAACGACAACGCCGCCATCACCTACCTGGCCTCCCTCGTGCCCGGATTCACCGACAGCATGAAACACGCCGTGGTCGCCGGCGCCGTGACCGGCGGCGGCCTCACGGTCATCGCCAACGCCCCCAACCCCGCCGGACAATCCATCCTCTCCAAATACTTCCCCGACGGCGTCTCCCCCCTCTACCTCGCCCTCGGTGCCATCGGCCCCACCATCATCGTCGGCGCCTGCTTCATGCTCCTCCCCCACTGAACCAGCTCAGCCCTCCGACCCCACCCACCGATAACCCACCCCCGCCTCCGTCCGGATCAGCACCGGCTCCGATGGGGCGGGCTCGATTTTGCCGCGAAGGTGCGCGACATGGACCCGCAACGCGTGGGTCTGCGACACTACTCCCGGACCCCAGACTTCCATCTGGAGCTGGCGGTGGGTGATCACCCTGCCCGGGTGCTTCACCAGCACCCGCAGAATCGAGTACTCCGTGGGCGTAAGGTGCAGCGGCTGTCCGCCACGGCGAACCTGCCGCGCCGAAAGGTCGATCTCGAGATCCTCCGCCCGCACCAGCGCGTCGCCCATAACCGGTTCGGCGCGGCGTAGCGCGACACGGAGGCGGGCCAGCAGTTCCGCCGCCCCGAAGGGTTTGGTGACGTAATCGTCCGCCCCGGCGTCCAGCGCCTCCACCTTCTCCTCCTCACCTTCCCGCACGGTCAGGATCAGCACCGGCACCCTCGACCACTCCCGCAGGCGCTTCAGCACCTCCAGGCCGTCCAGATCCGGCAGCCCCAGATCCAGCAGGATGACCTCCGGCCGGCGCATCGCCGCCTCCGCGATGCCCGCAAGGCCGGTCGCGGCGTCGAACACCCGATAACCCTCCGCTTCGAGGGTTACCCGGAGCAGACGGCGAATCTGGGGTTCGTCGTCGATCACCAGGACCACCCCGCCCACCGCGTTGCGTTCAGGGTTCATGCACCTCCGGATCAGGCTCGCTCTGGGGCAGGGAAACCACGAATTCGGCGCCGCCCTCGGGACGGTTCGAAACCTGGAGCGTCCCGCCATGCGCCTCCACGAAACCGCGCGCGATGGCCAGCCCCAGCCCCGTCCCCCCGGGACCAGCCGCCGACCCGCGGCTGAACTTGTCGAACACCCGAGGCAGGAGTTCATCCGGAATCCCGGGACCCCGGTCCGAAACGGTGAGCACCAACCGGCCCGGCAGGCGCCTCGCCGTGATCGACACCGGCGTCCCCGCAGGCGTGTGCACCGCCGCATTGTGAACCAGGTTGGCAACCACCTGCTGCATCAGCTGGTAATCCATTCGGGCAACCAGCGCCGCCGGCTCCGTCTCCACCCGCACCGTCCGCCCCGCGAGCTCGCGCGAGAGGTCCGACACCACCGCCCGGGCCAGGTCCCGCACGTCGTGCCAATCCCGGCGCACCCGCAATTGACCCGCCTCCAGCCGGGTCACATCGAGAAGGTTCCCCACAACACGGTTCAACCGGCGGTTCGCCTCCTGGATTTCGCCGAGCAACTCCGACCGCTGCGCCTGCGTCAGGCCGGCGTTGCCCGCGAACGCCGCAACCGCACTCGTGCTCGCCGCCAACGGCGTCCGCAGCTCGTGCGATATCGAGTTCAACAGGGTCCGGCCCAGACGCTCCGACTCGGCCACGAGCCGCGCCTGCGCCGCCATCGCACCCAAATCCAGCTTCTCCAGCACCAGCCCGGCCTGCCTCGCGAACGCCTCCAGCAACTCCCGATGCGCGAGCGGCAGCGTCCGCCCCCCCAGCCCCACCACCAGCACCCCAAAGACCTTCCGCTCCGACGCCAGCGGCAGATGCATCGCATCAGCCCCGGGAAGCGTCTGGGTGAACCGCCCCGCAACCCGCCCGTTCCGAAATACCCACTCCGCCACGCCCCGCTCCTTCTCCGAAAGCTCGAGCGTCCCGTCCGGATGCACCACCAATTCCCCCTCCCTGGGCAACACCACGGTCGCCGACACGCCAAAAACCTGCCCCAACTGTCCCACGAGGTGCCACACCACCTCATCCCGCGACCCCGCTTCGGCCAGATCCCGCGTCAGCCCGTACAACGCCGTCGCCCGCTCCTCCCGTCGCCGCTCGGCTTCCGCCTGAAGTCGGATCCTTGCCACCAACTGCCCGAGAACCATGGCGACCACGAAATAGCTAGCCAGGAGCACGGCGTCGTCCGCCCGCTCAATGGCCAAGGTGAACCTCGGGGGAAGAAAGAAGAGGTTCCAGATCAGCGCGCTCAGGGTCCCGGCGACCAGCACCGGCCCCCTCCCCACGAACAAGGCCAACAGCACCACCACCAGGAGAAACACCATCCCCGGCACCCGCGGACCCGCCACCCGCTCCAGGACCAGGTTCCCAACCGAAACGGCAGCCACCACCGCCGTCGCCGCCAGGTACTGTCCGAACGGCGACCCCAAAATCGGCCGGCCCGCCTCCCCGGTGAAGCGCCGCGACAACCGTTCCCCCTGCTTCTCCGCCCGCACCAACTGAACGTCGATGTCCCCGCTCGCCAACATCAGCCGTCGCAACCGCCGCTCCGATCGCCACCCTTCCCATCCACTCCAGCGGGCAGGCTTCCCCACCACGATCATGCTCACCTCCCGATCACGGGCGACCCTCAGCAGGCCATCCACAAGATCCGCGTCCGTGGTCGCAATCACCTCCGCACCCAGGTCCCTCGCCGATGCAAGATTCCGGGTCAGCTGCGCCTCGGCACCCGCCGTCAACGGGCGCGGACCCTCCACGTACACCGCCAGCCACGGCGCGTGCAGACTGTCCGCCATGCGTCGCGTCCATCGTATCAGCGTCTCCGATGTCGGACTCGGCCCCACGGCCACCAGCAACCGGTGCCCCGTCTTCGCCGACCCCACGCCACCCTCCACGCGGCGGAACTCCCGGGTGCCTTCCCCGACATGGTCCGCCACCAGCCGCAGGGAAAGCTCCCGCAACGCCATCAGGTTGCCCTCCTTGAAGAACCCCTCCGCCGCGGCCACCGCCCGTTCCCCGAGGTAGACCTTCCCCTCTCGCAGCCGTTGAAGGAGTTCGCCCGGGGCGATGTCCACCAGCTTGAACGCCGCCCCGTCCAACACGGTGTCCGGCACGGTCTCGCGAACCTCCGTCCCGGTGATCTGGCGCACGGTGTCCGCACGGCTCTCGACATGCTGGACGTTCAGCGTGGTGAACACATGGATCCCGGCGTCCAGAAGCTCCAACACATCCTGCCAACGCTTCTGATGCCGGGTGCCGCCCGCGTTCGTGTGCGCGAGTTCATCCACGAGAATCAACTCCGGACGCCTCCGCAGCGCACCCTCCAGATCGAACTCCTCGAGGCGCACGCCCCGATACGGGATCTCCAGTCGCGGAAGCACCTGAAGTCCGGTCAGCAGGGCCCGCGTCTCCTCCCGACCGTGGGTCTCCACATACCCCACCACCACGTCCCGCCCATCCGCCACCGCCTGCCGCGCCGCCTCCAGCATCGCGTAGGTCTTCCCCACGCCCGGACACATGCCCAGAAAGACCTTCAGCCGCCCGCGCGCCTGCCGGAATTCCTGCCGCTGGATGGCCGCCAGCAGCGCATCCGCATTCCTGGTCTCCGTCCTGTCCGCGTCCGCCGTCACGGATTCACCCCGTCGCCACCCTGCAAGCCACCCCCGCCCGCGGGCGAGCGCTTTCTGGCCAGCTCATCCAGCGCCAGATTCAGCCGGAGCACGTTCACCCCGGCCTCCCCCAGGAACCCCGGCATCCGCCCTCCCTCGACGTGCGACCCGATCAGGGCCCTGACCTCCTCCTCGCCGACACCCCGGTGCCGCGCCACCCGTGCCAATTGCAGGCCGGCGTTGCGCAGGCTGATGTGCGGGTCCAGACCGCTCCCCGACGCGGTCACCGCATCAGCCGGGATCAACACCTCCGCCCCAAGCCCGTTCACCCGCCGGTATTCGATCACCCGCTCGCGCACCAGGTCCTGAAGCGTCCTCGATCCAGGCCCGAGATTGGCCCCGCCGGATGCCGTGCCGTCATACCCACCCCTGCCGGCAGCCGAAGGCCGCGGATGGAAGTACCCCGCCCCACGAAACGGCTGCCCCAGCAACCGCGAACCCAGCACCCCACCCTCCTCGTCCGTGATCAGGCTCCCGTTCGCCTGGTCGGGAAACAGAAGCTGCGCCGCCGCATACACCAAGCCGGGATACAACCCCGAACAGACCACGCCAAACAGCAGCGTCGCCACCAGCGCCGTCCTGATCTCCATCATAAGGTTCTTCATGGTTCCTCAAACAAGGCCCAGCAGGTTCACCAACAGGTCGACGATCTTGATGCCCACGAACGGCACAAGCACCCCCCCCAGTCCGTAAACAAGCACGTTCCGCCGCAGGATCACCGTCGCCGGCAACGCGCGGTATGTCACCCCCCTCAATGCCAGGGGAATCAGTGCGACGAGAATCAGCGCGTTGAAGATCACCGCGCTCAGCACCGCACTCTCCGGGCTCCCGAGCCGCATCACGTTCATCGCCGCCATCGCCGGAAACGTCCCCATCAGCATCGCCGGCACGATCGCGAAGTACTTCGCCACATCGTTCGCGATGCTGAAGGTGGTCAATGCCCCCCGCGTCATCAGCATCTGCTTCCCGATCTCCACGATCTCAATGAGCTTCGTCGGGTTGCTGTCCAGATCCACCATGTTCCCCGCCTCCCGCGCAGCCTGTGTTCCCGTGTTCATCGCCACCCCCACGTCCGCCTGCGCCAACGCCGGCGCGTCGTTCGTCCCATCCCCCGTCATCGCCACCAGACGCCCCTCCGCCTGCTCCAATCGGATCCGCGCCAGCTTCTCCTCAGGGGTCGCCTGCGCCATGAAATCGTCCACACCCGCCTCCGCCGCAATCGCCGCCGCGGTCAACGGGTTGTCCCCGGTGATCATCACCGTCCGGATTCCCATGCGCCGCAGTTGTTCGAACCGCTCCCGGATCCCCCCCTTGACCACGTCCCGGAGCTGTACCACCCCCAACACCTCCGCCCCCTCGGCCACAACCAGCGGCGTGCCCCCGCCGCGCGCCACCCGATCCACAGCCTCCCCCACCGCCCGCGGAAACTCCCCGCCGAGCCGCCCGACATGCCCGCGCATCGCGTCCACCGCCCCCTTGCGAATCGACCGCCGCCCCCCGCCGCCCGCCAACTCCAGATCAACCCCGCTCATCCGCGTCTGGGCGGTGAAGGGAACAAACACCGCGTGGGGCTCCGCCACCGCACGCCCCCTCAGCCCGAACCGCTCCTTCGCCAACACCACGATGCTCCGTCCCTCCGGTGTCTCGTCCGCCAGCGAGGACAACTGCGCGGCATCCGCCAACCGCTCCACCGCCACGCCCGGCGCCGGAAGGAACTCCGTCGCCATCCGGTTCCCCAGCGTGATCGTCCCGGTCTTGTCCAGCAGCAGCAGGTCGATGTCCCCGGCCGCCTCCACCGCCCGCCCGCTCACCGCAAGCACGTTGCGCCGCGTCAACCGGTCGATCCCACTGATCCCCACCGCGCTCAACAGACCCCCGATCGTCGTCGGAATCAGGCAGACAAGCAGCGCCGCCAACACCGGGACCGACAACGTCACCCCGGCAAACCGCCCCATCGGCCACAGCGTGACCACCACCACCACGAATCCAAAGGTCAGTGCCGTCAGCAGAATCGTGAGCGCAATCTCGTTCGGCGTCCGCTGCCGCCTCGCCCCCTCCACCATCGCGATCATCCGGTCCAGAAACGTTCCCCCCGCCTCCGCGGTCACCCGCACCCGAATCCGGTCACTCACCACCCGCGTGCCACCCGTCACCGCACTACGATCCGATCCGCTCTCCCGTATCACCGGCGCGGATTCCCCGGTGATGGCCGATTCATCCACGGTCGCGATCCCCTCGATCACCTCCCCGTCCGATGGGATCGTGTCACCCGCCTCGCACACCACCACGTCCCCACGCCTCAACAGCGACGCGGCGATCCGCTCCTCCCGCCCATCCACCCAACGCCGCGCCTGAATCGCCGTCCGCGCCCTCCGCAGACTCTCCGCCTGCGCCCGGCCCCGACTCTCCGCCACGGCCTCCGCGAAGTTTGCGAACAACACCGTGAACCAAAGCCACGCCGAAAGCTGCGCCACAAACCAACCGTCCTCAGCCCCAAGGAACAGCGCCGCCGTGCTCACCATCGCGCCCGCCGAGGTGACCAGCATGACCGGGTTCCCGATCAACCGCGCCGGATGGAACTTCGCCAGCGCCGCCGCGAACACGACAGAAAATCGGTGCGCGGACAGCATCGGTCCGGGATTCATGCGTGTGCTCATGACATCGACAGGGAGGCAGGCTCAGGGGCGGCGATCAGAACGTGACGCCCTGCCGCCCGAGGAAGTGCTCGACGATCGGTCCCAGGCTCAGGGCCGGGAAGAAACCCAGCGCGCCGATGAGCAGTACGGTGCCGACCAGGAGCAGGGTGAAGGTGAGGCCTGAGACGGGAAAGGTGCCCGCCGACGCCGCCAGCCGCCGCTTCGAGGCGAACGATCCGGCCAGCGCCAACACCGGCAGGATCACCAGGAAACGCCCGGCCAGCATCGCCGCGCCGAGCGTGCAGTTGTACCAGGGGGTGTTCCCCGTGAGCCCGCCGAACGCACTCCCGTTGTTCGCAGCGGCCGAGCTGAAGGCGTACAGGATCTCGCTGAAACCGTGCGGTCCGGCGTCGTTCGGCCCCGCCCGGCCCTCCGGAGTCGCCACCGCCCACGCGGTGAACCCGAGAATCGTCACAGTCGTCACCAGCAGCGCGGCCATCGCCATCCTCACGTCGAAGGCCTCGATCTTCTTCCCCAGATACTCCGGGGTCCGGCCCACCATCAATCCGGCGATGAACACGGCGAGGACCACGAACACCAGCATTCCGTACAGCCCCGCCCCCACCCCGCCGATCACCACCTCCCCGAGCTGCATGTTGAACAACGGCACCAGCCCGCCCAGTGCGGTGAAGGAGTCGTGCATCGCGTTCACCGCCCCGCACGAGGCCGCGGTCGTCACCGTCGCAAACAGCGCCGACGCCCCGATTCCGAACCGCACCTCCTTCCCCTCCATGTTCCCGTCCTCCGCGGACACTCCCAGCCCGTGGTGGATCGGATTCCCCGCGGCCTCGGCCCAGAGACACACCGCCGCGCCCGCCAGGAAGATCACCATCATCGCCGACCAGACCGCCCACCCGTGCCCCGGGGAACCCGTCAGGATCCCCAGGTACCGGGTGAGCCCGCTCCCGACCGCAAACACCGCGATGAGTTGCACCAGGTTCGCCAGCGGCGTGGGGTTCTCGAAGGGATGCGCCGCGTTCGCGTTCATGAAACCCCCGCCGTTGGTGCCCAGCATCTTGATCGCCACCTGCGACGCCATCGGCCCCTGGGGAATCCGCTGCTCCAGAACCACCTCCTCCCGCATCACCGGCCGCCCGTCGGCCGCCGTGACCACCTCGCCGGACGCATCCCGGCTTTCCACGACCACGCGCAAGGGCTCCACAAGCCGCGCCGTGGCGTAGGGTCGGAAGTTCTGAATCGTCCCCTGCGAAACCAGGAACATCGCGAGCAGAAAACCAATCGGCAGCAGCAGCCGGTAGACCACCCGGACCAGGTCCACCCAGAAGTTCCCCAGCAACCGGGTGGATTGGCGGGCCAAACCCCGCACCAGCGCCGCCGCAACCGCGATGCCCACCGCCGCCGAGAGGAAGTTCTGCAGCGTCAGAACCACCGCCTGGGAAAAGTACGACATCGTCGACTCGCCCGCGTAGTTCTGCCAGTTGGTGTTCGTGACGAAGCTGACGGCGGTGTTGAACGCCAGATCCGCCGGCAGGCCCCCGAAACCCTGCGGATTCAGCGGAAACCTATCCTGATACCGAAGCACAAGATAGGTGGCCACAACCCCCACCAGGCTGAACGCGAACAACGATGCGGCGTACCGCCGCCAGTCCTGTTCGTCCCCGGGTTCAACCCCCAACAACCGGTACGTCCCACGCTCCAACGGCCCAACCACCGGGTCCAGCCACGTCCGCGACCCCGCATTCAGCACCCCGGCGAGGTGGCTCCCCATGGGCCGCGTGATCAACGCCAGCAAACCGACGTACACCACCAGCAGGACCCAGTCATCCACGCGGTGCGCCAGAACCAGGATCGCCGGGCCGCCAGCCGGAATGGTCTCCATAAATTCAACGCCGCCATGTTGCCGCCTTCTTCGCCCACCCCCGAATCAAGATGCGGCCCCGAGCCGTTAAGAAACCGTTAAGCATCCTCCACGACGATCCCATGTGTCCCGCCCCAGGCTGCCCGCGCGGAGCCCACCGTTGACCTCGAGTCGCGCTCGCCTACCATCGGCCCCCGTCCCGATTCTCGTTGTTATGCCCAAGAAACAAGCCAAGTCGGCCAGGAAGGCCGCGTCCCGAACCTCCCCCGCCACCCCCGCCCCCGCCGCCGCCCCGGGCATCACGTCCGTCCTCCAGGAGGCCCGCGTCTTCAAACCGTCCCCCGAGTTCTCAGCCACCGCCCACATCCGCTCCCTCGCCGAGTACAAGAAGCTCCACAAGGAGTCGGTCACCCAACCCGACCGCTTCTGGGGCCGCGTCGCCCGCGAGGAACTGATCTGGTCCACACCCTTCAAGAAGGTCCTCCAGTGGAAGGAACCCGTCGCCAAATGGTTCGTCGGCGGTCGCCTCAACCTCGCGGCCAACTGCCTCGACCGCTGGCTCGACACGCCCACCGCCAACAAGGCCGCCCTGATCTGGGAAGGTGAACCCGCCTCCGACGGTCGCCCCGGCGAGGAACGCACCCTCACCTACAAACAGCTCCACCGCGAAGTCTGCCGCTTCGCCAACGTCCTCAAACGCCACAAGATCTCCCGCGGCGACCGCGTCCTCATCTACCTCCCCCTCGTCCCCGAGGCCGCCATCGCCATGCTCGCCTGCGCCCGCATCGGCGCCGTCCATTCCGTCGTCTTCGGCGGCTTCAGCGCCAATTCAGTCGCCGACCGCGTCGCCGATTCCGGCGCCAGGATGATCATCACCGCCGACGGCGGCTACCGCCGTGGCGCCGTGGTCCAACTGAAGAAGAACGTCGACGACGCCCTCAACCTGAAGAACCCCCAGGGCCAGCCCATCGCCGCCTCCGTCACGTCCGTCATCGTCCTCCGCCGCTGCTACAACGACATCCACATGCAGGAGGGCCGCGACTTCTGGTGGCACCGCGAACTGGAGTACGTCACCGCCGATTGCCCCCCCGAGAAGCTGGATTCCGAGGCCCCCCTCTTCATCCTCTACACCTCCGGGTCCACCGGGAAACCCAAGGGCATCTTCCACACCACCGCCGGCTACCTGCTCGGCGCAAAACTGACCACCCGCCTCGTCTTCGACCTCAAACCCGACGATGTCTACTGGTGCACCGCCGACGTCGGCTGGGTCACCGGCCACAGCTACCTCGTCTACGGTCCCCTCGCCAACGGGGCCACCGCGGTCATGTACGAGGGCGCCCCCAACTGGCCCGAACCCGACCGCTTCTGGCGCATCGTCGAAAAATACGGCGTCACCATCCTCTACACCGCCCCCACCGCCATCCGCGCCTTCATGAAATGGGGCGACGAATGGCCCAGGAAACACAACCTGTCCTCCCTCCGCCTCCTCGGCTCCGTCGGCGAACCGATCAACCCCGAGGCCTGGATGTGGTACCACGAGGTCATCGGCGGCAAACGCTGCCCCATCGTCGACACCTGGTGGCAGACCGAAACCGGCACCATCATGATCAGCCCCCTCCCCGGCGCCACACCCCTCAAACCCGGCTCCGCCACCCTCCCCTTCTTCGGCATCCAACCCGAGGTCGTCGATGAACTGGGCAAACCGGTCCCACCCAACACCGGCGGCAAACTGATCATCCGCAAACCCTGGCCCTCCATGCTCCGCGGCGTCTGGGGCGACCCCGAACGCTACCGCCAGACCTACTGGTCCGAAATCCCCCACGCCTACTTCACCGGCGACGGCTGCCGCCAGGACAAGGATGGCTACTTCTGGATCGTCGGCCGCATCGACGACGTCCTCAATGTCGCCGGCCACCGCATCGGCACCGCCGAGGTCGAAAGCGCCCTCGTCAGCCACCCCTTCGTCGCCGAAGCCGCCGTCGTCGGTCGCCCCGACGAACTGAAGGGCCAGGCCCTCGTCGCCTTCGTCACCCTCAAAACCGGCATCCACGCCAAACCGGAACTGCGCGAGGAACTCCGCCTCCACGTCGGCAAGGAAATCGGCCCCGTCGCCAAACCGGACGACATCCGCTTCGCCGAACTGCTCCCCAAAACCCGCTCCGGCAAAATCATGCGCCGCCTGCTCAAACAGATCGCCTCCGGCGTCGAGGTGAAGGGCGACACCACCACCCTCGAGGACTTCAACGTCATCGCCAAACTGGCCCAGGCGTCGGAATAACCCAATCCCCCAACCCCACCCCGCTCCTCCCGCACCCCCGCGCCGGACCCGCATCGCCGGCGCCGGGGGTGTCCAACGTCCGCTCGAAGTCTGCGGATCGGAAGGCCCTCCCGGCCCTCCCGCACTTCCAGGCCGACCCTCAGTCCGCTTCCACGGAACGCTCCCCGCTCCCACCCGCGCCGCCCGCCGCGGCTCCTTCCGCCCAGGCGAAGAACGCCATGATCCCGGCGGCGTCGACCCCGGTGGAGGACAGCCGCGTCCACGTCCCCTCCAACGGCCCGGTCCGGCTGAACTCGGTGACCGTATCCCCGAGCCGTGACATCGCGGCCTCCATCCAGTCGTCCCCGGCCACGCGTACCTTTCCCCCCGCGCCCAACGGCAATCCACTGGCTTCCCGAACACCCATCAGCCGTCGGAATTGCTCCAACTCCCGAAGCTGCTGCAACCGCCCGACCGGCCGACGCTCCGACCCGTTCTCCGAGACGCCGCCATCGGCTCGCGCCTCCACCGACAGGCCCGTCGTCTCCCATTCATAGGAGATGAGATCCTCCCGTCCCCGAAGCTGGGCCAGCAAACCTTCAGGGGCCGGGGCCCCTCCAGGACTGAGTGGGGACAGGCCTCCCACCAACCCCGACTCTCCCATTCGGTCGACCTCGGCGAGGAACGGCTGAAAGAACGGAATCCCCAGGACGTCCACGCGCCGACCCTCCCGCGTTCGCCGCACCTGGCCCGGCGGGCCCACCACACCGGACTTCTCCAGCCAGCCCGCCAGGTCCGCATCCGACATCCCCTGAGCCAGCCCACCCCCGGATTCCATCGATACCGCGAAGTACCGTTGCCAGGGAGGACCCGCCAGCGCCCACTCAAAGGTCTGAGTGCTGATGCGACCTTCCCCCAGGTGCTCCGGAAGACCCAACCGCCCCACTCCGCCGGCGCCCGCACCTTTGCGTGCCGAAAAATGAACGAGCGGGTCGCGCAACCAATCGGTGGGCAGTCTCCACGCTCCCAGGTCGACGTCCCAACCCTCCGCGTATTCCAGCACCGCCCGGGACATCAGCCCCCCCTGACGGGCCGTCACCTTCCACCGGATCGCCTTCGCCCGGCGCGCGGCACCCTCGTCGGGACGCCGGAACCCCAGCAACGCATCCATGCCCTCGACATCCCAAACCCCCTCCCCGACGCCAGCCTCCCCAACCAACGGGTCCGCTCCGATCGCGGTGACCTGCTCACCCACCGAATCCACCGCCTCCCCGCCCCGCCCCACCAACCACCATGCGCCATGCCGGCTCCCCTCGAGACCCACTCCCTCCGACCGACCGCGACTCACGAACGACATCCACCCATCCCGCACGGCTTCCGAATCCTTCCCGCCGGCCCGCACCGCCACCGCCCACTGCAGGTTCCCCCGTTCGTCCCGTCGCACCTCCCAAACACTCTCCCGTTCCAATGCCAACCCCAACCACCGCGTCCATTCGGGTTCCAGCGCAGGACCGATTCCCAGGGCCGGCGCGGCCACCGCACCCAGTCTCCTCACCCCACGGCCCAGCCACTCCTCGGTCGAACTCAATCGCAGAATCGCAGCGGTCCTCGCCAGGTCCCCACGCTCCTTCATCGCCTGCCACCCAATGAAGCGCGCCCGCATCAGGACCGGTCCAACCGCGTCGCTTCGCCCCAGGGACGGCGCATCGGCCAACACCGCCAGGGCCAGAAACCCCGCGAGCCCCGCCCCCCAGCAGGCCCGCCCGCCGGACTCCCCGCTGTTCGCAATCGCGCGAATACGCCGCTCCACCGTCCTGGGATCCTCGAGAATGCCCACCGTCGCCGATGGCCACCGAGCCGCGACCCACTTCTCGAGCACGCACAGGATCGTCCCGCCATAAGCCTTCGCCTCGCCGCGCCCGGCAAACCCCAACGCCAGGGCGTCCGCCGCCAGCTCCCGATCCGCCCGCATCCGCCTGATCGCCCAGACCACGATCGGGTTGAACCAATGCAGACATGCCACAAACTCGACGACCGCGTTGCGCCACAGGTCGCCACGACGCACATGCGCCAACTCATGCAGGAACACGTGCCGCAGTTGTTCCGGGGAAAACGCGCGCGCCAAACCCGCCGGCAGTAGCACCACGGGACGCCACAACCCAAAGACCGCGGGACTCTCCAGCCCCGGACACTCCATCAACCCAACCCCCCGCCCCACTCCCATCCGAGCAGCGGAAGCCTCGAAAAGCTCCCGGACCCAACGCTCCGGCGACTCCCCCGATCGCCGCAAGAACCCCGCAAACCGGCAGTTCTGAACCACAACCCGTACCGTCACCGACACCCAACCCAGCACCCAGATCCAACGCCACAACCACCCCGGCCACGACCAACCCTCGCCTCCCCCCACAGCCCCCGGGGATTCCGTCGTCGTGGCCACCCCGGACCTTGCTCCACCCGGGACCGACCCACCCGTCGGTCTATTCCCGAAACCCACGTCACCACCTTCACCCTCAGCCCCCATGGCCTTCCTCGCCGCCGCTGGCGCAACCGCCGCCGCCGCCGAACCCCCCGGCGCCTCCGTTCCAACCGGCCCGCCGCCCCCGGCCCAAACCCCTTCCGGCACCACACGCCCGCCCAAACCCCGCCACGCCTCACCCAACCCCCGCCAGCCCAGGCGCTCCATCGGAAGTGGCGGCATCACCAATCGGACCACCACGACCCACCACAGCGCATGCCTCCAGAACGCCGACAGCCGCCCCCCGAAAACCGCCTGCACCGCCAGCACCACGCCCACCCAAACGATGGCGTGCACCGAATTCCCGAACACCCACCCCGCCACTTCGGACAAGCACGTGTTCATCTCACTTCTCCTTCTCCTCGAGGACCTGTTTGAGCTGCCGAATCTGTTCGGGCGTCAGATCCGTCTGGCGGACCAGCGCGATCAACATCGACGCAGGCTCACCCCCAAACACCCGCTCCAGGAACGATCGGCTCTCCCGCCGCACCGCCGACTCACGGTCGACCTTCGGTCGGAACAGGTGACGGCGGCCATCCAGGGACAGCACCAGCGCGCCCTTTCGTACGAGCCGCGCCAGCAGGGTGCGTATCGTCCGGGGCGCCCAACCCTTGCGCTCCCCGAGCTGTTCCACGATCTCGGGAGTGGTTTGGGGCGACCGGTTCCAAAGGACTTCCATGACCTCCCTCTCCGCCTCGCTGATCCTCGGGGAAACACGTCGTCTCATAAGCTTCAGCTACAAGTGTAGCTTTTGAATGCTACAGTTGTAGCCCGAACGCAAGGGTTTTGTTGACAGCCCCCAAGAATGCGCTGGCGCAACCCGGACGGCGCAGCCACTTTGAGCTTCATCTATGAGCGAAGTCGCCCTCATCCGGGAGACACTCCGGCGCGCCGCCGCCCGACGCCGCCTCGAATCCGCCCTCCGCGGCCTCTGGACCGGCCTCCTCACCGGCTCCGCCCTCTGGCTGCTCGCCGTCGTCGCCTTCAAACTGCTCCCCTTGCCCGACCTCCTCCCCGCCTGGGCCTGGACCGCAGCCCCCGCCGGCGCCCTCCTCGGCTTCATCCTCGGCGGCCGCAACGCCGTCAGCCTCGACACCGCCGCCCGCGTCCTCGAAGCCCGCCACCCCCTCAACCAACGCCTCAGCACCGCCCTCGAAATCTCACGCACCGCCGCCGCCGCCCAGCCCACCACCTGGACCCGCCTCGTCGTCACCGATGCCGCCGCCGCCATCCGCGACCTCGACCTGCGCAAGCTCCTCCCCATCGGCATCCCCGCCTTCGCCCGCTGGATCCCCGTCCTCGTCGTCCTCGTCGTGGGCCTCGGGTTCGTTCCCGAATACCGCTCCGCCGCCCATCTCCGACGAAAACAGGATGCCGCCATCATCCAGGACACCGGCCGCAAGATGGCCGAACTGATCCGCCAGGAATTGGAACGTCGCGCCCCGGACGCCGATCCCGTCCGCGATGCCCTCGACGAAACCGGCGCCCTGGGCGACCGCCTGGCCCAGCCGCGCCTGACCCTCACCAGGGCCGATGCCCTCCGGGACCTCCAGAACACCCGCGAACGCCTGGAGAGCGAAGCCCGCCAACTCGACAGCAACCCAGCCCTCCAACGCCTGCAACAGGCCGCCCGCTCCCCCTCCTCCGGCTCGGGTTCGGACAACAGCCCCCTCCAGAAACAGCTCGAGAAACTCCAGCAGTCCCTCGGGACCAGCGCCAAACCCGACGCCCTCGACAAACTGGCCGAGAACCTCGCCGCGGCCCGGAAATCCGCGGCCGGCATGCAGGGAGACGCACCCGACGCCGCCTCCCGCCAGGCCCTGTCCCAATCCCTCGCCAACCTGGCCCAGACCGCCCGTGACATGGGACTCCCCCTCGCCGGACTCGACCAGGCCCTTCAGGCCCTCGACAACCTCCAGATCGACCGCGTCCTTCAGGACCTCCAGCAGGCAGGCGCGGAGTTGGACAAGTTCCGCGAAATGGCGCAGTCCCTCGCCTCGATGCAGCAGCAGATGGAGCAACTCGGAAAGGACCTCGCGGAACAGCTCGAACGCGGACAGGCCGAGGCGGCGGCAAGGACCCTGGAGGAGATGGCCCGCCAACTGGAGTCGGCAGGCCTCACCCCCGAGCAGATCGAAAAACTGACGGCCGAGGTGACCAAGGCCCTTCAACCTTCCTCCCAGTACGGCAAGGCCGGCGACGCACTCCGCGAAGCCGCGGCCCGGATCCAGTCCGGCGACAAATCCGACGCCTCCCGAAAACTCGCCCAGGCCGCCGAGGAGCTGAGGAAGATGGCCCGGCAGGCCGAGGACCTCCAGCAACTGGCCGACGCCCTCGCCGCGCTCGACGACGCCCAACTGGCCATCCAGTCCGGCAAGGAATGGAAACCCGGCACCTGCAAGGGCGGCGCCTGCACGGGATGCGGTCTCCACCCCAACGGCCGACCCGGCTTCGGAAAAGGCGGCCGACCCGGCCGCGGCGTCGGCACCTGGGCCGAGGAATCCGGCTGGCTCTACTACCCGGAACGTTCCGAACGCTGGGACAACTCCGGCATCAACCGGCCCGACATGGCCTCCCGCGGCCATACCGACCGCGGCGACGGACGCCTGGCCGAAAACCTCGCCCCCACCCGCGTGAAGGGCCAGATCAGCCCCGGCCCCATGCCCAGCATCTCCCTCAAGGGCGTCAGCATCAAAGGCACCAGCTCCGTCCAGTACCAGGAGGCCGTCAGCACCGCCCAGTCCGACGCCCAGAGCGCCCTCAACCAGGACCAGATCCCCCGGTCCTACCGCAACACGGTCAAAGGCTACTTCGACGACCTCGAGTGATCCCGGCCCACCTCCCCGGCACCCCCATTCCCCGCTCCCCCTCCATGCCCAACGAGCCCATCGAATCCCGCATCGCCGCCTTCCGCGACGCCTACTCCAGACTCCGCGCCGAAATCGGAAAGGTCATCGTTGGCCATGACGCCATTGTCGAAGGCACCCTCATCGCGCTGTTCGGCGGCGGCCACGTCCTCCTCGAAGGCGTCCCAGGCCTCGGCAAAACCCTGCTCGTCCGAACCCTCGGCCAGGTCCTCGACCTCTCCTTCAGCCGCATCCAGTTCACCCCCGACCTGATGCCCTCCGACATCGTCGGCACCAACCTCGTCGTCGACACCCCCGAGGGCCGCCGCGAATTCCAGTTCCAGTACGGTCCTGTCTTCGCCCACCTCGTGCTCGCCGACGAAATCAACCGCGCAACGCCCAAGACCCAGTCCGCCCTGCTCGAGGCCATGCAGGAAAAACAGGTCACCGCCGGCGGCGAAGTCCGGCGCCTCGAGGAACCCTTCTTCGTCCTGGCCACCCAGAACCCCATCGACCAGGAGGGCACCTACCCCCTGCCCGAGGCGCAACTGGACCGCTTCTTCTTCAAACTCCTCGTCGGATACCCGTCCGCAGCCGAACTCACCGAGGTGGTCAACCGCACCACCGGCGGCACCCAGCCCGAGGTCGGCAAAATCCTCGACGGCGCCACCCTCCGCGAACTGCAACACCTCGTCCGCGAAGTCCCCGTCGCCTCCCACGTCAAGGACTACGCCGTCCGCCTCGTCCTCGCCACCCATCCCAAAACCGCGACCGCAGCCCCCATCACCAACCAGTTCCTCCGCTTCGGCAGCAGCCCCCGCGGCGCCCAAACCCTCATCCTCGCCTCCAAGGTCCGCGCCCTCGCCCAGGGCCGCTTCAACGTCAGCTTCGAGGACATCCGCTGGGCCGCCCCCCACGCCCTGCGCCACCGCCTCATCCTCAACTTCGAAGCCGAGGCCGAAGGAGTCACCACCGACCTCATCCTCGACCGCATCCTCGCCGACGTCCCCACCGACCCCGTCGCCGCACCCGCCTGACCCCGCCACGGCCGCCGTCCGACCCCGCCACCCCGCGCGACCTGCATCGTTGCGACGGCACCCCGTTCCTGCCAACCTTCCGTCCCACGTGTCGGACCCCGGGGAACGCATGATTCGTGCATGGGCGCCTCCTCTGGCGCTCCTCTGTGCCCTCCTCACCACCGCGCCCAGGCCCGCGCCCGCCCAACCCGACCCGCCCGCCCTGCCCAGCCTGCCCGTCGACTACTCCATCCGCCATTGGAGCGGCAAGGACCGCCTCCCTCTCCGCTCGGTCGAAGCCATCCTCCAAACCCGCGACGGCTTCATCTGGTTCGGCATGAACAACGGCCTGGGCCGGTTCGATGGCGCCAACTTCCAGGTCTTCGAACCCGCCAACACCCCCGCCCTCCCCGTCAGCTACGTCACCACCCTCGCCGAGGACCGCGACGGCTCACTCTGGATCGGTTCCGCCGGCGGCGGCCTCGCCCGCTTCACCCACGGCAGATTCCATCGCTATTCCGAAGCCGACGGCCTCGCCAACGAACAGGTCAAGGCCCTCCACGTCGCCGGCAACGGCACCCTCTGGATCGGCACCGACGGCGGCGGCATCTTCTCCCGCGACCCGGCCACCGGCGCTTTCCAACAGTTCCGCGAACCCCACGGCCTCCCCGAACCCTTCGTCTTCGGCATCACCGAGGACACCACCGGACGCCTCCTCGTCGTCACCCACAACCACGGTCCCCTCCGCCAGTCCGGCAACCGATTCGAACCTATTCCCCTCGATCCACCCCACTCCGGCGAATCCGGCTTCGCCCTCACCCGATCCCCCCAGGGACGCATCTGGCTCGGCACATCCTCCGGCATCTACCGCCTCGAGGACGACGTCTTTCGCCGCTGGGAACCGTCCCTCGCCATCCCCGGCCATGACCCCGTCGTCGCCTGGGAAACCGAACCGGACCGCGTCTGGCTCGGCACCGCCCAGGGCCTCGTGCTCTGGGACCACGGCCGCTGCACCAGCTACCCCATCGGCGGAGGATCCTCCGGCCGCTTCGCCTCCGCCTTTCTCGAGGACCGCGAAGGCAGCCTCTGGACCAACGCCGAAGGCGCGGGCGTCGTCCAACTCCGCCGCACCAAGTTCGTCACCATCGGCCCCAACGAAGGCCTCGCCCACGACGTGGTCACCGCCGTCACCACCTCCCGCGACGGCGCCCTCTGGGTCGGAACCCCCAAGGGCCTCCACCGCTTCCTCCAGGGCCGCAACGACACCTTCCGCCTGGAACACGGACTGCCCGACGACTTCATCTTCTCCCTCGCCCAGGACACCGCCGGCACCTTCTGGGTCGCCACCCGCCTCGGCGGCCTCGCCACCTTCGACGGCCAACGCTTCATCCCCATCCCGCCCCCCCACCAGATCCCCGTCCGCGGCGCCTGGTGCATCACCCCCACCCGCGACGGCTCCGTCTGGGTCGGCACCACCCGCGGCGCCTTCAGATACCAGAACCAGCAACGCGTCGAACACCTCGTCGGCGAGGACGTCCTCTCCAACGACGACGTCCGCGCCATCGCCGAGGACCGCGACGGCACCCTCTGGTTCGGAACGTCCTACGGCCTCAACCGCCGTCGCAACGGCGTCATGCAGTCCTTCTCCAAACTGGAAGGCCTCCCCCCCATCGAGGTCACCGTCGCCCTCCACCCCGATCCCGACGGCTCCCTCTGGATCGGCACCATGACCCGCGGCCTCTTCCTCTGCCGCTCCAACCGCTTCCACCACTTCGGCGCACCCCAGGGCTTCCTCGCCGACGGCATCATGTCCATCACCCCGGAGGCCGATAAGGCCCTCTGGATCGGTTCGTCCCGCGGCGTCCACCGCATCTCCCGCCGCTCCCTCCTCGATGTCGCCGACGGCCTCGCACCCCAGGTCTCCGTCCAATCCTTCGGCCGCAAGGACGGCCTGATCTCCGAGGAATGCTCCGGAACCATCCAACCCACCGCCGCCCGCGACGCCGAAGGCCGGCTCTGGATCTCGACTTCCGACGGCCTCGCCACCATCCACCCCGACCGCATCCCCGAAAACCCCACCCCGCCCCGCACCCACATCGAGCGAATCGCCCTCGAAGGCGCCAGCCCCATGCTCGAAATCCCCGGCCGCACCGCCGCCGAAGCCCACGCCGCCAGCACACCCACCCACGCCATCCTCCGCGCCGCCTCCGAACCCCTCAACCCCCAGACCCCGGCCTCCCTCCACCGCGCCACCTTCGAGGTCGCCGGCATCGACACCGTCTGGATCCCCCCCGGACAGGACCGCCTCGAATTCCAATACGCCGGCCTCAGCTTCGTCCTCCCCGAAGCCGTCCAGTTCTCCTACAAACTCGAGAACTACGACCCCGACTGGGTCCGCGCCGGCACACGCCGCGTGGCCTACTACACCCGCATCCCGCCCGGCCGCTATGTCTTCCGCGTCCGCGCCACCAACGACGACTCCACCGCCGGCGAACCCGCCAACCTCGCGGTCGTCGTCGCACCCGCCTGGTGGCAGACACCCCTCCTCCGAGCCTCCGCCGCCATCATCCTCGCCACCGCCCTCTCCGCCCTCATCGGCATCCGCATCCGCGCCCTCCAACGCCGCCAACACGCCGCCTCCGAACTGTCCCGCCACCTCATCCGCTCCCAGGAACGCGAACGCAGCCGCCTCGCCGGCGAACTCCACGACGGCATCGGCCAGGAAATCCAACTCATCCGCAACCGCTCCGAACTCGCCCTCCAACGCCTCGAACCCACCGCCGACCTCGCCCGCGAACTCCACGCCATCTCCGCCACCGCCGCCCGCGCCATCCACGGCGTCCGCTCCCTCTCCCGCGGCCTCCGCCCCCCCGAACTCGACCAACTCGGCCTCACCCAGGCCCTCCGCTGGCTCGGCACCAACGCCGCCGAAGCCTCCTCCTCACGCCTCGAATCCAGCATCGCCCCCATCGACGGCCTCCTCCCCCGTGAACTGGAACTGGACCTCTACCGCGTCGCCCAGGAGGCCCTCAACAATGCCATGAAACACGGCCACGCCTCCGAAATCACCCTCGAGGTCGAACGCGACCCCCAGCAAATCACCCTCTCCGTCTTCGACAACGGCCAGGGCTTCGACCCCGCCACCACCGCCGACCAACCCACCTCCGGCTCCGGCCTCAGCACCATGCGCGAACGCGCCGCCATGCTCGGCGGCACCCTCGACATCCGATCCGAACGCAACATCGGCACCCGCCTCACCCTCCTCGTCCCCCTCCCCACCCCCCCCACATGATCCAGGTCCTCCTCATCGACGATCACCCCATCGTCCGCCAAGGCCTCCGCCACCTCATCGACGCCGAACCCGACCTCCGCGTCGTCGGCGAAGCCGGCGACGCCTCCTCCGCCGCCAGCCTCCTCTCCAAACTCCTCCCCACCGTCGCCATCATCGACCTCAACCTCCCCAACCCCGCCGGCATCGACCTCGTCCGCCATTGCCGCCAGCTCCAACCCGCCGTCGCACCCCTCATCCTCACCATGCACCGCGAGGAAAGCACCTTCCGCGATGCCCTCGAACGCGGCGCCGCCGGCTATGTCCTCAAGGAGAACGCCAGCTCCGATGTCCTCCTCGGCATCCGCGCCGTCGCCGCCGGCGGCATGTACTTCAGCCCCAGCATCGCCTCCTTCCTCGGCCGCTGGCACGAAACCAACATCACCCCACCCCATACCTCCCGCCTCGACCCCCTCACCCCCACCGAACGCCGCGTCCTCCGCCTCATCGCCGCCAATCGCACCACCAAGGAAATCGCCCACGAACTGTGCATCAGCCCCCGCACCGTCGACACCCACCGCGCCCATATCTCCGATAAACTCAGCCTCCGCGGCGCCCAGGCCCTCCTCCGCTTCGCCCTCGAGAATCGCGCGGAACTCTAATCCCACTGCCTCCCTCCACCCGGCCCCTCCAATTCTCCGAGGGGCCCTTAGAGCCCGTCTGAAAATTCGAAGAGGTCCTGTTTTCGAGGAAAAGGCCGGATGGCGAGGCGCGACGAGGGAGCATACCCGCCAGAGGTCTGTGACCGAGGAGCAACGAAGCCAGCCGGCCTTTTCCTCGAAAACCCTTCGGGCGACGGTTCTTTTGGGCTGGGCCTGTGTTGGCTCGGCCGTTACAGCCCGCTGCGGGGATGCACCGGCCTCGCCGCCTTGGCCCAGCCCAAAATCCCTCGTCGCAGGACCCCTTCCAATTTTCAGACGGGCTCTTAGCGGTTTTCCTCACCCCGCCCCTCCCCCATCCGTGCGAGTGACTAGGTAGCCCCTCCCACAGGTCCGCACCTCTTCGGACCCCGTTCTGGGCATCGCCACCGATACCCAAGCCCCACCACACCCGGGCATCCTTTCCCCGGTGCCCGCCCTCCCCACCCCATGAGAGTGATGATCGTCGATGACTCGGGCGAGATGCGCCAATTGATCCGTGAAACCCTCGCTCCCTGGACCTCCGACGTCGCCGAGTGCTCCGACGGCGACCAGGCCGTCCTGCGCTACGCCGAGTTCCTCCCCGACTGGACCGTCATGGATTTCCGCATGGGACGCGTCGACGGCCTCACCGCCATCCGCGACATCCGCACCCGCTGGCCCCACGCCCGCATCCTCCTCCTTACCTCCTTCGAGTCCGAGGCCGTCCACGAGGAGGCCATCGCCCGCGGCGCCACCGCCTGCCTCTCCAAGGACGCCCTCACCCGCCTCCCCGCATGCCTCGGCGCCGCCAACCCCAACCTCCAACCGGCCCCCGCGCCCCTCCCCCATGCACCCTGATCCCCACCCCACCCCATCACCCACCCCCCGGACCCGCACCCGCCTCGCCCTCCTCGCCCTGCTCGCCACCACCACCGCCTCCGTCCTCCCCGCCTGCCGCCCTTCACCCGAGGCCAAACCCGTCCCCATCGACGTCGTCGCCCAGGTCGGCCCCCGCCATCTCACCAGCCGCGATGTCGCCGACGAAATCCGCTGCCAGGGCCTCACCGCCCAGGACGCCGACCACGCCCAACACCTGCGCCGTCAGGTCCTCGATGCCCTGATCGATGAGGAATCCCTCGTCCAACAGGCCCGCGCCGCCAAACTCGACGAGGACCCCGAGATCCAACGCCGCTTCCGCCGCTGGCTCGTCCAGGAGTTCCGCTCCCGCTCTCTCGAATCCTCCAACACCCCCGCTCCTCCCACCGAAACCGAACTCCGCCGTTGGTACGACACCCACGCCGCGGATTACACCGAACCGGCTCGCGCACGCGGACGCCTCATCGCCCTCCGCATCCCCCGCGGCGCCGACCCCGCCACCCGCGACGCCGCCCGCTCCCGCGTCGCGGAATGGGCGTCCGCCATCCGCACCGCCCCCCAGCCCGATGCCGAGTTCGCCCGGCTCGCCTCCGAATGGTCCACCGACCCGGCCACCCGCCGCCAGGGCGGCGACACCGGATGGATCGCCCAGGGCCGCCTCACCCGCTGGCCCGATAGCGTCGCCGAAACCCTCCTCGCCCTCGCCAAACCCGGCGACCTCAGCCCGATCCTCGAGACCGACAACGCCTTCTACCTCGTGGGCCTCACCGAGCGCCGGGAACCCGCCCCACGCCCCTTCGAGGAGGTCCGCAAACGGGTCGAACATCAGCTCGTCAACCATACGAAGGAACAGCGCGAACGCGCCTTCCTCGCCGCCGCCCGCGCCACCGTCGGCGTGCGGGAACATCCCGCCACGCTCGCCACCGTGTCCGTCCCCCTCACCGCCACAACCCTCTCCCAGGCCCCGCTCACACCCCCGTCCCTTCCCGCCCAATCGTCCCCGGCACCGGAACATCCCGCCCCCTTCCAGCCATGACCTCCACGCCCGCAGTCCACCCCTCCCGCCCCCGCACGACCATGCTCACACCCGCCCGCCGCCGCCGGCCCGCCCCCACCCCCAGCCTCCCTATCCGGACCCTCGGCATCGCCGCCATCGCCATCATCGTGCTCGCCTCCATCGTCACCGCCAACGCCGCGTCCTCCATCACCCGCTCCTACAACCTCCGCACCGGCTGGAACGCCGTCCACCTCGACGTCCGCCCCACCGATCCCACCGCCGAATCCGTCCTCGCCGGCCTCCCCATCGACAGCGTCTGGCGCCACCAGACCCGCCTCACGTCCGTCGACTTCATCCAGGACCCCTCCGAGCCGGTCTGGAACGAGGACCAGTGGCTCGTCCATATCCCCACCAACCGCCTCGAATCCCTCGACAACAACCTCTTCCAGATCCAGGGCGGCTTCTCCTACCTCATCAAGCTGACCGCCCCGGCCACCTGGTCCGTCACCGGCGAACCGGTCGTCAACCCGACCCCATGGAAGGCCGACGCCTTCAACCTCCGCGGCTTCCCCATCGACGCCTCCGCCCCGCCCACCTTCCGCGATTTCTTCAAGTTCTCCCCCGCCCACTTCCAGCCGTCCTCCGGCGTCCTCCAACCCGTCTACCGACTCGATCCCGACGGCCGCTGGACCCTCGTCAACCCCACCGACACCATGCAGGAGGGCGCCGCCTACTGGGTCTACACCGCCGGGCCCTCCGACTACGTCGCCCCCTTCGAGGCCCGAACGCGCGGCATCGACGGGCTTCAGTTCGGGTCCGCGCTCGAGGAGGTCGAACTGACCCTGGTCAACCTCGCCGGCGGCCCCGTGACCGCCACCGTCGCCGAATCCGGCGGCCCCTCCCCCTCCGCCCTCTCGCTCGGCGTCCTCAACCCGCCCGATGGCCTCCGCTGGATCCCCCTGCCATCCCTCCACGTCGAAGCCCTCGCCGCCTCCGAGTCCAGAACCCTGCGCGTCGGCATCAGCCGCCAGTCCTTCACCGGCGATTCCTACGACACCCTGCTGGATATCCGCGACAACCTCGGCACCCGCTTCCTCATCCCGGTCCACGCCACCCCCACCCTCCCGCCCCCCACGTCCTCCCCGTCCGGGCGCTCCCTGCTCAACGCCCGGTCCAACCGCCGCGGAACCGCCGCCCCAGGCCCCTCCACGTCCCCCGCCGCCGGCCTCTGGGTCGGCACCGCCTCGGTCAACGCCGTCTCCGAAGCCCACTCCGGCCCCCTCCGCACCAACCTCATGAGCTCCTCCCTCACCGATCCCAGCGGCTCCCCGCAACCCCTCCAGATCGTCCGCGAGCTCGGCAGCCCCGCCCCCACGCCGGTCCGCAATGAATTCGACCTGCGCGTGCTCATCCACGTCGCCGCCGACGGCCGCGCCGTCCTCCTCCGCGAAGTCATCCAGCTCTGGCGCGACGGCACCTACGAAACCAACAGCGCCGGCGAACAGGTCGTGAAAACCCCCGGCTCCTACGTCCTGCTCACCGACCCCACCCGCATCGCCGAGTTCCGCGGCGCCGGCCTCCGCGATGGCACACCCGTCGGCCGCCGCCTCAGCACCTCCAGCTTCGACTTCCTCGCCACGCCCACCAACAACTTCCTCGCTCTCGACGGCGAGTTCAGCCCCAACCAAACCCTCCGCGGCGATTACACCCTCTTCCCCGACCAGCCCACCCACCCGTTCAAACACAAATACCACCCCGACCACGACAACCTCGACCCCACCTTCCGCAACCGCGTCGAGGAGGCCTTCGAAATCTCGCGCGCCTTCGAGTTCCAATTCCTCCCCGCCGACCCGGGCACCGGTGCCCGCCCCGTCCCCGACTACGGCCGCACCGAAATCGCCGGCCTCTACCGCGAAACCGTCTCCGGCCTCCATCAGGTTCCCATCCATGCCGAGGGCGTCTTCCGCCTCCGCCGCGTCTCAACGGTCGATGAACTGAACCCCCCGGCCATCCCGTGACCCCCCCACCCCTTCCCCTTCCCACACCATGAAGCCCCTGCTCCGTTTCCTCCCCCGCCTCGCCGCCCGGCTCTCCGCCCTCGCGGCCCTCGCCCTCGCCCTCCTCCCCTCCCCGGCCCACGCCCAACTGGGGGAGATCGGCGGCATCACCATCAACGAGGACTCCTCCGGCTCCTTCTCCTTCGAGGTCGCCGCCTGGGGCATCTACCGCTCCGTCAGCGTCACCTCCCTCACCCCCACCCTCATCCCCGCCAACGGCATCCAACTGCGATCCGACGGCACCCGCTACGTCTTCCCCAGCGTCCGCGCCTACTTCACCGTCACGGTCACCCCGTTCCCCGACCGCAACGGCACCGCCACCATCCGCGTCTCCGCCACCGACGGCGGCCTCATCACCGTCAGCCGCGACGTCACCGTCACCGTCCGCGCCGTCGACGACAAACCGGTCATCACCGGGTTCCCCGAAACCGCCACCATCGACGAGGACACCTCCTACTCCACCACCTTCCGCGTCAGCGACGTCGAGGACACCGCCGGCACCACCGTCACCGCCTCCTCCAGCGACACACGCATCGTCCCCCAGACGGCCTCCAACCTCAGCGTCACCCGAACCTCCAACACCGGCCTTATTCACGACTTCCGCCTCAACCTCACCCCCGCCCCCAACGCCACCGGACCCGTCACCATCACCATCACCGCCTCCCAGGCCGGCGCCAGCACCACCGCCACCCTCAAGCTGACCATCAACAACATCAACGACCCCCCCACCCTCACCCTCGCCGATATCACCACCCCCGAGGACACCTCCGCCCTCTCCTCCGTCACCATCGTCGACCCCGACACCCACCCCCGCGACATCACCGTCCGCGTCCTCTCCTCCTCCGATCCCTCCCTCATCCCCGTCCAGAACATCACCGTCTCCGGCTCCAGCGGCGTCCGCTCGGTCAGCTACACCCCCAACCCCAACCGCGTCGGGTCGTCCACCATCACCTTCGAAACCTTCGAAACCGCCAACACCTCCCAACGCACCACCAGCTCCCTCGTCTTCACCACCACACCCGTCAACGACCCGCCCGTCGCCGGCCCCATCGTCGCCGCCCACTTCCCCGGCGCCGATGCCCACGCCCAGGTCGTCGCCACACCCCTTTCCCCCCCGAACCCCTTCCACACCCTCGAAGCCTGGGTCCGCCCCACCCCCATCGCCTCCGGCTCCCAAAACCTCCTCAACCTCGGACCCACCGGCTCCGGCGCCCACCGCTGGACCCTCTCCCCCTCCACCCCGGGCAATGTCCGCCTCTCCGCCGGCCTCGTCGGCGGCGCCCAACTCCTCGCCAACCTCCCCACCGACACCTGGACCCACGTCGCCACCACCTTCAACGGATCCCTCTACGAACTGTTCATCAACGGCATCCGCGCCGATAGCATCCCCCTCGCCGCCTTCAACCTCGCCGCCGAATTCAACCTCGTCCCCCTCTCCATCGCCAAACGCACCGGCCCCGGCGAATCCAACTTCATCGGGTCGGTCGACGAACTCCGCCTCTGGGACCGCGCCCTCTCCGCCAGCGAGGTCGCCAACCTCCACCGACTCCCCCTCACCGGAACCGAGTCCGGACTCCTCGGCTACTGGCGCTTCGACGAAAACGCCGGATTCACCGCCTTCGACTCCGCACCCGCCGGCACCGCCACCCCGGCCATCCTCCGCACCGGCGCCCACTGGATCGCCCCGATCCGCCGCGAATACTTCGCCGGCATCCCCAACCGCTTCATCTCCTCCCTCTACAGCCACCCCACCTACCCACACTCCCCAACCGAAGTCACCTACCTCGCCCACGCCTTCGAAACCCCGCCCGCCGGCCGCAACTTCTACGGCCAGCGCGTCTCCGGCTGGATCGTCCCACCCGTCGACGGCAACTACACCTTCTACATCGCCAGCGACGACCAGTCCCAGTTGTTCCTCAGCACCGACGACAATCCCGCCAATAAAACCCTCATCGCCCAGGTGACCGGCTGGACCGGCTTCCGCTCCTGGCTCGAATCCTCCACCCAACGCTCCGCCCCCGTGCCCCTCCTCGCCGGACGCCGCTACTACCTCGAGGCCAACATGGTCGAAGCCGACGGCGACGACCACCTCAGCGTCCGCTGGGACCTCCCCGGCGGCGCCTCCGAAGCCCCCATCCCCGCCTACCGCTTCGACAGCGGCTCCCCGTTCGGCACCTGGGACGTCGCCGAGGACGAACCCACCCCCATCTACCTCACCGCCTCCGACCTCGAAGTCGTCCAGAACGAAGCCGGCGCCACCCTCGACTTCATTATCGTCGACGGCCCCAGGCACGGCACCCTGAACCCTCCCACCGGCGGTCGCTGGACCAACCCCCTCCAGAATCCCGTCACCTACACCCCAAGCCTCGACTACAACGGCCCCGATTCCTTCACCTTCTCCGTCCGTGACCAGGCCGGCGTCGTCTCCCCGCCCGCCATCGTCCGCCTCGAAGTCCTCGGCGCCAACGACCTCCCCGATATCTCGCCCATCGCCGATCTCACCGTCTTCGAAGCCGACACCACCGGCCCGATCCCCTACACCATCTCCGACGCCGACGGCCCACCCTCCGCCGTCATCGTCTCCGCAAGCTCCTCCGACACCACCCTCATCCCCCTCGACGGCATCATCCTCCTCGGATCCGGCGCCAACCGCACCGTCGAGATCCGACCCAATCCCGGCGAGATCGGCACCGCCACCATCACCCTCACCGCCTTCGACGGCGACCGCGACGGACGCACCAAACAGGAGGAGTTCAAGGTCCGCGTCGACCCCCGGCCCGCCTACGCCCTCGTCGATCTCGGCGACCTCGGCCAGCGCAACCAGGTCTTCGGCCGATCGGTGAACGACACCGGCTGGGCCGCCGTCATCGCCCAATCCCAGCCCGGTGACGCCCGCGCCGCCCTCTTCCGCGGCCTCAGCGGCACCCTCAGCCTCGAAAACCTCACCCCCTCCGGCGCCATCTTCAGCCGCGCCCTCGGCATCAACAGCCTCAACAGCCTCGTCGGCAGCTTCACCCCCAATGCCACTTCCCCGGCCGAGGCCTTCCTCTGGAAAAACGACACCTTCACCAGTCTCCGCACCACCCTCAGCCCAGCCGTCGATTCCATCGCCTCCGCCATCAACGACAACGACGACATCGCCGGCTCCCTCCGCGTCGGCGCAGGTCCCCGCCAGGCCTTCCTCTTCCTCTCCATCGGCACCCGCACCAACCTCCCGGGCCTCGGCGGCTCCACCGCCAGCGCCGAAGCCCTCAACAACCGGGCCACCGTCGCCGGCTGGGCCAATGACGCCTCCGAACGCCCCCGCGCCTTCACCTTCTCCCTCGCCCAGGGCCTCGCCCAATTGCCCGAACTCCCCGGCCACGACGCCTCCCACGCCTACGGCATCAACGACGACGGCCTCGTCGTCGGCGATTCCTTCAAACTGTCCGACCCCCAGGCCACCGTCCGCGCCTTCCTCCGCGAAGGATCCTCCACCATCGACCTCGGCTCCCTCCCCGGCGGCTCCAATGCCGTCGCCTACGCCATCAACGGCTTCCGCCAGGTCGTCGGCGAAGCCAACGACGGCCTCGGCCGACGCCGCGCCTTCTTCCGCACCGCCGAACGCAACTTCGACCTCAACGACCTCATCCACGACTCCCGCACCCTCGTCTTCGAATCCGGCCGCTGGACCCTCGAGGAGGCCCGCGGCATCAGCCGCAACGGCACCATCGTCGGCACCGGCCGCCTCTCCGGCCGCTCCCGCGCCTTCGTCGCCGTCCCCGCCTGGGTCATCGGCCGCCAAATCGCCCGCCCCGAAGGCGCCGTCGCCCGCAAACCCGAAATCGAACTCATCGACCACAGCTCCGAGGACAACCCCGAGAACGCCTTCTACTGGAGCAACCGCGAAAACAAGCTCTACCCCATCCGCCCCGTCACCGCCCGCCTCAAGTGGTTCACCTCCTTCCGCGATGTCCTCGGCAGCGGCACCAACATCACCGTCGACTCCCAACGCATCGAAGTCGTCGGCGTCAGCGTCTGGCCCAAGGACCCCCAGGTCCACGTCGCCAATGCCCCCGTCGAAGTCGAACCCGCCACCCCCGAGTTCCGCCACGGCTTCCAAAACATCCTCTTCCACACCGGCCTCACCCCCATCGTCGATCCCACCTCCAAAACCTACCAGAAACCCGACCGCGGCTACTCCGTCCTCTACTACCTCGAAACCGGCACCACCCAGCCCCGCACCCCGGACCCCAACACCCAACGCCCCTATTTCGAGGTCGTCCGAACCTGGCGCCACACCGACCTCCTCGTCACCAGCAACGCCGTCATCGGCCAAACCCTCACCGACCCCGCCCACCGCGACTACGGCCGCCGCAACGGCTTCGTCTACAACGCGGTCTCCCCCTACGACGGCGCCGGACCCGACCGCGCCTACGACCGCACCACCCGCCTCGGCCCCATCATCCCCGTCAACCTCGATACCCAGGCCGATTCCGACGACCTCATCGTCGTCTGGTACGCCACCAACCGCATCGGCGTCGCCTGGGCCAACCGCCCCGTCCGCTACTCCCTCGCCTGGCCGTCCGACGACACCGTCAGCCGCATCGTCATCGCCAGCACCGAAGGCTCCGGCCCCCTCTTCAACGCCGACTTCCCCAACCGCTCGGTCTACAACCAGCCCGACCGTTCCCTCCCGGGCTTCAACCCCAACGAGGAACACGCCCTCCTCGCCCCCTCCAGCGCCGGCGCCGGCGAGGCCCTCTTCGCCCTCCGCAACGACCTCAACGCCGTCATCACACCCCACGCCTCCCTCCCCTACGCCCTGCTCAAATACCGCGACCCCGCCACCCTCGAGTGGGCCATCAAACCCTTCAAGGTCGTCGCCGAACAACCCACCATCGTCCAGGGCCGCGGCCCCTTCCTCTTCCAGTACACCGGCACCGCCGGCACCGAAATCCAACCCCCCTACCCCCTCAGCCGCCTCCAACTGGCCGCCGAATCCCACGGCGTCTCCGGCCCGTTCTGGGAGGACTACGCCAGCCGCCTCTACGCCCGCGCCGCAGGCACCGGCGGCAATGACACCAATGTCGTCGTCCGCTGGTTCTACCCCCTCCAGCCCGGCTTCTACTACGACCTCGACGGCGATCGCACCAACGACCTCCCCAACGGCTCCGCCCTCGCCTGGCTCGACCGCCGCCCCGCCGCCTCCCTCACCGCCCCCAACAGCGGCCAACCGGTCAACAACCGCCCCATCGACGTCACCTACCTCATCCGCTGGCCCTCCACCCCCACCCTCCAGATCGGCGAAACCCTCATGACCTCCAAACGCGGCCTCCCCGCGGTCAAGAACATGGCCCGCGTCGAATCGGTCTACGACGACCTCTCCCCGGGCTGGAACCCCCTCGCCGGCGAACCGTCCCCCATCCTCACCCTCGCCAGACTCTACGACCCCCTCAGCACCCGCACCCTCGCCCTCGACAAAGCCTACGAACTCCCCACCGCCATCGCCCGCGTCAACCGCGCCGGCAAGGAACTGTTCTCCCAACTGCCCTTCATCCTCCGCTCACGCCTCCGCTACGACCCCATCAACCATTCCCTCGAGTTCTCCGGCATCCTCGACGAACAGTCCTACGCCGGCGAACCCCTCCTCCTCCCCAACGTCCTCTCCTCCAGGGAACGCGACCTCCTCAAATCCCTCGCCGAAGGCGACTCCGACTGGGCCGATGTCGTCGACGACCTCTACGACCTCACCCGCAACCCCCGCGGCGTCGACCTCGATCCCCTCGACCTCCAGCCCGACCAGGGCCTCCGCCTCGGCCTCGCCCCCCAGTACGTCTACGCCTTCACCGAAACCTCGGTGAACCCAGACACCGGCCGCTCCTCCACCATCACCCGCACCAACGCCACCCTCCAGAACCCGGCCGGCACCGACCTCGCCAAACTCCCCGGCTACCGCATCATCACCACCAACGTCGTCACCGAACCCCTCGGCGACCTCCCCAAAGCCCTCACCGCCGGCCTCGCCGGAATCCCCTCCGCCCAGACCAGCCCCGGCCGCGCCCTCGCCTTCGACGGCCAGACCAACAGCGTCGTCCGCCTCGGCGCCCAAACCCCGCTCGACGCCCGCCCCTTCACCATCGAGTTCTGGGCCCGCCGCGACCGCGCCGGCGAACGCCGCGTCATCCTCCGCGCCGGCAATTCCTCCCCCCGCGGCCGCCTCGCCATCGGCTTCACCACCCTCAACCAGCTCTACTTCGAGTTCGACCAGACCAGCCCCCCCTCCGCCCTCACCTCCCCGTCCTACCCCGGCGACACCGGCCAGTGGGTCCACTGGGCCTGCACCTATGACCCCGTCGAAAACCTCCGCGTCATCCTCCGCAACGGCTCCGTCGTCGCCATCGACAACCCCCCGGGCGGCGCCTTCACCGGCACCGGCGACGCCTTCCTCGGCCGGGACTTCAACGGCGACACCTCCCCCGACCACAACTTCATCGGCGCCCTCGACGACCTCCGCATCTGGACCTCCGCCCGCACCCGGTTCGGCATCCTCCAGGACCTCGCCAAACGCCTCACCGGCAACGAATCCACCCTCGCCCGCTACTTCCGCTTCGACGAATCCACCGCCGGCACCGCCACCGACTGGCAACCCAACGGCTTCAACGCCTCCTTCGACGCCGGCGTCACCCGCATCGACTCCACCGCCCCCACCGGCATACCCCCCCGCTACCTCACCCTCGTCGAAAACAACGACCCCGCCCTCGGCGCCCTCCCCGTCGTCCTCCATATCATCCGCGTCGATGACGGCCCCTTCGCCGGCGACCTCAAACCCATCCTCCCCGACGACGTCTTCGACCAGCGCCTCACCGTCCGCCATAGCAGCGACTTCGGCGGCGACCCCGACCGCGCCACCTTCGAGTGGTACATGAAACCCGACGACGCCGGCTTCGACCCCGAGGACCTCCCCGTCGTCGATCTGGACGGCAACATCACCGACACCCGCGGCTGGTCCCTCTACTCCTCCATCTCCCCCGCCAACGGCACCGGCGTCAACGACGTCACCATCGGTCAGGGCGCCGAATCCGGCCTCATCACCATCAGTGACAACTGGTTCATCGCCCGCTACCGCGGTTTCAACGTCGGCCTCCGCGGCACCAACGTCTGGAGCGACTGGATCGGCGACCCCTCCGGCACCACCAAACCCCGCGCCGTCCTCGCCGAAGGCTGGGTCAAACGCGTCATCCGCGGCCTCAACCCCTTCGACGCCCGCGTCCGCGACTTCCACGCCGCCCCCATCAACACCTTCGCCAGCATGCTCGTCCAGGCCGGCCAGCGCTACGAGGGCGACATCGCCTTCAACCCCAGCGCCGACAACCTCAACAGCATCGGCCTCATCGAAGCCTACCAGACCGTCCTCAACCGCGCCCGCAGGCTCAGCATCGAAGGCACTCCCCCCGTCAACTTCAACCCCGCCAACAACGCCCTCCTCCTCGCCTCCAGCCGCATCGCCGACCTCTACATGCTCCTCGGCAACGAGGCCTACGCCGACGCCCAGGACCCCACCATCGGCTTCGGAACCGCCAGCATCGAGTACGGCACCGCCGCGTCCTCGATCTTCGCCTTCCAAAACCAGATGAACAGCCTCCTCGACGAGGAACTCGCCCTCCTCCGCGGACGCGATGACACCTTCGCCGGCGTCGGCGCCCGCCCCGTCTACAACCGACTCTTCTGGAACTTCACCCTCGGCGAAGGCGAGGTCGCCTACCAGCAGACCTACAACATCAACGACCAGAACTTCGACGGCTTCCTCGATGAAAAGGACGCCCGCATCCTCTACCCCCAGGGACACGGCGACGCCTGGGGCCATTACCTCACCGCCATCAAGGCCTACTACGCCCTCCTCCGCCACCCCCAGTTCACCTGGGTCCCACGCTCCGAACGCGTCAACGTCGCCGGCGTCGCCCAGGAGGTCGACTTCCTCGACGAACGCAAGTTCGCCAAGGCCGCCGCCGCCCGCGCCCGCACCGGCCGCGAAACCGTCGACCTCACCTACCGCCTCGATTACGTCGAAGACCCCGCCAGCCAGTGGCAGGGCTACCAGGACCCGCGACCCGACCGCGCCTGGGGCGTCACCGACTGGGCCCGCCGCGCCGGCCAGGGCGCCTACCTCGACTGGCTCACCGCCAACGCCCTCCTCCCCTCCGTCGACCCCGACCCCTCACACGTCGGCATCCGCAAGATCGACCGCCAGACCGTCGTCGAAATCGCCGAGATCGCCAACGAAGCCCGCGAAATCCAGGCCACCCTCGACAAGGCCGACCTCGGCCTCAACCCCGTCGGCCTCGCCAAGGGCGTCGTCCCCTTCGACCTCGACCCCACCTTCAATGAGGTCGGTTCCACCGCCCAGATCGGCCGCCGTGCCGTCCAGGGCCTCACCCACTTCGACCAGATCATGGAACGTGCCGTCAAAGGCCTCCAAAACGCCATCCGCGTCTTCGACGAGGCCAACCGCGCCACCCAGAACCTCCGCCGCAACCAGGACACCATCGACGACCTCACCCGCAACGCCCGCGCCCAGGAGGTCGACTTCAAGAACCGCCTCATCGAAATCTTCGGCTACCCCTACGCCGGCGATATCGGCGCCGGCAAAACCTACCCCAGCGGCTACGTCGGCCCCGACCTCTACCGCTACATGTACATCGATGGCGCCGACGTCACCGGCGAACGCTTCAAGCCCGCGGCCAAATACACCGGCTTCTTCAAGCCCATGGCCGCCAACGCCACCAAACGCTCCTTCTACATCGGCGCCCTCACCTACGAACAGGACAGCATCCTCGACCCCAACACCGTCGACACCTCCATCCTCCAGGTCGATTTCCCCGTCTCCGCCGGCGATTACTCCTTCGTCGCCACCAGCGACATGGGCAAACGCCGCGCCCCGGGTGAACTGCAGCAGATCCTCAGCGAACTCGTCCAGGCCAACGCCCAGTACAAGATCGCCCTCCAGAACTACGACGGCCTCATCGCCGAAATCCAGGACCAGCTCGACCTCCTCTCCGCCCTCGAAACCTTCAACCTCGCCAAGACCGCCCTCAAAGGCACCCAGTTCGCCGGCGTCACCGCCGCCAACATCGCCATCGGCATCATGAAGGGCATCGAGGTCAACCTCCGCCGCACCGCCGGCCTCATCCGCGATGTCGCCGACGCCACCCTCGAGGGCATCCCCAAGGTCGTCGGCCTCGCCACCGACGTCGCCGCCCCCGCCCGCGGCGTCGCCAAGGCCATCTCCGGCGGCTCCGCCTACGGCATGGAAACCGTCTCCGACAACCTCGGCCTCGCCCAGGAAATCGCCGGCCTCGCCAAGGAAGTCCTCGGCCTCGGCACCGAACTCGGCATCGAGGTCGCCTCCCAACGCTTCGAGGTCGCCCAGGCCGTCGCCGCCATCGAAGCCCTCTTCCGCAACGAGGCCGCCACCCGCATCGAAGTCTACAAGCAGGCCGAGGCCATCCGCCAAATCGTCGGCCGCTACCACGCCACCCTCGCCGAAGGCGTCCGCCTCCAGGACGAACTGGTCCGCATCCGCGCCGAAACCGCCGCCGACGTCACCGAGGCCCGCTACCAGGACATGACCTTCCGCATCTTCCGCAACGATGCCCTCCAGAAATACCGCGCCCAGTTCGACCTCGCCGCCCGCTACGTCTACCTCACCGCCACCGCCTACGATTACGAAATCAACCTCCTCGGCGATGACCCCCGCTCCGGCGCCGACTTCCTCGCCCAGATCGTCCGCCAACGCAGCCTCGGCCAGGTCATCGACGGCGAACCGGTCGTCGGCCAACCCGGCCTCTCCGACCTGCTCGGACGCATGATCCAGAACTTCGACTCCGTCCGCGGCCAGTTCGGCTTCAACAACCCCCAGATCGAAGGCAACCGCTTCTCCCTCCGCCACGAACTGTTCCGCATCGAGGACGAGGACCCCGCAAACCCCAACGACCCCTCCGACCTCCGCTGGCGCGCCGCCCTCCGCGACGGCCGCTCCGCCAACGGCGCCACCGCCAAATGGCTCGACAACCTCTGGGACCTCCCCGAGTTCCGTCGCTTCTGCCGCCCCTTCGCCCCCGAGGTCCTCGGACCCCAACCCGGCCTCGTCATCCGGTTCCCATCCACCGTCCAGTTCGGCCTGAACTACTTCAACCTGCCCCTCGGCCCCGGCGACAGCGCCTTCGACGCCAGCCGCTTCGCCACCAAGATCCGGTCCGTCGGCGTCTGGTTCTCCAACTACGACGGCAACGGCCTCGCCTTCACCCCGCGCATCTACATCGTCCCCACCGGCGCCGACGTCCTCCGCTCACCCTCCCAGGCCGATGACTTCCAAACCCGCGAATGGCGCGTCATCGACCAGTCCATCCCCATGCCCTTCCCCATCGGCAACGCCGCCCTCAAGGACCCCCTCTGGATCCCCGAGTTCGACACGCTCGGCGGCAGCTTCGCCGCCATCCGCCGCCACGGCGGCATCCGCGCCTACCACGATTCCGGCGGCGAAATCGACCTCCTCGCCGACCGCGATCAGATCGTCTCCGATGCCCGCCTCATCGGACGTTCCGTCTGGAACACCGAATGGATGATCGTCATCCCCGGCGGCACCTTCCTCGCCAACCCCACCCAGGGCCTCAACGCCTTCATCGAGTCCAATACGGACATCAAGGTCCTCCTCCAAACCTACTCCTACTCCGGCCTGTGACCCGCCCCCACACCCGGCCCCACCACCTCAGCCCCACAGCCCGTCACACCATGAAACCCCGCAAACCCCTCGCCCTGGCGCTCCTCACCCTCGCCGCCACCCTCCCCCACCCACCCACCCGCGCCGGCGTCCCCGAACCCGACACCGTCGTCTTCGGCTCCATCGCCCTCGACGGCCAGTACATCACCGCCACCAATTCCTCCGTCTCCGTCGAACTCCGCGCCACCCCCGACGGCCCACCCCTCCGCTCCTACCAAATGGGCTCCAGCCCCCGCGCCGGCAACCTCTACGTCCTCCGCGCCCGCGCCGAATCCAGTACCCCGCTCCTCCAACCCGGCGCCCTACCCCTCGGCGCCACCGCCCACGTCGTCGTCCGTGACCCGTCCGGGGTCCGCGACTCCAAAACCCTCGTCCTCTCCGAACGCGGCGGCTTCGTCCGCATCGACTTCGGCGACGTCGACAGCGACGGCGACGGCATGAGCGATGCCTTCGAGTCCACCTACTTCGGCGGCCCCACTTCCGGCAACCCGCTGCTCGACTCCGACGGCGACGGCCGCCCCAACCTCCGCGAGTTCCTCGACCAAACCAACCCCCTCGTCCCCGACGGCCGCCACCCCGCCGATATCAGCCCCGCCAACGACGCCATCGGCATCGCCGAAGTCACCGCCTACACCCTCGCCTGGCAACTCGGCGAGGAATGGTCCGTCGAACCCAAGGTCATCCCCGTCGATTACGTCACCCGAGCCGGCGCCCTCTGGAAGGGCGGCGAAGCCTACGTCTTCGACAACGACCCCGCCACCAACGCCCCCATGTGGTGGGTCAACGCCCCGCCACCAACCCCAGCCCCGGCCCCGGCCCTCCACGACGACACCCCCGACGCCGAATCCTCCCCAACCGCCTCCCGCCCCAAACGCCGCCTGCTCACCACCACCTCGACGCCAAACCGCGTCACACGCTCCGGCCCCGCCAACTTCACCCCCGCCCAGCCGGCCACGGTCCGCATCCACGTCTCACCCTCCACGTCCACCCTCTCGTTCGCCGTCGAGGAAACCCCGCCCCAGGGCTGGATCCTCCGCAATGTCAGCCACGGCGGCCGCATCGATCGCGTCCACCAGAAGATCAAGTGGGGCCCGTTCTACGACGCCGAACCCCGCGACCTGTCCTACGAGGTCACCCCCCTCCCAGGCACGTCCTCGCCCAGCACCTTCTCCGGCGTGGGTTCCTTCAACGGCACCAGCACCCCGTCCGACGGCCTGCTCCAAATGCTCCCGCCTGGCGTGGTTCCCCCTCCCGCCCTCGTCTCCGTCGCCACCCCCAACGGCCAGTTCCTGCTCCAACTGACCGGTATCCCGAACACCCGCTACCTCATCGAGGCGTCCGCCAACCTCCAGGATTGGACCCCCGTCCAAACCGTCACCACCGACAACCACGGCGCCCTCACCCATTCCCTGTCCCAACTCGGCCTCGGCCAGCGCTTCTTCCGCGCACGCACCGCCGACTGACCGTCGCCCGGACCCATGCGCCGTCCCCGCCCCCAATCCCCGCAGCGCCGGCGGTCCCCCGACCTCCGCCCGGCGCGCGGCCGGCCCATCCGTCTGCCCCCGCCGCCAACCCCACCCGTCCCGGTGCCGGCAATCGTCCTCCCCGGTTTCCAAACCCTGCTCCGCGCCGTCGCAGGCGCCGCGGCCTTCACACTGTCCTTCCTGCTCACCCTCACCACCCCGGCCGCCAGCCCAACCCCTCCAGCTTCCCGCATCCTCCCCCCTTTCTTCGAGGACACCACCCCGGTCCACGTCCTCATCGAACTCCACCCACCCCGTGGCGTCGCCATCCAGACGGTCCAGGATTCCTTCCCCCAGGGCTGGATCGTCTCCGACATCAACTACGGCGGCACCCTCGACCCTTCAGGCCATACCCTCCGCTGGGGCCCCTTCCCTGACGACTTCCCCCGCACCCTGTCCTACCGCGTCACCCCGCCGCTCGACGGACCCCAGACCGCCGACTTCCTCGGCACCGCGGTCTTCCAGGCCGCCGCCACCGCCATCCAGGGCCCGACACAAATCCCCAAGCGCCCCGGACACGTGCTCCGCACCCTCCCCCCCCACTACCTCCCCGGCCAACCCGTCAGCGCACGCCTCGAAGTCCGCCCCGGTGCCAGCACCCTCGCCTGGGCCCTCCAGGAATCCATCCCCGCCGGCTGGTCACCCTCCCCCGTCCCGCCCGGCGCCAGCTTCGACCCCGCCACCCGTTCCCTCAAATGGGGACCCTTCTTCGATAACACCCCGCGCGCCTTCCATTTCACCCTCCTCCCCAACCCCACCCTCCGTTCCCCGGCGTCCTTCACCGGTTCCGCAATCTTCGAAGCCGTCTCCGTCCCCGTCGAAGGTCCGGCCGTCCTGCCCATCCAACCCAGCCATCTCACCCGCTCCATCCCCCAGCCCTTCAACCCCGGCTCCACCGCCACGATCCAACTGACCTCCACCCCCGCCAACCACACCACCACCCACTCGATCGAGGAAAACCTCCCCCCGGGCCTCACCCCATCCTCCATCAGCCACGACGGGGCCTGGGACCCCGCCCTCCGCAAGGTGAAATGGGGACCTTTCCCCGACGCCACCGCCCGCACGCTGTCCTTCGAGATCCCCATCCCCAACCCGGCCCCCGCCACCTACTCCTTCACCGGACGTGGCGCCTTCGACGCCATCACCCAGCCAACGGACGGCGATTCGACCTGGACCAACGCCAGCCCTTCCCCCGTCAGCAGCCTCACCCTCAACGCTCCCCAAGCCTTCACCCCGGGCCAGCCCTTCACCGTCACCGTCGATGCCCAACCGGCACCCGGCTCCCGTGTCCACGCCCTCGAACTGACCCTGCCCGCCGACTGGACCCTCGTGTCCTCCAGCCACGGCGGATCCCTCGACATCCCGAATCGCCGAATCAAATGGGGCCCGTTCGAGGATGACTCACCCCGATCCCTCACCGCCCAAATGCGCCCCGACGCCGCCACACGCGCGCCCGTCGACCTGACCGCGGTGGGCTGGTTCGACGCCAACCGGATCACCGCCTCCGCCCCAGCCCCCATCGCCCCGGAACCAAGCCGCATCTCCCGCACCCTACCGCCCCGCTTCACCCCGGGCACGCCATTCACCGTCCATCTCGACCTCCAACCGGCTTCCACCGCCGCCCTGGTGTTCGTCGAGGAATCCCCTCCCCCATCAGCCTCCGTCAGCGGCATCACCGACGGCGGCTCGTACGACATCGCCCAGGCAAAAGTGAAATGGGGCCCCTTCACCGGAAACACCCGCCGCATCCTCAGCTACCAGGTCACCCTCTCCTCCGCAGCCTCCCGCGAACTGCCCTTCGCCGGCCTCGGCGTCGTCGACCTCACCCCCGTGCCAATCACCGGCGACACCTCCTCCGTCCCCAATCTCCCCCCCATCGCCCAACCCGACCTCCTCCACCGCCCCCCTCTCCCCGCCGCCAAGTTCTCCCTCGTCGAGTTCCTGGCCAATGACAGCGACCCCAACGGCGATCCGCTCCGCCTCGTCGCCGTCGGCAACCGTTCCGCCTCCGGCGCCAACGTCCGCCTGTCCGGCCCCTGGGTCTTCTACGACACCCCGTCCCTCCCGGCCGAGGATCAGATCAGCTACACGATCGAGGACGCCTTCGGCGGTCGCTCCGTCACGTCCGCCACCATCCTCTTCTCCGAATCCCCAACCACCTCCCGCCTCGCCATCATCGCCGTCATCCCCGACGCCGGCGGCACCGCACGCATCCGGTTCATCGCCGTCCCCGGCGTGGTCTGCCGCATCGAGGTCTCCCCGGACCTTCGTTCCTGGACCTTCCTCGCCGAAGGCACCGCAGGCCCGCTCGGAATCGGCGAAGTCATCGATCCCGACCCCGCCTCCACTCCCGTGCGGTTCTACCGCGTCTCCGTCCGCTGAACCGTCCCCACACCTCCCCTATGCTTCACCTCGTCCAGGACCTCATCACCTCCGCCGGCGACGCGGTGCACGCGACCGGTTGGTTCTCCCTGAGCGCCGCACCACCGCCGCCCTCCGATCCGGTCGTCGAATACCACGACTTCGCCGGCCTCCCCCTGCCCCTCACCCCACCCGACGGCAGCGGCCTCGGCGTCCACGACACCCGCACGATCCAGTCCTCCATCCAGGTCATCACCGACGTCGACCTCTGGATCCAACTGGACCACCCCGCCGCAGGCGGCGCGTTCAACGGCGATTTCTACGCCACCCTCACCCACGATTCCGGATTCACCGTCCTCCTCAACCGCGCCGGCGTCCGCGGCGGACCCGATCCCGATCCGTTCGGCTACCCCGACAACGGCTTCGCCGTCACCTTCGACGACCAGGCCGCCAACGGCGACATCCACCTCTATCGCCTCCAACTCCCCCTCACCGAGGGCGGTCCCCCGGGCGGCAGCCACTCCACCGCCGTCGATCCCTCCTACCAGGCCGCCCTCACCGGCCGCTGGGCCCCCGACGGCCGCGATGCCTCACCGCTCAGCGTCTCCGACGCCATGAGCCGGACCCGGCTGCTCAGCGAGTTCAACGGCATGCCCGCCTCCGGCCAGTGGACCCTGTTCGTCGCCGACCTCAGCGCCGGCGGCACCGCCCAGCTCCGCGGCTGGGGACTCCAGATCACCGGATTCACCGTCATCCCCGAACCCGCCGAAACCGCCCTCTGCGCCGGCCTCATCCTCGCCCTCGCCGCCCTCACCCTCCGCCGCCGCACCCGGTAATCCCGCGGCCCCAAGCACTCTCCGCAGATCGCGCAGCAACCGATCCGTGCGCGCCCTCGCACCCCGAGCGGTCAGGTGGTTCGCGGAATCGTAGAACCAACCCTCCGGGTAGCCGTGGTCCCTCGGCCCATCGAGCACACCCAGCCCGGGAATCCCCCGCAGCTCCTCCACCAGGCGCGGCAGCACCGCGCTCCCCAGCGCCTGCTCCGGCTTCGGCGGATAGGACCACAGCACCGTCACTCCCGCCTCGGCCATGCGCGCCGTGAACCGCCGGATGCACCCCACTGCCACCGGACTCGGAAAACCACGCTCGTCCCCGACCAGCCGCAGACTGAACGTGTCCCTCGGCCCGTCGATGTCCTCGGGCAACGGATGATCCCCCCACCGGTTGAACCCCCGGTCCTCCGAGGTGAACACCCCCTGCTCCTGCTCCCCCCACCGCAACCCCAGCCCGCCCAACCCGCCACGCACCACCTCCCCCAGGATCGCCAACCCCCGCTCCAACACCACCGGTCTCAGATGAATCCCCCGCAACCCCGCCACCCCGGCCGGCCGATGCCTCAACACCTGCTCGATCACCCGCGGCTCATAACCCAGCCCCGCCCCCCAACCCCTCCCGGGACCCCGCGCAAAATGATCATACTCGAACCCGAGCACCACCACGTCCCCCCGCCGGAGCTGCGACCCCACCTCGGCAAGCATGTATTCCACCCCCAGCCCCGACGCCAACCCCATGTTCACCACCGGCATCCCCAGCCCCGCCTCCAATGCTTCGGACCGAATCCCGAACGCCATCGAGGATCCCCCCACCAACACCAGCTTCGGCGAACCCACACCCCGCAACCGGCGATGCTTCATCACCGTCTCCGCAAAATAACTGTGCCCCCCGGAGCCGTCGTGCAGCCCCACCACCACCGCCAGCAGCAGCCCCTGCACCGCCAGAAAACCCGCCAGCCGCAGCAGAAACGGTTTCATCGGTCAGAACTGGAAATAGATGAACTCACCCACCCGCCCGCTCCCGAACACCAGGATCAGCCAGACCAAAGCCGTGTACCCGCCCCAGCGCCACACCGCCCCGGCCCTCTCCCAGGCGATCGGATCCCATCGCCTCCGCCCCAGCCATTCCACCACCAGCCACACCCCCACCAACCCCGCAACCTTCCCGTGCCCCGCGAAATCCGCCCACCCCACCCCGCCCCATCCCCCCACCATCCTTCCCAGCATCCCCCAGGCCTCCCCAAGGTCCCGGGCCCGAAACAACACCCACCCCGCCATCACAAACAGAAACGTCACCGCCACACCCCCAGCCCGCCCAACCCGCGCCATCACTCCCGATCCCGCCCCACCCAACCTCCCCAGCAACCGCTCCACCATCAGCCCCAACGCGTGCCAGCCACCCCACGCCACGTAGTGCCACGCCGCACCATGCCAAAGCCCGCTCAGCAAGAGCGTCACCAACAGATTCCAACAGGTCCGACCCGCCGTCCCCCGACTCCCTCCCAGCGGGATGTACACATAGTCCCGAAGCCAGTTCGAAAGGGTCACATGCCAGCGCCGCCAAAACTCGGTCAGGCTCGCCGCAAAGTACGGGTACGCAAAGTTCCGACTCAGCCGGACCCCGAACATCAGGCCCACCCCCGCCGCAATGTCCGAGTACCCCGAGAAATCCCCGTAGATCTGAAACGCAAACGCCAGCGTGCCCACCATCAGCTCCACCGGACCGGCAACCGCGGCCCCCGCAAACACACCGTCCGCCACCACCCCCAGCGGATCCGCAAACAACAGCTTCTTCGCCACCCCCCACAGCGCCAGCCGGCAACCCACCGTGGCCAGCCGCGCGTCAAACCGCCGCAACCCCCCGAGCTGCGCCAGCAGATTCCCCGCACGCTCGATCGGCCCGGCCACCAACTGCGGAAAAAACGCCAGGTACAACAGATACACCGTGAACCGTCGCTCGGGCTCGCCGCCCCGGTACACGTCCACCACGTACGACAACGACTGAAACGTGTAGAAGCTGATCCCCACCGGCAACACCACGTTCAGCGTCGTCGTGCTCACGTCCACCCCCACCACCGCCATCGCCAACGCAAAGCTGTCCGCGAAGAAGTTGAAGTACTTGAAGAACCCCAGAATCCCCAGCTCCACCGCCACCGACACCATCAGCAATGCCCGCCGCCCCCGCACACCTCGCACCGCCCCCAACCCATACCCCACCCCGAAACCGGTCACCGCCGACACCCCAAGCAACCCGCAAAACCGCCAGTCCCACCACCCGTAGAAGCAGAAGCTGGCCGCCAGCAGCACCGCCCGCTGCCAGTGCGCCCCCGCAACCGCCCAGTGCAGCAGGAACACCGCGGTCAGAAACACCGCAAACGTGACCGTGACAAATGACATGCCGCGCTGCCGCAACGGCCAGGCTCCCCATCCCGCCGTCGCGGCTCACAATCCGACCGTCCCCGCTCCCGCCCCGGCGCACCAACGGTGCCCCGCCCCACCTCCATCGGGCCGCTCCTCGCCTCTCCGGGGAACCCCGGCTCCGCCTCACCCCTTGCCCCCGAAGGCCTCGTCCAACAGACGCGCCTGCTCCTTTTTGTGCGCGTTCCCCGACCCGGTCGCGGGACTCGCCGACGCCGGCCGGCTCACATACCCCAACGGAAAACGCCCCAGCAGCCGGTCGAAGAACTGCACCTTCAGAAACCGCGCGGCCCCCATGTTCGCCGGCTCCTCCTGCACCCAGTACGTCGGCGTCCCGTCCGCGTACTCCTTCAGCGCGCCAGCCAGCTCCTTCTCCGACAGCGGATAGATCTGCTCAAGCCGCACGATCGCCACGTCCTGGCGCTTCAGCTTCTCCCGCCGCTCCACCAGGTCGTAGTAGACCTTGCCGGTGCACAACAACACCCGCTTCACCGCCCCCGCCTCCACCCCCGTGTCCGGCAGCACCCGCCGAAACCCGCCGGTGGCGAGCTCACCCAGCGACGACACACACGCCGGATGCCGCAACAGACTCTTCGGCGTCATCACCACCAGCGGCTTCCGCCACACCCTCAGCACCTGCCGCCGCAACATGTGGAAGTACTGCGCCGGTGTGCTCGGATAACACACCTGGATGTTGTCTTCCGCCGCCAGCGCCAGAAACCGCTCCAGCCGCGCACTCGAATGCTCCGGTCCCTGCCCTTCGAAACCGTGCGGCAGCAACATCACCAGCCCCGACAACCGACGCCACTTGTCCTCCGCACTCACGATGAACTGGTCGATGATCACCTGCGCCACATTCGCGAAATCCCCGAACTGCGCCTCCCACAACACCAGCCCGTCCGGTGTGTCCAGACTGTACCCATAGTCGAATCCCAACACCCCGACCTCGCTCAGCGGACTGTTGTGCACCCGGAACGGCGCCTGCCCGTTCTCCAACTCGGTCAAGGCCGTGTGCCGCCGACCCGTCTGCACGTCGTGAATCACCGCGTGCCGGTGGCTGAAGGTCCCCCGCTCCGCGTCCTGGCCCGACAACCGCACCGGCACCCCCTGCGCCAAAAGGCTCGCGAACGCCAGCGACTCCGCCGACGCCCAGTCCAGGGGAACCCGGCCGGCCGCCATCTCCCGTCGCGTCTCCAGGATCTTCGCGATCTTCGCGTGCGGCTTGAACTCCGCCGGCAACTCGGCCTGCCGTGCCAACAACACCCCCAACCGCTCCTCCGGAACAGTCGTGTCCACCTCCGCAACCTCCTCGTCCCGCCCCCCCACATACTGGCTCCTCGCCCACACCCCGGGCACCCGGTCCGCCGGCGGCTGATACCGGTCGCTCGTCGCCTCCCCAAGCTCGTCCTCCAACCGCCTCCGACATTGCTCGGCGATCTGATCCGCCTCCTCCCGCGTGATCTCCCCAAGCTTCAACAGATGCGCGAGGTACCCCTCCCGCACCGTCTTCCGTTTGCTGATGGTCTTGTACAACAACGGCTGCGTGAACACCGGCTCGTCCGTCTCGTTGTGACCCAGCCGCCGATACCCGTACATGTCGATGAACACGTCCCGCTTGAACTGCGCCCGGAAATCCAACGCCACCCGCACACACAGGGCCACCGCGTCCGGATCCTCACCGTTCACATGCAGGATCGGCGACTGCAGCATCTTCGCCACGTCCGTCGAATAGGCACACGACCGCGCCTCCCGCGGCCCCGTCGTGAACCCGATCTGGTTGTTCACGATGATATGCACCGCCCCACCCACCCGGTACCCGTCCAACTGACTCAGGTTCAGCGTTTCCTGCACCACCCCCTCCCCCGCAAACGCCGCGTCCCCGTGGATGATCAAGGCCATGCAACTGCGCCTCCCCACATCCCCAACCCGGTCCTGCTTCGCCCGAACCCGCCCCAACACCACCGGATTCACAAACTCCAGATGGCTCGGATTGAAGCACATCGACAAATGCACCCGCCGACCCGTCGTGGTGATCCAGTCCCCGCTGTGCCCCAGGTGGTACTTCACATCCCCACGCCCGATGTACAGGTCGGGATCCTTGTCCGCGAACTCCCGGAAGATCTGCTTCGGACTCTTCCCAAGGATGTTCGCCAGCACGTTCAAACGCCCCCGGTGCGCCATGCCCAGCACGATCTCCGCCACCCCCTGCCCCGCCGCCTTCTCAATCGCCAGATCCAGCAGCGGTATCAGCGTCTCACAGCCCTCCAATGAAAAACTCTTCGCCCCCACGAACTTCTTCCGGATGAACTCCTCGAACATCACCGCGTCCGTCAGCCGCGTCAGCGTCCGCAACTGCTCGTCACGCCCCAGCGACATCCGCGTCTCGATCGGCTCCAGCCGCCGTTGCAGCCAGCGCCGCACCTCGATGTCGTCGATGTGCATGTACTCCACCCCGACACTCCCGCAGTACGTGTCCCTCAGCCGCTGGTACAACTCCCGCAACGGCATCTCCCGCCCGTTCTGAAACGTCTTGCACGAAACCTTCCGGTCCAGCTCCGCCTCCGAAAAATTGAAGTACCCCAGCGTGAGCTCCTCCGGAACCGTCGTCCGATCCTGATCCTTCCGCTCGTCGCACAACGGGTCGAACCGTGCGATCACATGCCCCCGCACCCGGTAGTTCCGAATGAGCTGCCCCACCCGATCCTGAAATCCCGTCAGCTTGGTGTCCTCCACCACCGTCTCCCCATCCCCTCGCCCTCCCCCACCCGACCCGTCACCCCCGGCAACCCCCACACCCGCCGGATTGAACATGCTCCGCGGCGCAATCATCGGCCCCAGCCGACCCCGGTCCGGCCACGCATCCCCGTTCGTCCCCTCCCGAAAATACCGCTGCCAATCCTCCGAAACCGACGTCGGCTCCCGCCGATAGCTTTCATACAACTCCTCCACGTAACCCACGCTGCCCACCGGCGCTTTCTCAACAGTGTCCGTGCTCATGGCCAAAAATCGCCTAAGACTGCCCTGTTCTCCCGGTTTCGCAAACCGCCGCACCCCACGACAACCCCGCACGCCCAGCCGCTCACCGGCCCGGCATCCTGCACCGCCGCCCCGCCCTTTTCACCTCCAACCTTTCCCTCCCGCCCTTCCTGGGGAACTATCCCCCCAACGGACCTCCCCACCCGGAGCCCGGTCCCCACCCAACCCACCCGCCAGGAGCGACCACCGTGCCAACATCCCCATCCTCCGAACCCCCGGTCATCGAAGTGGATGTCGTCACCGATGACCCCGCCACCTTCCTCCCCCCCGACGACCTCGCCGACCTCCGCCGCGCCCGAGCCCTCCTCTCCAGCCCCGGCGTCGCCGTCCGCTTCGCCAACCTCATCGGCGCCCCCATCGAACAGGGCCTCCAACACCTCCCGGCCACCGCCACCCGCATCATCCAGTCCGCCACCCGCACCGCCCTCCGCCAGGCCCTCCGCGTCGCCCTCGTCTCCCTCGGCCGCGACGACAAACCCAAACCCGACAACCGCTTCCACAAAATCCTCGCCGGCACCTCCGGCGCCCTCGGCGGCGCGTTCGGCTTCCCAGCCCTACCCCTCGAACTCCCCGTCTCCACCACCCTCATCCTCCGATCCATCGCCCAAATCGCCGCCAGCGAAGGCCACAACCTCCGCAACCTCGAAACCCGCCTCGCCTGCATCGAGGTCTTCGCCCTCGGCGGCGACACCTCCTCCGATAACGCCGCCGAAACCTCCTACTGGATGATCCGCGCCGCCCTCACCAAAGTCGTCTCCGAAGCCGCCGGCGTCCTCGCAGGCCGCACCGCCGCCGCCGAAACCGCCCCCATCGCCCTCCGCTTCATCTCCGCCGTCGCCGCCCGCTTCGGCGTCGTCGTCTCCCAACAGGCCGCCGCCAAGGCCGTCCCCATCCTCGGCGCCGCCGCCGGCGCCGCCATCAACGTCGTCTTCATGGATCACTTCCAGAAAATGGCCCACGGCCACTTCATCGTCCGCCGCCTCGAACAACGCCACGGCACCGACACCATCCGCCAGGCCTACGAATCCCTCGCCTCCTAACCACCACCCCCACCGCCCCAGCCCACCCACACCCTTCCATGTCCGATCCCCTCCCCACACCCGCACCCACCCCCACCTTCACAGCAGCCTCAACCCCAACCCCAACCCCAACCCCGGCCCCGGCCATCCAGGCGGCTTCGCGCTCCGACCTCGAAACCCTCCTCCAGTCCTGGAACGAACCCGCCTTCCGCCTCGACCAGATCCTCTCCTGGGTCCACCTCCGCCGCGCCAATGACTGGGAGGAAATGTCCAACCTCCCCAAATCCCTCCGCGCTCGCCTCGCCCAGCATTTCCGCATCCATCTGCCCCATCAGGTCCAGATCCAGGGCTCCACCGACGCCACCCGCAAATTCCTCTGGCGCCTCCACGACGGCGCCCTCATCGAAAGCGTCCTCATCCCCGCCAACCCCGCCCTCTTCAGCGACCGCTCCGACCGCCACACCCTCTGCGTCTCCACCCAGGTCGGCTGCGCCTACGGCTGCCGCTTCTGCGCCAGCGGCCTCGACGGCTGGAAACGCAACCTGTCCCCCGACGAAATCGTCGGCCAGGTCCTCGCCACCGAACGCTGGCACCGCACCCAAAACCCACCCACCACCACCCCGACCACCCCGCCCGGCACCACCCCGCCCACCCCACCCCAGCGCCTCGTCGACAACCTCGTCATCATGGGCATGGGCGAACCGCTCGCCAATTACGACAACCTCCTCCGCGCCCTCCGCATCCTCAACGCCCCCTGGGGCGCCGGCATCGGCGCCCGCAAAATCACCGTCTCCACCAGCGGCCTCGCACCCCAGATCCGCCGCCTCGCCGCCGAACCGGAACAGTTCCGCCTCGCCATCTCCCTCCACGGCGCCACCGACCCCGTCCGCGCCCGCATCATGCCCGTCAACCGCAAATACCCCATCGCCGACCTCACCGCCGCCTGCGACGAATACCTCCAGAAAAAGGGACGCATGATCACCTTCGAGTACATCCTCCTCGAAGGCGTCAACGACGACCTCGCCCAGGTCCAACCCCTCGCCGCCCTCGCCCGCCGCCTCCACGCCAAGGTCAACCTCATCCCCTACAACCTCGTCGAGGGCCTCCCCTGGAAACGCCCCGACGACGCACGCTGCACCGCCTTCGCCAAAGCCCTCGAAAAAACCGGCGTCATCACCACCCTCCGCCTCGAAAAAGGCCACGACATCGACGCCGCCTGCGGCCAGCTCCGCCTCAGGACCGAACGGAATCTCCCAACCCAAACCGCCTCGCCGACGCCCCCCTGACCCCAAGCCCGCCTCTTTCCAAGCCTCAGAGCCCGTCTGAAAATTGGAAGGGGTCCTGCGACGAGGGATTCTGGGCTGGGCCAAGGCGGCGAGGCCGGTGCATCCCCGCAGCGGGCTGTAACGGCCGAGCCAACACAGGCCCAGCCCAAAAGAACCGTCGCCCGAAGGGTTTTCGAGGAAAAGGCCGGCTGGCTTCGTTGCTCCTCGGTCACAGACCTCTGGCGGGTATGCTCCCTCGTCGCGCCTCGCCATCCGGCCTTTTCCTCGAAAACAGGACCTCTTCGAATTTTCAGACGGGCTCTCAGCCATCGACCAATCGCCGGTGACATGGTATGGGATCCACCATGTCGCCCCGCGCTCCCCATCCGGCCACCCTTTCCAGGCCTTCCCCCGCCCCCACCCCCACCGCCCCGCCTCGCCGCCTCCTCCCAACCCCACACCGCCCCCACCCCTTCGCCTGCCTCCTCGCCCTCGCCTGCACCTTCCTCTGCGCCGCCGCCCTCGCCCCCACGGCACACGCCAGCCTCGTCATCTCCGAATTCCTCGCCGCCAACCGCGACGGACTCCGCGACGAGGACGGCGATGCCACCGACTGGATCGAACTTCACAACCCCTCGCCCGAACCGGTCATCACCACCGGATGGTCCCTCACCGATGACCCGGCTTCCCCGGCCAAATGGGTCCTCCCCCCAAGAACCATCCCGCCGGGCGGCTTCCTCCTCGTCTTCGCCTCCGGAAAGAATCGTACCCCGGCCCAGCAGGGATCCCTCCACGCCAACTTCCGCCTCGAAGCCGCCGGCGAATTCCTCGCCCTCTTCCCCCCGGCCTCCACCCTCCCCGCCACCGCCTTCACCCCCGCCTTCCCCCCCCAGGAGGATGACGTCGCCTACGGCTTCCCCGCCCTCCCCGCTTCCCAAAGCCTCCTCCAGGGCGCCCGCGTCAGCGTCCGCATCCCCACAGGCCCCGCCGACCTCTCCCCGGGCTGGACCACCGGCGCCGACGGCGACGCCGCCTGGACCCTCACCCCCGGACTCCCCGTCGGCTTCGACACCACCCCCGCCACCGTCCACGCCTCCACCAACCTCGCCCTCGCCGGCGTCGCCTCCCAGTCCACCACCGGCTACAACCTGCCCGCCGCCAACGCCAACGACGGCGACCTCAATTCCTTCTCCCACACCGCCACCAACGACGACGCGTCCACCTGGACCCTCGACCTCCGCAACACCTTCGAACTCCGCAGAATCGTCCTCCACAACCGCGCCGAATGCTGCCCGTCCCGCCTCCGCGACCTCACCGTCTCCCTGCTCCACGACGACGCCTCCTCCGTCCTCTGGACCTCCGAATTGCTCAACCCCGAAAACCAGCTCAACAACCCCGCCTCCATCACCCTCGACTTCCTCGACCTGGGCGTCGACCCGGTCCCCGCACGCTTCATCCGCATCACCCGCACCCCAGACCCCGATCTCTCCGGCTCCGGCGGCGCCGGCAACCCCGACGAGGACAGCGTCCTCTCCCTCGCCGAGGTCGAGGTGTTCGGCGTCGATTCCATCTCCTACGCCCCCATCCTCCGCACCGACCTCTCCCAGGCCACCCTGGGACGCAACGCCTCCGCCCTCGTCCGCATCCCCTTCACCATCGACAACCCCGCCGCACTGTCCTCCCTCGTTCTCACCCTCCGCCACGACGACGGCGTGGTCGTCCACCTGAACGGCTCCCCGATCGTCACCCGCAACGCCCCCGATTCCCCCGCCTGGAACGCCACCGCCACCGCCGAACGCCCCAAGGCCGCCGCCCTCCTCCCCGAAACCTTCGACCTCCAACCCTTCCTCAACCTCCTCCGCCCTGGCACCAACTGGCTCGCCTTCCACCTCCTCAACGCCCACCCCGACGACCCTGACCTCCTGCTCGATGCCGACCTGCTCACCGAAACGCCCCCGGCAAACCTCGCGCGCTACCTCACCCCACCCACCCCGGGCGCCTCCAACAACGTCCCCGGCCACCTCGGCCGCGTCGCCGACACCCGCTTCAGCATCAACCGCGGCTTCGCCAACGCCCCCTTCGACCTCGCCATCACCACCGAAACCCCCGACGCCGAAATCCGCTACACCCTCGACGGCAGTTCTCCCTCCCCCGCCAACGGCCACATCCTCACCGGCACCATCCGCATCGATCGCACCACCGTCGTCCGCGCCGCCGCCTTCAAACGCGACCACCTCCCCACCAACGTCGACACCCACACCTATGTCTTCCTCGCCCACACCATAGCCCAGCCCGCACGCCCCTCCGGCTTCCCCGACTCCTGGGCCGGCCTCGCCCCCGACTACGCCATGGACCCCCGCATCACCCAGGCCCCCGCCTTCGCCGGCCGCATGACCGAATCCCTCCTCGCCCTCCCCACCCTCTCCATCGCCACCGAAACCGACAACCTCTTCGGCCCCAGCCGCGGCATCTACGCCAACCCCGAACGCAGCGGCCTCTCCTGGGAACGCCCCGCCTCCATCGAATGGTTCCAACCCGACCGCTCCCGCGAGTTCCAGGCCGACGCCGGCCTCCGCATCCAGGGCGGTTACTTCCGCAGCCGCAACGCCACCCACAAGCATTCCCTCCGCCTCCTCTTCAAGAACATCTACGGCCCCGGAAAACTCCGCGGCGACCTCTTCGAAACCTTCGGCGCCACCCGCGAATTCGACACCCTCGTCCTCCGCGCCGGCGCCAATGACGGCTACTCCTGGGACGCCGCCCGCGATACCGAACAGTTCCTCCGCGACGAGTTCGGCCGCCGCACCCACCTCGCCATGGGCCAGGTCGCCGCCCACGGCCGCTTCGTCCACCTCTACCTCAATGGCCTCTACTGGGGCGTCTACAACCTCACCGAACGCCCCGCCGAAGACTTCTCCTCCTCCTACTTCGGCGGCCCCCCCGAGGACTGGGACGCCATCAACTCCGGCGAGGTCAAGAACGGCAGCCTCTCCGACTGGAACACCTTCATCACCCGCGTCCGCGCCGCCTCCACCCTCGCCGATTACCAGCGCCTCAAAGGCCTCTCCCCGGACGGTTCCCCGGACCCGGCCGCCCCAGCCCTCCTCGATGCCGCCAACTACATCGACTACATGCTGCTCAACATCTGGGGCGGCAACTGGGACTGGCCCAACAAAAACTTCTGGTTCGGCCGCGACCGAACCGGCCGCTCCGGAGGCTTCAAGTTCTACCTCTGGGACTTCGAGAACACCATGGGCAACAACCGCGACCGGTCCCCCCTCGAAATGGTCTCCCCGCGCCCCGGCATCACCGGCTCCTGGGTCGCCGAACCCCACGACCGCCTCCGACGCCTCGAGGAATACCGCATCGAATTCGCCGACCGCGTCCACCGCCACTGCTTCGGCTCCGGCGTCCTCACCCCGCCCTCCCTCATCGCCCGCTACCGCCAACTCGCCAACCTCCTCGAACCCGCCGTCATCGCCGAATCCGCCCGCTGGGGCGACGACCACCACGCCACACCCCAGGACCTCACCGACTGGCAGCGCGAACGGGACTGGCTCCTCAACACCTACCTCGCCCAACGCACCGACGTCGTCCTTCGCCAGCTCCGAACCGCCGGCCTCTACCCCTCAACCGCCGCGCCTGCCTTCGACCCTCCCGCAGGCCCCCTCACCCCGCTCACCCCCGTCACCCTCCGCACCACCGGCGCCTCCGAACTGTTCTTCACCACCAACGGCGTCGACCCCCGCCTCCCCGGCGGCAATGTCCACCCCGACGCCGTCCGAATCTCCCTCCCCGACCCAGGCCCCGCCTCCTCCCCCGACCTCGTCCGCTCCGGCCACACCTGGCGCTTCCTCGCCGACGGCTCCAACCCCGGCCCCGCCTGGAACCAACCCGCCTTCCCCGACACCTCCTGGCCCGCCGGCCCATCCCCACTCGGCTACGGCGACGGCGACGAAACCACCGTCATCCCCTTCGTCGACGTCAACCCCACCCAGTCCGGCACCCAGCGAAACGCCGCCTCCTTCTTCCGAACCCAGTTCATGACCGCGGATCCCGCCGCGTTCTCCGGCCTCCGCCTGACCCTCACCTACGACGACGCCGCCGCGGTCTTCCTCAACGGCACCGAAATCCTCCGCACCCCCAACCTCCCCGCCAACGCAGGCCACACCACCTACGCGTCCTCCACTTCCTCCGACAACGCCATCCTCACCCGCGACAACATCCCGGCCTCCCTCCTCCTCCCAGGCACCAACACCCTCGCGGTCCAGGTCCACCAAAGCGATCCCGGCAGCTCCGACCTCAGCTTCGACCTCGAGCTGACCGGCATTCCCGACACCGAGATCACCACCCAGATCTCCGGCCCCCTCTTCTTCTCCACCCCCACCCTGCTCAAAGCCCGCGCCCGCCACGCCGGCCAGTGGAGCGCCCTCCAGGAAACCCTCTACCTCCCGGGCGCCATCCCACCCTCACCCGCCAATCTCGTCGTCTCCCAGTTCTGCTACCGCCCCCCGGAACCCACCTCCCCCGCGGAACGCGCCGTCTCCACCGACCGCGATGACTTCGAGTTCCTCGAACTGCTCAACATCAGCCCAACCCCCCTCGACCTCGCCGGCGTCCAGATCCTCGGCGGCATCCGCTTCACCTTCCCAACCGGCCAAACCCTCGCCCCCGGCGCCCGAACCCTCGTCGTCCGATCCGCCGCCGCCTTCCACGCCCGCTACGGTCCCGGCTCCGACGTCGCCGGCGAATACCAGGGCCGCCTCGCCAATTCCTCCGATTCCGTGGAACTTCGCGATGCCCTCGGCCAAACCCTCGCCGCCTTCACCTACTCCGACCGCGCCCCGTGGCCCGCCCTCGCCAACGAGGGCTTCGCCCTCGTCCTCGCCCAACCCTTCCTGGCGCCCAACCCCAACCTCCCCGAAAACTGGCGCACCAGCCTCGCCCCCGGCGGAACCCCGGGGCGTTCCGACACCCTCCGCTTCACCGGCACCCCCGATGCCGACTCCAACGCCAACGGCCAGGCCGACCTCCTCGACCACGCCTTCGGCACCACCCTCCTTTCCCCCGATCAGGCGATCACCGCCGGCTTCGTCGACGTCCCCACCCCGTCGGGCGTCGCCAGACACTGGACCCTCTCCCTCCCCCGCAATGTCGCCGCCGACGATGCCCGCATCGTGATCGAACAGGCCGACCAGCCAGGCGGTCCATGGTCCCCGACCAGCCAGACCTGGACGCTTGTGGACGAATCCCGCACCGCTCCAGGCCTCGCACGCCTCACCTTCCGCTCCACCCAGGCAACGCCCCCCGACGCCCGGACCTTCCTCCGGCTGTCCGTCCACCTCCACCCCCAGTAGCCCCCGCTCCCCCCCGCCCACGAATCCGCTGGATCACCGGAGGCCCACCCTCCGGTCCCCAACCGCGCCTCTCAGCGCCCATCGGAGCCCGTCAGCGAATTCCAAGGGCCCTTTCCCGTTCTCGGACGGGTTCAGGTCACGAACTCCAACTCCTGCCGGTGCGGCAGCAACCCCCGGTCGAACGCCCGCCCCAGGAAACGGCGGATGCTCTCCCGCCCCTTCTCCCCGTAGTCCACGGTCCAGTGGTTCACGTACATGCCCACAAACCGATCGGCGAGGTCCACCCCCATGTCCCTCGCGTACTGAAGCGCGTGCCTCACCGCCTCGGGCCGATGATCCAGGCTGTACTGGATGCTCTCGGTCAACAGTCGCGACACCAGCCGCCGTGTCTCGGGATCAAACCGCTTGTGAATCACATTCCCCCCCAGCGGCAACGGCAACCCCCCGTTCTCCTCACCCCACCAAACCCCCAGATCCGCACAGCATTCCAACCCCTCGTTCCGATAGGTGAGCTGCCCTTCGTGGATGATCAGCCCCACGTCCGCCCGCCCCTCCCGCACCTCCCGGAAGATCTCGTCGAAGGGCACCACGTAATGGTCGATCTCCGACCCCGGCCGCCCCAGCCAAAGCTGCAGCGCCAGAAACGCGCTCGTCATCCGCCCAGGCACCGCAATCCGCGCCCGCCCCACCTCCTCCCGGGTCATCCGCCGCTTCGCCACCAGCATCGGCCCATACCCGTCCCCCATGCTCGCCCCGCTCGGCAGCAACGCATATTGGTCGCTGACGTACGCGTACGCGTGAATGCTGATCGCCGAGATGTCCAACTCCCCCCGCGTCGCCCGCTCGTTCAACGTCTGGATATCCTGCAGAATGTGCTCAAAACGAAGCCCCTGCGTGTCCAACCGATCCTTCGCCAACGCGAAGAACATGAAGGCATCATCAGGATCCGGTGAATGTCCAAGGGTCAACGCACGCTGCGCCATGCCCCAACCCTAGGTGCCTCCCCGAAAATTGGAAGCGGCCCCGCGCCCGCCCCACGCCCCCACCCCTCCCTGCCCGTGACCCGAGGCCCCCTTCCCCCCCGCCAGGGATCCACTGGCGCCCCAAGGTCATCCACACCATCCTCCCCAACCATGCTCCGCTTGGAAGACCTCGCCGACCTCGCGAACCAACACCGCACCGACCTCGCCACCCCCATCGCCGCCTTCGACATCGGCGGCCACCGCTTCGACGGCAATTCACGCCCCGCCATCATGGGCGTCGTCAACCTCTCCCCCGACTCCTGGTACCGGGAAAGCGTCACCCTCTCCACCGAGGCCGCCATCCAGCGCGCCTGCGTCCTCGCCGTCCAGGGCGCCAACATCGTCGACCTCGGCGCCGAATCCTCCCTCCTCCACGCCGCCCGCGTCGATCCCACCGGCCAGAACAACCGCCTCGTCCCCGTCGTCCGCGCCCTCCGCGAACGCAATATCCTCGTCTCCGTCGAAACCTACGCCCCCGAGGTCACCCGCGCCTGCCTCAAGGCCGGCGCCAACGTCCTCAACCTCACCGGCACCGACCCCGACGCCGAGATCTTCCACATCATCGCCGACCACGACGCCGCCGCCATCCTCTGCTACGTCCAGGGGGAAAATGTCCGCGCCGTCGGCGACTTCAACCTCGCCACCGACCCCGTCGCCGCCATGTACGATTTCTTCGCCCGCCAGACCGAACGCGCCACCGCCGCCGGTGTCCGCCGCATCTTTATCGATCCGGGCCTCGGGTTTTATTACCGCAACCTCCAGGACAGCGCCGTCCGCGTCCGCCATCAGATGGGCGTCTTCCTCAACGCCTTCCGCCTCCGCAAACTCGGCTGGCCCGTCTGCAACGCCCTCCCCCACGCCTTCGAGTATTTCGGCGAGGAGGTCCGCTCCGCCGAACCGTTCTTCGCCGTCCTCGCCACTCTCGGCCGCACCGACCTCTTCCGCACCCACGAGGTCCCCCGCGTCAAGGCCGTCCTCGATACCCTCGCCCTATTCTAGCCCGTTGACTTGCCGGTCCATCAGCCCAAAATCACCCCACGGATGCGCCACGACCTGACCAACTTTCTCCGAAAGTGGGAATACCAGCCGGGTGAACTGCGCGTGCGCCGATTCAAAGGCCGCGACGGCCAGGAAAAAATCCAACTCCGGGTCGACCTGGGCGTGCTCCAAATGGAGGCCGAGGGCCGTCCTGACGGCAAACGCCCCATGGGCCACGAGTCCTGGCTCCAGTTCTACCAAAGCCGCCTCGGCGAACATATCGCCGAACATGGCGACGACGACGGCTTCGCCCTCAAGAACGAGGACTGCCAGCGCCTTCAGCAGGAGGCCATCCAGTACTACCACCGCTATATCTGCCTGTTCCAACTGGGCGACCACCCTGCGGTCCTCCGCGATACCGAACGTAATCTCGAGGCCTTCAGCCTGCTCGAAACCTTCGCCGAACCGCCCGATGTCGGCGCCACCCTCGCCATCTTCAAACCCCAGGTCCTCCTGATGCGAACCCGCGCCCAGGGCGCCCTCGCCCTCGAGGCCGATGACCCCCGCGCCGCCGTTCAGGCCATCGAGGCCGGCGTCGAAGCCATCCGCAGCGTCCTCCGCGACCACCCCGCCGCCGAGGCCGCCGATCACGCGTCCGAGGTCAAAATGCTCGAGTCCTGGCTCCAGGAACTCCGCCCCCACCTCCCCCTCACCCCGAGGGAACGCCTCGAATCCGACCTGAACCAGGCCATCGCCCGCGAGGATTACGAAAAGGCCGCCGAACTGCGCGACGCCCTCAAGCGCCTCAAGGAATAACGGACATACCCCGGCCCCCCCACCCCGCCCCGCGCGCACCGCGGCGCTCGTCCGCTCCACCCCCCCCACGCCCCCTCTCCCACCCCCGCCCGCCCCCCGCAAACGCCACCCCGGCCGGCCCATGTCGCACCTCGAGCCCCCGGATGCCCACCACCTGTCCGCCGCCCTCGGATGGATCGAACTCGGCCTCCCCTCCGAGGCCCACGCTGAACTCGCCCGCCTCAGCCCCGCCTCCCGCCGCCATATCGATGTGCTCGCCGTCGAATGGGACCTCTGTGCCCACGAAAACCGCTGGCAGGATGCCTACGACATCGCCTGCCGAATCGTCGACGCCGACAAATCCAGGGCCACCGGCTGGATCAATCGCTCCTACGCCCTCCACGCCCTTCACCGCACCGCCGAGGCCAGCTCCGCCCTCCTCCCAGCCGTCACCCTCTTCCCCACCAACGGCATCATCCCCTACAACCTCGCCTGCTACGCCTGCCAACTCGATCGCATGACCGAGGCCCGCCAGTGGCTCCGTCTCTCCATGGCCATCGAAGGCCGCGACGTCGTCCTCCACAGGGCGCGAACCGACGAAGACCTCTTCCCGCTCGCCTCGGAATTGGACCGGCTCTGACCCCCTGCCCCGACCGGCCCCGACCCCAACCCCCGATTCAACCAACGCCACCCGCGCGCCACCCCGGGGCGGTCTCCCCGCTCCCGGACCCGCTCCCGGACCGCACCCGCGGATGCACCGCGGTCGGGAAGCGCGGTCGGGAACCGCGGTCGGGTCACTGATCCTTTCAGCTCGCCGGACTCTTCTCCACCGCCGCCGCCGCACGCATGGACGGCGGAAGGAACGGATCCCGGAACGCGGCCTCGAAGTCGTATCCCCCCTTGAAGTCCTCCCGCGTGTCCGTCGCGGTCTTCTTCAGCACCTGGTGATCGATCAGGTTGAACACCAGCTCGCCGATGTCCTCCCCACGACGAATGCCCCACTCCGCGAGCACCATGCGCGCCATCGGACCATACTCCTTGAGCGCGTAGCCCCGCACCCCATCCAGCAACTGCTGCCCCGTCACGTGCCGTTCCCGCTCGTCCTTCTCACGCGCCACTTCCTTCTGCGTGAACTCCAGCGCCTCGCGAAGAAACTCGTAGGCCTCCGGCCTGTACCGCGGATCCTGCGCCACGATGCGTTCAACGACTTCCTCGAAGTTCAGCTTCTCCATGCGATGTCATTCCGCCCGGGTCCGTTCCTTCCTGCGCCGACGGATGCGCCGTCCTCCAGGCCTTCACCGTCCAGCCGACGACCAACAGCATCGCCACCACCGCCACCACCTGCCGCTGCTGTCGCGTCAACTGCAACACGCCGGGAATCTACGACAGCGGCAGGCCGGCACGCAACGCCCATGCCCGAACCGCCCGCCGCCCGCCGTCCTCGACCGACGCATCACCCGCGCTCAACCCACCACCAGGTTCACCATCTTCCGCGGCACCACGATCACCTTGCGCACCACCTTCCCATCCAGGAACGGCACCACCTTCTCCGCCGCCCGCGCCGCCGCCTCCAGCGCCGCCGCGTCCGCCCCGGCCGGCACCCGGATCACATCCCGCAGCTTCCCGTTCACCTGCACCGGGATCTCCAACGTGTCCTCCTCGAGCACCGCGGGATCATGCACCGGCCACGGCGCATACGTCAGACTCGGCGCCCGCACCCCCTCGTGCGCATGCACCCGGTCCCACAATTCCTCCGCCAGATGCGGCGCAAACGGCGCCAGGAGTTGCAGGAACGTCCTCACCACCCCGGTCGGACTCACCTCCCAGGTCATCGCCTCGTTCACAAACACCATCATCGCCGAAATCGCGGTGTTGAACCGCAAACCCTCCAGGTCCTCCGTCACCTTCCGGATGCACCCGTGCAACGCCTTCCGCTGCGCAACCGTCGGCTCCACGTCCCGGATGCCCGGCCTCACCCGCAACATCCCGAGCAGCCCCGCATCCCCACCCCCGTCCGCCACCGCACACGCCTGCTCAAACGCCGTCTCCGATTCGGCGTCGATCACCCAACGCCATACCCGCCCCAGAAACCGGTACACCCCCTCCACTCCCTTCGTGTTCCAAGGCTTCGTCTCCTGAAGTGGCCCCATGAACATCTCGTACAGCCGGAACGCGTCCGCGCCGAACTCCTTCAGGATGTCGTCCGGGTTCACCACGTTCCCACGACTCTTCGACATCTTCTGCCCGTCCTCGCCCAGGATCAGCCCCTGGTTCACCAGTCGGTGAAACGGCTCCGCCGTGCTCACATGCCCAAGATCGTGCAGCACCTTGTGCCAGAACCTCGCGTACAGAAGGTGAAGCACCGCGTGCTCCGTCCCCCCCACGTACAGGTCCACCCCCGGCGTCGCCCCGGGCTTCGCCGCGTCCGTCCCCATCCAGTAGGCCTCCGCCTCGCGCCCCACAAACCGCGCCGCGTTCGCGGCATCCAGATACCGCAGGTAATACCAACAGCTCCCAGCCCACTGCGGCATGGTGTTCAGCTCGCGCTCACCCCCACCCGGATGCCGCACCCAGTCCCGCGCCCGCGCCAGCGGCGGCTGCCCGTCCGGCGTCGGCTTGTAGTCGTCCAGCGACGGCGGCAACACCGGCAGCTCCGACTCCGGCAACGCCTCGTGCTCCAACCCCCGCCACACAATCGGGAACGGTTCCCCCCAGTACCGCTGCCGGCTGAACAGCCAGTCCCGCAGCTTGTAGTTCACCCGCCGCCGCCCCAAACCCTCACGCGCCAGCCAGTCCGTCATCCGACGCTTCGCCTCCGCCGTCCCGCAACCATCCAACGTCACCCCGGAACCCGACGAATTCACCGCCACCCCGTCCTCCACATACCCCTGCCAGTCCCGACCCGCCGGCGGCTCCACCACCTGCACCACCGGCAACCCGAACTTCGTCGCGAACTCCAGATCCCGCGTGTCATGCCCCGGCACCGCCATGATCGCCCCGGTGCCGTAGCTGATCAGCACGTAGTCCGCGATCCACACCGGTATCGGCTGACCGTTCGCCGGATTCCGCGCATACGCCCCCGTGAACACCCCGGTCTTGTCCTTCGCCAATTCCGTCCGCTCGAGATCCGACTTCTTCGTCACCTCCGCCCGGTACCGCTCCACCTCCGCCCGACGCTCGGGAACGGTGATCAAATCCACCAGGGCATGCTCCGGCGCCAACACCATGTAGGTCGCCCCGAACAACGTGTCCGGACGGGTGGTGAACACCGTGATCTCACGCCCCGCACCCGCTCCACCCTCCACCGAAAACCGAACCTCCGCCCCCTCGCTCCGGCCAATCCAGTTGCGCTGCATCTCCTTCAACGAGTCGCTCCACTGGATCGTGTCCAGATCCCGCAACAGCCGCTCCGCATACGCCGTGATCCGCAACATCCACTGGCGCATGGGCTTCCGCACCACCGGATGCCCGCCCACCTCCGACTTCCCGTCGATCACCTCCTCGTTCGCCAACACCGTGCCCAATGCCTCGCACCACCAGACCGGCGCCTCACTCACGTACGCCAACCGCTTCCCGTCCCGGTACACCCGCCGATCCTCCTCCGTGTCACAACCCGCCGGGTACTCCAGCGTCCCGATCGGCTCCGCCCTCCCCGTCCCCGGATTGAACCAACTGCCGTACAACTGCAGAAAGATCCACTGCGTCCACCGGAAATACCCCGGGTCCGTGGTGTCCACCTCCCGGCTCCAGTCGTAGCTGAACCCAAGACTCCGGATCTGCCGCCGAAAGGTCCCGATGTTCGCCTCCGTCGTCTTCCGCGGATGCTGCCCCGTCCGGATCGCATACTGCTCCGCAGGCAACCCGAAGGCGTCCCACCCCATCGGATGCAACACGTTCCAACCCTGCGCCCGACGCCAGCGCGCCAGAATGTCCGTCGCCGTGTAACCCTCCGGATGCCCCACGTGCAAACCCGCACCCGACGGATAGGGAAACATGTCCAGGATGTAGAACTTCGGCGGCAGCGACCCCGCCGACACCCGCCCGCCCCCCAGCCCGTGCCGCCGACCAAACGGACTGTCCGCAGGCACCACCTCTCCGGGATTCCAGGCCCGGAAGGTGCCCTCCGCCTCCCAGTGCGCCTGCCACTTCGGCTCAATCCAATGAAACGGGTACTGTCGCCGCGCCATAAGACCGCCAAGCATCCCCGACCCCCCACCCCCCACGCAATACGCGAAAGGATCGTGCCCTCATCTCCCGATCCGCGCGCCTTACGACGTGTTGCCGCGCATCCCCGCATTCGCGTAGGCTGACCGGACGCGAGACGTCATGAGCGAAATCCCCAAGGCCTACGAGCCCCGGTCCGTCGAGGACAAATGGTACGACTTCTGGGTGAACCACGGGTGCTTCACCGCGGACCCCTCCCGGGTCAACGAACGCCGCCCCGCCTACGCCATCGTCATCCCGCCCCCCAACGTCACCGGCATGCTCCACATGGGGCATGTGCTCAATAACACCATCCAGGACATCCTCGCCCGCAAGGCCCGCATGGACGGCAGGGAGGTCCTCTGGCTCCCCGGCACCGACCACGCCGGTATCGCCACCCAGGTCCAGGTCGAAAAAGCCCTCAAGAAAGAGGAGAAAAAATCCCGCCACGACCTCGGCCGCGAGGCCTTCCTCGACCGCGTCTGGGCCTGGAAGGAAAAACACGGCGGCATCATCATCCAGCAACTCCGCAAACTCGGCGCCTCCTGCGACTGGACCCGCGAACGGTTCACCATGGACCCCGAGTACTCCCGCTGCGTCCAGAAGGTGTTCGTCGACCTCCACCGCAAGGGCCTCATCTACCGCGGCAAACGCATGGTCAACTGGTGCCCCGTCTCCCAGACCGCCCTCTCCGATGAAGAGGTCGAAATGGAGGCCCAGAAGGGCATCCTCTACCATTTCCAGGTCGAGATCGCCGAACGCCCCGGCACCTTCCTCACCATCGCCACCACCCGCCCGGAAACCATCCCCGGCGACACCGCCATCGCGGTCAACCCCAGGGACCCCCGCTACCGCGACTTCGTCGGCCTCCACGCCATCCGACCTCTCCCGACCGAATTGCCCCGGGATCAGAAACTCATCCCCATCGTCGCCGACGACCACGTCGATTTCGAGTTCGGCACCGGCGTCCTCAAGGTCACCCCGGCCCATGACAAGGCCGACTTCGAGATCGGCCAGCGCCACCAACTGCCCGTCCGCGACATCCTCGAACCCGACGGCACCGTCAACGCCCTCGGCGGCGCCGACCTCGCCGGCCTCGACCGCTTCGTCGCCCGCAAAAAGGCCGCCGAACGCCTCCAGGAACTCGGCGCCCTCGTCCGCGAGGAACCCTACGAAAACAAGGTCGGCTTCAGCCAACGCGCCCGCGTCCCCATCGAACCCAGACTGAGCGAACAGTGGTTCCTCCGCTACCCGTCCGTCCCCGCCTCCCAGGACTGCGTGGCCTCCGGCAAACTCCGCTTCCACCCCGAACGCTGGGCCAAGGTCTATGACCACTGGCTCGCCCACATCCAGGACTGGTGCATCAGCCGCCAACTGTGGTGGGGCCACCGCATCCCCGTCTGGTACCGCAAACAACCCTCCGGCAACCCCGCCCTCGACCTCCACGTCGACGTCAACCCACCCCCGGACCCCGACGCCTGGACCCAGGACCCCGACGTCCTCGACACCTGGTTCAGCTCCTGGCTCTGGCCCTTCGCCACCATGGGCTGGCCCGACAACACCCCCACCCTCCGGGCCTTCTACCCCACCTCCGACCTCGTCACCGGCCCCGACATCATCTTCTTCTGGGTCGCCCGCATGATCATGGCCGGCTACGAGTTCATGGGCGAACTGCCGTTCCGCAACGTCTACTTCACCGGCATCATCCGCGACAAACAGGGCCGGAAGATGTCCAAAACCCTCGGCAACTCCCCCGACCCCCTCGAACTGATCGCCCAGTACGGCGCCGACGCCCTCCGCTTCGGCACCATGCGCGGCGCACCCCTCGGCCAGGACGTGCTCTTCGATGAAAAGGACGTCGAACTGGGCCGCAACTTCTGCAACAAACTCTGGAACGCCTGCCGCTTCCGCCAAATGCAGGGCGGCGAAGTCCAGGCCGAAATCCAGGCCGACCTCCTGTCCTCCGACGACCGCTGGATCCTCCTCCGCCTCGACCAGGCCATCCGCGAAATCGACGACGCCTTCGAGGGCTATCGGTTCAACGAAATCGCCCACACGCTCTACCGCTTCTTCTGGAGCGAGTACTGCGACTGGTACGTCGAAGCCTGCAAGGCCACCTTCACCGGCAACGACCCCGCCCGGAAACGCAACACCCTCGCGGTCATCGATTTCATCCTCAGCCACCTCCTCCGCATCCTCCACCCCTACATCCCCTTCATCACCGAGGACCTCTGGCACGGCCTCGGCTATGCCACCGAAATGCCCGAAAACCAGGGCGGCCGCACCATCATGAACGCCCCCTGGCCCAAACCCCTCGCCGAGGAAAAGGATGCCTGGGGCCTCGACGACTCCGCCGACCGCCTCGCCGCCGCCAAATACGAACTGGTCTCCCTCGGCCGCAACCTCCGCGTCCGATTCAACATCCCCGCCAACAAAAGGGTCCGCTTCATCCTCCGCCCGGCCGGCGACCTCGGCTCCCAGGAGATCGATGTCCTCCGCGTCCTCCTCAACGCCGAACAACTCGACACCACCCCGCCCTCCTGGAAACCCGAACAGGGCACCCCCGTCGCCTCCAACGCCCTCGGCGACCTCTTCCTCCCCCTCGCCGGCCTCGTCGACGCCTCCGCCGAACGCGCCCGCCTCACCAAGGACCTCGAAAAAACCCGCGCCGAAATCGCCAAGGTCCGCGAAAAACTCGCCAACCCCGCCTTCACCTCCAAGGTCCCCCACAAGGTCCTCGAGGAACACCGCCAACGGGAAACCGACTGGCAGGGCAAGGAACGCCAGATCCTCCAGGCCCTTGCCGATCTCCCGGGATGAACGGGACTTGCCCGCCCCGCTCCCCGTCCCTCACCCCTTGTCGGTTGCCCCCACTTGAGGCACTTTCCCGACGCGTCCATCGGTGACAAACGGGTGTCAAATCGGTGACGCCTTCATCACCCATCCAAACTCCCAAACCAAAACGACGAACAACCGCCCGCCCGCCCCACTCCCCACGTCATGAGCCAGGACCGGATGCAACTGCAGCGCCTCGAACTGAAATACCAGATCAGCAACGAAATGGCGCTCGCGGTCCGTGACTTCGTCTCGTCCTACCTGGAAGTCGATGAGTTCGGCGCCACCCGCCCCAACCTCTCCTACCCCGTCCACAGCCTCTACCTCGACTCCCCGGAACTCGCCACCTTCCGCCACACCATCAACGGCAACAAAAACCGCTTCAAACTCCGCATCCGCTTCTACGAAAACCGCCCCAACGCCCCGGTCTACTTCGAGATCAAGCGCCGGATGAACAACGCCATCCTCAAACAACGCGGCGCCATCCGAAGGGAAGCCGTCGACGCCGTCCTCGCCGGCCAACTCCCCGGCCCCGACGAACTGGCCTCCTCCGACCCCCGCCACCTCGGCGGCATCCAACGCTTCCTCACCCTCATGACCGACCTCCAGGCCCTCCCCACCGCCCACGTCGCCTACCTCCGCGAAGCCTGGATGAGCCCCCGCGACAACTCCATCCGCGTCACCATGGACCGCGATGTCCTCTTCGAACCGGACCCCACCACCACCATGCAGGCCGCCATGATCGACCCCGTCCGCGTCTTCGGCTCCAGGGTCATCCTCGAACTCAAGTTCACCGGCCGCTTTCCCGATTGGTGGAATGAACTGGTCCGCGTCTTCGGACTCCAGCAGGCCTCCGCCGCCAAATACGCCGACGGCATCTCCCGCTACGGCGAAGCCAGGGTCAAGGCCGCCGTCCGCGCCGGACCCCAGGCCTGGCTCGCCCGCCTGCCGGAACCCATCGACGCCCCCGCCACCCAACGCCGCGTGGATACCGAACCGTCCGCCGCCCGCGCCTGACCCCCACCCCAGGCCAAGACCCCATCCGGTCCCTCACCCCCACCGACAACCCCACCCGCCCCTCTCCCCGCTCCCCATGGATTGGCTCCGTTCCGCCGACCTCGCCGCCGTACCCACCGACTTCGCCTCGGTGCTGCTCGGCATGATGCTCGCCTTCCTCTCCGGCCAGTCCATCGCCTGGACCTACATGTTCACCCACCCGGGCCTCTCCTACTCCCGCAGCTTCGTCAACTCCCTCATCGTCATCCCCGTCGTCGTTTCCATGGTGATGCAGGTCCTCGCCAACAACCTCGTCACCGCCTTCGGCCTCATGGCCGTCTTCGCCATCGTCCGCTTCCGTAACATCCTCCGCGATACCCTCGACACCAGCTACATCCTCACCACCATCGTCCTCGGCATGGCCGCCGGCACCCAGAAATACGCCACCACCCTCGTCGGCTGCCTCTTCGCCATCGCCATCTTCGCCTACCTCAAGATCTCCAACTTCGGCGCCCGCCACCGCTACGACATCATCCTCAACCTCCACTGGTCACGGCCCCTCCCCGAACTGCCCTTCCTCGACCGCCTCCTCGTCCGCCACAGCCGCAACCTCGTCCGCGCCAGCCAGCGCACCAACGAGGGCTACGGCGGCGTCGACCTCTCCTACCGCCTCCTCCTCCGCGACTCGAACCGCACCCCGGACCTCCTGGCCGAACTGCGCGGACTCGAAGGGGTGTCCCGCGTCACCAGCGTCAAGGCCGAGGACGAATCGGAGCTCTGATCCCACCACCCCCGCTCGCGCGATGGACCGCCTCCAACCCATCCCCACTCCTCCCTCCCAGTTCCTCCGCGGCTTCTGCCAGCGCACCCTCCCGGTCCTGACCTTCGCCGCCACCGCCACCGCTGTCGCCGCGCTCTGGATCCAGCACTTCGGCAACCCCATCGCCCCCAACCGCAAATCGCCGTCCCCCGCCGAAACCGCCTCCCAACGGGCCGCCGAACCCCGGAACCTCACCGCCGACACCGAAATCCACCTGCCCCGCTGACGGACGCCGTTGCCTCGCCCTCCGGCGCCCGCACTCCGCACGGGTTCTCCCGCGGAACCGGGGGATCATCGCCCGCACCGCCAAACCCGGCCCGCGCGTCATCCGCCACCGGGCGACCCGGTGCCTTCCGCCGACTCGCCGCAGGTGCAATCCAGGCAGCCATGCGTGCTGCATGCCCGGCAGTTCCTCGAAAGCGCCTCACGCAGATGCCGGCGCGCCCGATGCAGACGGACGGCCAGGTTGTTCCGGGTAAGTCCAAGCTCCCCTGCAACCTCGCCGGCGTCCTCACCCTCGAGATCAATCCGTTCCAGCAACTCCCGATACCCCTCCGGCACGCCCGGAAGCAGCCGCCTGAAACACCCGCAGAGCACCCTCGCATCGCCCGGAATCGGTGACTCCGCCAGATCCCGCTCGAACCGCTCCAGCGCCCGCGACCTCGCGGCGCGTCGACGGTAAAGGTCGATGATGGTCCGCCGCAGGATGCGATAGAACCACGCCAGGGTGTCCGCGTCGGTTCCAGGCCGTCGATCGGCGGCCAACGCCTTCACCAGGCTCTCCTGAACCACATCCCTGGCCAGGTCGGGATCGCCCACCCGCTTGCGCGCGAACGCGATGAAAACCTCCAGGTTCCTCAGAACGATCTCGTTCGTGACGTCCAAGCGTCCAACCCTCCCAGAATCAGGACCCCGCGCCAAGGAGGCCGCGCCCCACGGTCCGCCATTCGCACACGCCCGGATGCACAAAACGGTGCCGCACCTCGTGAGCGCGGCACCGTCCGCATGAGTCCGGGGGCCCGATGCCCCCGGATCGAAACCCCAGGAATCAGGCCTTCGTCGGCTCGTCCGGGATCCGCATCCCGTAGAACGAGCGATAGACGAACACCAGCGCGATCAGGAAGAACACAATGCCGATCGCCGTCTTCGCGGTCTGGTTCGTCATGGTCACCGCGATCTCCACCGCCAGCAGACCGAACAGCGTCGTGAACTTGATCACCGGGTTCAACGCCACCGACGACGTGTCCTTGAAGGGATCACCCACGGTGTCGCCGACCACCGTCGCCGCATGCAGATCGGTCCCCTTCTGACGAAGGTCGACCTCCACGATCTTCTTGGCGTTGTCCCAGGCGCCGCCCGCGTTCGCCATGAAGATGGCCTGGAACAACCCGAAGAACGCGATCGCGATCAGGTAGCCGATGAAGAAGTACGGGTTGAAGAACGGCAGCGCCAGCGAGAGGCAGAACACCACGATGAAGATGTTCCACATGCCCTTCTGCGCGTATTCCGTGCAGATCCGCACCACCTCCTTGCTGTCCTTGTCCGAGGCGGTCGTCGCGTCGAGCTTCATGTGCTCCTTGATGTACACCACCGCACGGTATGCCCCCGTCACCACCGCCTGGCACGAGGCCCCGGTGAACCAGTAGATCACCGAACCCCCCATGATCAGGCCGAGGATGATCTCCGGCTGCACAATGCTCAGCCGGGGAATCACGTTCCCGAACATGTTCTCCAGCAGGATGATGATCCCGAACACCATCGTGGTCGCCCCCACCACCGCCGTCCCGATCAGCACCGGCTTCGCCGTCGCCTTGAAGGTGTTGCCCGCACCGTCGCCCTTCTCCAATTGATACTTCGCATTCTCGAAGTCCGGCTTGAACCCGAACCGCTTCTCGATGTCCGACGCCACGTCCTTCCGCGACTCGATCTGGCTCAGTTCGTACACCGACTGCGCGTTGTCCGTGACCGGCCCGTAGCTGTCCACCGCGATGGTCACCGGACCCATGCCCAGGAACCCGAACGCCACCAGGCCGAAGGCGAAGATCGGCGCCGCAAACACGAACTTCTGCGGCATGATCGCCAGCAGCGCCGGGTTCTGTGAGAAGTAATACGAGGTGTACATCAGCGCCATGATCACCAGCCCCATCCAGAACGCCGACATGTTCCCCGCCACAAAGCCGGACAGGATGTTCAACGACGCCCCGCCGTGCTTCGAGCAGTTCGTGACCTCCTTCACATGCCGCGAATTCGTGCTCGTGAAGATCTTCGTGAACTCCGGAATCAACGCACCGGCCACCGTGCCGCAACTGATGATCACCGACAGCACCCACCACAGGTTCGCGTCAAACCCGGTCTGCCGCGCCAGCAGCACATAGCTCGCCACAAAGGTCACACCGATCGAAACCGCCGAGGTGATCCAGACCAGGTGCGTCAGCGGCGCCTCGAAATCAAAGTCCTTCTTCCCGCCAAACATCGAACGGCTCAACGCCTCGTTCGCGAAATACGACACCAGCGAGGTCACGATCATCAAAGCCCGCATCGCAAACAGCCAGATGATCAGCGTCGCACACACCGCAGGACTCTCCGCCAGGGCCAGCGCCAGAAACGCCACCAGCGCCACCCCCGTCACCCCGTACGTCTCAAACCCGTCCGCCGTCGGCCCCACCGAGTCGCCCGCGTTGTCACCCGTGCAGTCCGCAATCACGCCCGGGTTCTTCGGATCGTCCTCCGGCAGCTTGAACACGATCTTCATCAGGTCCGACCCGATGTCCGCGATCTTCGTGAAGATGCCGCCGCAAATGCGCAGCACCGACGCCCCCAGCGATTCACCAATCGCAAACCCGATGAAGCACGGCCCCACCATGTCCGACGGCAGGAACACCAGGATGCTGATCATGAAGAACAACTCCACCGCCACCAGCAGCAACCCCACCGACATCCCCGACCGCAGCGGAATCCCCAGCGTCGCCAGCGGATTCCCCCGAAGCGCCGAAAACGCCGTCCGCGAATTCGACGTCGTGTTGATCCGGATCCCAAACCACGCCACCCCGTACGAACCAAGTATGCCCAGGATCGAACACAGCAGGATCACCACCACCTTGCCGAACGCCTGGTGCGACAAACCCATGAAGTAGTACACCATGCACGCCGCAATCAGCACCCACAGGATCGCCAGGAACTTCCCCTGCGTGAACAGGTAGGTCTTGCACGTCTCCCAGATGCTGTTCGACACCTTCGCCATCGACTCATGCACCGGCAGCGCCTTGGTCTGCCAATACTGGACCAACCCGAACGCCGCCCCGATCCCGCAAATCACTATCCCCAGGTACATGAGCGCCAACCCGCTCACGCCTCCCAGTCCGTCAAACCGAACCTGCGTCAGGTCCGGCAGCTTGATGTCAGCCTCCCCGGCCTGTCCGGCCAGGGGAAACACCGCCCCAGCCATCAACAGCAGGGGCAGCAGTCGTTTGAGGGTGCGGTATCTATCCATAATCGGTTCTCCATTAGGGCAACTACCGGCACGATGCTGCCCGGACCGCCCTCAACTGTCGAGACTTTTAGGAGAAAATTTCATACGTAACTGACTTTCACACAAGTAGCCCTAATAGACCCTTCCGGTCGCCGACGCGGCACGTCCACCCAGCGCATCTCCTCCGCCCCCTCCCCGTGCGCGCCCCACACCGACTCGTCCCCGCCAGGTCCCTGCACCAGCGAGTTCCCAATGCACCGCCAGCCCGCCCACTCGCCGGCCCGCACCGGCCCAACGTTGCTGCACCCCGCCACCCATAGGTTCCCCTCCCGCGCCGCCTCCCCGTACGCCTGCGTCCACAACCCGCCGTACGGGGTCCGCGTGTTGTCGTGCTCCGGCGCAACCGCCCATGCGCACGGGGAAAGAATCAGCTCCGCACCCATCGCCCCCAGGGTCCGCGCCACCACCCCGCCCGGAGCGAGCGCATCAGCACAAATCATCAATCCCCACCGCCCCAGGGGGGTGTCCGCCACCCCCAGCCGATCCCCGGTCGAATACAGCGACCGCGCGAAGGGGATCTCATGGATCTTCCGATGGTGCAGCAGCAGCCCGCCATCAGGGCCGATCAACACAGCCGCGTTGTAAAGACGGTCCCCGCACCGCTCGGCCAGCCCGGCACAGACATGCAACCGATGCTCCGCCGCCGCCCGGCTCAGCCGCCCGAAACCCTCCCCGTCCGGTATCCCACCCGCCCCCTCCGCCGCCGAAGGATGGGTCCACCCGTAATCCAACACCTCCGGCAGCAACACCACGTCCGCCCCTCCCGCCCCGGCATGCGCAATCATCGCCTCCGCTCGCGCCAGGTTGATCTCCGGCTCCCCGGGCTCCACCCGCATCTGCGCCAACGCGAGACGCACCACCACCCGGTCAACACCTGCACCCACCCCGCCCCCAACCGCTTCCGCCCCCGCAACCACCTCCCCGCCCGCCGCGTCCCCGACCAACCCCTCCGTGGCCGGTCCGCTTCCCCCGGGTCCGATCAACACGGTGAACTCGCCCTTCAGCGACCGCCCACGCAGCCGCGCCCGAAGCTCCGAGGCGGTGCCGCGCAGGTATTCCTCGAACTTCTTGGTGAGTTCCCGCGCCAACACCAGCGGCCGGTCGGGCAGTATCTCCGCCAACTCGTCCAGCAGCCGTTCAACCCGGTACGGCGACTCGTACAACGCCAGGGTCCCGGGCACCGCCCGCAATCGCTCGAGTTCCCGACGCCGCTGCCCGCTCTTGTGCGGCAGGAACCCGACGAAATGAATCTCCTCGGTCGGCAACCCTCCCGCCGCCAGCGCGGTCACGAACGCACAGGCGCCGGGCACCGCCTCAACCCGGAACCCGGCGGCGACCGCGGCGGCGACAATGCGTTGGCCCGGATCGCTGATCCCAGGCACCCCGGCGTCGCTGACGATCGCCACCCGCTCGCCGCGTGCCAAACGTTCCAGGATCTCCCCGCCCCGCCGCGCTTCGTTGAATCGGTGATAGCTGATCAACGGCCGCTGCAAACCGAACCGCCGCAAAAGCATCCCCGCCCGCCGCGTGTCCTCGGCCGCCACCACGTCGCACTCCCGTAACGTCCGCAACGCCCGCGGCGTCAGGTCCTCGAGGTTCCCGATGGGCGTCGCCACCAGGTAAAGCGTCCGCCCCGCCAACGGCGCCGGGGTCCCGCGTTCAGTTGCGTTGTCCATGCTCAGTCAGCTCCGCGTCACCTTCAGTCCGCACGGGGAAACCCCGAAGTCCACGAACCGCGCCCGACGATTCGGCGGCCGTTCCGCCAACCGCCGCCGAACCCGGATGGCCGCGTCCTCGTCCGGGGTGATCATCAGCACGAACCCGCCCCCGCCGGCCCCCGGGAGGGTCACCGCGGTGGTGTCCCCGGCCACGGTGTCCAGGATCGCCCGCACCTCGGGCGGGTTGGTCCCCCGATCGAGCTTCTGCTTCAGCCGCCAGGTCTCGCGAACCGCCGCGCCCAGGCCGTCGAAATCACACCGCTCCAACGCCATCGCCGTCGTGTACGCCCCGGCCGCGATCTCCCCCAGCACCGCCAGATGCTCCGGCGAGTTCAGGAACATGCCCCGCACGATCTCCCCGAGTATCCCCTTCGCGAGCCGCGTGATCCCCGTGTAGTAGAGCAGGATCCGCCGGTTCGCGTTCTCCGCCCCGAACAACCGGTCCGGCAGCCACCGAACCCTCGGCTCCTGCACCAGCCCAGGATCGGTCTCGATCAGCTTCAACCCCCCGAACAACGCCCCCGCCTGATCCTGCCAGCCGCCTCCGGTCGTGATCATCTGTTCCAACGCCAGGGCGCGATGGAACAGCGTCGGACGATCCCACCCCAGCCCGCAGCTCTCGCTCAGCGCCGCCAGCACGGTGGCCGCCAGAATGCTGCTGGTCCCCAGTCCCGACCCCTTCGGCACGGCGGAAAGCACCGACAACTCCAGTCCACCCCCGAACACCCGCAATTGCTCCTCCAGACTCCCGTATCCGCCCTCGGCATGAAACCGCGGCAGGAAACCCGCCAGCGCACACGCCGCTTTCACCAGCGAAAACGCCCCGTCCGGCGTGCCGAAGGTGTCGAGTTCCTCATACGTCCGCACCCGGCTCTCCACCCCGAGATCGATCGATCGCATCACGATCTCCGGTCGCCCGCCCAGCCTCACAAACACCTGCATCGGCGGCTGCCCGTTCAGGTCCACCGCCAGGTTCACCACCTGACCGCCGTGCTCGAGACAGTACGGCGGCGTGTCCGTCCAGCCCCCGGCCAGATCAAAACGCACCGGACTCCGCGCCCAGACGATCTGGTCCTCCACCAGCGCCGGCCGCGGCGATACCGACCGCACCTGCGCCTCCCGCACCAGCACCTCGCGAAGCGCCCGAAACGCCCCCGCCTCCGCCTCCGTCGCCCCCGCATCCCGCCGATGCCGCAGCACCGCCGCCCGAAACATGACGTCGTGCACCCGGTCCAGCGCCTCCCCCGATTCCCCGCCTCCCGACGCCTCCAGGGGCAGCGCCTTCCCGGACGCCGCGTACATCTCCGCGGTCCGCTCGAGGTCCAGCCGATAAAACACACTCCACCGCCGATGCCTCAACAACGCCTCCAGCGCGTCCTGTCGAAGTTCCGCCCGCTGCCGATACAGCCGGTCCAGGTTCACCGAAACCTGCGCCTCCCGCGCCGACAACCGCTCCGCCCTCAGCCAACGCTCCCGATACGCCGCGTTCCCCACCGGATCCGCCCCGCAAAGCCACTCCAGGAACCCCCCATCCAATTGGTCTCGCGTCAGCACCGGAAACAACGGCGCGTGCTGGACGTCCGAGAGCCGCGATTCATCCTCCGAGAGATCCGCAGGCCCCAACCCACGCTTCACCAGCCAATCCACCAGCGGAGCCCCCAGAAAACGCGCCACGCCCACCCCGCCGGCGAAGGTGTCGTCGATCCCATAGTGCCGCACGCACCAGGCCTCCCCGCCCACCGGCACGAAATCCAGACAAACCCCGGGCTCCAACGCCACCGACCACCCGTTCTCCGGCACCCCGGTCAGCACATGGCCGTGACTCAACCGCCACCCCTTCGGAACCACACTGTTCTCCACCCAAAGCGTGTGGTTCTCCTCCCGATGCACCCCGCGGTCCAGCCGCGCATTCTGAACGAACTGGTCCGGATGCCACGCCCCGGGCGACACCCCGCTCGCCCCGTCCTCCCAACCCCGGTTCTGCAACGCCGACACCGACTCGATCATCTGCCGGCTCGTGCCGAAGTGATGAAACTCCGCCTCCGGCAACGCCACCACCGCGCTGCTCAACCCCGCCAACGCCGGATCCTGCCGCGTCGGCCTCGTCCCCAGTCCAAGCGCGAAATCAGCATAGAACTCGTACGCCCGCGCCCGCCCCCCCTCGAAACCACCTCGATTCGCATCCCACCCGCACCGCGCCATCAACACCGCCACCGCCCGCTCGCTCAACAACCACATGCCCGTGTCCACCAGGAACCGATGATCCTCCGCCAACGCCTGGATCCGCGCCGGCGACGGCTTCTGCAGGAAGAACGCCAATTCCGCCGGCCGGCGGCGCGGCACGAAAAACACCCCGAAATCACGCGCCCGCTGCGGCGTGGTCCCCATCCCCAGCCCCAGCACATCCACGTCCGGAAACACCGGCAGCCGAGCACCGAACCGCAACAGAACATCCCCGCTCGCGAGCATCGCCACATAACCCCGCGGCGCATGCCGCAACACCCGCCGGTAGTCCGGGAGCTGCACGTCCAACAGCGTCTGCTCCAACCGCTGGCCCCGCCCCCACCGAAACACCGGCAACGGCATCAGAATCTTCCCCGTCGCCGCATACGCCGGCAGCCGACGGCTCTGCCCCCCGGCATGCAACACCAACCGCCGCCCCTCCCGAACCCACGCCTCCCATCCCCGCCCCGCTCCCGTCGCCCGCCACGCCTCCGCCAACAGATGCGCCGTCCCTCCCCCCGAACCCAGCGGCACACCCACCGGATCATGCCCCGCAAACCACTCCGCCCCGCCCCGCCGCTCCAATTCGCAGAAACGCGCCGCCATCGAAGGGGGCAGCGACAGAAGACACTGAAAGGCCGGCTCCAACGCGTCCAACGGGTCCATGCGCCAGCAAGCGTGCTCCCAGCCACCCACCATGGGCAGGCAAAAAACTCGCCCGCCCCAACCCAAATACCCCTAATCCACGCGAACCCGAAGAAATCCAACCTCCGCCCCCGGACCCGCCGACGACCGCCATTCCGCCACACCCCGCTCGGGATAGGTGACCACCCCGTCCGCCACTTCCCACGTTCGCAGATCCGAGCTCCGTTCGACGCGGTAGACCCTCGCCGGCGCCACGGTGAACCGCACCCAGGCACCGCCGCTGCCCGCGCCCAATTCGTACGCCAGCATCCGGAACACGCTTCCCGCGGCATCCGGATCCGTCCCGGCCCGCCACTCCGCCGCGTTGCTGCTCCCGTCGCCGTCCGAGTCCTCATCCGCGCCCTGCCCCAACCCGCCAAACCAATGCCTCTCCCAGTCATCCGGCAGGCCGTCCCCGTCCGTGTCCTCGTCCGTCACCAGGGTGCCGTCGATCTCCAGCAACGGCGGATCGTACAACAGATTCTCCTTCGTCGACCACCAAGGGTACGCGCCGCCTCCACCCGCCCCCGTCCCACCGGGCGTGCTCTGGCCTGCCGGCGAAAGCGAACTGACCATCAGCCGCAGCCGTCCCGCATTCAGGGCCTCCTGCACATGCCCCGCCACCAGGGGATCCCCGAGTTCGATCTCGAACACCACCCGGGCCCCGTCGGGAACATCCCCACCGGGCTCCGCCTCCGTGGTGGTCCCGATCGCCCAAGGCACCACCTCGAACGGTGCGTTCGTCCAACCCGCGTTCCGCTGCCCCACATGGTTCGCCACGTCGACCAGTTCCCCCCGATCGTCGAACATCACCGCATACGCGTTCCGCGTCCCGATCGAGATGGTGTCGGCGGTGATCGGCCCCAACGGACCGAACGGCGAATCCTCCTTGAAGGTCTCCGCATCGAACCCGCCTCGAAACCCGACGCCGAACAGCTCCACCGGCCGCCCGGGATCCGCGTCCGGAACCGCCGCGGGATCGTTGGTGGGATTCAAATGGGTCCGGTACGAGTCGTAGGTCGGGTCATAGACGAACGGCCGCGTGGGAGGCACCGGGGCCACGGAGGTCAGGATCACCCGGGCGCTCCTCAGCAGGTACCGCGACGCCCCCGCCCCGGTCGGCAACACCGAGGCCGTGTCCCAGCCCAGCAGAAACTCCGCGTCCCGTGTGTCGAACCGCGGATCGAACGAACCGTACGTCGGCGCCACCGGCCGCGTGCCCGGCTGGAAGTTGAAGGGATAGAACCACCGGTCCAGTGTCGGCTCCCCGGGACGAAGCGAAAATCCGCCGGCGGTGGCCGCGCTTCCCAAGCCCGCCACCAGCATCCACACCGCCGCCCACCAGCACACGGCCCTCCCCAACCCGGCGCCGGCAGCGATAGGCCCGTTGGCTCTCCCCACGACGTTCCCACCGGCTGGAACCAGGCGGAAATCCCCCGACGCCGGGCCGCTTCCGGAGTTCATTCGCGATCCAGGGTGTCCACCGGCTGCCGTTGAGGTCATCGTTCTCGCGTCCAAAAACGGTATGCACGTGGGCGCGTGCTTCCCCCCGCCCCACAGGTTCAACCGGACGCCTCACGCCCTCCAACACCGCCAGGCGAGGCGCCGGGCCGAGCCGCGCTCAGCGACGCCGCCGGCAGCCCATCAGCAGCAGCCCACCCACCAGCACCAGGGCCGCGGTGCCGGGCTCCGGCACCACACTCACGTCCAGGGTCGCGGAATCCAGGCTCAGGTTGATGTCAGCCGCGTTGAACGAAATCGCGAAAGTCGTCGCGTCCAGCGCGCTCAGGTCCCACGACCAGAGACTCGAAACACCGAAACCACTGCCGGGCGCCGGAGGCGGCGGCCCGAACGCCTGCCGGTCCAGCTCCGTCCGCACCGACCCCAGGCTCTCCGTCCAGGCAAACAACCGCACCGAGTCGTAGTCGAGCTCCGTGCCCAGCGTCCGCACCTGGAAGACCACGTCCGCGATCGGATCCGTCGAGGTGTACCGGATCTCGAACCGGCTCTTGTCGGCGCCGTTGTAAAGGTTGCCCGATCCGAGGACCGCGGCGCCGGGCGCGCGCTGAAACAGGGTTGCGGAGCCGCTGCTGCCCGCGAGGTCGCCCGCGTTGCCAGGATTGCCCTGGGCCACGGTGAAATTCTCCCAACCGGTGAAGGTCGAGCCCGGCTGCCCGCGGAAGGCGGGCACCGTGAAACCATTGGTGGCGCCGGAAGCGGCCCAACCCGCGGTCAGAACCAGGGCCCCCAGCGTGCATCGTGCGATGGATGTCATGCGTCGAGGCATCCTAGAAGCCCGGGGCCGGGTTCGCCAGCGGGATCTGGCCGAACCCTTGAGCCGCATTGCCCCAACGGTCAGACCAGCGCGAGCGCCTCGTCCAACAGGCCGATCAGCGACCGGATCGTCTCCGGGGTCTCGTCCCCCATGTTCGACACCCGGAAGGTCGTGCCCTTGATCTTGCCATAACCCCCGTCGATGAGCACGCCCCGGTCCTTGACCAGCTTCTGGAACTTGGCCACGTCGATGGTCCGGCCACCCGGCTTCGCGCCGTTGTTCACGCACACCAGGGTGCGCGATTCATACCCGGCCTCCGGAAACAGGGTGAACCCGTTCCGCTCCGCCCAGTCCCGCAGCATCCGGTTCGTCTCCTCATGCCGCCGGTAACGCGCGTCCAATCCCTCCGCCATGATCCCGTCCATCTTGGCCGACAGGGCGTACACATGGCTGACGCTCGGCGTGCTGGGCGTCATGTTCTGTTCCGCGTTCTTCTGGAACTCCAGGAAGTCGAAGTAATACCCCCGATCCCCGGCCTCCGCCGCCCGGGCCAGCGCATCCGACGAACAGGCAAACACCGCCAGACCGGGCGGCAGGGCCAGCGCCTTCTGCACCCCCGCCAACAGCACGTCGATGCCCAGCGTGTCCATCGAGATCGGCACCGCACTCAACGAACTGACGCTGTCCACGATGAACATCACGTCCGGATACTTCCGCTTCAGCGCCGCAATCGATTCCAACGGATTCATCAACCCGCAGCTGGTTTCGTTGTGAATCAGGGTCAGCGCATCAAATCCCCCCGCCGAAAGCCGACGGTCAACCTCCGCCGCCAACACCGGCGAACCCCACGGCACCTGCAGCGCCTCCGCCTCCTTCCCGCACCGCTTCGACACGTCGAACCATTTGTCCGAAAACGCGCCGCACATGCAGTTCAACACCTTGCGCCGCACAAGATTCCGGACCGCCGCCTCCATCACCCCCCACGCGGAGGAGGTGCTCAGATACACGTACTGCCGCGTCCCCAGCAACGCCTGCAACTGCGGCTGCAGCTTGCCGTACAGATCCTTAAAACCCTGCCCCCGATGCCCGATCATCGGCCGGCAAAACGCCGCAAAGGTTTCAGCACTGACTTCAACCGGTCCCGGAATGTGGAGTTTGACGTGGGCCATAGAAAAAAACCGGCCGCCATCCTCCCCGCAAACAGCCCCGCATCGCAACACGGGAAACGTCCACTGTCGGCGGGAGTTCAAAAGGAGACTTGTTGGGGGAGCAAAAGGAGACTGGCTAG